>Ga0210035_1000768_pt1 | contig 21511 bp, 22 predicted proteins | sample CryGeymeta201507_FD_183975 | JGI IMG/M metagenome (GOLD analysis project Ga0210035, IMG submission 183975) | Groundwater microbial communities from Crystal Geyser aquifers in Utah, USA - Crystal Geyser metaG 2015-07 (SPAdes) (version 2) | ecosystem: Environmental > Aquatic > Deep subsurface >...
AGATTGCCAAGGCGATCGGCGTGTCCATGGACGACCTGAAGAACAAGTACATGGATCCCAAGGTCGTACCGACTGCCAAGGGCGAGGATACCCCGGGCGCATCGGGCATTCTGGAGACTTGGGCAGCCAAGCGCATGGTGCCGGACATCGCGGTCATCGCGCTAAAGGATGGCGGTCCGATGGTCAGCAAGGATGAAGATGGCGACATCAGTGTGTCCATCCTGTCGGCCAATCCGGCGGTGAATGTCGCACAGCTAAAGCTGCCGGCAGGTGCCACGGGTGCCACTGCGGTTCCTTACGATGCGGCAACGCACGGGCGTGACTACTGGCTGTCTCCGGGTGCGCCGCACTGCGCTGACTGCCACGCTGCACCGTATGTTGAAGGTCAGGGCGGCATGGCCTACCCGATCAACCAGCCGGGCAAATACAGCGTGATGCGCTACTCGAAAGGCCACGCCGGCCTGTCTTGCCAGTCTTGCCATGAATCCACCCATGGACTGTATCCGGTCACGCCTACAACCGATGTAACTTCGTACAAACAGGCTGCACAATACAATCCGGATGGTTCGCATGGCCCGTTGAAGTGTGCTTCCTGCCACGTGACGAACAAGGCGGGTGTGCCGCTGATTGCCAAGAAGAAGGAGCATGTCTGGAACGGCAAGCCGATCCTGAACAACTTCGATCTGGCGGTAACCTGGATGCACGGTAGCGCTCCTGATCTGGGCGGTGCGGTGCCAAAAGACTAGGACGTCCCGCAGTTGAGGGTAAACAAATCGGGGGGTTTTGCCCCCCGATTTGTTATGTGTCGCGAGATAAAATCGGGGTGGCAGCGCTATCGGGCGCTGCCGTACCCAAGCAACGGGAAGGTAAAATATGTGGAACAGAAAAGCGTCGTTGGCCTGCTTGTTTTGGGCGATTGCCCTGAACCTTGCGCCAATCCCCGCCAGCGCGGCCGATCAGGTACTGGCGACAGTCGGCGGTGAGGCAATTTATTCGCACGAATTGGAGAAAGTCATGGCCAGTTCGCCGTTTTACACACAATTCAATACCATGAGCGAAGACGAGCAGGCGAGTCTGCGCGGGGATATGCTGCGACGTATCGTATCGGCGCGACTGCTGACACTGGAAGCAAAGCGGCTGGGCTTGGACAAGACGCCGGCATTCCTGCTCGAGATGGATGACTTCAGGCTTGGCCTGCTCTACCGCGTCTATATGGATAAATTGCGCGCGAGCGTCATCATTCCCGCCGACACCCTTGCCGCAATGAAACAGCGCTTCAAGGGGGATGCGGATGCGCTGGATGCGGCCCAATCGTCCTATCGTTCCACGCAGTTTCGTGACATCAAACTCGCGGCGCTGCGCCAGATGCAGATAGACAGCCATCTCCAATTCTTTGACGCGCGCATTCGCCCGGGCATCAAGCCATCCACGGTGCTCATGCAAGCCGACGGGATTCAAGTCACCTATGGCGACATAGTGGACAACGCCAAATGGAAGAACCTGCCCAACCCGGAATGGGTCGGGGAACAACTGCAGAACCGCAGCGAGTTGCTGCTGGTCGCCCGGTATGCCGAACGCGAGGGCGCGAATGTGGGTGAGCAACTCACTCGCTATGGCGATGAGCGGCTGCCGGCCCTGACGCTGGAGAAAAAGACCAAAGAGTGGATCCCGAATGAAGCAGCCATGCGCAACTGGTACACCGCACACCCGGAAATCGGGCGCATTCCCGCCAGCTACCACGTCGGGCAACTGGTCGTTGCCGACAAGGCAGAAGCGGAAGCACTCCGCGCGCGCATCGTCAAGGGGGAAAGCCTGTTTACCCTGGCTGGTGAATACAGCATCGATCCCGCCGGTCGCCAGCAGAACGGCGACATGGGCTGGATCGTGGAAGGTCGTGGTATGCCCGAGTTGCTAAAGGTGCTCGATACGCTGCAGGACGACGAGCTCAGCGGCGTGATCGCGACCCGATCGGGCTTTCACCTGCTGATGGTGCTGGAACGGCGGATTGGCCGGCAGAAGCCTTTCGCCGAAGTGCGCGAGCGGGTGCAGCAGATGATCGTCAACCGGCATCTTCCCGCCTACATGGGCGAGCTGGAAAAACGCTATACGGTGAGCTGGAACGTGATGGCCACGCCTGCCGCCGCATCAGCCGCCGCCAAATGAGGAAGAGCGCTGTCCTCGCGCTGGCATTGGCGCTGTGCGTGGTGACAGGACCGGATGCCGTCGCAGGTGAACCTGGCGCACCCATCCTGCCCCCGGCGTTCACGCTGCCCGGCCTGGATGGCAAGCCGCATGGGCTGGGAGAATGGCGCAACAAAGTCGTTCTGCTCAATTTCTGGGCCAGTTGGTGTTCGCCTTGCCAAAGCGAGATCCCTGATCTGGTCGCTTTTCAGAATCAATATAGCGGGCAGGGATTGCAGGTCGTCGGCATCGGCATGGACGACGAGGTGAAACTGCGCAATGTCCATCGCACGCTCGGGATCAACTACCCGGTACTGTTCACCAACTCGCCTGCCCACCCACTGCTGTCGCGTTTCGGCAATCACACCGGCGTGGTGCCCTATACCGTGCTGGTCTCGCGCGCCGGCGAGGTGGTTTACACCCATACCGGCGTGATCACCCGGGAACTGTTTGAGGAGCAGGTGATTCCCCTGCTGCAGTAACCTTGCGGCGCAAGCCCCGTCGGCGCGCCGATCGGCGAGCGCAAATTCGGGCGGGCAACAGCCGAATAAATTCAGGTTGTGTGCCGGGGGGGAGTTCGGTAGAATCGCGCCCTCGATTTTTTAGGTTAAAGGTAGTTCGTCCATGACAACCGTACGTGTAAAAGAGAATGAGCCGTTCGAAGTAGCGATGCGCCGCTTCAAGCGTTCCGTGGAAAAGACCGGTCTGCTGACCGAGTTGCGTGCCCGCGAGTTCTACGAGAAGCCCACCGCCGAGCGCAAGCGCAAGCTGGCCGCTGCCGTGAAGCGCCATTACAAGCGCCTGCGCAGCCAGACGCTGCCGCCGAAGCTGTACTGATTCCGTATCTTGGGCAACGCCGCAATCCTTGGTGATTGCGGCGTTTGCTTTTGTGAAAAGAGGCAGTGTGAGCTTAAAAACCCAAATCATCGAAGATATGAAAACCGCGATGCGCGCCAGGGAAACGGCGCGCCTCGGGGCGATTCGTCTGTTGCTGGCCGCGCTGAAGCAGCGCGAAGTCGATGAGCGCATCGAGCTGACCGATGCCGACGTGCTGGCGATCATCGATAAAATGCTCAAGCAGCGCCGCGACTCGATCAGCCAGTACAAGGCGGCGAATCGCCAGGATCTGGTGGACGTTGAAGAGTTTGAAGTATCCGTATTGCAGACTTACATGCCGCAGCAAATGAACGAAGCCGAGATTGCCGCTGCCGTGGATCAGGCCATCTCCGCTTCCGGCGCTGCAGGCGTTAAGGACATGGGCAAAGTGATGGCTATCCTCAAGCCGCAACTGGCCGGGCGTGCCGATCTGGGCAAAGTGTCCGGTCTGGTCAAGTCACAGTTATCGAATTGATCCCGTCATTCCGGCGCATGCCGGAATTCAGTAGTGCTTTGGCAGAGCGAGGGCCGGCGTGATTCCAAAAAGTTTCATTCAGGATCTGCTCAACCGCCTTGACATCGTGGACGTGATCGAGCGCTACGTCCCGCTCAAGAAGGCAGGCGCCAACTACGTCGCCTGCTGTCCGTTCCACAACGAAAAATCCCCGTCTTTCACCGTCAGCCAGTCCAAACAGTTCTATCATTGCTTCGGTTGCGGCGCGCACGGCACAGCCATCGGCTTCATCATGGAGCATGCCGGCATGGGTTTCGTCGAGGCGGTGGAGGAGCTGGCGCGCGGCGTCGGACTGACCGTGCCGCACGAGCAGTCGTCCAGCCCGCAACACAAGGTTGCGCCCGACCTGTACGAACTGATGCAGAGCGCCACCCGCTACTACCGCGAACAACTCAAAAAAACCCCGCGTGCCATCGAGTATTTGAAAGGACGCGGCTTGAGCGGCGAGGTCGCCGCCCGTTTCGGCATCGGCTACGCGCCGGATGATTGGCAGAATCTGAAAAGCGCGGTGCCGAATTATCAGGATGCCAGCCTGGTCGAGACCGGGCTGGTGATCGAGGGCGAAGGCAAGCGCTACGACCGTTTCCGCGACCGCATCATGTTCCCCATCATCAACGTGCGCGGCCAGGTCATTGGCTTTGGCGGGCGCGTGCTGGATAAGGGGGAACCCAAGTATCTGAATTCGCCGGAAACCACGCTGTTCGAGAAAGGCCATGAACTGTATGGCCTGTTCCAGGCGCAGAAGGCGATCCGCGCGCAGCAGCGCGTGATCGTGGTCGAGGGTTACATGGACGTGGTGGCGCTGGCGCAGCACGGCGTGGACTATGCCGTCGCCACGCTGGGCACGGCGACCACGCCATATCACGTGCAAAAGCTGCTGCGTTTGTGCGAACAGGTGGTGTTCTGCTTTGACGGCGACAAGGCGGGGCAAAAAGCCGCCTGGCGCGCGCTGGAAAACGCGCTGCCGCAATTGCAGGACGGCAAGCGCATCGGCTTTTTGTTCCTGCCGGAAGAACACGATCCCGACACCTACATCCGCGAATTCGGCAGCGAGGCATTCGAGCACGAAGTGGAGAACTCCCTGCCGCTCTCCGGCTACCTGCTGCGCGAACTGACGGCGCAAGTGGATTTGAAGACGCAAGAGGGGCGCAGCGCCTTATTGAAGCACGCGCAGCCTTTGCTGACCGCCATCGCCGCGCCGACCACCGCGCTTCTGCTGCGCAAGGAAGTGGCGGCACTGGCGGGGGTGGAGCAGGCCGAGCTGGAGGCGTTGTGGTCGATCAAGCCGGTGGTCGCGCGGCGGTCTGCGCCGCAAAGAGCGCGCCGTGCCAATCCTTCGGCGTTGCGCGCGTTATTGCGCTGTCTGGTCATGCAACCGGAACTGGCGCAACAACTGCCGCCCGACTGGAAAGGCGATGGTGCCGAGGGCGCGGCCATCATGGCACTGGCGGACTGGTTGAACGAGTCGGCGGACGAGACCAGCAGCGCGGCATTGATCCAGCATTTTCGGGGCACGCAGCATGCGCCTCTGCTTGAAGCGGGGCAGGCGGAAATCCTGCATCTGGGCGAGGACTTCAATGTGGGAACCGAGTTTGCCGATATTCTGCAAAATCTGCGGCGCGAAGCGATTGAGAGCGAATTGTCCGAGCTGCAGGCAAAAGGTCTGGACGGAATGAGCGCGCCGGAACGCGCGCGCTACGAGGTCTTGAGTGCGCAGTTCAGGATGCTCAAGGCGGTGCGTGCCGCGTCCGCCTGACGGGCATGGCGAGAGGCCGCCCTTGATGATGAAACTCTCCATCCATATTCCCTTCGCCCCGTTCCTCCTCTCCCGGAGGGCCGGGGGTGCGGCACACTCTCGCTGCGCGGTTTGCATTACGCCAAAGCGATTCCCGCACCCTGTTCAGCACGACCTAAGCTCCGGAAATGTTTTGGGAATTCGGGTATAATGCGCGCCCTTTCGGCGGCATGACCGCCAACGATTAACTTGTTTTTTGGGAATCGAGCATGGCGACTCAGCAAAAGAAAACCTCCTCTCCGGCCACCACTCGCGCCAGCAAAACCAAGCCGGCCGCCACGGGAGCCAAGGAAATGCTTGCCCAGAAGAAGGCGGGCGAGGCAGCCGCAGCGAAGGCGGTGGATAACGCGCAGGATGTGGAAGAGCGCCGCACCCGCCTGAAAGCGCTGATCGTGCTGGGCAAGGAGCGCGGTTATCTGACCTTTGCCGAGATTAACGACCACTTGCCGGATGTGCTCGAAGTCGAACAAGTCGAAAGCGTGGTCAGCATGATCAACGACATGGGCATATCTGTGTGTGATGTCGCGCCCGATGCGGAAACCATGGTGATGAGCGATGCGCCGGCACCGGTCGCCGACGAGGATGCCGCCGCCGAGGCGGAAGCGGCGATCTCAACCGTTGATTCCGAATTTGGCCGCACCACCGACCCGGTGCGCATGTACATGCGCGAGATGGGCGTGGTTAATCTGCTGACGCGGCAGGATGAGATCGAGATCGCCAAGCGCATCGAAGAGGGCCTGAAGCACATGATTCAGGCGATCTCCGCCTGCCCCGCAACGATTGCCGAAATTCTCGTGCTGGCGGAAAAGATCACCAAGGATGAAATGCGCGTTGATGAGCTGATTGACGGGTTTGTCGATGGCAAAGAAGAGGCGCAAATCGGCGGCAACGACGAAGAAGAGACCGAATCCGACGACGAGAATACGGAAGAATCGGAAAATGAGGATGAAGAAGAGCAGGACGAAGAAGCCGCGGCCGCGGCTGCGGCTGCGGTCGCGGCCGCCAATCTGGCGCAACTGAAGGAAGACGCGCTCGCCCGCTTTTCGCTGATCAGCGACCTGTTCGGCAAAATGGGCAAGGCGTACGAAAAATACGGCTACCGCAGCAAGCAATACGATAAATTGCAACAGCAGATTTCGGATGAACTGATGCAGTTTCGTTTTTCCGCCAAACAGGTTGATGCACTGTGCAACACCATGCGTCATCTGGTGGAGGAAGTGCGCGCCAGTGAACGTACGATTCAGGATCTGTGTGTGAACAGGGCGCATATGCCGCGCCTGCATTTCATCAAGAGTTTTCCTTCCAACGAGATCAACACGGAGTGGGTCAAACGCGAGATCGACGGCAAAAAAGCCTATAGCGAAACGCTGGCGCGGCACGAGGCGGCGATTCTCGACCAGCAGCAGCGCATGATCGCTTTGCAACAGCGGGTCGGGATTCCGATTCTTGACCTGAAGGAAATCAACCGCCAGATGACCAACGGCGAAGCCAAGGCGCGCCGTGCCAAGCGTGACATGATCGAGGCCAATCTGCGGCTGGTCATTTCGATTGCAAAAAAATATACCAACCGCGGTCTGCAATTCCTCGACCTGATCCAGGAAGGCAACATCGGCCTGATGAAAGCGGTGGACAAGTTCGAATACCGGCGCGGCTACAAGTTTTCGACCTACGCCACATGGTGGATCCGCCAGGCCATCACCCGCTCCATCGCCGACCAGGCGCGCACCATCCGCATCCCGGTGCATATGATAGAGACGATCAACAAGATGAACCGCATCTCGCGCCAGATCATGCAGGAAACCGGGGAAGAGCCGGATGCCGCCACCCTGGCGGAAAAGATGGAGATGCCAGAAGACAAGATTCGCAAGATACTGAAGATTGCCAAGGAGCCGATCTCCATGGAAACTCCGGTGGGCGACGATGATGACTCGCACCTGGGCGACTTTATCGAAGATGGCAATTCGCTGGCGCCGATCGACGCGGCGGTGTTCGACAGCCTGCGCAACGTGACCAAGGACATCCTCGACAGCCTCACCCCGCGCGAGGCGAAGGTGTTGCGCATGCGCTTCGGCATCGAGATGAACACGGACCACACGCTGGAAGAAGTCGGCAAACAATTTGATGTCACGCGCGAGCGCATTCGCCAAATCGAAGCCAAAGCACTGCGCAAGTTGCGCCATCCGTCGCGCTCGGAAAAACTCAAGAGCTTCCTCGACGGCGAAAGCTGAAAGCTTGTGAAGAAATTGTCGCGAGCAGCCCGAGAGCAAGGCGGACGGAGCGCGGCGACGAGAAAACGAGCGACGCGAGTTTCGGCAAAGACTAACCTTTAGGTTATGTCGCCGCCACATCCCAATGAGACAGGCGAGGAGCGAGCACCGCCCAACGCAGCCATCTGGACACGCAGTAGATTTATTACAAGCTTTGAGTTCTTCGGGCCCTTAGCTCAGCTGGTTAGAGCAGAGGACTCATAATCCTTTGGTCCACGGTTCAAGTCCGTGAGGGCCCACCAAAAAACTAGACCTGCTTTGCGGCAGGTCTTTTTTTTTGGCCATCGAGCTGTAAGCGCGCGCCGCATTTGGCACTGATTTGCGCGGCATTTGGCACTGGGGGGGGGTGGAATTTAGGGCGCGGGGTCGGCTTCTCAAAACAACCCTCCCATAATCCCGGGCTCGTAGTTCGTGATCACCAGTTCGCGGCTTTCGGTTGGTTTGCCGTGGGCGTTGGCTGTTAGAGTGTTCGCGCACTTTAACGGTCGCACCGTCTTTTCTTACACCCTCACCACCCCATCCGCCGTCGCCGCCTGGTGGCGCTGTCCCCGACTAGTTCTTTGCGTTGTCGCAGTGCCCCGGATCAAGCCAATCCAGGAAGCGGCACAGGACGCATGCCCAGCCGCGACCTGTCTTGCGCAGGCGTCCGGCGCGCAGGCTGATGGTCTCGTCCTCGTTTCCGCCGGTGGCGGCGTTGGTGAGCTGGTCGAAGCCGAGGGAGATAGCGATGGGGCGCCGGCCATATGGTGAGAACAGCACGCAGGCCAGCAGCCAGACCGCCGCGATCAGCGCGCCGGTCATGCCGACGATCAGGAACACCGCCAGTATCAGGCGGCGTCTCAGGTGATAGATCCACAGGCTTTTCAGCACTCTCACCACGCCACCGCATCAACTGCCGCTTCATCAACAGCCGCTTTTACCGCGGCTTCCAGCGCCTGCTGTGCGCCCTGCACTTGAGCCAGACCCGCGACCTTCGCGCCGATCTTGGCCATCAAGTCTGCCAGCGGCATACCCCGCGCAGCTGCGAGCGCCGAAACATACGGTGTCGGGGTGGTGCTTTTCGCCATCCACGCCGAATACTCGGCGGTCTGCACGGGCCATGTCTCGACCTCGTAGGGGGCGGCATCGGCTTTAAGGGAGTCCACAAACCCGGCGAAGTGCGCGCGGATCTCTGCCACCTTCCTTGCCTTGTGTTCGTCAAGCCTGATTGGCGCCGCCGCCTCGAACGCTGCATCTTTCTCTGCTTGCGCAAGAGCGGCGGTGATCAGATACGCGTCCTCCCACGCCTGCGCCGCAGCCTCGGAGACGAACGGCTGCCCGTTCTCCGGGTTGATATCCTGATACAGAAAGTGCTCAGGCAGTTGCACAACATAGTTTCCTGCTTCCAGTTTAATCATGATTTTTCTCCCTTAGAAATCCAGATTGAGGGTTAGCGACTTCTTGAACAGACCGTATATATCGGTTGAGGTGTTGGTGGTGTACGTCCCTTGGGCAATCCACAAATCCAGCACGCCACTGGTTAGTTGCGCGCCGATAATGTTTCCATACATTAAGGCAGGTGTTGTCGCGCTGATACCTACTGTGGAGGAGCTCGTCAGGTAGATAGAGCCGACGAATTTATTAACTTTCGTGGTTTTATTTAACAAATTGAGGGCTATTTTTCGCATCCCCTGATTCGGCAATCGAGTTGCGGACGCGCCATTCAAATTCATGGCGCAGGAATGCAGCATGTACGTGTTATCCAGCCTGATAAATCGGTGTTGCGTTGCAGGGTACAAGACGGACAGCGCATCCGACGCCACGTTCAGCGCATTCGGTTGAGTTAGTTCAGACAGAAACTCCCAGTTCATCTCTCCCAGGGGTGCAATTTTAACTCCAGTATATTGCCCGGCAGCGCTAATCGGCCAGTACCGCGCGGCTTCGTTTTTATAGGCGCTGTAGCCTGGCACCGCCGACATTTTGCCCAAACCCGTCAAGTAGCCGGGGTAGCTAGTAATGGGGTAACAATAAACATTGTCATTGGAGAGTGAATTTGTAAATACTGAATACCAGCCCGCAATCCCAAGGGGGTCCGCACTCAATACAACCGTACCTGCGGTGCATTCGTACCAATTCCCGACGGAGCTCCTGTAATAAATTTTATTGTCAATCCACATGCACAAATAACCGACGGCAGAGTCGGCCAACACCTTCGTCCACGCACCCGCGCCGGTGCGCTTCCACAGGCCGTACTGCCCGCTATTGGCAGCATTCGCCCAGACCACCCCGCTGGCGTCTTCGGTGATGTTATTGAACCACCTGCCGGTAGAATCCAACGTCATCGCATTGGTGGTCAGGTCTATCGCAATCACGTTGAACGGGCTGATGCCGGCGGCAACGAGCAGCACATTATTCACATCGCTGCGCCAGATGGCCGGCGCCGCTATTCCCGCATAGACAAAGTTAAACAGTTCAGTGAACGGCGTTGCCGCCTTGCTGTCGCGGCCATAACAGGTCATTTGAGACTGCGCTGCAATCATATTGCTGCTGTTGGACAGCTCCGAGCGCGCCCCTGCTCCTGCCAGCATGCGCTCCGTGTTGTCGAGAATAACGGCTTCGAGCATTTTTTTCTCCTTTAAGAAATCGACACGAAGCGGTTGCCGGCGTCGTAGTTGATGGTTTTGTTGAGCGTGGCCTGTGTCGCGCCCAGCTCGTCCTTGATGGTCGCCTCGACAGCGCTGACCTTGCCCGCCGCGTTGCGGGTGTAGGCGTGGGTCACAGACCAGCCGCTGGACAATGTGGCGATTACATCGGTCACGCGGCCGGCGCTATCGCGGGTGAGCGTCATCCCCGCCATCGCCCCGCCAAAGTCGCCGGTGAACTGCTCTTTCATCAGGTCGAATGCGGCGGTCATCTGCCCGACCTGTTTCGGCACCGACGGCACGGTGATGCTCAATCCCCCCGCCTCAAACATCACGTCCTGATCGACGGTGCCGTAGGTCTGGACGGTCTGCAGAATGGATCGCGCTGTCGTAGTCAGCGCAACCATCTGGTCAATAAGTTCCTGTTCGGTCATTGCGTGCTCCTTATGTCAGTTCGATTGATTTCAAAATACCGCCGTCGTTGGCCCACAGCTTCACGGCCCCGCTGGTGGTGTTTTTCCACACGCGCACCTTGCCGGCGGCCAGCTCGGCGGCGGTCGGGTCGCCCGCCATGCTGCCCAGCGTGGAGATGGCGGTCAGGTCGCCTTGCAGGTTCACGATGTCCGCCGCGTTCTGCGTGGCCGCCAGCGCCACCGCGTTGTCCCAGGCGATCAGCGCGATCTCGATCTTCGACAGACCGGCGGTCAGCACCGGATAGAGCGGGTCCAGCACCACGGTGGTGATGCCCGCGCCGTAAGAGCTGCTCGCGATGGCGGCATATGCATATTCGGCGGACACCGTGCCGCGCAGCAGCACGCCGGCGATGTAGACCTTGGTGCGGTCGCCGGGCACGCTGAAGCGGGTGGTGCTGATGTAGGTCGGCACGTCGCCGTTGTCCAGCCACTTGCTGGCGATGCTGGACAGCTTGATGCCGCCATCGGCTTGTAGCGCAACGGCCAGCCGGCTGGCCAGCGCGGCTTTGCTGCCGCGCGCGGCGGTCACCTCGGCCTGCGCGGCATCCGCCGCGGCCTTGATGGTGTTGATGCCGTGCGCGGTGGTGCTGTCGGCCTGGTGCGCCTCGGCGGCCGCTTTAGCGGCCAGCAGCGCATCGATGCCGTGAGCGGTCGTGCTGTTGGCCTGGTGCGCCACATCGCGCGCGTCCAGGTCGTTCAGGTTGACGGCGGTCGAGGTAATCACATCCCCGATGGTCTGGCTGGTGTTCGGTTTTTCCGCATCAAAAGTCATCTCAAAATCCTTTCACAAAATAATCGACTTGCTGGGAGCCGGTATCGGCGTACAGCGTGCAGCCGGTGGCGGTGATGTTGCCGGTGTAGGCCTTGGCCGCCCCGCGGGCGGTGGCGATGACGACCGAAACGCTGTGGTAGCTCTTGGCGAAAGCGATCGCCTTGCCGGCGCTGGTCACGCCTGCGGTGCTGCCCGTCTCGGTCACGTCCGGCACGTCGATGGTGATCGCGCCGGCCGTGACGGTGATCTCGGTCAGCGGCGAGGCCATCGCCACTTCCACCACGATCTTGACGTAGCGCGCGGTGATCCAGTCGCCGTTCGCCGCTTCCTTCCAGTTCGCGCTGTAGGCGCTGTCCGTGGCCACGAAGAAGCGCGCCGTCAAAAACGCTTTCTGGTCGGTCAGCGCCTGGGTGTTGGCATCGGCCATATATTCGGCAGAGACGTGGGCGTAGCTCGACACCGGCGCATTGCCGACATAAGTCACCGTCTTGGTCAGATTGAGGATCAGGCTGCCGGTCAGCACCGCGCCCAGGTCCACCACGGCGGACTCGAAGTAGCCCGCCCGCTCGCGCCAGAAGCCGTTGCGGAACCAGCTCGCGGAAATGCCCTGGATACTGGACGCGGCAAGGTTGGCGAGGTTGTAGCCGAACGTGTACAGGTCGCCGTCGTTGATGTTCTGCGCGTAGGGTGCCACCGGCGCATTGCCCAGCAGGCTGGCGCGCTTGACGGTGTTCGCGGCCGTAAAGGCCAGGTTGAGATACTGCCCGGTGGTGAGCGGCAAAGCGACGTTGACGATCTCGTTGTAGTGGTACTGGCCGCCGAGGCTGATCTCTTCGTCCACGAACGGCGACAACGTGCCGTCCGCCGCCATCGCCACGATGCGGATCGTCGCGTCGTACTTCGGGATCGGGAAACTCACGCCCGGCGTCGTGACGGTTTTAACGGTAGTCACACCGCCCACTTCGAACAGGCACAGGTATTGCGCCGCGCCGGCCGAGGCCGCCCAGGCATAAACCAAATTCGGCTCGGCGATGCTCCAGGTGGGCAGCCCCGGTGCCGGCATGTTGCTGCCGCTAAAATCGATGCGGTACCCGGCGATGGAATAGCCGGCGGCGTACTGAGCGCGGATCCAGTAAATTTTCCCCGCGCTGCCCAACACCGGCAACGTGAAGCTGTTGCCGCTGGTGGTAGCCACGAGCACCCCGGCATCAAACGTCTCGCCCTCGCGTAGCTCGTAGCCGAGGATCTGCGGGTCGTTGTAGGTGGTGAAGGTGATCCGCGCATTGCCCAGCGCATCGAGCGAGACATCGGCCTGACCAGAGGCCTCTCTCAGTGCCGCGGCGGCTTGCTCTGCGGCGGCTTGCGCTGCGGCGGCTTGCGCTGCGGCGGCTTGCGCTGCGGCGGCTTGCGCTGCCGCGACAGCCTCTGTCGCCGCCGCGACATCATCTGTCAGCTCGCTGATGATCGTTTGTTGCGCCTCGACTTCGTGCGTCGCGTAGAGCCACGCCGACTTGATATTCAGCGTGGCGTTCACCGTGCGCGCGCGTAGCTTATAGAACGCACTATCCTCAACCGGGCCAATATAGACCTCGGTCGCGCCGCCGCTGGCCGGCGTGCCGTTCCAGACAGCCTCGCCCAGACGGCTCCATTCCACCTCGATGTACCCGCCGTGCACCACGCCGGGCGTAGTGGCCGGCGGCCATTGCACCAGGATGCGCGAGGTGATGGTGCCGTCGCCGTTGCGCTGCATCACATCGGTGCCGGAGGTGCAGGTGAGCGACTCCAGCGGCGCGATGGCGAAGGGGTCGGGCAGGCTGGTATTGGGGGTCGAATCCGCGACCACCGCATCGGCCATGTCATAGATCGTGGCCGCGTCTTCCTTCAGCTTCAGCCATACCGCCTGTTTCAACCCGACCTTTTTATCCATCACCCGATAGATCTTGGCGGTCTGCCCGAGGAAGGGGCTGGTGAACGTGACGCGCTGCCCGTGTTCCGGCACATCCCACGCCTTGTGCGAGAAGTACCCCTCCACAGTGAACGCGTTGCGCTGGTCCTCGGCCAGAATGCGGCAGAGGTTGTGCACGCGTTGCAGACTATCGGTGAACGGGAAATCGATGTTCGTCCACAGCTCGGCACCGTCGGCGGCCATATAGGCGGCATTCTGGTATGGCTTGTAATCCGTCGCCACCCACAGGTTGTCCGCGCTGACAAACTGGCCCTTCACGCCGTTAAACAGATCCGCATCCGATACGCCCGCGTTAAAACTAAAATCCCCCACGATGTCGTCCTGCGTCAACGCCAGCACCGGTGCCTCCCACACCCCGGCGCGGGTGCCCCAGGTGGTGGAACACAGCGTGCCGGCCATACTCAAGGTCATCGCATCCAACACCTGGCCGCGATCCTGATCGGACCGCACCGTGCCGTTCAGGGTGTACCGCGCGCCAAACGATTCGACGGTATCGCAGGCATTGGCCGCCGCGATGTAGTCCGCCTGCGGCAGGTCGGTCAGTGGTACCCGGCACATCTCGCTGGTGAGGTAATCGGCAAGGCACAGCGCGGGGTTGCTTGAGCACACCGGCACATCGGCCGGCCACGCCGGATCGCGCACGTCATGCACTTTCTTGCCGTTGAGTTTCAACTTGACCGAGGGCACGCCGCCCTGGAACTCCGCATGGTCCAGATCCAGCCGCACGATGAGGCCGCACTTCTCGTCCATCGTGCTGGTGGCGGTGTACTGGGTGGGGCACTCGGCAATGGTGGCCGGGTCGGCCGGCGTGGCGGGTGCGCCGAGTCGCTTGGCCACCCGTACGCGCGGAGTGGTCTTGGCCCACCGATACGAGCAGGTAAAATTGTGCCAGACGGAAACTGTCACCTCGTTGCCCACCAGCGTGTAGGGCATGCCGCGCTCGCGGCCGTTGTCGATGGACCCCTGCCACCAGGTGATGCGCAGGCTGCCGGCCAGCGGGGTGTGCGCCAGGGTAAAGGTGGTGCCGGATTTGTATTCCGTGGCGTCTTGCGGCTCGGTGTACAGGTAATCACCCGCCGTGACATTGCCGTTGGCATCCAGCGCGCCCAGCCACTTGTCATTGATTGCGATATCGAGGATAGCCTCGCATTCGTGGTCGGCCGCCACGCAGACCAGATGGTGATACTGGTCACGATCACCGCTGGTCAGCACATCCACGATGCGCACGCCGACCACCACCTCTTTGCCGTACACGTAGACATATGGGTGTTCGGACGAGATGACGGTGGTGGTACGGTCCTTGAGCGAGGCGTTGTAGGCTGCGCGCGCGGCGGCCTCTTGCTCTTGCATGGCTTTGCGCTGTTGCGATGCACCCCACACCGAGCCGCCCACCACCAGACCGATGCCGACCACCCAGCCCGCTGCAGACAGCAGGGTGCCGTAGCTCAACAACCATGCCCCGGCGAACACCAGCGCCTGCGGCATGGCCGCCGCCGTGGTCGATACCAACAGCAGGGCAGCAAAAATACTAAACCGACCACGCATGATCTGCCTCCGTGCGCGGTTTGAATACCAGCCCGTCGGCACCCGGTGCCACCAGGTGCGCGCCGCTGATCAGCGCCACCACGCCGTCGGCGATGGCGATATCGCCGTCCTTGGCGTAGTTCGGGTGGATCTGCCCGAAGTGCGCATCCAGCGCGGCCACCAGCCCGCCGTGGCGCTTGATGAGGCGCGCGGCTTGCAGCTCGGTGTGCCACAGGCGCTTGGGCAGCAGCGTGCGGCCGCCGGCGATCTCGGCCCAGCCGACGGCAAAGGTCATGCAGTCGTTCACGCCCCACTGGAACGGGGCGTTGAGGCGCGCGGCGATGTAGTCGGCCAGAGTGATCATCGCTGCTGGAATTTCCTGGACAGCCACGGCACTTGTTTGCTGATCAGCCGGGTCATGCGGTCGAGCGAGGTGTCGTTCGGGTAGCGCTGTTTCTGCTGCGCCGCATTCAGGCGCAATGCCGGGTAGCGTTTCAGCCCATATGCCGAGGTCTCGCATTTAAGCTGCAGGCTGCCGGTCGCCTCGTCCGGCTTGCCGCTGATGCCGCCGTTCAGCGTATCCATCGTGCCGCGCCAGCAACGTTTCGGTGTGCCGACGAGCCGGAAGTTGTCGTCCAGCGGGCAGAAGTACATCACCACATCGCGGCCTCTATATTCCTCGACGGGGCCGACCGACAGCGCCACAAAAGTGGCATCAGCCAGACTCATGTCGAACGTGATCGCCGCCGCCGAAGTGCCCTGCGATTCGTCGATGGGCGAGAAGTTGCCGATCAGGCCAAACCCGGTCCATTCGTAACCGTCCCAGCTCACGTTCACGCCCAGCGTGGAGCAGCGGTACACCAGGCTGGCAAAGTGGAACTCGATGAAATAGACGAGCTTGATGTGCGCCTTTTCCAGCGCGGCCTGCTGCTCGGCATCCAGGCGCGCGGTCATGCGTTCCAATCCTCCACCAAGTCCAGCACGGTGCCGTCCACGCCGCCGCGCGCATGCTTCATGCTCCACCGCGAAGCGACGCGGCGGAACAGCGCGCACGGCTTATCCCAGGTGACCGGTGTGGCGGTGCCGAAAGCATTGCGCAGCGATGATTCGACCGGCACGCTGATGGCGCCGAATGCATCCGCCGTGGCATCCGCCAGCACCCGCACCACCTGCTGCGTGGTACCGCTACCCAACCCCAGGCGGTCACCGGCCAGCAAGGTCTTGCCCGCCTGCCCGGCACCGGCGCTGATATTGAGCGCGTCATCACCCTGCGCATGCGCGCCATTCAGCACCATCTCGCCGCGCATCGTGCCCCGCGGCTGCGGCCGGTCTAGATGCCACAGCGCCAGCTGGTTCTGCCGGCCCTTCAGCTGCAGCAGCACCGTTTCCCATTCCGCATACTCGGCGCGGCTGAACTTCGCCGGGGTCAACAGCGCCGTCCACACCGGCGGCGACAGTTCGGCGGACTGGCTCCCAAAGATCGAATCAAAGTTCAGGTCGCGCCGCAGCTGGCCCCATTCGACGCCGGTCACCAGCGTGAGCGTGGAAGGAAAGGTGATAATCATGCGATCGCACCCTCCCGACGCAGGCGGTCAACCAGCTGCGCCTGCCTGTTGTCGATCAACTGCGAGATCTCGCCCAGCGCCTGCGCGCGATCAGAGCGTGCGTCGACGTGGATGGTGGTGTGGTCGTTGATCACAATCTGCGTGCCGCCGCCACCGCCACCGCCCTGCGACCGCACGCCCAGCTTGCCGCTGCTATCGCGCGCCAGCGGCATCACCGCCTCCGGCCCCGCCTCGCCCATCACGCCCAGGTTAAACCCGCCGCCGCTGGCGAACTTGAAGGGGGTGGGCGAGGTGTACAGACCGTTGGAGAAGGTGCCGCCGTTGGCGAAAGCCTGCGCGCCGAAGGTGCCGCCGTTGGCAAAGCCGAACCCCGTCATCATCGCACCGATCAAGCCGCCCGAAGACGAACCTTGCCCTGTCGCGCCGAACAAAGCCTCGGTCAAACGGGCGGATGCCGCGTTGGCCACGATGCGGAAGATCATCTGCTTGAACGCACCTTCCAGGCTGCTGAACTTGCCCATCATCGCGTCGAACATCTGGTCGCCCAGCACCCGCTGCGTGCTGTCGCGGTAGGTCTTCCACACCTCGGACATGCCGTCGGCGGCGGTTTCGGTTTTCTTCTTCATGCCGGCCATCGCTTGCTCGTAGGCCGCGCCCATCTGCTCGTCGGTGATCAGCCCGCGCGCCTGCAGATCCACCAGCTTCGCCCACTCGGCATTCGCCTTATAGAGCGGATCGATGTTCGCCAGGATGCGGTTGGTCTCTTCGATGGCTTTGGCATGATCCTGAGTGGCTTTGGTTTCCGCATCCAGCACGATGATGCCGTCGGCAGCAGCTTGTGCGCTTTCAATCTGTGCGTCTGTCGCGCCTTTCTTGGCCAACTCATACACTTTTATCTGGGCGGCAGAAACGCCCGCAACCTCCATCTGTTTTTTGAAGAGCTCCGTTTCCAAACCAGTGATGGCAGTTTGATTGCGGTCGTCTTTAGTGCCGGATTTTGGTTTATCCATGTCTTTGAGGCGCTTCTTCAGCTCGCCGAGCTTACTCAGGCTGTCGATTTCATTGGTCGATCCGGCGACCTGCTTATCGTGGTAAACCTGCAGCAGGTTGATATTGAATTCCAGCTCGCGGCGCTTGGCTGTTTCAGATTCGAGTGCCAGCTTTGAGGCTATACCGCCAGCGTCTCCGCGAGCAGTCTCTGCATCACGAAGTTTTCCGTACGCCGCCTCAGCCAGCACAAGTTGTTCGTTCAGCTTTTTGGCTTCGTCTGCTTTACCTATGGAACCAAACCCGCCCTGAACCGCCTCAAATTCAGCCTTCTTAACGGCCGAGCGCAAGTCCAGAACACGCTTCAGCATGGCCGTGTCACCCATCACCGCCAGATCGTCCTTGAACTGCATCAGCTCCATGCGTGCTTTGTTGACGCTGGTTGCATAGTCGTACAGGGCATATGCGCTACCTGCAACAGCGGCGGCAGTGACAGTGAAAGGATTGATCAATCCAAGGATGTAATTACCCATCGCCTTGGCTGCCTTACCTACGCCACCGTACATCCCCGAAAGTTGAGCCCCTTGCTGGGCAAGCACCATCATCGGGTTCTGACCCGCAGCCATCGACACCCAGATATCCTGGAACTGCATCGGCAGTTGTTGGTTGGCCATGCGCAGCTGGCCGGCAGAGCGGGCCGCATTCGTGGAGGCGGTGGCATAACCATTCGTCGCCGCGCTGGCCAGCGAGATCTGCTTCTGCAGATTGGCATACACCAGATCCGTGCGCGCGTCGTCGCGGCCGGAGATCTTGCCGCCCGCAGCGGCGGAATTCAGTTGCTTGAAATCGTTCTGGAGTTGGCGCAGTTTCGCGCCCAGCGGATCGTAGCGGTCGAGCAGCTTGCGCACACCTGCCTCGGTGTTCTGCACCTCGGCACTGTGCGTTTTGTAAGTCTGGCTCAGCATGCGGTTCTGCGCGGCCAGCTTGCTGGACGAGTTTGTCAGACCGTCCAGTTTTGCGCGCGTCTCTTCCAGTCCTGCCCCGGCGCTCTTGCCGTCGTAGGTGAGGCGCATTCCGAATGTCAGTTCGCTCACTCAGTCTCCCCGAACAAAGTATCCAGTACTTCCGTTTCCATGACCAACAGATCGTTAAACACCTCCGGCCACTGCCGCCGTTTAACGCCCATCAGCTCCAACGTATCTTTGATTTTTTCCGGGGGCATCCGCAGCTGCTGCATGCCGTCTGCCGATCTGCCCAGCTGCCAGTGACCGTCCAGCGCCACGAATGCGCTCACCGTGGTGGTGTTCTCCGGCCACACGCCGAATGACTGATCGCCACCCGGTTTGATCTGGTCGGCCAACCCGAGCAACTCAAGGTCTTCCGCCAGTTCATCGCGGCCGCCCTGGCGCTGATCTGCCCAGTGGCGGGCGGCCGCCTTCAGTTTCCCAGGCGCGCCCCGTTGCGGATCTCGTGGATCGCCACCCACAAGCCGATCGACAGATAGCCGCCGTTCACGCCGGTGATCTGGTCGAGCAATACCTGCGCGCTGAATTCAACCGGCCCGCCGGCGGCATTGCGCACGTCTTCCCAGCCCACCAGCAACTGCAAGAACAGGTCTGCGTTGTCCGCCAAAATCTCCGAGCGGCGCTTGCCGGCCAGCACCTCTGCAGCCGCCTCATCTGCCGGACCGATCTCGGCCAGTGTCGATTGCAGGATGGATTCGTACTCGCTCTCGCTCTTGCGCTTGAAAATGCCGGTGAACTGGAACGGGGCAAACTCGCCGCCGTCCACCGGGATGTTCACGATCACCGGCCACTTCACCGTATCGGTCGCATCGACCACGAACAGCGGATGGTTTTTCTTATTGCTCATGGGTTACCTCAAATGAAAGTCAGCTTGATCTCGTCGTTGCCGGTGACCGGCACGGGAGACAGGGTCAGGTCGTAGCCGACGTTGCTGTTGATGTCCGTCTCGTTCACGTTGGTGATGATCGCCTTCATATCCACCTGAACTTTCTTGCCGGCAGCGGACCCGTGAATCACCTGCACCGCGATATTGGTACCGGCCACTGCCAGCGCATATGGGTCGAAGGTGGCCAGCAGCTCCGCCAGCATGGTGATGTTGGCAGCCGGCTGGCGGTCGCCGATCTTGATCTGCTGGTAGCCGCCGCCGTAGATGTCGTGCGACACCTGGTTGCCCAAGCTAAACCCGAACTTCGAATAGAAGCTGTCGACGGCGTTGACCTTGCACACTTGCGTGTTCGCAGAATTGACCGCCTCCTCCATCGGCCAGCCGGTGCGATCGCCGACCGCGGGTGCGGCGTCCACCTTTGCCGTGTAGAGCGCCGTTAATTCGACGCGCAGGACCGGGATGCCTTTGGCATCAAGCACGGCCTGCCCGGTGCCGCGCAGACCCATCCCCTTGTGCAACACACCGTCCACGTTGATGTAGAACGCCGCCGACTCGAACGCCGAGTCGATCAGCGTGTATTCCACTTTGGTGGCAACGGTGACTGTCTCGGCGAAACCGATGGCGCGCAGCAGCTTGCCGATCTTCGGTGCCACCCCCAGCGATCCGGACCCGGCCAGCGCCACGTCGAAGGACAACTTCTGGCGCATGGCCACAATCAGCTTCCCGCTGTTGCCCATCCAGGGCTGCGCGATATTGCGATCCAGGCTTTCCACGTCGAACGGCGTCAGCGAGACGTTGCGCGCCTCGAACCAGTCAGTGCCGGCCAGGACGGGGTCTACGCCATATGCCGCCTCCATCCCGAACAGGACGGCCTTTTTCTTCCAGAAACGGATATTGGTCGGACTAGGCATTGCTTGCTCCCTTCACTTTGGAATTGGTTGTCTTGGCCGGTACGACCGGCCGGGCCTGTTGCGCATCCGGCACGACGTGGCCGGTGCGTTGCTGCAGCACGCGCTTGCCGTCTGCACCGATCACGTAAGACCCGCCACGGCCCGCATGTTCGTCCTGGTAGTCGCTCATCAGTAGTTCCTTTCCATGTATCCGGTCCTGAAGACCAATTGCCACCACAGCACCGATGCATCCAGCGCCAGCAGCGACCCGCCGACGTACTCGCACGGCTCGTAGCCATCGCCGGGCACAAAGCCCAGCAGTTGGTCGATCACCAGGCGGCGCAGCCGCTCGAACTCGACCTGAGCCGCCACGCCGGAGGCGTCGCGCAGATTGCTCACCGCCAGCACCACGCCGAAGCGCTCGATCACCGGCTGGATGATCGCGCCGCCGCCCAGGCTGTTCTGCCCGGCCGCATCGTTCATCGGCAACACATATACAGCGGGCGGCTGTTTCAGGTCTTCGCGCGCCGCCGCGAAATTCGCCGCCGTGGCCACCTTGCGGAATTCCTGCGCGCCGCCCGGGGTGACGATCAGCTTGAGCGCGGCGACAACGGGAGAGAGCAGCATCAGTAGCCGCCCAGCGAGTCGTCGTTAAACACGCGCGTCGGTGCCGAGAATTTCACGCTGCCCGTCGCAGCCACCGGCTCGCTGGCGGGGTCAAGCCCCAGCGACACTGCGCCGCTGGACAACATCTTGAAGAACTTCACCGCATCGTCGTAGCGCGCCTTCACCTGCTCGGTCGCCTTGGTGTCGTACAGCTGGTAACGCGCCACATCGGCGGCAAACTTGGTCAGGATAGGCGGCGTGCCGGCCAGCGGCAGTGTGTATCGCGCCACCAGGTAGGCATTGATCTCCGCATCGGCATCAGCCAATGCCTTCGCCATCACCGTCGCATCGATCACTCCCAACTGGTCGCGATCCGTCAGCTCGATCAGCTCCTGCTCACCGAAGCGGTCGATCATGTCCTGTTGGGTGGCGTAGGTCATCGTCGATTACTTGGCAGCGTTGATCTGTTCCCAGGCGGCGTTGCGGTCTGCCGCCACGACGGGCCAGCCGGTGATCGCGGCAATGGCCTCGGTCTTCGGCGCTTGGTTCTTCATCCACAGCGA
>Ga0210035_1000772_pt1 | contig 21466 bp, 20 predicted proteins | sample CryGeymeta201507_FD_183975 | JGI IMG/M metagenome (GOLD analysis project Ga0210035, IMG submission 183975) | Groundwater microbial communities from Crystal Geyser aquifers in Utah, USA - Crystal Geyser metaG 2015-07 (SPAdes) (version 2) | ecosystem: Environmental > Aquatic > Deep subsurface >...
CAGGGAGTCGTAAGTGGTAAGTGGTAAGTGGTAAGTGGTAAGTGGTAAGTGGTAAGTGGTAAGTGGTAAGTGGTAAGTGGTAAGTGGTAAGTGGTAAGTGGTAAGTGGTAAGTTACTGAATCCTGAATCATCAAAAGATGAAATATATATTTGCAATACTCATGTTGACCGTTTTGCCATTCAGCGCACACGCCGGCGCTATCGAGAGACTGAAGACCTTCATCGCCGCGACGCATTCTGCGCAGGCGAATTTTAGTCAGGAAGTGCTGGACCAGAATGGTCGCCGCATCCAAAGCGCGTCCGGCATCATGCAATTTCAGCGCCCCGGTCGCTTCCGCTGGACGTACAGCAAGCCTTACGAGCAGATTATCGTCGGTGATGGCGCGAAGTTCTGGCTGTATGACAAAGACCTGAACCAGGTCACGGTGAAGAAACTGGATGCCGCGCTGGGCAGCAGCCCCGCCGCACTGCTGGCGGGCAGCAACGAAATCGAGCGCGGTTTCACCCTTAAAGAGGCGGGGAAGCGCCAAGGATTGGAATGGCTGCAAGCCACGCCCAAGTCTCAGGAAAGCAGCTTTTCCGCCGTGTATATGGCGTTCGATGCGCAGGCCGGATTAGTGGCGATGGAACTCAATGACGCGTTTGGCCACAAGACCGTGCTGCGCTTCTCCGCCATGCAGCGCAACCCCAAACTGCCCGCCGCGCAATTCCAGTTCACCCCACCGGCGGGTGCGGATGTGCTGGGCGAATAATTCCGGCTGTTCGCCAATCTCTGGCAGATAGAACCAGCAAAAGGATAATGCCATGACCGAACCGACCATCACCTGCCCCAACTGCCACACCGCGATCAAGCTCAACGAATCGCTGGCGGCTCCGTTAATCGCCGCGACGCGCCAGCAGTTCGAGCGGCAACTGGCGCAAAAGGACAGCGATATCGCGCTGCGCGAACAGGCGATGCGCGACAAGGAAAAACAGCTCAACACTGCCCAACGCCAGCTCGACGATCAGGTGGCGGATCAGGTCGCAGCGCAGCTAAAGGCCGAGCGCGTCCGTGTCATCGCCGAGGAATCGAAAAAGGCCAAACTGGCCAGCGCCGCCGAGTTGGAAAACAAGGCGCGCGAACTGGCCGACTTGCAGGAAGTGCTTGATGCGAACAATCAAAAACTGGCCGAGGCGCAGCAGGTGCAAGCCGAACTCATCAAGAAACAGCGCGCGCTGGACGATGAAAAGCGCGAGTTGGAACTCACCGTGGAAAAGCGCGTGCAGAGCGGCTTAAGCGAAGTGCGCAGCCTCGCCAAAAAGGAAGCCGAGGACGAACAAAAGCTCAAGGTGATGGAGAAAGAGCAAACCATCAGCGCCATGCAAAAACAGATCGAAGACCTCAAGCGCCGCGCCGAGCAAGGCTCGCAACAACTGCAAGGCGAAGTGCAGGAACTGGAACTGGAAAACCTGTTGCGCGCCAAATTCCCCTTCGATGCCATCGAACCCGTGCCCAAGGGCGAATTCGGCGGCGACGTGCTGCATCGCGTGCGTTCTTCGGGCGGGCAGGGGAGCGGCACGATCCTGTGGGAATCCAAACGCACCAAAAGTTGGAGCGATGGCTGGCTTGCCAAGCTGCGCGAAGACCAGCGCACCGCCAAGGCGGAAATCGCCGTGATCGTCACCCATGCCTTGCCCAAAGGCGTGGACACTTTCGAGTGGCTTGAAGGTGTCTGGGTGACGCACCCCCGCGCCGCCTTGCCGGTGGCGATGATTTTGCGCCAGTCATTGCTGGAACTGGCGCTCGCGCGTCAATCTTCCGAAGGCCAGCAAAGCAAGACCGAAATGGTCTATCAATACCTCACTGGCCCGCGCTTCAAACAGCGTGTCGAAGCGATAGTCGAGGCGTTTTCCACCATGCAGGAAGACCTGGATCGCGAACGCAAAGCGATAATGAAACAGTGGGCTAAACGCCAGGAGCAGATCGAGCGCGTGATGGGCGCAACGGTCGGCCTGTACGGCGACTTGCAGGGCATCGCGGGTAAGTCGTTGCAGGAGATCGAGGGGCTGAGTCTTCAAGCATTGGACGCGCCCGTGGCGGTCAACAGGAATGAGGAGAGATGAGGCCAACGGGCTATCGTCAGAGGAACGCCCAATGAGCGATTTATTCGCCCCTGCACAACCGGATGCGCCGCTCGCCGAACGGTTGCGCCCCAAGCATATTGACGAAGTCGTCGGGCAATCTCATCTGTTGGGCGCAGGCCGTCCTTTGCGCCTGGCGTTCCAGTCGGGGCGCTTGCATTCGATGATTCTGTGGGGGCCGCCGGGGGTGGGCAAGACTACGCTGGCGCGGCTGATGGCTTCGGCTTTCGATGCCGAGTTCATGCCGCTGTCCGCCGTGCTGTCTGGGGTGAAGGACATCCGCGAGGCGATTGCCGAGGCAGAGCGGGTGTTGCAGAAAAATGGTCGCCACACCATCCTGTTCGTGGACGAAGTGCATCGTTTTAACAAATCACAACAGGATGCTTTCCTGCCTTATGTCGAGCAGGGCTTGGTGACCTTTATCGGTGCGACCACCGAGAATCCTTCCTTTGAAGTGAACAACGCGCTGCTGTCGCGCGCGCAGGTGTATGTGCTGCACGCCTTGTCAGAAGAAGAACTGGGAGAATTGTTCACGCGCGCGCGGCAGGTCGCCTTGCCGGATTTGAGCTTTGATGACGCTGCCAGCACTCGCATCATCGGTTATGCCGATGGCGATGCGCGGCGCTTGCTGAACGTGCTGGAACAGTTGCAAACCGCAGCCCAGACCGCTCAAGTGAGCAGTATAGACAGTGACTTTCTGGACAACACGCTGGCGCAAAATCTGCGCCGTTTCGACAAGGGCGGCGAGGCGTTTTACGACCAGATCTCCGCGCTGCACAAGTCGGTGCGTGGCTCCAACCCCGATGCGGCGCTGTACTGGCTGGTGCGGATGCTGGACGGCGGGGCGGATGCAAGGTATCTCTCGCGGCGCATCGTGCGCATGGCGTGGGAAGACATTGGTCTTGCCGACCCGCGTGCCATCCAGTTGGCGAATGACGCGGCGCAGACTTACGAGCGATTGGGCTCTCCCGAGGGCGAACTGGCACTCGCCCAAGCCGTGTTATATCTGGCAGTAGCGGCCAAGTCCAACGCGGGCTATGTCGCGTATAATGCCGCGCGCGCCTTTGTCGCCCGGGAGGGTTCGCGCGATGTGCCGCTGCATTTGCGCAATGCGCCGACCCAATTGATGAAGCAGCTCGATTACGGCAAGCATTATCGCTATGCGCACGATGAGGAGGGCGGCTTCGCGGCGGGTGAAAAATATTTCCCTGACGACATGCCGGAGGTGAGTTTTTACCAGCCCACCGAGCGCGGACTGGAGGGCAAGATCGCCGAAAAACTGGCGCATTTGCGCGAACTGGATGCGGCGGCGCGAGGCAAAAAATGAAGTTTCTTTTGAGAAAATACTGATTTAATGGGTTTTGTCGTTTCCTCAAAAGTGGAATCTTTTTAATCAAAGCACTGGATTCCGGCCTTCGCCGGAATGACGAATCCAAGGCTTCCTTAACAACTATTGAGCCGAAGCCAAATGTAGGTCGGTGTGTTCGACATAATTTCAAGGCGGCGGGCATAGCCCGACCTATGGTCGCTGTAGCACAACGATAAATACCTCTCTCTGATGCTGTTTAACTCCTACATTTTTATCTTCGCCTTTCTGCCCGTCGCCCTACTGGTTTTCTATCGGCTGGGCAAAGTCAGCCGCCGTCTCGCGGCTCTCTGGCTGGCGGCGGCCTCCTTGTTTTTTTATGGCTGGTGGGATGCGCGTTTCGTCGGTCTGTTGCTGGCCTCCGTGGTGTTCAACTATGCGACAGGTTACCTGATAGGCCACCGTTTGCAGCGGGGCCGGGCGGCGGGCGTGTTGCTGGCGGGAGCGATAGGGGTTGATCTGGCGCTGCTGGGCTATTTCAAATATGCCAATTTTTTTGTCGCCAACTTTAATGCCGTCTTCGGCTTCAACCTGCCGATAGGCGAGTTTTTTCTGCCGCTGGGCATTTCGTTTTTTACCTTTACGCAAATTGCCTTTCTGGTGGATACCTGGCGTGGCAAGGTGCGCGAATACGATTTCACCCATTACCTGCTGTTCGTCACCTATTTCCCGCACCTGATCGCAGGACCGGTGCTGCACCACGCGCAAATGATGCCGCAATTCGCCCGCCCCGCGACTTATCACGTTAACTGGGAGAACATCGCGCTGGGCGTGAGCATCTTCGTGCTGGGACTGGCGAAAAAAGTGTTGCTGGCGGATTCGTTCGCAGAATTTTCAAGTCCTGTGTTCGATATCGCGAGGGATGGCGGGCAGCCGATGTTCTTCGAGGCCTGGATAGGCGCGCTGTCCTATACGCTGCAACTGTATTTCGATTTCTCGGCTTATTCGGACATGGCGATCGGTCTGTCGCTGATGTTCAACGTGCGCCTGCCGATGAATTTCAACTCGCCTTACCAAGCCACCAGCATCATCGAATTCTGGCGGTGCTGGCATATGACCCTGTCGGCTTTCCTGCGCGATTATCTGTACATCGCCTTGGGCGGCAACCGCAAAGGGATGGTGCGCCGTTACGCCAACCTGATGGCGACCATGCTGCTGGGCGGCTTGTGGCATGGGGCGGGCTGGACGTTCGTGATGTGGGGCGGCTTGCATGGCGTGTATCTGTTGGTCAACCACGCCTGGCGCGGCTTCAAGGGGCGGATGGGTTGGGGTGCGGGCGGTTTCATGGCTCGGTTATTGGCGGGTGTGCTGACCTTTTTGTCGGTGGTGGTGGCGTGGGTGTTCTTCCGTGCGGAAAGTTTTAGCGCGGCGATTGCTGTTTTGTCGGGCATGTCGGGCGCGCGCGGCATTTCGCTGTCTGATTCCGTGGGCACGCACCTAGGGGCTTTCGCCCTCAAGCTGGAACAGCAAAATGTGGTGTTCAGCGGGCTTGCGCCGCTCTCCGGCGTGAATCCCGACAAGGCCTTGATTCTGATTATTCTCGGTCTGATGGTCGTGTGGCTGTTGCCCAACATTGCGCAGCTCACGCAGCGTTATCGCCCGACCTGGGAAAGTTTGCAGGGGGAGGGCGTTGAAGGGGGTTGGCTGACCCGGCTGCTGGCGTGGCGACCCAACGCGCTGTACGCCTTGCTGCTGGGCGTGCTGTTTGCCTGGTCGGTGTTCTCGCTGACGCAAATCAGCGAATTTTTGTACTTCCAGTTTTGATTATGCGTAAGTTCTTGATTTATTTCATTATTTTTTCATCCGCTACGGCGCTTGGGCTGGCTGCGCTCAACTGGAAAGTAGATCCTTACGCGATTTTTCAGACGCGCGGCGGGCTGGCAAAGGGCGAAGTCAGCCCGCTGCTGACCTTGAACGAGCGGGTGTTCAAGACGGTGCTCCTCGCCCGCGAAAATCCCGCCGCGATTATTCTGGGCACGTCGCGTGCCGACATCGGGATGGATCCCGATCATCCGGCGCTGGGCGGCAAGCGGGCGGCCAATCTGGCGACTTTTGGCCAGCCGATCGCCGAATCCAGGCAATTGCTGGCGTTGGCGGCAAGCGGCGGCGGGCTGAAAACGGCGGTGGTCGGTCTGGACTTTTTCGCGTTTAACGCGCTGTTTCCCTATCCTTCCGACTTCGATACGGAAAATTTCGCCGAGTCGCGTCCGCTGCAATTGGCCTTTTCCGTGACCACCAGCCTGGATAGCTGGAAATATCGCAAGCGCGCGAGGAGGGCTGCAGGCGATTGTTGTCTCAGCAATGGCGCGCGTTACCCTAATCGCCCGGACCAGTTTGTCGGGCATTACCGCAGTCATTTTATGAGCAGCGAGCGCATGTATCTGCTGGAAAAATACCTGCCTTCGCCCGGTTGTGCGTTTTCGTTCGCCGGCAGGAAACACGCCTCTACGCTGGACGAGTTGCGCGCGATGATGGCGCTGGCGCACGCGAAAAACATCGCGCTGAAATTGTTCGTTTCACCCTCGCACGCGCGGCAATGGGAGGTGGTCGCCAGCGCCGGATTGTGGGCGCAATGGCAGCAATGGAAACATGAGTTGGTAAGAATCAACGGGGAAGAAGCGGCGCGCGCAGGGCGCAACCCCTTTCCGTTGTGGGATTTCAGCGGCTATAACGCAATTACAACGGAGGCCGTGCCGAGGGAGGGCGACCTGCAAACCAGAATGCGCTGGTACTCGGATTCGTCGCACTACGTTCCGGCATTGGGGCGTGTGATTCTGGATAAAATGTTTGCGCAGCCTGTTTCTGCATCAAACATTGCATCCAGCATACCGGACGACTTCGGCGTGTTGCTGACACCGGCTACACTGGATACCCAACTCGCCGCCATCCGGCGCGGTCACGACGAATACCGTGCCACGCATCCGGCTGATGTGGCGGAAATTGCCGGGGTTGCGGCAGAAGCGGCGCACCGAAAATATTGCGCGGCAAGCGCGCGTTGATGTGCGGTAAAATCCGCACCGTTTGGGATGATGTTCCCGCTTTCAAAAGGTAATCAACATGTTGGATATTCAGGTTTTACGCAGCGATTTGGACGGGGTGGCGGCGCGTTTGGCAAGCCGTGGGTTTGTGCTGGACACGGTGCGCTTTGGCGAACTGGAGGGGCAGCGCAAGGCGCTACAGGTGCGCACTCAGGAATTGCAGGCCAAACGCAATGCCTCGTCTAAATTGATTGGGCAGGCCAAGGCGCGCGGCGAAGATACTGCGTCCGTCATGGCCGAGGTGGCAGGGGTCGGAGACGCGTTGAAGCAGACGGAGTTGCAGTTGGACGAAGTGCTGGGCGCGTTGCAGGAAATGCTGGAAGGCTTGCCCAACATGCCGCACGAAAGCGTGCCGGTAGGGCTGTCCGAAGCGGACAACGTGGAAGTGCGCCGTGTGGGCGTGTTGCCTGCGTTCGATTTTGCGGTGAAAGATCATGTGGAGTTGGGCGAAGGGCTGGGCGGACTGGATTTTGAGACGGCGACCAAGATTTCCGGCGCACGTTTTTCGGTGTTGAAGGGAAGTCTGGCGCGGCTGCACCGAGCTTTGGCACAGTTCATGCTGGACACGCATACCGACAGCCACGGCTACACCGAAGTGTATGTGCCGTATCTGGTGAATGCCGCTTCGATGCGCGGTACGGGGCAACTGCCTAAATTTGAGGAAGATTTGTTCCGCGTGCCTCGTCAGATGGGTGAAGCAGGTGAGCAGAACTTCTATCTGATTCCCACCGCCGAAGTGCCGGTGACCAACATGGTGCGCGACGAGATTATCCCGCTGGAACAGTTGCCGCTGAAGTTTGTCGCGCATACGCCGTGTTTTCGCTCCGAGGCGGGTTCGGCGGGACGCGATACGCGCGGCATGATACGCCAGCACCAGTTCGACAAGGTGGAGCTGGTGCAGATGGTGCATCCGGAGGAATCCTACACCGCACTCGAAGCATTGTTGGGACATGCCGAAACGATATTGCAAAAGCTGGGGCTGCACTACCGCGTGGTCAGGCTGTGTACCGGCGACATCGGCTTTTCTTCGGCGACCACTTATGACATCGAGGTATGGTTGCCTGCACAAAACACTTACCGCGAAATTTCCTCGTGCAGCAACTTTGAGGCGTTCCAGGCGCGGCGGATGCAGGCGCGTTTCCGTAATGCACAGGGCAAGCCGGAATTGCTGCACACCCTGAACGGCTCAGGCCTCGCGGTCGGGCGCACGCTGGTGGCGGTGCTGGAAAACTACCAGCAAGCTGACGGCAGTATTGTCATTCCTGAAGTGCTGCGCCCCTACATGGGCGGACTGGAAAGGTTGTCGCAGGCCAAATGAAAGCGTTGACCATCATCCACTGGCTGGGTATCGCCGGGGTATCGCCGCACGAAGCGCCCGCAGCCAGAATGTGGGCAAAACGGTTGGAATGGCCGCTGTTGATCGTGGTGCTGTGGATTCCTTTTCAGTGGTATCTGGAAGAGACTGGCAGCATTCAGATAGGCTTGGCGCATGTCTTCGACTGGATGATCTGGTTGGTATTCCTGGCAGAAACGGTGGCGCTCGCCTACCTCGTCAGGCATAAGCGGCGCTATCTGTTGCATAACTGGATAAATGTGGTAATTATTCTGGGCAGCTTCCCGCTGATTTTGAAATTTGCGCCGATGGCGGGCATGTTGCGCAGTTTGCGGCTAATCATGGTGCTGGTGCTGTTGACGCGGATGTCGCGCAATGTGCGCCGACTGCTCACCCTGCACCAACTGGGCGGCACCCTGGCCGCTTCTATCATCACCATGTTGCTCGCCGGAGTGGTGATTACGCGCATTGATCCTTCGATAGGGGATATATGGGACGGTCTGTGGTGGGCGTGGGCGACGATGTCCACCGTGGGCTACGGCGATGTCGTCCCGCATAGTGGCGCGGGGCGGTTGTTTGCCTCCTTGCTGATTTTACTGGGCGTGGTGTTGCTATCGTTGCTGACCGCCAATATGTCGGCTTTTTTGATTGGCAACGATGCCAAAGAGTCGGCGCAAGCCGACAATGAAATGGAAGTTATGTTGCGCGACATTACGGCGCGGCTTGCGCGTATCGAGCAACAGCTTGCGGAGCAACAGCCTGCAGAGAAAACACCCATTGGCGACCAGCGCCTGGCGCCTGCTCATCTCACCAGGGAATAGTCCACTGCGGCCTGCTTGTTGTGGCTCCCCACTTCGGCCTTGCGTAAGCCACTCAATGAAAAAGCAGGCTTATCGCGGGTGCTGACTAACTGGTATGCGTGACGTGGTTGTTTTTCGCTGTCGTTGTGGCTATCCAGCCGGGTCAGCATGTCGTAATAGGCGCGAATGTTTTCGACGAAAATCACTGCCTCCCCGCCTCGCGCATAACCATGCTTTAGCTTCTCAAAGTACAGCGGGTTGTTGAGAGAGGGCATCCATTTTTTGACATCAGTCCACGCGTCTTTGTCGGCTTTTTGTCGCTGGGTCAGCACGCGCGCATCTTCAAGATGCCCCATCCCCTGATTGTATGCGGCGAGTGCCATCCAGGTCCGGGCAGGTTCCTGGATGCTGTCGGGGAGTTGTTCTTTGATCTGGCGCAGATATTTTGCGCCGCCCAGAGTGCTGTCACGGGGGTTCAGGCGGTTCGCCACTTTCATCTCGTCTGCCGTCGCCTCTGTCAGCATCATCATGCCGCGCACGTTGGTGAAAGAGGTGGCGAGCGGATCCCAGTGTGATTCCTGATAGGCGATTGCCGCGATCAGCCGCCAATCCTCGTTAACCACTTTGCCAACTTCCTCAAAGAGGGATTGATACCTGGGCAGGGTGGTGTCGAGTTGCTTCATGAATTCGGCGGCATCCAGCGGAGCCAGCCTGTCGTTGTGACCAAAATAGTGATCCAGCAACTTGTTCAATTCGCCATTTTTTTCTATGCTCGCAAAGAATCGTTCGTTCGCGGCAATGAGCTCGTTGTCGGCATTGGCAGGGAAGGCCCAGGCTAGTTGGGATGGCTTGCCGATGTTAAAGGCAACCGCAAGGTTAGGGTGAAAATTAAGCATTTGGGCGATTTGTTCATGGTCGGCGATAGTGTAATCCAGCGCACCTTTACTCACTTCGCCGAGCAAGTCTTCAACTGTTTGATTTTTCCTTGATTCCCAGTTCAGCGCGGGTAGCTGCTCCTTGAGCGTGATAAGTGCCTTTTCCTGATTCGAGCCGGCCACGACTGCGATACGCTTGCCGAGCAGGCCGCTGGTGTTGCGCGGTGCGGGTTGATATTGGTTGTAAGCCACCTGTTCGCGTAGGGTCAGATAACCCGGACCGAACAGCAAAGCCGGATTTTTTTCGGCCAAACTGAAGCCGGAGGCTGACAAATGCGCGTGGCGGCTGAGCATAGTCGCCTCAACCTGATTGGCGGGAACCAGAATTATTTTCAGAGGAACAGCGAGGTAAGCGGCGAATTTCTGCGCCAGCTGTTTGGAAAATTCCTCGTAGGTAAGGGTGGAATCTTGTGCAATAACAACAACTAACGCTTCGGATTGCCATGCTGGCAGGGGCTTGTAAAGATTGGAATAGCCGAACAGCAGCAATGACAGGAAAATGCCGATCTGTAATGCCCTGGTTGGAATCTCATGTCTGCGCATGACAACATTCTGCACTAATTTGCCACTTGCTGGTAGAATCCGCCTCCCGGAGAGGTGGCAGAGTGGTCGAATGTACCTGACTCGAAATCAGGCGTAGCGTTATACGCTACCGAGGGTTCGAATCCCTCCCTCTCCGCCATTTCAGGTTTCTGAATATTCCCGAAACGTCTTTATAACCCGCGCAGCTACTGGCTTCAGCGGGTTTTTTATTGCCTTGGCAACCTGTCGGGCTTGATCCTTCGTGAATTTCAAAAGAATCAACAAATTAGCCTCTGTATAGAAGTGCAATATTGTTTAGTCAATAAGTTGAGTGTTATTTATGAGTCGTTTCAGGCCGATCCAGCGAGAGGTTGACAATTTATTTTCTCAGTCAATGAATAATGGTCTGCCGGGGCAACATATGGCGCGATTTATTGTTGAAATAGTTGATCCGTTGTCGGCTCAAGCCTTGGCGGTACTGCGCGAACTCCTTACTGTGAACGGACGCTGAGCGTTTGTGTTTCCGAATCGCAATGGGACGGGGCGGGTTATCAGCGAAAAAACCCTCACGAAGATTATTGGGGCTGTTGGCTACAAAGGGCGGCAACCAAGCCACGGCTTCAGGGGAGACGGGGTATAGGCGCGAAGTGCTGGAGGCGATGCTATCCCCCGCCATTGAGAACGAAACAGAGGTCGCATACGTGCGTACAACCTACCTCGAAGAGCGGCACCTAATCATGCGGCAATGGGCAGATTATCTGGATGCGGTGAAGGTGGGGCGCGGGTGATACCGTTCAACTTGTTGTTTCTCGACCCCTTAGGCATAGCCGGGATTGCTTAGGACGGCTTCCTCGCCTATACTTGAACAAGTTAACGTACAAGTGAGGCCAAAAATGAAAGTCGTAACCTATTCTTATGCGCGCAATGCGCTGAAGTCTGTTTTGGATGGTGTTGTTCAAGATGCGGACATAACCATTATCAGCCGCCGCGATGCGGAAGGTGATGCGGTCGTTATGTCGCTGGACAGCTACAACAGCATCATGGAAACGTTGCACCTGACCAGTAATGCGGCGAATGCCGCGCACCTTGCCAGATCAATCCAGCAATATCGAGAAGGCAAGGCGCAGCCTCGCGAATTGATAGCCGACTGATGGCGCGTCTACTGGCGTTCACCCCCGCCGCGTGGGGTGACTATTTCTACTGGCAAGGGCAGGACAAAAAGACCTTAAAGCGGATCAACCAGCTCATCAATGAAGCGGCGCGCAGTCCGTTTGAAGGGATAGGCAAGCCCGAACCACTGCGAGGCGATTTGTCCGGTTTTTGGTCTAGGCGTATAGACGATGTGAACAGGCTGGTTTATCAGGCGACAGATAATGAGCTGGTGATTATTGCTTGCCGCCACCATTACGAAAGCTAATCGAACGAACTCACAAGGCGGCGTGTATCGGGTTTGCCGCACTAGGAGTCTGTCGGACTTGAAGAATCGTAGCGAAAAGGTTTAAGCAGGCAAAGCCGCACAGCGGCGGCTCGCAAATATGCGCCGTCCAGGCGAATTCCCCCGGCCACACCACCCGAGGACAAGTGCAGTAGATTTCCTTTAAGTCCGACAGACTCCCAGGGAACACTGATTTATTCGTCATTCCGGCAAAGGCCGGAATCCAGCGTATTGATTAAAAAGGGTTTCCGCTTTTTCGGAAACGACAAAAGCGAATAAACCTAGAAAAGCTGTTGTCCGCAGATTAAATGGATTAACGCAGATTATTCAGACGGTTGCACCATTCATTCACTTCACCCATCGGGTGCGCACAAAAAGTGGACAACCCCCCGTAAATCTGCGTAATCTGCTGATCAAACTGATGTTTTAAGGTTGAACCTCGCCCATCATGCCGCAATGCCGCAGGGGCATTCCCTCGAAATATAGACGATGAAGCTGTCTTATTTCTGAATGAAGGGCATTCCCACAAAAAATGTCGCACAAGCGCTCGTGTTTTTGAATGAAGTGCGAGAGGTGGTGCTTGTTCCGGCCTGAACGCCGGGGTTCAAACCGATAAGGATATTGGATGAGGCGAACCGTGGAAAAGGGCATGCTGACAGGCATTCGGACAACCCGTTCCCCAGCCTAAATAAATTTGTTTGATTTACATCAATAAGCCTGGAGTAATTTTGCCTATCATGCCAACGTGCAACGATGGCTAAATCCCGAGTAAATCAGGCAGGTATGCGACTTGATAGGTAATATTTTCGCTTTACTTGTACCTGATGGGTGTGCCATTATTGCGCAGCTTTTAAAGCTGTAAGGAGTGGTGCGACGTTTACAAGTGTTTTAGTGTAAAAATCGCACCGTTTTTAAATTTGCTCTCGGGAGGAGATACTGTGGAAGCAACGAATGCGACACCAGTAAAGTATGATATGGACGTTGTCCGGTGGTTTACCATCGCGGCAGTCGTCTTTGGAGTGATTGGGACGCTAGTCGGTGTGTATGCCGCATTGGAACTGGCGTTTCCGTTTTTAAACTTTGACATTCCCGAAATTACTTTCGGGCGTCTGCGTCCACTGCATACCAATGCGGTGATTTTTGCGTTTGGCGGTAATGTATTGTTCGCGACGGGTTATTACATCGTGCAACGTACAGGTAACTGTAGTCTGTGGAGCAACAAGCTGGCCTGGTTTCATTTCTGGGGCTGGCAGGCGATCATCGTTTCGGCTGTCATTACTTTGCCGCTGGGCTTGTCCCAAGGTAAGGAATACGCTGAATTGCCTTGGTGGGTTGATATTGCGATTGCCGTTGTGTGGTTGTCTTATGGCTTGAATTACATCATGTCCATCACCAAACGCAAAACTACGCACATCTATGTGTCAAGCTGGTTCACCATGGGTATGATCTGCATGATCACTTACCTGCATGTGGTAAACAGTCTGGCCATTCCAGTGGACTGGGCAACTTCCTATTCCATCTTCTCCGGCGTACAGGATGCGATGGTGCAATGGTGGTGGGGTCACAATGCGGTGGGTTTCTACCTGACTGGCGGCTTCCTCGGCATCATGTACTACTTCATTCCCAAGCAATCGGGCCGTCCTATCTTCTCGTATCGTTTGTCTGTGTTGCACTTCTGGACGCTGACTTTCGGTTACGTTTGGTTGGGTTCTCACCACCTGCAATACACCGCGTTGCCTGACTGGACCGGTTCCCTGGGTGCGGCGGTATCTCTGGCGATGATCATCCCTTCCTGGGGGGGTGCGATGAACGGTATGATGACTTTGTCCGGTGCATGGGACAAGCTGCGTACCGACTACATTCTGCGTTTCCTGGTAACAGCGATGGCGTTCTATGCGATGTCCACTTTTGACGGCCCGGTAATGGCGATCAAGACAGTTAATGCCTTGTCTCACTACACTGACTGGACAGTTGGACACGTACACGCAGGTGCGCTGGGCTGGATGTCCATGATTTCCTTCGGTGCGCTGTATCACATGACCAAAAAATTGTGGAATACCGAAATGTATTCTGACAGTCTGGTGAACGTACACTTCTGGATCGCCTTGATCGGTGCGGTAACTTACATCACTGCGATGTGGGTGTCCGGCATCATGCAGGGTCTGATGTGGCGTGATTACGACGAGTACGGTACTTTGACCTACACCTTTGTTGAATCGGTATCTGCTATGCATCCTTACTATGTGATGCGTGCTGTTGGCGGTGCGTTGTTCAATCTGGGCACATGGATCATGCTGTTCAACGTGGTGATGACTGTTCGTCAAGCGAACGCTGTACGCGGCGTAAACGCTGTTGCAGCTAAAGCATAAGGGGAGAAAAACATGTCTGATCACGATCATATCTATTCAACCAAGTTCCAAGACAAAATCGAGCGCAATACGCTGCTGATGTTCGTCCTGACTGCCCTTGCGGTGTCAGTCGGCGGTATCGTCGAAATTGTGCCTTTGTTCTATTTACCTAACACCGCGATGAATGGTGGTGATGGTACTTACAACAACACACAGCACAAGGACTTGCAAGGCAACGCGATTCCTATGGACAAGATCATCTGGAATCCGGTGACTTCGGCGCACAAGACCTTGGCAGATTGGCAGCCAGGCGATGGCGTACGTCCTTACACCGCGCTGGAAACAGCCGGGCGTGAGGTGTTTATCCGTGAAGGCTGCTTCCTGTGCCACTCGCAGATGATCCGTCCCTTCCGCGACGAGAAAGACCGTTATGGTCACTACTCTATCGCTGAAGAGTCCATGTTCGACCACACTTACCAGTGGGGTTCCAAGCGTACCGGTCCTGACCTGGCGCGCGTGGGCGGCAAGTACTCGAACGAATGGCATCGCAAGCACTTGAAGTATCCGCGCGATGTTGTGCCTGAATCGGTGATGCCTAACTTCTTCTTCCTGGAAAAAAGGCCGGTGAATGTGGAAAGAACGGTAAAAACCTTGAAGGTCATGACGCAAATGCCGTTTAACCCGGTACCGAAAAACATCTATACGGATGAATACATCGCGGGTGCTGCCCAGGAACTGGAAGGCAAGACTGACATGGACGCTGTGATCGCTCTATTGCAATCCTTGGGTAATCACGTCAAGTTTGAAGAAGGTGTGAACTACCGTGACTAAACTGATGGAATACTTTCACACGGACTGGGCAGCAATGACCGGTAACGATTGGCAGGGTGTGTTGTTCACCGTAGCCGCTGTTGTCGCGATGATCTACGTCTATGTGATGGTGTTCAATCCAAAAAACAAGGAAGCATTCGAAGCGCAGAGCGATATGGCTCTGCGCGACGAGGGCGAACACAATAAATCGGGAGATAAAAAATGAGTGAAAATCACAACTCCGCTGGGGGTGTACCTACCACGGGGCATGTATGGGACGACGACCTGGCCGATTTTACCAATCAACCGCCGAAGTGGTGGATGCTTGGTCTGACAGCCAGTGCGATTTGGGTAGTTGTTTATTTTATTATGTATCCGGCGATTCCTTTGGCGACCAATGGGACGTTCTTCAAGGGTGTCGGCTTGCCGGGTTCCGGTCAGTGGACGGCTATCAAAGAGTTGGAAACGGACACGGCTGTGTTGGATGCGGTGCGTAAGCCTTACGAAGACAAGCTGAAGGGTATGGAACCCGCTGCGATTCTTGCGGATGCGGACATGTCTGAGTATGTCAGCCGTTCCGGCAAGGTGCTGTTCAGTGATAATTGCGGTGGTTGTCACGGTCAAAATGGTGTGGGTTCGATGCAAACGGGTGCCAAATTCGCTCAGCGCGAGCAAGGCCTGATGGCACCGATTCTGTTGGATGATGACTGGTTGTATGGTGGTGAAGTGGAAACCATCTATGAAACCATTGCGGAGGGTCGTCAAGGGATGATGGTCGCACACAAGGATATTCTGTCTGCTGCCGAAATTGATACGCTTGCTAATGCCGTTGCTGCGGGTACGCCCACAGCCACACCGTTATTCGCCGAAAAGGGTTGTACTGCTTGTCACGGTGAAGATGGTAAGGGTATGCACGCGATGGGTTCGGCTAACCTGACAGATAAAGTCTGGCGTTTTGACGGCTCTATCGAAGGTATCAAACAGACGATCAAGTATGGCGTGAACTCTGGTGATCCTGAAACTCGTGTGGCGATCATGCCTAACTTCACTGAAGCAGGTAAATTGTCAACAACAGAGATGAAGAAGCTGGCAGTCTATGTGTACAAGTTTGGTGGTGGTACGGCTCCTGTAGTTGAAGCTCCCGTTGCAGCGGTTGCTGTGGATGCGGCATCTGCCACTGAAGCTGCATCGGCACCTGCTGCTCAATAGTGTCCATTTAGCTGCGCGGCGCAAGCCGTGCGGTTTTTTGAAAGGAAAATAAAATGTCACATGACTTTGTATATTGGGGTTTGATGATCGGCACTGCCGGTGCTTTCGGCGCGGTTATCGCAGCACTGGGCTGGTTATTTTACAACGCCAAAGTTAAAAATCGCGGCGAAAAGTAAGTTTGTCGCACTGGAAAGGAGGGGGAATACCTCCTCCTTTTTTCGTTTCAGATGAAGTACACGCTGTGCGGGTTTTGTTAAATTAACAGAATCCGCACGGCGTATTCTTTCTAATAATTATCGTCTGCTGTTGACAGACAAAAACTCGGGAGTGGGTATATGAGCGCGCAGGAACAGAAACCTAAGCAGGAAGTCGGTCAGGTCACCAGCCTGTATAACGAGCACGAGGAATGGTCGGTCAACAAGGGTGACAAGACCATCCATGCCAAGCGTATGCCGGGACGCTTCCGCACCTTCAAAAATTTTACCGAGTCGCTTTGGTTGATATTCTTCTTGGCTCCTTACATTCGCTGGCACGGAAATCAGGCGTTATTGCTGGATGTGAACAACCGTCAGTTCCACTTCTTCAACCTGACAATTTTGCCGCAGGACATCTGGATGGTGTCCCTGCTGTTGCTGTTGATGGCGATGACGCTGTTCGCCGCGACTTCCGTCGCGTCCCGCGTGTTTTGCGGATATTTCTGCTTCCAGTCCACCTGGGTGGACTGGTTTACCTGGATAGAAGAAAAGGTCGAGGGCAACCCAAACGCACGGGTCAAACTGGATACCGCGCCGATGAGTGCCGACAAATTCCGCAAAAAGGCGCTCAAGCACACTATCTGGCTGCTCATTTCGGTATTGACTGGGATCAGTTTTACTATCTGGTTTGAAGATGCCTTCGTGTATTGGCATAACCTGATGCATTTCAATTTGTCCATCATCGAATGGGCGACGCTGATTGCCTTTACCTTCGGTACTTACCTGCTTGCCGGTTTCATGCGCGAACAGGTCTGCATGTGGTTGTGTCCGTACTGCCGCATTCAGGCGGTGATGGCCGATTCGCAGACTATCCTGCCTACCTATGACGAGAAACGCGGCGAGCCGCGCGGCAGAATGCGTCGTGGCACGGCTGCTGCTAATGAAGCCAAGCTGGGTGATTGCATTGACTGCTTCCAGTGCGTGCATGTCTGTCCAACTGGTGTGGATATTCGTGAAGGCCAGCAGATCGGCTGTATCACCTGCGGCTTGTGTATTGATGCCTGCGATTCGGTGATGGATAAGGTGGGTCGTCCACGCGGGTTGATCCGCTACGCGTCACTGGACGAGATGAGCGGCAAGCCGGTACACAAGCTCTACCAGCATCCGCGTACCTGGGCTTATATCAGCATCATCTTGCTGGCGCTGGGCGGCATCATTTATGGGCTGAACCATCTGGGCGCGATGACCATGCGCGTCGAGCCGGAAAGACAGCCTTTGTTCGTGAGCATGAGCGACGGTTCTATCCAGAACAAATACAACGTCAAAGTATTGAACAAGACGGGCAAAGACATTCAGGTCGTAATCAGGACAGAAAATACCTTGCCGGGTCAGGTCATTGTGGATGCGGATAAAAAACACCTGGTCCATACCGGTAAGGAAACCGGGTTCGCGGTATTTATTAAAGTGCCTCGCGAAAATCTGACTTCCGATGTGACCAAGTTGAGATTTAATGCGGTCAATGTTGACGACGAAAAGATGAAGGCCAGCTACGATTCCGTGTTTAACGGCCCGAAGAAGTAGTTTTTGTCATGGTTAGCTGCGCAATACGATGGAGATTTTGAAGTGATTTCACAGAAGAACAAGCAAGGTTGGCGCAATCCCTGGGTATTCGGTCTGCTGGCGGTGATTCTGTCAGGCGTGCTGATCAACGGGAAATTCCTGTGGAACGTATTCCATACCCCGGTACGCATTCTCGATGATCATTACAGCGTCAGAGAACACAACAAGTATGACGCGAAGTGGATACAGGAACAGGCGGAGCGTTCTACCTTGGGTTGGCAAACGCATTTGTCGTCTTCTCAGCAGTTGAAAAATGATGCGTTAGCGACCAAAGAGGCCGCACAATTCATCTTGATGGCGAATCCCGCCGATATGGTGTTTGAGCTGAAAGACAAGGACGGCAACCCGGTTCAGGATGTCAAGGTGGTGATTGATGCACAATGGCCGGGAGACCCCGCTTTCGACTTCAAGACGGAGTTGCAGGCGACGACCCCAGGGCAGTATCGGGGTAGCCTGCCCTTCCCGCGTGCCGGTAATTGGGATCTGGTAATCAATGCGGTGCAGAAGGATCGGGAATACAAGACCGAGCAAAAAGTCTATGTCGCTATTGCCAAACCTTGACGTGAAACTCGCGAAGCGACGAACTGTACTCCTCGCCCACCGGGAGAGGGGGAACGGGGGTGAGGGGGCGATCATGGCGTATTTTATCAGGGGTGGCTTTCTTGCCATGATCGTTAGTTATTTCAATGTCTGTGGATAAGCCAAACACACCCGATTCCGTCGGGTGTTTTCATTGTGGATTGCCGATAGCCGGGGATGCGGATTTTCATTGCAAGTTGGATGAGCAGACGCGCGATTTCTGTTGCTTCGCTTGTCAGTCGGTGTGCGAAGCCATCTATGAAGCCGGTATGCAGGGCTATTATCAGCGTACCCCGCAGGGCGCGCTGCTGGCTCCGCCCCCGACTCCGCCCAGAGATATGGAAATGTATGATCTGGCAGAAGTGCAGCAGGAATTCGTGCGTTTTGAAGGCGATTTGCGCGATGCGCATCTGCTGGTTGAGGGTATCCATTGTGCCGCCTGTGTCTGGTTGATTGAGCGCACCATGCTGCGTGTGCCGGGTGTTTCGACCGCCAACGTCAATCTGGCGGGTAAGCGGTTGCATCTGCGCTGGGACGAAAAGCGCGTCAAACTTTCCGCACTGATAAAACGCTTGTCGCAGATCGGCTATGCCGGTGTGCCATACGACCCCGAAACGGCGGAAGGGGCGATGAAGAAGGCCAACCGTTCCATGCTGTTCAGGTTGTTCTTCGCAGGCTTCACCATGATGAACATGAATCTGATTACGATCGCGCTCTACAGCGGCGCAGATCAAGGTCAGTTTGTCGGTTTTTTCCGTTGGCTGGCTTTCGCGCTGGCGACTCCGACCTTGTTGTATTCCGGCTTTCCTTTTCTCAAGGGTGCCTGGGGGGGGCTGCGCAATGCACGCCTGACGATGGACTTGCCCATCGCGCTTGGGCTTGCCGTGACCTACTCGTATTCGCTTTACGTCACCCTGAGTGGCCGGGGCGAGGTGTATTTCGATACGGTGACCAATCTTATTTTCGTCATACTCATTGGTCGCTATCTGGAAGGTATGTTCCGTCATCAAGCCGTGTCGGCAACCAACAGGTTGATGGATTTGCAACCGCGTGTCGCTACCGTGTTGCGTGATGGCGAGGAAAAAATGATCTCGGTACGCGCCGTCCAGGTGGGCGAACGGGTGTTGGTCAAGCCGGGCAGTAAAATCCCCATGGATGGCGTGGTGCGGGAAGGAAACAGTTCGGTGGATGAATCCATGCTGAGCGGCGAATCCATGCCGGTGAAGAAGCATGTAGGCGATAGCGTCACGGCGGGGACATTAAATGGCAGCGGTGCGCTGGTGCTGGAAGTGCTGGCAGCCACGCAGGAATCCACCCTGGCAAAAATCGTCCGGTTGGTGGAAGAAGCGCAGTCTTCCAAAGCACCGATACAACGCATCTCCGACAGCATCGTGCCGTGGTTTGTGTTGGCGACCCTGATTTGTGCGGGTGTCACTTTCTATTTCTGGTCTGACAATTTAGAGTTTGCGCTGATGGCGGCAACTTCTGTGCTGATTATTACCTGCCCCTGTGCGCTGGGAATGGCGACCCCCATGTCTATTGCCGTGGCATCGGGGTTGGGCGCGAAGCATGGCATCCTGGTGAAAAATGGTGAAGTGTTGGAGACGCTTTCCAAGGTCACGCATTTCGTCTTCGACAAGACGGGCACATTGACCGAAGGCCGGATGCGCGTCGAGCAAGTGCTGGTGGCGGCAGGGCAGGATGAGGACAGTTTGCTGGAACTGGCGGCCAGCGCGGAACGCTATTCGGAACACAGCGTGGCGCGAGCCGTAGTCGGATGGGTGGAGGAGCGAAAACTCCCCTACCGCAATGTGAAAGTAGAGGGCTTTCATGCCACGGCGGGGGCTGGCGTTCAGGCAGAATGCGCCGGGAAGCATGTCTTGATCGGCACGGCTGACTGGCTGACTAGCCATCAGGTTGTGCTGCAACCTTCGTTGTTGCAGCCGCTCCAGCAATTAGAGTCTGAAGCCCGGACTTGTGTGCATCTGGCGGCAGACGGAGAGCATGTTGCCGTGCTGGTCGTCGCCGACACCCTGCGCGTTGATGCAGAGGCGTTAGTGAATACTCTGCGGGAAGCCGGTATCGGCATGACCTTGTTGAGCGGAGACCGGCAAGCCGTCGCCGATTCGGTTGCGCGGCAACTGGGCGGCATGGAAGTGATTGCAGAAGTATTGCCGCAAGATAAGGATAGCGTTATTCAGGCTTTGCAACGGCGCGGCGAAGTTGTGGCGATGGTGGGCGACGGGGTCAATGACGCGCCCGCGCTGATACGCGCAGACGTGGGCATTGCGCTGGGTTCGGGGACGGATGTGTCGGTGGAGAGCGCCGACATTGTGCTGATGCAGAACGAGTTGGATAAGGTTCGCCAGGCAACGCTGCTGTCACGCCGCACCTTGCGCACCATCCGGCAAAACATCGGCCTGTCTTTCGTGTATAACCTCATCATGGTGCCGCTTGCGATGATGGGTCATGTGACTCCGCTGCTGGCGGCGATTACCATGCCGATCAGCTCTTTGCTGGTCATCGGCAACGCGGCACGGATTCGTAACCTATTCAAGGACTAAGCACTATGGACGTAATTTACAGCCTCATTCCCGGCATGATGTTCTTCGGTCTGGTTTTTGTTGCCGTTTTGATTTGGGCGGTCAAGCATGGGCAATACGAGGACATGGAAGGCAATGCCAGCCGCATCCTGCTGGATGACGACGAAGACTCCATGCTGCTCAGCCAGCCCAAGGCAAAGCCAGAAAAAAAGCCTAGCGGGCATGACAATGATAATGAAACTCGCCATCCCCGTTAACGTGAAACGCGCGCAGCGACGAATCGTACCCCTCGCCCTTTGGGATAACCAGACACTTGCCAGCTCTTGTACCCAAAGGGTGCTTGTACCCTTTAGGGTGTGCTGGCTTATAAGGAGTGACTTTGCAATCGTTTTTTGATTGCTTAGTCAATACTGAGTTGTTTCACCAGTGGATGGGCTATCCATGATGGCTTGGGCCTTAGCCAGAATTGAGTTGTTTTATCAGTTGTTCCATCAGAGGGGGGCGGGGGGTGAACGAGGGGTTTCGCGGAACACATGCACCAAGCCTTCTGAACGATTTCGGCTACGCCGAAATGCGCCCTGCAAGGGAGGGAGCGGGCAGGGCGGGTTTCACG
>Ga0210035_1000807_pt1 | contig 20896 bp, 15 predicted proteins | sample CryGeymeta201507_FD_183975 | JGI IMG/M metagenome (GOLD analysis project Ga0210035, IMG submission 183975) | Groundwater microbial communities from Crystal Geyser aquifers in Utah, USA - Crystal Geyser metaG 2015-07 (SPAdes) (version 2) | ecosystem: Environmental > Aquatic > Deep subsurface >...
ACGGTTTGACTCGCGGGCCTTAATCCGTATAATGCGCGCTCTTTTTGGGGTCGGTAGCTCAGCCGGTAGAGCAGCGGACTTTTAATCCGTTGGTCCCGAGTTCGAATCTCGGCCGACCCACCAGTTTGAACCTAGCCGCTTTAGCTCAGTTGGTAGAGCAACCGCCTTGTAAGCGGTAGGTCGTCAGTTCGAATCCGACAAGCGGCACCAGTAAATAAGGCCTGCATTTTGCGCAGGCCTTTTTGTTGCCGTATCAATGCTCAAGCCGTGCCGAACTTGGTCTCCACCATCACGCCGATCTGTTTCAGGAACGGGGTGGGCAGCGTGCCGCCGGCGCAGACGATGATGCCGTCGTTGGGTATCTCCGTTTCCTCGTCGCCGAATTTGACGACGGCGGTTTCCGGCTTGATCGACTTGACCGCAGACTTCAGGTACAGCTTGATTTTGCCCGCGTCGATCATGGCTTTCAGCTTGTCGCGGTTTTTCGGTTTGGCACCGCCGAATGCCGCGCCGAATTCATCCCCGCGCGCGCACAATGAGACGGTGGTACCGGGCTCCGCCGCCACCGCCATCGCGGCTTCGACCGCGCTGTCGCCGCCGCCGACCACGATGACGTGCATATTGCGGTATTGCTCCGGGTCAATCAGGCGATACACCACTTTGGGCAACTCTTCGCCGGGCACGCCGAGTTTGCGCGGGGTGCCGCGGCGGCCGATGGCAAGCAGCACGCTGCGTGTTTTGTATTCGCTTTGACTGGTCTTGACGATGAAGCCGTTGTCGTACGGAGTCACGTTCTCCATGCGCTCGTTATAGTTGATCTTGATGCCGGTCTTTTCGATGATGCCCAGCCACCATTCCAGTAGTTTTTCCTTGCACACTTCCTTGAAATGCATCTCGCCGACCACCGGCAGTTTGACCGGCGCGGTCATCGCGATCTTGTTGCGCGGATATTGGAAAATCGCGCCGCCAAGCGAGACTTCCTGCTCCACAATCAGGTAGCGCAGCTTGTGCTGGATGGCACCCAGTGCGGCACCCATCCCGGCGGGGCCAGCGCCGACGATGACCACGTCGTAATCGTTCGCGCTGCCTTTGAGTTTGACGATCGAATCCATCGCCTGTGCGCCCTGGCTGGCGGACTTGCGGATCAGTCCCATGCCCCCCAGTTCGCCCGCGATGAAGATGCCTTTCACATTGGTCTCGAAAGCCGGGTCGACCTGCGGGATGTCCATGCCGCGTTTCTCGGTGCCGAACACCAGGGTGATCGCATCCTGCGGGCAGGCGGCAGCGCATGCGCCGTGGCCGATGCAGTGGGTCGGGTTGATCAGTACCGCTTTGCCTTTGATCATGCCCAGTGCCTGTTCCGGGCAGGCTCTGATGCAACTGCCCGAACCGAGGCATCGTACCGGATCGATCACTGGATGCAGTGAGGCGGGTTCGGTCAGTCCCTGGGAAATGGCTTCATTCATCTGAATGACTGACTTTTTCTCGGATTTTTTTCGCCTTCCGACATAAAAGGTCAGAATGAAGATCAGCGGAATCAGGTAAATGGCGTAGTCCGGAATTGGCATGGTGAATAGTCGACTGGATTGTGGGGAGTAGCGGGGTGGCAGACAGAGAATTGCACCTTTGGGTTCCTTTGTGCGGAACTTAATCCAAGGCCTAGCATCCGAGCCGCGGCGATTCTACGCGGCGGCGGATTTTCCGACAAACGGAAAGAAACACCGGCTAGGCGGCCGGGATGTTTTGAGCCGGATTCGGTTATGATGCCACTCCCAATTTAAGGGTTACAAGTTTGACGCGAACAAAAAAACAATCCGAACACCTGCGCTGGGTGATCTTCATCAGCATTGTCGGCCTGATTACCTTCGCCGGCTATTTTGTGGTTTATCCGCAGACGCTGTACAGGCCGGGCGAGGAGTTGTTCGACTTCGGCTATAACCTCGGCCTGATCGGCGGCCTGATGATGCTGCTGCTGCTGTTTTACCCGCTGCGCAAACGCTGGCCGTTTTTGGAGAATTTCGGCTTTCTGCCGTTCTGGTTCAAGTGGCACATGGTGCTGGGTATTCTGGGCCCGCTGTTCATCATCTTTCACTCGACTTATCACGTGTACATCCCGTTCATTCACCCGACCGGCTCGCTCAATGCGGCAGTGGCGATGTACTGTATGCTGCTGGTGTCTGGCAGCGGCACCTTTGGCCGTTTCTTCTATACCAAGATTCACCACGGCCTGTATGGCCGGCAGGCGACGATGAACGAGTTGCAGGCCGAGATGGCGCAGGCCGGCGAGGTCAAGTCGATGTTCGAGTTTGCCCCGGAGGTGGAACGCGCGCTGGAGGATTTTCGTGCCGGGGGGCTTCGCTACGCCAGGGAATCCGGTTACGGGTTTGCCAATTTCTTCAAGACAGGGTTACAGACTTTCAGTCTTGTCCGCCGGTTGCCGCGAGAATTGCGCGCGGTAATGCAGGAAAAGGCGCGGGCGGAGCATTTCACCCCCGCCCAGATCGCGGCAATGGAAAGCTTGCAGCAGGAATATCGCGAAAAGATCGTCACCTATGTCAAGGCCGTGCGCGACACGGCGCAGTTCCACACCTATGAGCGCCTGTTTTCCTGGTGGCACATTTTCCATATTCCGCTGGTGTTTATGATGGTGTTCGCCGCCGTCTATCACGTGTATGCGGTTCACGCTTACTGATTGAATAAAGACTTCGCCATGTTGCCGCGCACACTTCTTCTGCTCTGCTTCCTCTTCACCCTGCCGTTGCAGGCGGGTGCCAATAAATTACTGATGCCGGGCGATGTCATCAAGGGGCACGTCAAGGAAGAAGAGAAGTGCGAGCTGTGCCACAAGAAATTCGACAAGAAGGCGCAGTCACAACTGTGCAGCGACTGCCACAAGGAGATCGGCAAGGATGTTGCGGACAAAACCGGCCATCACGGGCGCATTGACAGCGCCAAGGAATGCAAGGCATGCCATAGCGAACACAAGGGGCGCGAGTTCAAGGCGGCCGCGTTCGAGCATGACAAGTTCGATCACAAGCTGACCGATTTCGAGCTGAAGGGCAAACACGTCGTGGGTGACAAGATCAAATGCGACAGCTGCCACAAGCCCGGCGTCAAGTTCCGCGATGCGCCCAAGGTCTGCGTCTCTTGCCACCAGAAGGATGACGAAAAGGCGCACAAGGGCAACTTCGGCAAGAAGTGCGAGACCTGCCACGTCGACAAGGGGTGGCCGGAAATCCTGTTCGATCACACCAAAAACACCAAATTCCGCCTGCTGGGCAAACACCAGTCGCCGCCATTGAAGTGTGTGGCCTGCCACAAGGGCGACCTGTACAAGGACAAGCTGCAGATGACCTGCGTCTCCTGCCACAAAAAGGACGACGATAAGGCGCACAAGGGCAAACTGGGGCCGAAGTGCGAGACCTGCCACAGCGAAAAGGACTGGAAGACCACCAAGTTCGACCACGACAAGACCAAATTCCCCCTGCTGAGCAAGCACCGGGAAGTGAAGTGCGACAAGTGCCACATCGACAAGAAATATAAGGGCACGCCCAAGCTGTGCAGTGCCTGCCACAAAAAAGACGACGACAAGGCGCACAAGGGTAATTTCGGCAGCAAGTGCGAAAGCTGCCACGTCGAGGACGACTGGAACAAGATCAAGTTCGACCATGACAAGCAGACCAAATTTGCTCTGCTGGGCAAACACAAGTCACCGCCGCTGAAGTGCACCGCCTGCCACAAGGGCGACCTGTACAAGGACAAGCTGCAGATGACCTGCGCGTCGTGCCACAAGAAGGACGACGACAAGGCGCACAAGGGCAACTTTGGCGTCAAGTGCGAGAGCTGCCACGTCGAGGACGATTGGAAGAAGATCAAATTCAACCACGACAAGCAAACCAAGTACCCGCTGTTGGGCAAACACAAGCAGGCGAAGTGCACCGCCTGCCACAAGGGCGATCTGTTCAAGGAAAAATTGCAGCAGGCTTGCATCAGTTGCCACCAGAAGGATGATGACAAGTCGCACAAGGGCCAGGAAGGCAAGAAGTGCGAGACGTGCCACGTCGAGGAATCGTGGAAGAAGGCGGACAAGTTCAACCACAACCGCATGTCCACCTTCCCTCTACTCGGCAGGCACGGCATTGTCGCCTGCAAGAAGTGCCACCTGGCGCCCACCTTCAAGGATGCCAAGTCGGACTGCTGGTCATGCCATGAAAAAGACGATGCGAAAGTGCACAAGCGCAGATTCGGCACCGAATGCCAAGTCTGCCATTCCTCCCGCGCCTGGGGGGCATGGGACTTTGATCACAACAAGACCAATTTCAAGCTGGACGGGCCGCACAAAAAGACCGCCAACAAGTGCTACGCCTGCCACAGCAAGCCGATGCCGGGCAAGGTGTTGACATCAACCGTGTGCGGCAGCTGCCACGCGCGCGACGACGTGCACAACGGCAGTTTTGGCGACCGCTGCGAGCGTTGCCATGAAGGCAACGACTGGAAGACGGTGCGGATGGGCGCGGCTGCGCGATAGGTGGGGCGGACTTGAGTCCGGCAATGCAATCCCGGGTTGGGTGAATTTTTAAGGAGCGATGTCATGCAAAAAACAGGAAGAATTATTGCGGGGCTGTTTGCCCTTGTGCTGGCCCTGGCGTCGGCACACGCGACTGCCGCCCCGGCAGAGGCGGGGCGCGGCTTCAATCATGCGGCCACCGGCTTCCCGCTGACCGGCGGGCACGCGGCGGCGGCTTGTGAAACTTGCCACGTCGGCGGCCTGTTCAAGGGCACGCCGCGCAACTGTGACGGCTGCCATGCGATGGGCAAGCGGGTCATCGCCACGCCCAAGCCGAACAGCCATATCGTGACCGACGCGCCGTGCGAGAGTTGCCACTTTTACTCGCACTCTTGGCTGGGCGCGCGTTTCAACCACGGCTCGGCGGTGCCCGGCCAATGCCGCAACTGCCATTTCGGGCGCCTGGCCGAAGGCAAGCCGGCCAGCCATGCGACGGGCAACAAATCGACCCAGTCCTGCGATAACTGCCACCGCACTTTTGCCTGGTTGCCGGCGAGCTGGAACCACAATGGCGTCAGCGCGGTTTGTTCGTCCTGCCACGGCTTTCCCGGCGATGCGCAGGTGACTACGCCAAACCGCAAGCCCGCTTCCCATGTCGCCCCGCAGATCAAAGGCACGGTGGAATGCGATTCCTGCCACAACTACGTCGCCTGGTTCCCCAACCGCTTCAAGCACAACACCGGCGGGCTGTGTTCGAGCTGCCACCTCAACGGGGCGCTGGCGCAGGGTCAACCCTCGGGCCACAGCGGCTTCAACGGCTGGCCGATGGAGTGCGATGAATGCCATACCACCACCACTGCCTGGCTGCCCGCGCTGGGGGCGTTGCCCTCCAATCACATTCCGTTCAATGCCGGTACCAAGTGCAGCAGTTGTCATGTCGGTGGCACGGTGCGCACCGGCGCGACCCTGCATGGTTTTGTCTCTCCGGTGTGCACCACCTGCCACCTCAAGGGTGCGAGCAATTTCCTCGGCAACATTGAGCAGAAGAGTATCGGCCATGAGGGGATGAAATCCGGCGACGATTGCTCGCAATCCGGCTGCCATCGTCCGGCGGGCAACAGGGGGTCGTCTTTCATTAACTGGGATTGAGCGGAATGGTTTCCTGTCACCAGGGTGTGCTGATTGGACAACGAATTGATTTTTGGAGGGGAACGATGTCTTTGATTAAACGGTTATGGGTGTTGTGTGCGCTGTGCGTGGCGGGAATCGGTAGCGCACTGGCACAGCCGCTGGAGGATGTTACGCTGGAATACCAGAGCGGCGGGATTGTGGCGACCATCCATTTGAACGCGCCGGTGCGTTATTTGCGCCATTTTCCGGCGGGGAACGGCCAGACGATGGAGATTTTCTACGAGCGGGTACAGGGTGTGGTGGTGGACGAGCCGTGGGTGGATAACGAAGTGCGCCGCTCGCCCCCGTCCGGCTTGTTTCCGGCGTTCACCGTGACCACGCGCGACCAGCAGACCAAGCCGCGACTGGTGATCGAGTTTGCGCGGGAAGCGCAGTTCAGCGTGGCGCCCGGGCCGGATCAGCGCAGTTTTTTGCTGACCATCAAGCCGGATCGCGCCCCCGCAGAACGAGTTTCCCTGCCTTTGTTGCCGGTCGTGGCGGCATTGCCTGCCACTCTGCCCGCGGATGCCAATCTGGCCGCGAACAACCGGCAGGGTTTTGCCCTGATGACCGAGGCGCGCGCGGCGTTGGCGGCCAAAAAGAACGAAGAGGCGATTGCCGCGCTGAACAAGCTACTGCTGTTGCCGCCCAACGATTACACCGAAACCGCGCAGGAATGGGTGGGCGTTGCGCGCGAACGCGCCGGGCAATTCGATAAAGCCAAAACGGAATACGATCTGTATTTGAACCTGTACCCGCAGGGTGCTTCGGTGGCGGTGGTGATGCAGCGTTTGGCCGCGTTGGGCGGGCAGCAAAGCGGGCAGGGCATCGAGGAGGCAACGGCCAAAAAACAGGCCGCGCGCTGGAGCACTTTTGGCGGCATCACTTCCCGTTACTACGCCAGCCGCAGCAAGATCGATTCGGCCACCACCTTCAACAACACGGTGGACAAGCAATCGATTTCGCTAACCGATCAATCCATGCTGGTTACCACCGAAGATGTGACCGGGCGCTATGTGACCGATGACGTTGACGGACGCATGGTGTTTCGCGGTTCGCATGTCAAAAACTTCCTTTCCGGCCGGGCGCGGCAGAACCGGGTGACCGCGCTGTATGGCGATATCAAGGGGCGCTCTGGTGAGTACCAGGCGCGGCTGGGCCGCCAATCGGGTAATGGTGGTGGTGTCGGCGGACGCTTTGACGGGCTGAGCGCCGGTTATGGCGATACGCAGGTGTTGCGCGTCAACGGTGTGGCCGGCCAGTTGGTGGACTATTCAAATGGCGCGGAACCGAAATTTTACGGTGCCAGCGTTGATCGCGGTCCCTATTCCGCGTATGCCATCAACCAAACCATCGACGGGGTGACCGACCGCCAGGCGGTGGGCGCGGAATGGCGCTATTTTCAGGACAAGCGCTCCCTCTATGCCTTGCTCGATTACGACACCAATTTCAGCGCGCTGAATGCGGTGCAATTGAGCGGGACTCTGGGCTTGAGCGGAATGACCCTGAACATGCTGCTGGACCATCGCAAGACGCCCTCGCTGAGCATCCGTACCGCCCTGAACGGGGCTTCGACCCAGTCCATCAACGACCTGCAACAGGTGCTTTCCGCCAGCGCCCTGCGCGAGTTGGCCATGGTGCGCACGGCAACGACCAATCTCGGACAGGTCGGGGTCAGTGTGCCGTTTGGCGGCAAGTGGCAGGCAGGGGGCGACCTGCGTCTGTCCAACACCACAGGGCTGTCAGCCAGTGGCACGCCGAATACCCCGCAGGGATTCCTGGCGGCGATTCCCGGTCGTGGCACGGAAAAAACCGTGAGCGGCCAGCTTATTGGCAGCGGCTTGTCCCGGGCCGGGGATATCTGGTCCTTGAGCGGCAGCCTGGGCAGCAGCGGAGATGTGAACAACTCGTCCCTGTTCTTCTATAATCACAATGTTTTTGACGGCGGCTGGACGGTTGATGCTTCCCTGCAACTGTTCCGTCAAAGCGACCAGTTCAATGCGGTAACCACTCGGGTGACGCCAATGGTGCGCGGCGAATATGCCGTCGGCGAGCAGCTCACGCTGGACTTTGACGGCGGGATTGAGCAGAGTAAAAATGACGGCACCCAGGTTTCGACCAAGACCCGGCGCATCTTTGGCTCGGCAGGATTGCGCTGGTATTTTTAACCCATCGCGCTGGGCGACGCGCGGGGGCTAACCCTCGCGGCGCGGGCCTCAACCCGGCTTTACGGGTTGAGGCCCGCGTCGTTTTTGAAAGGCGGAAATGCGAATCGGACAAGGTTTTGATGTTCACCAACTGGTATCAGGCCGCAAGCTGGTCCTCGGCGGCGTGGAAATTCCCCACGACAAGGGTCTGCTCGGCCATTCCGATGCCGATGTGCTGCTGCACGCTATTTGCGATGCGCTGCTGGGGGCGGCGGCGCTGGGCGACATCGGGCGCCATTTCGCCGACACCAAGGCGAAATACAAGGACATAGACAGCCGCATCCTGTTGCGCGAAGTGCTGCACCGGGTGCGCGCGGCGGGCTGGCGAGTCGGCAATGTGGACGCGACTCTCATCGCGCAGGCGCCGAAGATGGCACCGCACATTTTTCAGATGGTTGAAAACATCGCCGCCGATTTGCATCTGGAAAAACACGCCGTCAACGTCAAGGCGACCACCACCGAACAGCTTGGCTACACCGGGCGCGGTGAAGGCATCGCGGCGCAGGCGGTGGTGCTGCTACTGGCGGACTGAAAGCATGAAAGCCAAAACCATTCACCACAGAGACACAGCGGCACGGGGAAAGACAAAACCAAAGCAAAACGTTGGCGGATTTTCTTTCGGGGTCGCCTCTGCCTTTCTGTGTCTCTGTGGCGGATTTTCGTTTTGAATATTCTGGCTATAGAAACCTCCACCGAATACTGCTCGGTCGCACTGTGGCGGGACGGTGCGCTGAGCGGGCGTTGCGAACGCGTCGGGCAGAAGCACTCCGAAATGCTGTTGCCAATGGTGGACGATCTGCTCCAGGCAAGCGGCAGCAAGCTGCAAGCCATGAACGGCATCGCCTTCGGCAAAGGGCCGGGCTCGTTCACCGGTGTGCGCATCGCCTGCAGCGTGGCGCAGGGACTGGCATTCGGTGCGGGGTTGCAGGTAGTCGGCGTGTGCACCCTGGAGGCATTGGCTGAAGCCTCGGGCAGGGGAAAGGTCATCGCCGCGCTGGATGCGCGCATGGAAGAGTTGTATCTCGCGGCTTATGAGAAACGCGACGGCGAGTGGACGACAGTGATCGCCCCCTGTTTGTGCAAGGCCGAAGATGCGCCCCTGGTCGAAGGAAATGGCTGGTTCGGCTGCGGCAGCGGATTTGCGCTGAATGATGCGTTGCGCACCCGTTATGGCGCACAGTTGTGCGGCGTGGAGGCGCTGGCCGTGCCGCAGGCTGATGCCGTCGCTTGTATCGCGGCGCGCGAATTCACTGGTGGCAAAGCGGTGGATGCGGCGCTGGCCTTGCCGCTGTATCTGCGCGACAAGGTGGCGCTGACCACACGCGAGCGGCAGCGATGATCCTGCGCGACATGACCGATCATGATCTGGACGAAGTGTTGCGCATCGAAACCGCGGTACATGCGCATCCGTGGACGCGCGGCAATTTCAGCGATGCCCTGCGCAGCGCTTATCCATGCAAGTTGCTTGAGCCGGACCGGATAATCGCCGGTTATGCCGTGATGATGGCGGGTGTGGATGAGGCGGAATTACTAAATATCGCGATCGATGCGGGGCATCAGCGAAAAGGCTTGGGGCGCCGGTTGCTGGAGGCGATGCTGGTTTTGGCGCGGCATCAGAACATGCGCCGCATGCTGCTCGAAGTGCGCGCCTCCAACGCTCCCGCCATCGCCCTCTACCGTGCAACCGGATTCGGCCAGATCGGCTTGCGCCGCGATTATTATCCGGCACCGAATGGGCGCGAAGACGCCCTATTGATGGGGAAACAACTGTGAACATCCGGGACGAAAACGTGTTGCGCGAGTTGAACCTGTACCCGCTGTGGGTGCGGCGCGATGCGCCATTGCCGGCGGAACCGGCTGTCGGGTTGAAACCCGACCCACAGGGAGCAGCGGGTGTGTGTGGGTCGGACTTCAGTCCGACGCAGTCCGGGAAATTGGCACAACCCGTCGGGTTAAAACCCGACCCACAGGGAGCAGCGGGTGTGTGTGGGTTGGACTTGAGTCCGACGCAGTCCGAAAGATTGGCGCGACATGTCGGGTTAAAACCCGACCCACAGGGTGCGGCGGGGTTAGTCGGTCAGACTTCAGTCCGACAAGTAGCTGGCGACTGGGCCACCCTAAAACAGCAGGTGCGCGACTGCACCGCTTGCGCCTTGCGCGCGGGCTGCACGCAGACAGTGTTCGGTGTGGGCGACGAACAGGCCGATTGGCTGTTCGTCGGCGAAGGTCCCGGCGCGGACGAAGATGCGCAGGGTGAACCGTTCGTGGGACAGGCGGGCAAGCTGCTCGACGCCATGCTGGCGGCGATCAAGTTGAAACGCGGCGACAACGTGTATATCGCCAATGTCGTCAAATGCCGCCCGCCGGCCAACCGCACGCCGGCAGCGGACGAGATCGCCACCTGCCTGCCTTATCTGCAACAACAGATCGCGCTGATCAAACCGAAACTCATCGTCGCGCTGGGCAAGACCGCCGCGACGGCCCTGCTCGGGCGCGAAGCCACGCTCGGTTCACTGCGCGGCAGTCTGCATGCCTACAACGGGATTCCTCTCGTTGTGACTTATCATCCCGCCTACCTCCTGCGCAGCCCGGCGGAGAAGGCCCGCGCCTGGCAGGATCTGTGTCTGGCGCGCACCACCCTGCAGCAATCAACCAACGGAAAAGAATAATGAAACAGCAACCGAACACCCCCAAGATACTCGTGGTGGAAGACAGCAAAGTGACCGTCAAGGTGCTGACCGGCTATCTCGCCGGCATGGGCGTGGAAAATCCACTGGTCGCGGAAACCGGCACCCAGGCACTGCGCACTTTTCGCCGCGAGCATCCCGACATCGTGTTGCTGGACGCGAGACTGCCCGACATCGACGGCTTCGAAGTGGCAAGCAAAATCCGCAAGGCCGAGCAGGGGGAAGAATGGACGGCCATCATTTTTCTGACGGCGATGAATAGTGATGAGGACCTGGCACGCGGCATTGCGGCCGGCGGCGACGACTATCTGGTGAAACCGGTGAGCGAAATGGTGTTCCACGCCAAGGTGCGCGCCATGCAACGCCTGGTCGGGATGCAGCGCAATCTGGTCGAGGTCACACATAAACTGGATGCGGCGAATGCCGAACTGCAACGGCTGTCGACCACCGATGCGCTGACCGGCATCGCCAACCGCCGCGCGCTGGACGATTTTCTGTCGCGCGAGTGGCGGCGTTGCCAGCGCATGGAAAAGCCCCTGTCGCTGGTGATGCTCGACATCGATTATTTCAAGCTGTTCAACGACAAATACGGCCACCAGGCGGGGGATGACTGCCTCAAGCAGGTGGCAGCGCAGATCGCGCGCGCCGCACCGCGCGCCAGCGACCTCGCGGCGCGTTACGGCGGTGAAGAGTTCATGCTGGTGCTGGGCGAGACCGATCTGGATGGCGCGCTATGGATGGCCGAACGGGTACGCCAGATGATCGGAGATCTAAAGGTCGTCCATTACGCCACCGACAGCAAGTTCGTGGCGGTCAGTTGCGGGGTGGTAACCGTGCTGCCGGACGACCAGCATTCGATCGAGACCCTGATCGAATCAGCCGATGCGGCGTTGTATCAGGCGAAGCGCGGTGGTCGCGACCGTGTGGTCGCGGGCGAATACGGGAAACGGTAAAGGCCCCAGGTTCTGTGGGTCGGACTTCAGTCCGACAAAGAATTTCAAAAAAGCATGTCGGGTTAAAACCCGACCCACAGGAGTGTGACGGTTTTGTGGGTCGGACTTCAGTCCGACAAAGAATTTCAAAAAAGCATGTCGGGTTAAAACCCGACCCACAGAGAGCGTGATGGTTTTGTGGGTCGGACTTCAGTCCGTCAAAGAATTTCAAAAAAAGCATGTCGGGTTGAAACCCGACCCACAGGGAGCGTGATGGTTTTGTGGGTCGGACTTCAGTCCGGCAAAGAATTTCAAAAAAGCATGTCGGGTTAAAACCCGACCCACAGGGAGCGTGATGGTTTTGTGGGTCGGACTTCAGTCCGGCAAAGAATTTCAAAAAAGCATGTCGGGTTGAAACCCGACCCACAGGGAGCGTGATGGTTTTGTGGGTCGGACTTCAGTCCGACAAAGAATTTCAAAAAAGCATGTCGGGTTGAAACCCGACCCACAGGGAGCGTGATGGTTTTGTGGGTCGGACTTCAGTCCGACAGTATTTATTGTTTCTGGCTGAATTCCGGATGTTTCTCGGCCGCCATGCGGTCGATCACCTGCATCACGCCCTGGCTGCCGGCTTCGGCCTCCTGCAATGCGGCGAATATCTGGTCCTGTATCTTTTCGTTGGTCTCCCATCCCTGCTCGAGCAGAACCAGCATGCGGTGCACGGCCTCGTGCACTTGGCTATGCGGCTGCAGCAACTGGCGGTAGGAGGGCATCGCGCCGAACACCTCTTTCGCCGGCCCTTCGTACCATTTGCCGAGGCGGCAGTTGTGGTGATCGACGCCGACCGCCTTTTTGAATTCGTCTTTCGTGCTGTCGTTGACCAGCACGTAGGCGCGCTGTTTGTAGATCATGTGATCGACCTTGACCAGCGAGGCGAAGCTCAAGTCCTGCGCATAGCGCGTGCCGCTCAGGGTGGTCACGGCGGATTCATAGAACCGGCCGAACTTCTGTTCCAGCTTGGCGATCACGCTTTGCGAAGAGTTGGCGATTTCGTGCATCTGCACCGAATCGGTCAGCATCTTGGCCGCCTCGTCCTGCAGCATTTGCATGATGCGCCCGATCGACTCGGACGCGTTCTTGGTGTTTTCCGCCAGTTTGCGCACCTCGTCCGCCACCACGGCAAACCCGCGCCCGGCCTCGCCCGCGCGTGCCGCCTCGATCGCCGCGTTCAGCGCCAGCAGATTGGTCTGGTCGGCGATGGAGGTGATCAGCCCGACCGCTTTGCGGATCTCGGTGCTGCGCGCGTTGAGCTGGGTGATCGCCTCGTTGGCATGATTGACCCGCTCCACGATGCCGTTCAGCCGCTGCACCACATCGCTCACCGAGCTGCGGCTTTCCTCCGCATCTTCGCGCGTGCGGCGCGACACATCCGCCAGCCGTTCCATGTTGTCGGTGATGGTCTTCAGGTCATTCTGGCTGGAGACCAGATTCTGCAGCAGGTTGTCGGTGTTCAGACCATGCGCGCGCGACAGCAACTGGGTGCGCATGGCCCCCATTTTTTGCTGTTTCATCCCTTCCAGTAAAACATTCTGATTCGCCAGACCGCGCTTGAAGCCGCCATGCACGCCGCCATCCTGCACCCGGCGCGAGAAATCGCCTGCCAGATTGGCGCGGAACGTCGTTTCCTGTTCGCGGAAAAAAGTGGCGAGCTGGTCCAGCATGTCGTTGACGTCCCAGCACAGCAGGCTGATCTCGTCCTTCGCCTCGGAGATGCCGGTGACACGGCTATTGAACCGGCCCGCCGCGACTTCGCGCACGACCGTTTCCAGCTTGGGCAGCGGCGACATCCATTGCTTGACCAGCCATTGCCCCCAGGCCGAAACGGCCACGCCCGCGAGCAGAAACACCAGCATGAAGATATCGACCCCGTGCCGCGCGAAGCTGGTGAGGATGATGACCAGCGTGCCAAAGGAGAACGCCCACAGCAGGGCGGAAATCTTAAATTGCAAGGACCAGTTCGTCATAGCTCAATCCCTTCTGTTTCAATACGTCCGCCAACAGTTTGCCCGATGCTTCGATCGCGTTGGCCGGGCCGGCTTTCTGTTCCGCCTCCAGCATCGCCGCGTACAGCGGCGTGACGGCCTCGATGCCGCTCAATTTCGGTTTGCGCCGCACCGAGAAGTAACCGGTGATATTGCCGGCGGGATCGAAGGTCGGGGTGACGTTGGTGAACACCCAGTAGAACCCGCCGTCCTTCGACATGTTCTTCACATAAGCGAAGCACTCTTCCTTGTTGGAAATCTTGTCCCATAGCAGCTTGAACACGGCGCGCGGCATATCCGGATGGCGAATGATGTTGTGCTGGGTGCCCAGCAATTCCTGCTCGCTGTAGCCGGAGAACTCGATGAAGATGCGGTTGGCGTAGGTGATGCGGCCCTTGGGGTCGGTCATCGACACGATGAAGTCATCCTCGCGCATCACGCGCTCGATGGCAGTAGGGGTGATTTGTCTTTTCATGCGCAGACTCCTGTTGCTGTTTGGCTTGTGTCAGGACTATCGGCAGTCGGTGGCGGAACTTGAGCCGAAGTTTTCACGTCACGCATGCTGCGCCGGTTGAATGTCCGGGTATTGGTGGAAAAGACCGGATAAATCGCCTTAATTCGGCCTTTGGCTGGGGCAGCGGCTGCGCATAATCAGCGCATCCCCCCGGAATGGCAGTCATGGCCGAAGAAGATAGCGACCTCGAAAAAACCGAATCACCCTCGCAGCGCAAGCTGGACAAGTCGCGCGAGGACGGACAGGTCGCGCGTTCGCGCGAGCTGTCCACCTTCATGGTGCTGCTGGCCGGCGGCGCCGGGCTGTGGCTGCTCGGCAGCGTCCTCGGCCAGGGACTGTTACGCCTGTTGCAGGAAGGGCTGACGCTGGATCGGCGACTCGCCTTCCAGACCGATCAGTTGTTGCCGCGCCTGAATGAATTGAGCAGCGCCGTGCTGCTCACTTTTCTGCCCTTCCTGATTTTGCTGCTGCTGGTTGCCTTGCTGTCGCCGCTGTTGATGAACGGCTGGCTGTTCTCGCTCAAACCGCTGCAGCCGAATTTTTCCAAACTCGATCCGCTCAAAGGCATCGGCCGCATGTTCTCCGGCAACAGCCTGATGGAACTGGTCAAGGCGATCGGCAAATCCATCATCGTCGGCGGCATCGGCGCCTGGGTGGTGTGGCACAACCGCGGGGCGGTGCTGCAACTGGTGAGCGAGCCGGCGGTGCAATCGATTCCGCACATGAGCGATCTGATCTGGTGGAGTTTCGCCGCCATCATGCTCGGCATGCTGCTGATCGTGGCAATCGACGTGCCGTTCCAGCTCTACGAGCACAGCAAAAAACTGAAGATGACCAAGCAGGAAGTGCGGCAGGAAGCCAAGGAAACCGAGGGCGACCCGCAGGTCAAGGGACGCATCCGCAGCATGCAGCGCGAACTCGCCCGCCGCCGCATGATGTCCGCCATTCCGAGCGCCGACGTGGTGGTGACCAACCCGACGCACTATGCCGTCGCGCTGAAATACAGCGACGGCAAAATGCGCGCGCCCACTGTCGTCGCCAAGGGCTCGCATCTGCTGGCGGCAAAGATCAAGGAGATCGCACAGCAGAACAGCGTGCCCATCCTCGAAGCGCCACCGCTGGCGCGCGCGCTGCACAAACATTGCGACCTGGGCGCGGCGATTCCCGAAGCACTCTACACCGCCGTGGCCGAAGTGCTGGCCTATGTCTATCAGCTGCGCCGCTATCAAAAGACCGGCGGCAACAAACCGGTGCAACCGCACGACCTGCCGGTGCCGAAGGAGCTTGATCCGGCGGCGTTGCCGGGTTAAATCCGGCTTGCGGCGTGGCAACGCAGGTAGTGAAATTCATTGCACAGTCAACTTCTATTAAAGTTTGGCGCGAGACTGCCGATAGAAGATCGGGATGTGCTTGACCGTCTGTGAGGGGGTAAATATGAAGGTAGTTATCATCGATGACGCTCAGATCAATGTGACGTTGTTGCAGCATCTGGTGCGCAAATTGCAGGATTGTGAACCAGTCTGCTTCACCGATCCGTTGGCTGGGCTGGAGTGGTGTTTGGCGAATGAGCCGGATTTGCTGATTGTGGATTACATGATGCCGAATTTGAGCGGTGTCGAGTTGACCGCGCGCTTCCGCGCACACTACCCCGACGTGCCGATACTGATGGTCACCGCCAATCACGAGACCGAGTTGCGCCATGAGGCGTTGCAATTGGGCGTGACGGATTTTCTGAACAAACCGATTGACAACACCGAATTTTTAGCCCGTGCCAAAAATATGCTGGCGTTGCGCCAGAGCCATAAAAACCTGGCGGATCGTGCCAGTTGGTTGGCCGATGAGGTGCGCAAAGCGACTGCACAAATTGTGGCGCAAGAGCACGAGATGATATTCACCTTGGCCAAGGCGGCGGAATATCGCGATCCCGAAACGGGTGCGCATATTCTGCGCATGGCGCATTACTCAAAGCATATTGCCTGCGTACTAGGCTTGTCGCTTGAGCAACAAGAATTATTGCTGGAAGCTGCACCGATGCACGACATCGGCAAAGTCGGCATTGCCGATATGATTTTGCTCAAGCCTGGCAAGCTGACGGAGGAAGAATTTTCCATCATGAAACAACATGCGGTGATAGGCGCACAGATACTTGAAACCAGCAGCTCGCCTTTGTTGAAGGTTGCCGCAGAAATCGCCCATACCCACCATGAGAAGTTCGACGGCAGCGGTTATCCACGCGGATTGGCGGGGGAGGGAATCCCCTTGTTCGGGCGCATCGTGGCGGTGGCGGATGTGTTTGATGCGCTGACTTCGGAGCGCCCTTACAAAAAAGCCTGGAGCATTGAAAAAGCGACTGAATTGATTCGTGACGGGGCGGGCAAACATTTTGATCCCGCTTGCGTCGAGGCATTCTTCACTGATTTCGACAATGTGCTGGCGATCAAAAACCAATTCGTGGATGAACAAATTGAACTCCGAGACCGTACGCTGGATTAAGTCCAAACCGTTTGCCCTGGTTGCCTTGCTGGTATTGGTGGCGGGGTTAGTGGGGTGGCTGTTACAAGGTGGGAAAACGCAGCAAACTGCGACGCAGTGGCCTGCTCCTTTAGCGCAACTCAAGCCTGGTTTTGAGGTGACGCAACCCCTGCCGCCCCAATTGAAATTGGATGGCGATAAAGTGGCATTGGGGGCGCTGCTGTTTAACGATGTGCGCCTGTCGTTAGACGACACCATCAGTTGTGCCAGTTGTCATGTGTTGAGTGCGGGTGGCACCGATAACCGCTATCGCTCGGTGGGAGTGAATGGCGGGGTGGGAGGCGTGAATGCGCCGACCGTGTTGAATAGTGGCTTTAACTTTGTGCAGTTCTGGGATGGCCGCGCGGCCTCGCTGGAGGCGCAGGTGGAGGGGCCTGTGAATCACCCCAAGGAAATGGCGGCGAACTGGCCACTGGTGTTGCGAAAGCTGGGCAAAGATGCGGCCTATCCCGCCGCGTTCAGCAAGTTGTACGCCGATGGTATGACGGCGACCAATATCAAGGATGCCATTGCCACGTTTGAGCGTTCGCTCATCACGCCCAATTCCCGTTTCGATCAATTTTTGCAGGGCAATGCCGCCGCACTGACTGCGCCAGAAAAACACGGTTATGACTTATTCCAATCGTATGGTTGTGCCAGTTGCCATCAGGGGGTGAATCTGGGTGGCAATATGTTTGAAAAGATGGGGCTGATGGGTGATTACTTCGCGGATCGAGGCAATGTGACGGAGGCGGATAACGGTCGCTTCAACGTCAATCACAATCCCGAAAGTTTGCATGAGTTTCGGGTGCCCAGCTTGCGCAATGTGGCACTCACTGCGCCGTATTTTCACGATGGCAATGCGGCCACTTTGGAAGAAGCGATCGCCGTCATGGCGAAGTATCAGCTGGGGCGCCCCATGCCAGCCAAGGACTTGAGCGACATCGCTGCCTTCTTGCGTAGTTTAACGGGTGAATTGGCGGGGCAACCGCTATGAAAATTTCACTGTGGAAAGGTGGGCTATGGGTGGCTGCATTAGCCGCCTTGGTTTGGTTGTATCTGCAATCTACACAGGTGGATATAGAGCTGCACATGCACACGGTGCAACACTTTGAGCAACTGCGCCAACAAGACGCACGCTTGAATCAATACGTGTTGCAGGCACGCTATGGGCAGCTCAAGAATTACGATCTGCTGGTGGGCACGCAGCAAGAAATCGAACGGCTATTACAGGCCTTGACGCAAGACAAGCCGGATTTCTTCAGCCAAGGCGAAACCCAGATTCAGCAAGCATTCACGCGCTACCGTCACTTGTTCGACCAGAAAACCGAGCAGATTGAACAGTTCAAATCGCACAATGCAGTGCTCCGTAACTCATTGCGTTATTTCCCCTTGGCGGCACATGCCTCGCTGGCGCGCGCAGCAGTCAGTTCGAGCCGTGCGGCGCAATTGCACAGTTTGTTGGAGGAGGTCTTGCTGTTTGACCAACATGCCAGCCCAACGCTTGCCGCTGCCATCGAAAAAAAGATGATTAGCTTGAAGAATGCAAGCCCACAGCAGGATGCGGGAATGGTTGAACTCGCCAAACATGTTGACATTATTTTGTCGCACAAGATTGAGGTGGATGATTTTGTGCGTGACATCACGCAAACTGAAACCAATGCGCAAGCGGGTAGACTATTCCAGCTTTACGGCGGCATATTCACCCGGCGCGAACAACAAGCCGCCCATTACAAACTGGCCTTGGCTTTGTTGTCAGGCTTGATGTTGGCTTATGTAGCTTGGGTGTTGGCGAAGTTACAACGCTCACGGCGTATCTTGAATGAGTCTTTACGTGAATTGGAATTCCAAAAATTCGCACTCGATCAACACTCCATCGTCAGCATCGCCGACCGTAGCGGGAAAATTCTCTACACCAATGAAAAGTTCAGCGAGGTGAGCCAATACCGCCGCGAAGAATTGTTGGGGCAAGATCATCGCGTGTTGAATTCGGGTTATCACCCCGGCAGTTTTTTTAAGGAAATGTGGGCCACCATTGGGCATGGGCAGGTGTGGCAGGGCGAAGTAAAAAATCGGCGCAAAGATGGGTCATTTTACTGGGTGGACTCGACCATCGTGCCGTTCATGGATGCGCAGGGCAAACCACTGCGCTATGTGTCCATCCGCACGGATATTACGGCGCGTAAGGAACTGGATGCACAGATGGGGTCACAGCGTGCCTTCTATGAGCGCATCAGCGAAACCCTTGGTGAGGGGCTGTATGTGCAGGATGGTGAGGGGCTCTGCATTTACATGAATGCCGAAGCTGAACGCTTGTTGGGTTGGCGGCGTGAAGACTTTATCGGCAAGCCCGTACATAACACCATTCATACTCAAACGGCTGAAGGCAGTGCGCTGCCTGCACGAGACTGCCCCATTTTCCATCACGTCAAAGATACAGGTGTGGCGCACCTGGATGACCAGGTTTTTACGCGCAAAGATGGCTCGGTGTTTCCCGTGGCCTTGGTTTCAAAAGCTTCGTACAGCGAAAATGGGAAGTTGGAACAGGCGGTGGTGGCCTTCCAGGATATTTCCGAGCGCAAGAAAAACGAGTTGTACATGCGCCTCACACAAGATCGTCTTAATCTGGCGTTGGAAGGCTCGGGCTTGGCGTTGTGGGATTGGGATATTGCGGATGACCGTATTTATTTGAGTGCTAAATGGTCCGAGATATTGGGCGGTGAAGCAGAGGAATCACTGGTTCGCATGGAGCAATTGTTTGAGCGTGTGCATCCGCAAGATCGCGCTGTGGCACAGGCACAACTTGCCCCTGCATTGAAGGGGCTGGTGGCTTATTACTCCAGCGAGTATCGGGTGAAACGAAACGATGGCAGTTGGTTGTGGATACATACGCATGGCAAGGTGGTGGAGCGTGATGCTGATGGGCGCGCTCGGCGCATGACAGGGACGAATGCCGATATTAGTGTGCGCAAAGAAGCCGAGGCGGCAATCGTCTCAGCCAAAGAAGCCGCCGAACAATCCAGTCGCGTGAAAGGCGATTTCCTCGCCAATATGAGCCATGAGATACGCACGCCGATGAATGGCATTATCGGCATGACAGATTTGGCGCTGGATACTGAGCTGACGCATGAACAACGGGAATATCTGGCGCTGGTGAAGTCATCAGCCGATTCCCTGTTACACATCATCAACGACATCCTGGATTTCTCAAAGATCGAATCGGGCAAGATGAACATAGAGAACATCGAGTTTTCGCTGGAGCACATGATGCGCGACACGATGAAATCGCTGGCGGTGCGTGCGCATCAAAAGCATCTGGAGCTGTTGTTGCACATTGCCCCCGATGTGCCAGACCATGTGTTTGGCGATCCGGGACGGATGCGTCAAGTGATTGTCAATTTGGTGGGAAACGCGATCAAGTTCACCGAGACGGGCGAGATCGAGGTGTCCGTTGCGCGTGAAACAGGCGTGGGCGAAGGCTCGGCGAGATTGCGCTTTAGCGTGCGGGATACGGGCATCGGCATTCCGCAAGAAAAATTCCAGACCATCTTTGAGTCCTTCTCACAGGCGGACGCTTCCACCACACGCAATTATGGCGGGACAGGCTTGGGGCTGACCATTTCTGCGCAAATCATCGCGCTGATGGGCGGCGCGATTGAGCTCAGTAGCGTGGTGGGAACAGGCTCGACGTTCCATTTTGTATTGGACATGCCTATCGTTTCCAGCAGTCCGCTGGCGGAATATCAACACACGGGGCGCATTGCTGCCTTGCCTGTGTTAGTGGCGGACGACAACGCGACCAATCGCCGCTTGCTAGAACGGATGTTGTTGAACTGGAGGATGCAGCCCACGGTGGTCGCCAGCGGCGAGGAGGCTTTGCAGGAACTGCAACGCGCAGCCAAAGCGGGTGCGCCTTATTCATTGGCCATCCTGGATGTGCAAATGCCCGATATGGATGGCTTCACGCTGGCCGAAAAATTGCGACAGCATCCTGAATTTGCGGGGGCTACCGTGATGATGTTGACCTCGGAAGGGCAGCGCGGCGACGCGGCACGCTGTCGTGAATTAGGCGTGGCGGGTTATTTGATGAAGCCTGTCGCGCAATCCGAATTGCTGGATGCCATTATGACCGCGCTGGGCGAACCCGAGCAGGAAAGCGTGCCGCTCATTACCCGTCATTCCTTACGCGAGACACGGCGCAAACTGAACCTGCTGCTGGCAGAAGATAACCAAGTGAATCAGACCTTGGCGATACGGCTGCTAGAGAAATTGGGACATCAAGTGACCGTCGCCAACAATGGCGAGGAGGCCGTACAGCAATGGCAA
>Ga0210035_1000808_pt1 | contig 20887 bp, 16 predicted proteins | sample CryGeymeta201507_FD_183975 | JGI IMG/M metagenome (GOLD analysis project Ga0210035, IMG submission 183975) | Groundwater microbial communities from Crystal Geyser aquifers in Utah, USA - Crystal Geyser metaG 2015-07 (SPAdes) (version 2) | ecosystem: Environmental > Aquatic > Deep subsurface >...
AGCGTCTATATCAATCAGCATAGGGAAGAATATTACAAGCTCCTTCAATCGACTCGCGATACGGGAAGCTGGGATTCCTGGGTTCTATTTATCCTGGAGGGTATCTCCAAAACAGCTCTTTCTACAATAGAATATATTCGGGAAATCAAAAAAATCATGCAATCGCACAAACAAAGCATACGAGAAAAGCTCCCAAAGATATATAGTCACGATCTGCTGAATAATATCTTTCATCATCCGTATACAAAGATAGAATACGTCATGGAGGACTTGAAAGTAAGTCGTATAACTGCTACGCGCTATCTGGAAGAGTTGGTACGAATTAATATTCTTTCTAAGAAAAAAATCTGACGGGAAAGTTTCTATATTAACATCGAGTTATTTAAATTACTCTATGAAAATATGAATTCATAACTATATGAGCATATCTCTAACTTATTCTCTATACAAAGCTAAAAACTCATATCATCGAAAAATTTGATACCACAGCACTATCCACTAAATTGTAATAAAAAACTCTCTATGAACTTCATATTTTTCTGACGACTCGCTCGAGAAAAGGGCTTCGACCTCGTGGTTGGGGCGCTTTCGGAGATAGTAGAGAAAACCGGGGAACTCCCGGGAAATGTCTTCATATTTGGAGAAGGAGATCTGAAAAAAGAACTCTTCCAGAGTTTTACTGGCAATACCTTGTTCGAGGACTGCTCCAGTCTTTCGGGAGAGGAAATCCTCGAGAAAATAGAGTTTCTGAGTAATCTTGAATATGAAGAGATAGGTTGTAATGAAGAAATCCCCCCTACCCCCCTTTATCAAGGGGGCAATAAAATTTACTTCTTCGGATGGCAATCGCAAGCGATTTTACGAAGCATTTTGGAGATATCCCACTTCTCGCTTATACCGTCGCGATTCCTCGAAACTTTTGGACTCGCAGCACTCGAATCGCTCTCCGAAGGAGTTCCAGTAATCGGTTTCCAGAAAGGAGGACTTATTCCTTTTATTTCTAAGGAACTCGTTATTCCATTTTTCGAAAACGATAACGAGAATACCAAAGCTTTAGCGAATAAAATTGTGGAAATTTCCGAGAAATATTCTTCTTTTTCTGCTCTTATGGAAGAAGAAAAATCCGATTGGGAAATACTTTCACACGAATCTAGACGTATCGCGGATGGTTACACCGAAGGGCGATGGATACGACAAGTTCAGGATATGTTACCAAGTGGTACGAAGAAAATCCTTCTCGCGAGCGATTATACGACTCTCCTCGGTGGAATCGAGACGCACGTACAGACGATTGCTCGAGCTCTCAGACAACAGGGGTACGAGGTCGAAATTTTCGGTTGGGATATAACAAAATGACGATGGACGAAAGTGCTTCGACTTATGGGACTTGTATATTCTCTCTGTAATATCACCTCTGCACTCGCTATCCGAAAGAAAATCCGAGAATTCCAACCGGACGTTGTCTGGCTCCATAGTGTGAGCCGATTCTTGGGACCACTCACGGTTCGTGAGGTAGCGGATTGGAGGAAAAATAAAGAAATTTCAACTCTTGTAACCTATCATGATCTCGGACTCCTCTCTCCGTTTCCATCTCGAGTTGAAAGCGAAGAAATGATTCCGAAGAACCCGAGTCTCGGAGCTTTTTTCTCCTCGGTCCATTCTGGAAATCCCATCGTCTATCTGGCGGTTTTCTGTAAATATTTTCAAGTTTTGATTCTGAGGAAACTATTGAAACGTATTAATATCCACATTGTTCCATCCGCTTTTCTTGTTCCGCATATTCGAGATATCATTGAAGTGCCGGACGAAAAAATCGTGACATTGGAACATTTTCTCTAGACTCTTGATTTTTTAAAATTCTTCGATATACTTCCCCTTTTAAAAATTAATTATTTTTAATATGAACTTCTTCAAACGTATTTTCCTCTTCCTTGCGACCAATATCGCAATCATCCTCGTAATTACAGCGATTATATTCGTATTGGAACGTTATTTCGGTTTCCATATCTCATCTAGTGTATCTAACGGATACGGAGGACTTTTTGTTTTTGCTCTCATTTTCGGTTTTGTCGGGTCTTTTATAAGTCTCGCGATTTCTCGATGGATGGCAAAAAGAGCTTACGATATACAACTCATTTCTGAGACCCGGCTCATGGATTATGATTCTAAAACACAGATGGTATATACGACCGTTTCGACAATTGCGAAACAAAACGGTATCGATATGCCGGAAGTTGGAGTATATGAGAGTGCAGATCCGAATGCTTTTGCAACGGGTCCATCGAAGAATAAATCACTTGTTGCTGTTTCGACCGGACTTCTCGAAAGTATGACCGCTCCCGAAATCGAAGGAGTTATCGCTCACGAGATGAGTCATATCCTGAATGGGGATATGGTAACAATGACTTTATTACAAGGAGTTCTCAATACATTCGTCATATTTTTCGCTCGTATTATCGGAAGTATTATTGATAAAACGGTTTTCAAAAATGAAGAAGGAAACGGATGGGGGTATTTTATTACTGTGATCGTCCTTGAAATAATCCTCGGTATTCTTGCATCGCTCGTACTTATGGCATTTTCTCGATATCGTGAGTACCGTGCTGACGAAGGAAGTTCTCGATTGGTTGGGAAGGACAAGATGATTCTCGCACTCAAGCGACTTCAGTACATCGTGACCAATAAAGAAATCGTCGATGATGGGAAACTCGCGACATTCAAAATACATTCTGAGAAAGGATTCATGACACTTTTTATGTCCCATCCAGATCTCGATGATCGTATAAAAAATCTCGAAAACAATTACCAATTATAATTTTATGACATCATCCGTCGTTCATAGTTTTTTTCTTGGAGAAAAACAATATCTCGTTCATAACGAAGAAGAACTCGCTCTTATTATCGACCTTCTTGCCACATCGGACGATTCTTTCACGCTCCATCGACATATCATCATGAGTCTGGACGAGCGTCTCATGGATATTATTCTCACGTACAAAGGGCTTCTTCTTTGTATGAAGCATATGGAATATAAGAATCGTTTTCTCCTTCTTATAAAGATAGGAGATACTCTTTCTCGTGTTATCGAGAAATCTACACATCTCGGAAATCTTCTCGCGAGTATTCCGGAGGAGACCGACAAGATACGCATCATCAAGAGTATCCGATACAAAGGACTCACTCAGATTATCGATGTCCCGGACGATCTCGGAAATATCCTCGAATGGATATTCGGGGACGGGGAAAAACTCGTCATCGATACGCTCGGAAAAGAATTCCTTCAATCGCTTTTCACTTACGGAACGGATATCTACAAGGTTTTTCATTTTCTTTCTGATAAGAATAAAAATCTCCTCGCAGATATGATTGAGCTTTCTTTTATAAAATCCTGCATCTATACGGCAGAGGATTTTTTCTATGTTCTGAAAGCGCTCAGTAATGAAAAAACAGGAGAATTAATCCCGTTGTTCACTCCTGAAGAGATACGTACTATTATCCGAAAAGATAAAACACTTCATCATTTCCTCCCGAAACTTACCAAGGAAAAAGAACACCTTCTTTTACAATATATAAAAAACTAATCTATGCTCCACGAATCTCTCCTTATAGGATTGGATAATGACAAAATAGAAGCTATCGTCCAGTCTGGGAAAGCAGCATTGGAACCTCTTGGCGGATCAAGATACCCGATGATCGATTCACATGTCCATGTGGTGAATTTCCTTCAGGAAACAAAGGGATTCGACAGTCTTATTACCCATATGAATGGGGCAAATATTCAAAAGGCTGTAGTGTTCTGACTTCCGGTAACTAAACAATGGTCCGAGTATGAACGAGAAGCTCCAGAATATTATCTCGATGATGACAGTGAATGTTATTATTACAGCACTACTGATACGATTGTTGCAGAAGAATACAAGAAACTTTCTCCCGAAAACCAGAAACGGATATATCCGCTCATATGCGGATTCAATCCCGCCGATAAACACGCCATCAAACACATAGAACGAATGTATAAGCTCTATCCAGGCGTTTGGAGTGGAATCGGAGAAATCCTTCTTCGTCACGATGATCTGACTCTTCTCACGAATGGTGATATTCCTCGAATCAACAATAAAGCACTCTACCCGATTTTCGAGTTTGCCGATGCATATGATTTGCCGGTTTCCATCCATAATAATATTTCCACTACATGGATTGCGGATCGTCCAAAATACCTCCATGAGCTCGAAGAAATACTGCGTGAGTTTCCTCGAATGAAGATGATATTTTGTCACTGCGGAATCTCTCGTCGTGTATACGCTCCGTTCTACAAGAAAATGATTGAGCGACTTCTCCTACAATACCCTGGTCTTCATATCGACTATTCTTGGATTATTTTCGATGAAATCATCTGTAAGAATGAAACTCCTGATCCTGAATGGATCGAACTTACCGAACAATTCTCTACGAGAATTCTTATCGGCTCCGATGTTATCGGAAATTTCCATAAAATGGGAGTCATTAACCATAGATACGATGTCTTTCTCGAACGTTTGAGCGAGGAAACGAGACAGAATATCTGCATCAATAACGCAGAACGGCTTTTCTCGAAAACGAAATGAGTAGTGGAGAGCGGAAAGAAGCGAGAATACCAGAATATTTTCTAGATAAAAACTTGCCAGATAGGATATTTTCACTATAGTAAAAATATAATTATTTTTTACTACCAGAGAATATGAATATTTCCGAAGGATTATTACCGCAGGAAGCTATTACAAATGGAGAAATTTTTCGTGGACGCCTCGGGAAAAATCTGTACACTACCGAGACGAATTTTCACGATTATATCAGTTCTTTTCAGGTAAAACTCGTGGAAGAAGGTATTGATTTTTCCGATGATGACTTTCATTCTGTTCAGATGTCTGCTGCACTTATTGATGCGCTTGCAAGAACTCGTATCAATAGTACTTCTGATCTGAAAGTATTGGAACATGGTCAACATGCTTTCAATATTTTCTATAAAGCGCCAGATTCCAAAGAATGGAAACTTCAGTTTGCTAATTCGGTATATCTTGAGAATTTTGGAGCGAATCTTTCTGATAAAATAGGAACACCTGCGACGGAACTTATGAAAGAACCCTACACGACAGAAACTATTGAGAAATTTACGAACGAACCAGGATATACTTCGAAATTTATCGAAATGGACAGACTTCCAGCGAATGATGAAGGAGATAAGCCAGCGTATTTTTGGTACAAAAAATCATTTAATCATCCAAATGGCGGACAGATAGAAGTTCGAATCGGTATGGATGGAACAGGATTATCCGAAGAACAAAGAACGACACTTACGAATATCTATAAATTCACCGATAAGGTTCGTTCAGAATATATCGATATTGTGCATTATGCTCAACCATCTTCTGATTCACTTATAGTACGACTCAAAGGTCAGATATCTTCCATACTCGAACATAATTCAGGGACGGAAAATACTTTAGCAACAGAATTAAGCTGGTTACTTATGTTTCTGGAAATGGCAAATGATATTATAAAAAATAGCCCATTTCCTCTTACTATCGTCGATAAAGAGGGGACTATAAAACGAATAAGTCCCGCATATGCCGCAATGGTCGGATACACAGTCGATGAAATTATAAAACCAAATTTTTTCAACAAGATTTATCCAGGAATCGAAGGCGATTTGGTACGAAAAAGTATAGAATTTTATGCGAAGAATGGACATTATCCAGAAGATGCATCATTTATAGTGAGTCGCGGAAAAGAATTCTACGGACTCGAGAAACAGAATAATCTTCCATCTCTTGGTTCTCTTGAACTTAACCCGTCTCCTTATACATTTGCCGAAGGAACCATTCGTCTCAATACCGTTCGACCACACGAATCAATAACTCATCTATTGGGTAAATAATTAAAAAGTGCCTTTCGGCACTTTTTAATTATTTATTCTCGGGAAATAACAGTAGTTTTACTTTTGATTTCTTTAATGGAATTAAATTCTTCTTTTGAGAGAACGAAACTTCAATATTGATTATAAACCATTACTCCAATAAAATTATTCTCGGGAAATAACAGTAGTTTTACTTTTGATTTCTTTAATGGAATTAAATTCTTCTTTTGAGAGAACGAAACTTCAATATTGATTATAAACCATTACTCCAATAAAATTATTCTCTGTATCATACAGAGGTTTGCTTATACCATTCTTGTCAAGATGACTTTCTTGTATTTTTCCTTTTTTTACAAGATCATCTTTTATGAGTCGATAGTATTTTACTGCATACATATATTCATCAATCTGTGATTGAAAATCTTCAATTACAGATTGTATTTTAGTAGCATTTCTATACGCACCAGTATTAAATTCTATAGCACCCCAACTACTTCCTATCCCCGAAATTACTACTTCATTTTTTGTCACGATCTCTTGTTCAAAAAATGATTGCCTTACTCCATTGAGTTTCTCAATGACTTTAGTAAAGTTCTCACTTTTAAGGAGAATGATAAATTCATCTCCATGAAGTCTATAGAATTTATCACCATCACGAAGATTTGCTTGTATAAAATCAGTAATTTTTTTCAGTACAACATCTCATGATTCATGACCGTAACTATCGTTAAATCTCTTAAAATTATCTATATCCAACATAACCATAATCATATTTTTTGGATCAGTATTTCTTTTGGTGTTTGAAAGAAGTTCTGCTAAGTCTTTTATTAAAGCTTCTCTATTATAAGCTCCTGTAAGCGTATCTTTTCTCAGAAGTTCTTTTGTATTTTCAAGCTCTCTATAGATATCCCCTATATCCGTAAGTTCAGTAGCAACGCGCATAGTACCTCATTGCCCATCTGGAAGCGTAGCCCAAAGAAAAGTTTTTTCTTCTCAGGATTTTGTTGTCATAGTAAAAGCGATATTTACATATCATTTCCCTGTTTTTTCTATCTGAGATAGATATTCACGTACTTTTTTAAGATTTTCTTGTTTATAGAGAAGCTCCATAATATCTCATCAATGTTCTTTATGATAGGTAAGGATTTCTTGATGAGAATATCATGTAGCTTTTTCCATTTCTTCATTCCACATAAGAGGAAGTCCATCCGCTGTATATCTTACTACGGGTAAGGGTATGTTTTTCGCAAATTTATTAAAAAGACTATCTTCAAATGAAATTCATTTTTTCTGATTTGTTTTATCGATAGCCACACTTATGAATGCGAGCATAAAGGAAGCGAGATATACGGCAGATCATGGTATGAATCCATTCAATAATACCATAAGTCCACTGATGGTTCAGAAAGTTTTGAAACTTGTCTGATTAATACGCTTTCATTGATAAATCTGTCACTTAATCTGTACACGATAAGCGTATCCATAAGCAAATCCAAGCAACAAAGAAAGAAGTATTTTTCCGTTAGACCAGTTATTTTCTTCGCTTAATTTCTTATAAAGAAAATCTTGGATTTCTGGATTTTCTAGAAGTTCTAATTCTTGTAGAGAGGGTTCTCGTCCCATTATTTGTTTGAAATTTTCTTGTACCTCTTTTTGTTCTTCTTTTGGAGTATTCTTCCAAAGACTTGTATTAAGAAGAGTTTTTATTTTTTCTTTGATGCTTATTGAAGAATCATTTGTCTTTTCTCGCAGAGGTACTGCATCTTTCTCTAAAATAAAAAGAGTATTTTCTTTTGTTGTTATAAGAGTTGTCTTTGTTCATGTTTTTTGAACGTCTTTTTCTGTATTATTTTCTCATCCAACTACATCTCCATTTGAGAGAGCGATACTTCCTGTAATGAGAGCAATAGAAAGACTTTTTTTCATTATGAAAATATATGAAATATAAACAATATATTCTATATATAATGATTTTTTTAAAAAAAGCAATGGAGTAATAAAAAAACTTTCGCTTAAATTTTGTTTTTCTCCCGATATCCATATACTGAGCGTCATATACTTTCTCGATTTCTCTCATTAAATGGCACTGTATCAAACATATCGACCTAAAGATTTTCATTCTCTTTTCGGACAAACTTTTGTTCGAGAGGTTTTGCAGAATGCTCTTTTGCAGAATCGTACGGTTGGAGCCTATCTTTTTCATGGTTCTCGTGGAACTGGTAAGACGACCGTTGCACGGATACTTGCCAAATGAGTAAACTGCTTTTCCCTTACTGCTGACGGGAATCCTTGCTGAGAGTGTCAGAACTGTCGCGATTTCGAAAACGGAAGTCTTCTCGATGTTATCGAGATCGATGCCGCTTCTAATACGGGAGTCGACAATATCCGAGATATGATCGAACGTGCCCAATTCCAGCCGAATCAAGCTCCATATAAGGTCTATATTATCGACGAGGTACATATGCTTTCCAAAGGAGCTTTTAATGCTCTTCTGAAGACGCTTGAAGAACCACCGAAACACGTCAAATTCATCCTCGCGACGACCGAGATCCATAAAATTCCGGACACGATTATCTCCCGTTCGCAACGCTACGATTTCAAACGAATCAAAAACGAAGATATTATCGAACGGCTTCATTTTATCGCCCACGAAGAGAAGATTCAGGTCGAAGAATCAGCATTGGAACTCATCGCAAGACTCGCGAAGTGAGGACTCCGCGATGCTATTACACTCTTTGAACAATACAGTGTCGGAGGGGTTCTGAAACGAAAATACATCGAAGAGAATCTGGAACTCATCGGAGATGATTTCCTTTCCGATTTTATAGAAAGCCTCATTGCGAAAGAGAGCGAAAAAACGCTCAAAAATCTGGTTTTCCTTCGCGAAAAGAGTTTGGATGTGCGACTTTTTCTCGAACAGCTTCTTTTCTTTCTTCGGAATCGAATGAAAGAATCTTTGAAGAAAACGGAATTCGGAGCATATGCGAATCTTTTCGAAGTATTCGAGGGAGTGTATGGACGACTGAAGTTCTCTCCAGATCCATTTCTCTTGCTCGAAACAAGTGTTTTCCGATGTATTGCGACGACTCCTACGATAATTCATACAGAACCCGTCGTATCCGAGAAAAAAGAAACCAAAATAATTCCTAAAAAAGAAGAAAAAACAGTAAATATTCCTCCTGCCCAGACGGTTCAAAAGAAAGAAGAAAATCTTTCCGAAGCTTCCCCAGCCTCCGCTTTTGATTTCGCACAGTTCATCGAACATATCCGTACGGTACCGAAACGGTCTTTCGTCGGTCTTGGACTTCGGGTATCAACCTATAGCGAAGAAGGGAAAACGATTATCATTCATCCCGACAACGATTTCAATTACAAGAAACTCGATTCCGCCGATGTACGGCTTTTTCTCCAAGAGACACTCGATACGCTCTTCGGAGCAGGATACACGATAGATATTCAGAAACTTGGAACGAGAAAACAAACACAAAAACCAGCAACATCTCTCGCAGATGAGGCGGCGGATATTTTCTAAGAGTCCCATTACTAGTTCCTTATTTTCCATCCTATGCATTTTCCGTTTCTCTTTAAGCTCATTTTGAATCGGTATTTCTTTCAGAAACTTTTTGCTATCACACTTTTGCTTATTGGGATATATTTCCTTGAATCTTTCCTTGCGATTTTCCTTATCGCCTTTCTTTTTTCGTATCTTTTCCTCGATGTAGCAAAAGTTATCAGTCTCAAAATGGTGCAATTAAGTGATCATATGTCTCATCGATTGGTACGTAAGTTTTTTCGAACAGGATCTTCTCTTTCGATTGTTATCACTTTCGTATATATCACTTTTATTTTGGTAGTAATCTCACTTTTCTATACACTTATTCCGCATTTATTGGAAGAATGAAAGGGACTTATTCATGATGCACCAGTTATTACGAGTCAGGTTCAAAATGCGATTATTCATCTGGAAGATTCTCTTAATATGAATCTCGGAATCAATCAGGCTCTGAATAATTTTTTCAACCCCACATCGGTTCAAGAGCTTGTAAAAGGAGCATTCGAAAATATTAAAAACATCGGGATTTTCCTTACGAAATTCTTCATTGCGCTCATTCTGAGTTATGTATTCCTTATAGATAAAGGGAAAATTAATCTCTACTTAGAGACGATGAAAGAGGGAAATTTTTCATTTCTCTACGAAGAATATCGTATTATTTTTGGAAAGATTACGAAAGGATTCGGACTTATTTTCAAGGCACAAGCAATTATCGCATTCGTAAACGCAGTTCTTACGGTCATAGGACTTCTTATTGTTAGTTTTTTTCATGGTGGAGAAGCCTTTCCATATATTATCACTCTTGGGGTTATCGTCTTTATTTTCGGATTCGTTCCGATTCTCGGAACATTTCTTTCCTGAATCCCTATTCTTATTATCGGATATAATTATGGTGGCATGAGTGTAATAATCGCCATCCTCAGTATGGTAACTTTTATACATGCTGTTGAGGCATACTATCTCAATCCGAAAATAGTTTCCAGTTATATGGAACTTCCGGTATTTTTTACGTTTCTTATATTACTTATATCAGAACATATCTTCGGATTCGTGGGACTTCTTATTGGAGTTCCGCTCTTCTATATCCTCGTAGATGTTCTCAAGGATTTTGATCATTTTGTGACTAAAATCACCCATGCTTCCACAACATTTCATGAAACTAAAGATGAAACAAAAGAAGCCATCTCACAAGGTATCCGACTCAGTCGTTCTGGAAAACGAGAAGGGAAATAAAAAGTGATTGTTGAAGGAGTCTGGATAGAGGGATTTCTTTTGATTTTTTCCGGAAAACCTCTATAATCCCCGGGCGTCTTTCGATAACTCGTGCATCTGCCTCGATTTTTTCTCTACAATTTTGTACGCTTTCAAAGGAGTATGTAAGAACGGTGTGGTCTTCGTACCATCCGTGCTGCTCCTCACGCCGTCTCCACGGGGGACTGGCGATTACCGCCGAAAGGGAATACAAATGAGGTTACAACGACTTCAAAGATGCTTAAAATTTGCAAAATCCGAGAAATCTCTATAATGCTACACATTCTAACTCACTCACTATATTATGGACCCTGCGTCACTCAGTATATTTTTTACGCTTATCATCCTCTCGGCATTTTTCTCAGGAACAGAGATTGCTCTCATGACTATATCAAAACATACTATAGTATGATTTTTAAAGGAAAAACGTAATGGAGCAAAATCACTGAAACGTATAAAAGAAAAAAATGATCAACTTCTCATTACTATCCTTATAGGAAATAATCTTGTAAATGTTGCAGCCTCTGCTCTTGCAACAGTTTCAGCTATAAAAATAGCCGAATCACTAAACTTCCCAGGAGAATACGGAATCGGTTTCGCAACAGGAGCTGTAACTCTTATTCTTCTTCTGTTTTGAGAAATTACTCCAAAATCATTTGCTTCAAAATATGCGTGAGAACTTTCTCTTATTGTTGCTCCATTCTATGAAGTTCTTATGAAGATACTTTTCCCAGTAACGTACATAATAGAATTATTTGTCCGAGGAATCAAAAAAGTGTTTCGTACTCCCGATATTACTCCCTCCATAACCATAGAAGAATTGGAAGCTTTTATCGATATTTCTCATGAACATGGAGCTGTAGAGAAACATGAACATAAAAAGATTAAAAGCATTCTTGATCTTGGAGAAACAGAAGCATCTTCTGTTATGACCCCTCGTGTAAATGTGGATTTTGTTTCTGAAGAAATGACTGTGGATGAGCTGTGTATTTTTTTTCTCACATCCAGTCATACTCGTATCCCGGTCTACGCAGAAACTCCCGACGATATCGATTACGTTGTTACTTTCCGTGAAGCTTTTATCTGGAAGAATGAAGGACTTGGTGATAAATATCTGAAGGAACTCAATCTCGAAAAGATTATCAAAGTTCCAGCTACTCAGCCAATCGACCGCATACTTACTATTTTTCAGAAATCTCATAAACATATTGCACTCGTTATCGATGAACACGGAGGAGTTGATGGAGTAATTACTCTCGAAGATATCATCGAGGAAGTATTCGGAGATATTAAGGATGAAAAAGACCAAGAAGAAGAATATATCCGCAAGACTTCAAACGGAGCGATTATCGTTCAGGGAAGTGTTCTCGTAGAAGATGTCCTCGAAGAATATGGACTCTCAAATGATTGCGTTCTTCTTGATGAAGAATATACAGGTGAAACAGTGAGTTATCTCATACTTTCACTTCTTGAGCGATTTCCAAAGAACGGAGAATCTATTACTCTCAAGTGACCGAAAGTTTCACTTCTCCTTACTGTAGAAGATATAGAAGATGAAAAAATCGAGAGTGTACGAGTAGAGAAAATATAATTGAAATCATTTTAAAATCGCCCAAATTTGGGCGATTTTTTTTATTACATATCAAGATGTATATTCTTCTCTTCCTGCGGAACTCGCTATTATCTGATGACTCGAACAGTCCTCGGGGCGTTCAGAAATATACATCTTGATATGCTTTTTAATAAAAGTAAATGAGTGTATTTTAGTTTCCTAAAATTTCACATATTAGCACTCTTATGTAAAATGTGCTAAAAAAGTTTTGACAGAAAAAAAATTATCAATATTATAAAGGGCAAGAGTTTTTTAGAACTCATTTTTATAATTTAATAATTATCTCTATGTCAAAGATTATCGGTATCGACCTTGGAACCACGAACTCATGTGTGGCTTTTATGGAAGGAGGTCAGGCAAAAGTAGTTCCAAACTCTGAAGGAGGACGAACCACTCCGTCTATTGTTGCAAATAAAAAAGGAGAAACTATCGTCGGGATGCCTGCAAAACGTCAAGCAGTCGTGAATCCTGCTCAGACTATTTATTCTGCGAAGCGTTTTATTGGACGTAAGTTCTCGGAAGTAACTGATGAACTCAAGAATACTTCTTTCAAAGTTACTGAAGGAAAAGATGGTGGATGTCTCATAGAATGGGATGGAAAAGGAGTTCGACCAGAGGAAATCTCTGCGAAAGTTCTCGAGAAACTTAAATCCGATGCCGAGAAATTCCTCGGTACAACCGTTACGGAAGCAGTTATTACTGTTCCTGCCTACTTCAATGATTCAGAACGTCAGGCGACTATCAATGCCGGTAAAATTGCCGGACTCGATGTAAAACGAATCGTGAATGAACCGACTGCCGCAGCCCTTGCATATGGTATCGACCGAAAAAAAGATGAAAAAGTTGCAGTATACGACTTCGGGGGAGGAACATTCGATATCTCTATCCTCGAAATCGGATCAGAAGGAACATTCGAAGTACTCGCAACGAACGGAGATACACATCTCGGAGGAGATGACTTCGATCAACGTATTTTCGAATGGATTATGTCAGAATTTCAAGTAAAAGAGGGAATCGACCTTCGTAAAGATGCTAGTGCCGTACAACGAGTACGAAGTGCTGCAGAACAAGCGAAAATCGAGCTTTCGAGTGCGACTTCTACCGAGATTAATCAACCGTTTATTGCTATGAACGACGGAGTTCCAAGCAATCTCAATGTAACACTTACTCGTCAGAAATTTGAAGAACTTATCGCGGACCTTGTAGAACGTTCTATTGAACCGTGTCGAAAAGTGCTCAAAGATGCGGGAGTAAGTATCGGACAAATCGACGAAGTTATCCTCGTCGGAGGTTCGACTCGTGTACCACTCGTACTTTCCAAAGTAGAAGCATTCTTCGGTAAGAAACCAAATGCTTCTGTTAATCCGGACGAAGCAGTTGCTCTCGGAGCAGCAATCCAAGCTGGTATTATCCAAGGAGATGTGAAGGATGTTCTCCTTCTCGATGTTACTCCACTTTCTCTCGGTATCGAGACGCTCGGAGGAGTTATGACTCGGATGATCGAACGAAATACCACTATTCCAACGAGTAAATCTCAAGTATATTCGACAGCTATGGATAACCAGGATAGTGTAGAAATCCATGTCCTCCAAGGAGAGCGTGAGATGGCAAATGACAACAAGGACCTCGGACGATTCGTTCTCTCCGGTATTGCCGGAGCTCCACGGGGAGTTCCACAAATCGAAGTTACGTTCGATATCGATGCTTCTGGAGTTCTCCATGTAACTGCTAAGGATAAGGGAACTGGAAAAGAACAGAAGATTACTATCCAAGGTTCGACCGGAATGGACGACAAAGAAGTAGATCGACTCGTAAAAGAAGCGGAAGCGAACCGAGAAACCGACAAGAAAAAGAAAGAATCCATCGAAGCTCGTAACCACGCAGATTCTGCTGTCTACCAAGCTGAGAAGACTCTCAAAGACAACGAAGGGAAGTTCGATGCTGCTCTCGGAACTGAAGCGACCGCCAAGATTGAAGAACTCCGAAAGGTACTTGGAGATGCGGAAGCTTCCAAGGAATCCATCGACGCTGCGATGAATCCACTCAACGAAGTTATGATGAAAATCGGTCAGGAAATCTACGCCAAAGGCGGAACTCCTGAGGGAGAAGAAGGAGTGAATGTAAAAGATAACAATAAGAAAGAAGATGATGGAACGGTAGATGCGGAAGTTGAGGAGAAATAGGGGTAAATAGAAAAAAATGTAGGCTGGATTTTTTATGTTCTCTTGATTGTAAAAGGAAAAATAGTACTATCGTTGGTACTATTTTTTCATCTTGAATAATTATGTCAAAAAAAATGTCCGGAATGTGGGTCTTCTCGGATTAAAAAGGACGGATGCAACAACGCATGAAAACCTAAAAATAGATGCAAGGCATGCGGTCGTTCATTTGTAGAAAGAAGAATACGAAAACAAGAACAAAAACTCCGTACTTCATCCGTATTCAACACCTACATAAAAGAGTGATACTCCGTACAACAACTTGCAGAACAAACATATAGAGAAGAGCCTCTCGTTCGCCGAGATATCCAATATCGCCTTGATACAAACAAGATTCATCATATCGACGAAATATATCCATATGTACACTATCTCATGATAGATGGATATCATCTTCCATCAAAACAAGTACTCCTCGTCTACTATGAAAGCAAACAAGACAAAGTTATCTGATTCAGTATCCGAGACGGTGAAAAGAAAACATACATTGTCGAGGATTTACGTTTCTTACGAGACGAAATGTGATACTGAGGCATTAAATCCTGCTCCACCGACGGCTCACCAAGCATTATCTCGGCCTTGAAAGAAGTCTACCCCGATATCATCCATCAAAGATGCCTTGTTCATATACAAAGACAGGTTAAATCATATATCTCGAATCATCCGAAGTCACAAGCATGAAAACAGCTCAAACACATCACCAACTATCCTGTTCTTTCTAATCCTTTTCTCTTCCCGATTGCTCTGCGAGTATGGGAAACAACGTATCGATTCTACCTCAATGAAAAGTCCACCACCCAGAAAGGATGATGGACATATACACATCAAAATCTACGGAAGGCTCACAAGCACATAATCAATGCTCTGCCTTACATGTTTCAATCAGCTCTCCATAACAATCCAAGCATCGAACGAACTACGAACAAATTGGAATGATATTTCTGAGTTTTAACTACCGAATGAGTCAATGAACACAAGTGATTAAGTAATACCAGACTTCGTTCATTTTTAGCTCTTTGGATATACAAAAGAAACAATTTGTAGCCTACATTTTTTTCTATTTACCCGATTTTATTATGGTTTTAATTATTTCTCTTTTATTACCAAAAAGTAGAGTGCTGGCAAAACGAGGAGTGTGAACACAGTTGAAACGGAAAGCCCAAATATAATCGAGAGACCGAGCGATGTCCAGGTTGGATTACTGAGAGTGAGAGGAATCATACCGAGGACAGTACAGACTGAGGTGAGGAATACAGGTTCCAGACGGGATTTTCCTCCATCGATAACCGATTCACGGAATGGAATTCCTTCGCGACGATTCAGATTGATTTTATCGAAGAGAATGATTCCATTGCGGACAACGATACCGAAAAGCGCAACCAGTCCGATAAGTCCAGGAAACGAAAGTGGTTGTCCGAAAAGTGTGAGTCCGTAGAATACTCCGATGAGAGAAAGGGGAATCGTTACGAGAACCATTATTGATTGTTTGTAAGAATCAAAAAGTATTACGAGCGTCGCAACGATAAAAAACATCCCGAATACCATAGCGATAAGAAGCGATTGTACTGATTTTGCATTTTCTTCATTAGCTCCTCAGGTTGAAAATTCATATCCTGCTGGGATTTTATAGTCTTTTGTCTTTTCTGTAAATCCGGCAAGCAAAGATGTTGCAGTTGCACCACCCGCAGCCGAAGCGGTAACAGAAATTACTCGTTTCTGGTCTATTCGAGAAATAGAGAATACCGACGGTTCAAATTCTGTTTTTAATATATCACGGATAAATACATCTTGTCCTGAATTATTTCTTACTTTCAAATCCTTAATCTTATCAATTGTATCAGTTGAGCTCGTTTCATAACGGGTTCGAACGGCTATTTCATCATTCCCTTTATAGATAGTCGTCGCATCGGTTCCATCGATTACATTCTTGAGAAAGAGTGAAACCTGAGGAAGTGTCAGATTATAAAGTGCGAGTTTCGTCGAATCGAACGAAAGACGAAACTCGAGCGGAAGCGGTTTTCGGGAGGTTTCTATATTGATAGCTCCCGGAACGGTCGCAAGAATTTTCTTTACATCATTTGCGATATTCTCCATAACACGGAAATCTGCACCCGATATTTTGAGTTCAAAGTCTCCTCCTGCTGGAGGACCTCCAGCGAGTTCGACAACAGAAATCTTTGCATCGGTAATTGTTTTCATTTTGGTTCGGAGACGCTCTGCAATTGACAGAGATAATTCCTCTCGTCCGTATTCTTTTTTAACAAGATTGATGGAAATACCGGCAAAGTTCGATCCGCTCGTACTTCCTCCAGTTGATTTTCCGACCGCTACTTGCGATCCGATGGCAGTCGAGAAGCTTGCGATCTCTTTTTCTTTTATGAGAATTTCTTCGATTTGTTTCGTAATCTCGGAAGTTACATCGAGTTTCGTCCCCGCTTCCGCTTCGATATTAATAAACATAAGATCTTGATCGGTTTTTGGAAAGAAATCACTTTTCAATATTCCACTTATCGGAAGGGAGAGAGCTGAGATAAAGAGAAATAGAACACCTATCAGGAATTTCTTTGCCCTTTTTTTACTCAAGAGAAGCCGATCAATCGTTCGGGCATAAAAATCCTCGAGCGGATGGATAGAGATAAGCCCTTTATTAAGGATATTTGACCATTGGGACGATTTCTTTTTTTCCGCGGAATGTCCAACAAACACCACCGCAAGCGCTGGATTGATAGTAAGCGCTATAATGAACGAAGCAATGAGCGTAACAGTAATTACAAATGGAATCGAAAAAATGAATTTCCCGATAAGTCCGGTCATAAAAAGCATCGCGGAAAATATCCACACAACCGTAAGTGTCGTTGAAGTAAGTACTTGTTTATAATCTCGTAGAACCAGAAGCGCTGCTTGTTTTGGAGTAAATTTTCCAGTTCGGTGATATTGATTGAAAGCGGAAATAACGACTATAGCATCATCAACCAGAAGTCCGAGTGATAGGATGAGTGCGAACATCGAAAGGAAATTCAGTGTCTGTCCGAAGGCGGACATTACTGCAAAAGTGATGAGAAATACGAGTGGAACCGCAGCTCCAGCAACAAGCGCTTCCCGAACTCCGATGATGAGAAAAAGTGTAATGAAAACAAGTACAACCGTAATAAGTCCATCTCGGATGAGATGCGCGAGATCGAGCTTGATACGCTCCGATTGATCGAGAACAGTCGTAATAATAACATCCGAAGGAATTATTCCAGATTTTTTCAGAGTTTCAATGGCTGCTTCTCCTTCGGTAACGAGATTAACAATCGAACCACCTTTTTTCTTTACAACCCCGAGTGTAACTGCTGATTCTGGACTGCTTCATTTATCGGAGAGTCGTGCGATAGTCGTGCGTTTCTTTGCGACTTCGTCGACTCGGGCAATATCCGAGAGACGGATAATTCCAGTCGTACCAGTTTTCGCTATAATAAGATCTCGGAGTGAAGCAACGGTATAATATCGCTCATCGACATTAAACGAATGAGTATAGCTTCCGATATCGTACTGACCAATCGGAATTGTAAAATTGAGAGATTGAAGTGTGTTATTTACTGCTCCTATAGTAAGCCCGAAAGCCTCGAGTTTTTTCGGATCGATAAATATTCCGTATTCTGTTTCATCTCATCCTGAAATACTAACTTCCGAGACAAGTACATTTTTTTCGAGTTCCTCCTGAATAATTGTCGCAAATTTACGAAGTTTGAATCCGTCGTATTTTCCTGCGAGGGAAAACGTCCAAATCGGTGTATCGTCGAATGATATTTCCTTTACGACCGGATCTTTGGCATCTGCTGGAAGTTTCGGTTTCACGAGATCTGTTTTATCCTTCAGATCGCGCATCGCTGTCGCGATATCGGTATCGGATTTGAATTGCACGCTAATCACAGAAACCGAATTCATAGAAGTCGAATTCATCGTATCGATTCCCTTGATCTTCGAAATTTCTTTTTCGAGTTTCTTGGTTACGAGATCCTCCATAACCTCAGGACTTCCGCCTGGGAGCACCACAGACACCACCCCAATACCGATACTCACCTCCGGCTGGGATTCTAGTGGCAGCGCTTTGAGCCCGAGATATCCAGCGATACAGATGATTATAATTAGAAGAAACAAAAAACGTTTACGGTCGATAAAGAACGCGAACCATGAATCATCAAGTTTCGGGTCGTAGGTGAGCTTCTCGAGATACAGGGATTCTTGAGTTTTTTTGGACATAATAGAGAATTATTTGAGAAATTATTTGATTATTCTTGGACCACATCTCCATCTTGTAAGTTGAGCGCTCCGGAAATTACTACTTTGTCTCATTCCGATAATCCGTCAAGAATCTCGACACGAGATTCGTTTTGGGCTCCAATCTTCACTGCTTTTCCTGTTGCGATATTTCCGGTTCCAATCGTAGAGACAATGAATCATCCTTGACCGTCACTAGTAAGCGCGGAAAATGGAATACTAATACTTTTCGTGTCCGATATCGTTCGATTGATAAATACGTCCGTAAAATCTCCGATATGAAAGATTTCCTTGGATTGTACCGTATCATGAAAAATAATTTCTACTCGAAACATCCGAGAAAGTAAATCGGATCCGGGAGCGAGAAGAGAAATAGCTCCCGTGAAAGTTTTGGAATCTTTTGTTATAGTAACTTCCTGACCTATCAGAAGCGATCCGATAATATCAGGATTTACATCCGTTCGAACTACGAGACTAGAATCGTCTCACAGAGTAAAGACCGGAGTTCCCGGGTTGATGAGAGTACCGAGTTCTACAGTTTTCGTGAGGATTACTCCGTCGAACGGTGCACGAATGAGTCCATTTTCCGCCTGGATTCCCGCTAGGTCTTTTTGTCCTTTTGAAGCATCGAGCTGTGATTTTACGCCTGTGAGCTGGCTCTGAAGTTTCGCTTGAGTACTGGTATACTGGGATTCAGCAATTTTCAATGCGTTGTCCACATTATCGCGAGCATTTTTAACGGTTGCAATGGTATTTTCGAGCTGTGTTCGAGTAAGTGTTTCGGTTCCTGTGATACCATCGAGACTAGAAATACTTCCCGCTATGGCATTTTGAAGACTCGTTTCTGCAATCGTGAGAGCGGTTTCGAGCTGCGTTCGAGTGGTAATAATGGAATTACTGAGTGCTACAAGAGAAGAATTTGTTTGTGTAAGAACAGATTGTTTCGCACTTATAGTTGCCTTGAGTGCATCAAGAGAAGTTTGTGGAAATTGATTCGAAACAATGGAATTATCAAATACCGATACGATCGAATCGTATAAAGAAATAGACTCATTTAAAAGAGTGATAATATCCGCGAGTCGTATATTTGTTGCTCCATTTGATGTATTTTTTGCATCCAAAACTACATGGTATGTGTTGTAGACTTTATGGAAATTATTCTCGGCAAGAGTTTTTAGTGTGGTATTTTTTGCTCCGAGATAGGTTTCATAACTATCGTTGAAACCTTTATTTAAGTTGGTGATACCGAGAATAATATCTGCTTGAGTAATAGCACTATCTATAGTAATGAGAGCATTTTCCATAGAAACTTGTGTATTTGAGAGAAGTCCAGAAGTATCTCCTTTTGTAGGCGTAAGTGTATCTTTAGAAGTTTTTTCAAAATTCTCAAGAGCGGTTTTTGCTTGATCGCGGGTTTTTGTCGCGAGAGAAACAGAAAGAGTTGTAGTTTTTTCGGTATTTCCTTTCTGAGTAAGGATATTATCAAGCTGAGTCTGCGCTAGGAGAAGTTGTTTCTCCGTAGATATATATGTATTCTCCTTATTGATACGTGCATTTTCCAGAGCGATACGTGCATTTTCTAAATCATTTTTCGTAGATTCTTTCGCGAGATCATAAGTTGTGAGTGTATTAGAATAAGCAGTTGCAGCATTATTGAGATTCGCATTGATAGCTGTTGTACTGAAATCAAGCGTTGCAAGAATATCTCCTTTCTTTACATTATCTCCGATATTTACATTGAGTGATTTCACCACTCCGGCTACTTGTGCAGAAACGGTTGTTTCTTTGAGTGGAGCCACTTTTCCCACGAGTTTCACGCGCTCGGTAAAATAATCCAATTTTACCGTTTCGGTAGTGACTGATTTTCTCGCTACTTCCGTTTTCACTGTTTCAGTGGTACTTCCGCAACTTGAGAGGAGAAGCGGGATAAAAAACGCAAGAGCAATGGTTTTTTTAGGCATAAAAAGAGCATTAAATATTATAAAATATAATCAAGTATTTTTAGAGATTTTTTATTTTCCCATCTCTTTTTTCATATATTCCATAAATACCTCCATATCATCGGTTTTAATCATACCGATAGCTTTTCCGTGTTT
>Ga0210035_1000838_pt1 | contig 20388 bp, 24 predicted proteins | sample CryGeymeta201507_FD_183975 | JGI IMG/M metagenome (GOLD analysis project Ga0210035, IMG submission 183975) | Groundwater microbial communities from Crystal Geyser aquifers in Utah, USA - Crystal Geyser metaG 2015-07 (SPAdes) (version 2) | ecosystem: Environmental > Aquatic > Deep subsurface >...
ATGAGAGTGACATTGAGAGGCGTAGAAGCATTGCATGATGGAAAACTAATTAAAAGATGGAAATATTGGAAACATGTTCTAAATATTGCTGTTGATTATAGCCTTGAAAAACACTTGTTATAGTACACGTTGAATACGGCAAGATGCCTTAAATTTATTTTTTTCATTAATTTTGCAGCATACTTTATGGGCATTCCCGGAGAGACAATTACAAGCGGAGAAGACGAAACTTCGCCAACCTTCACTTCTTTTAAATTTTTGTTATCCGCATAGACCTTAACAATATCCTTTCTCGTTATAATTCCGAACGGTTCCCTGTTTTCACTCGGTTCAACTATCAGACATCCGATTCTGTTTTCATACATTTTAATTGCCGCATCCATCAGAAATGCATCCTTCTCAATCCTAACAAAGTCCTTTTTCATTATATTCCTTATTTTTATTTCGCCTGCCATCTTGATTTATTTGATTTGTTTAAAATTTGAGTAGGGATAAACATGTAAGGTTTTTTAATAAATTTTATAATTAATAAATAATTATGATTCAAATATAGATATACTTTTTAAAAATAAACAAATGGATGAAATCATCTGTCCTCAATGTGGTTCGGGACAAATAAAATTAAATGGAGATACATATTATGGCAAACAAAACCATAAGTGTAATATATGTGGGCGGCAATTTGTCATCAATCCTAAAAATAAAGTAATTACTGATGAAGAGAAATATAAAATTAAAAAACTATTGTTAGAAAGAATATCTTTACGTGGAATATGCAGAGTAATGAATGTAAGTCTTCCGTGGCTTCTTGATTTTACTGTAAATTTGTATGGTCAAACTCTTGATGATATTGGCATAAAAACAGAGCAAATTAACGAGATGGATGGTGTTATATTTCGTACATTGGAAACAGAAGCAGATGAAATGTGGAGCTTTGTGAAAAGCAAAGAGGATAAACAAAGGATATGGATCGCCATTGATATTAAAACAAAGCAGGTTATAGCATTTCATGTAGGAGATAGAAGTGAAAATAGTGCTAAAGAGTTATGGAAAAAGATACCTGAAATATATAAGAAAAATTCGGTTTTTTATACAGATGACTGGAACGCATACAAAGGTGTTATTCCAAAAAATCAGCACGTAGTGGCGGATAAAGGTTCTGGCTATACAAACATTATTGAAAGGTTCAATTGTACATTGCGTCAACGAGTGTCAAGATTAGTACGTTCTGCATTGTCATTTTCAAAGACAATTGAAAACCATATTGGTGCGATCAATTACTTTATCTATCATTACAATATAACCTTACATGTTTGGCATTACCCCCAAATACAATAACTATTTTTAAAATGGATGAAAATAAGTTAAACAAATTAAGAAAAATTTCCGGCTATGAAGCAGCAAAATTTATTAGAAATGGTTTTGTGGCTGGATTGGGAACAGGAAGAAACGCAAGATGTTTTATTGACGCTCTTGCAAAACGAATAAATACGGAAAATTTAAACATCACCGGTGTTCCGACATCAGAGGGCAGTAAAAAATACGGGCTGGAAAGGGGAATAAAAATTAAAGACCTGAATGACATTTTGAATGAAAACAAAAAAAACAAAATTTTAGACATTGATGTTGACGGAGCAGATCAGGTAGCAGGTGATTTTTCACTAATAAAGGGCTATGGAGGTGCATTGACAAGAGAAAAAGTCACAGCAAAGACGGCCAAAAAATTTATATGTGTCGTTGATGAGACAAAAATTTCAGAAACCAGAAATTTAAATAATCCAGTCCCTGTTGAGGTTATTCCTTTTGCAATGAATTATGTTAAACTTGAATTAGAGGAAAAGTATGACATAATTTGTGATATAATGAAGAAAAAAGACAAAGATGAAATTTTTATCACCGATAATGGAAATTTTATTATTCTCGCAGATTTTGGAGAAATTTCAAATCCGGAAGAACTTGAAGATGAGTTAAATTTAATAAGTGGTGTCGTTGAAAATGGCATATTTGCAAAGAGAAAGCCGGATATTGTTATTGTCGGAAGAAAAAACGGTGTTGAAATTTTAAAGAGAGGACAGGAGATAAAGAATGATTAGGGTTGTGTGGGTTATGTACCATATAAAAGGGAACACTTTTTTTGGCTACGGTTGAGAGCGAAGCGAACTTATTTTCAAAACACAAAGTTTTGAAAATATACTGAAACCTTCGGTTTCAATCTTTAAAAAATCTGTGGGATTTTTTAAATACTGAAAATCTTTGAGATTTTCAATCTTTAAAAATCTTTGAGATTTTAAAATACTGAAACCTTCGGTTTCAATCTTTAAAAATTCACGGAATTTTTAAATGAGAGCGAAGCGAACTTATTTTCCCAAAAAATGTATCGTATTAGGCACAATTGTATATGCAAGTTCAAACAATAAACGCACACAAATACTCTTGAAAATCTCTGAATCTTATTTATTTCATTTCAGTTATTTGTCCCTGGCCGTAAGGAATTAAACGGATAATCTCATCGTCTGCAATATCTGAAATTTCAGAAATTTTCTTATTTTCGTAAAATTTCTTTATTTTCTTTATCAGGTCCTTTGCTTTTTCAGTTCCGGGAGTTAAACAAACATAATGCTTAAAATTTAGTATGTCTTTACCTCCATCACCCGCGATAAAAATTTCCCCGTCTTTGAAACAAATGTAAATTTTAAGTGCCGTATTCCTGAACCATCTTCTTTCTCCGTAAATCATAAACGAACCCTTTGCCAGAAATTCGCCGGCTTTTGCCGTCTTTGAGACCTGCTCCGGATTGACACAGTAAACATCAGAACTTCCGACGCCGTTCTTCCACGCCCTTGAGTGTGACGCACAAATTGACGCAACATTCTTTAAAACTTCGTCGTTTGCATTTTTCCCATCCTTTATCACAAAAAACGGCGAACCAAATACATCAGCATGTATGACCAAATCATTATTTTCCGTATGCTTTTTTATTAAAATTTCATTGCTGGTTGCATCCTTTCCGCCGACAACCAGAAAATTTTCAATAAATATCCATCTGAAATTTTCATACCATTGTTTTGATTTCTTCTTTGCTATTTTTTCATTTAAAATTTTTGTCGAAATCTCCCTCGTTTTTTCAAGTGAGATTTTTTTCTTTTTCAAGTCATCAATTTTTTTCAGCGTATCGGCCAGTGCCTTTTTTGCTCCTTCAATCTTTTCCCGCATATGTTTTGCCTTTTCATAATAGTCAGCGGCATTTTCATGCACGGTCTTTAATTTATCAAGTTTTATTTCCATACTTCTATATTTAATTAAGAAATTGGGAATTGGACAAATTTAAAGTAAAGAATAAATTTAAACTAATTTTCTTAAAAATTTAATTCTTAATGTTTCTTTATTCGTTTAAAATGCATAACCTGATTTCAATGCAGGATATAAAAAAAAAGGATGCCGAAGAAATTTTCCACCGTGCCAAATTTATGGAGAATGTCTGTAATTTTAAAGCCGGTTATGATAAATGGAACGGCAAAATTTTAGTAAATTTATTTTTTGAACCGAGCACGAGAACGAGAATGAGTTTTGAAATAGCGATGCTGCGACTGAAAGGAAGGGTATCAAATTTTGCAGAAAAACTTTCATTAACCTCTCTTGAAAAGGGGGAAAATTTAACCGATACAATCAGGACTATTGATTCATATTGTGATATACTTGTAATACGAAGCCCAAAGGCAGGCACTGCAAAATACGCCTCTGAAATTGCCGAGCACCCCATTATAAATGCTGGAGACGGAAGCAACCAGCATCCGACACAAGCGCTTCTTGATATTTATACAATTAAAAAATTAAAGGGAAAAATTTCCGGCCTGAATATTGCATTAATCGGTGACCTGAAATTTGGAAGAACCGTGCATTCATTGCTGTATGGACTTGCTATGTTCAATGCTAGTATAACTTTAATTTCTCCGAATGATTTACGGATGCCTTCTTTTATTATAGATGGTGTTAAAAATATAAACAAAAATGAAAACATACGGATTAAAGAAATTTATGATAAAGACAAGGATATTAATAAAACGATTAAAGAAGGAAATTTTGATGTCATATATTTAACGAGAATTCAGAAGGAAAGGTTTGCAGATATAGAAGAATATGAAGATGTAAAAGACACATACAAAATTACAAAGAGTATTATTTCAGATAATACGATTGTGATGCATCCGCTTCCGAGGTTAAATGAAATTGACAGAGAGATTGATAATACAAAAAATGCTGCCTATTTTGCACAGGCAAAAAACGGTGTTCCTGTCAGGATGGCTATAATTGATTATCTGATGGAAAATTTTTATAAAGATAGAAAATGAAAACAAGATTAGTAAAATTAAAGGCAGAAAAAAAAGAGCAGCATAGGAAATGAAGGATATGAAATTTTTATTGTACGGAATAGAGAGGAATATACTTTCTATGCAAGATATTGTATAAAATATTGTGGTGATTTAATTTTGCCAGCAGACATGTTAAATTTTTATGATATCGTACGCGAAGTCATTTATTCAGAATTTTTCAATAGAAATCAAAGACAATATTTTTTGAAATCAAAGACAATATTTTTTTTAAAAAAAAATAATCAGCAGAAATTATCAAATTTCAATTGACAGCCTAATTCTGATATTTATCCGAAAATTAATTTTAAAGAATAAAAATAAAAAATTATAAATCAGCAATTCTAATTTGTAAATAAATTTTAATAAAAAGTTCAAAATAAACAAAAATAAGCGCTTGTAGTCTATTGGTAGGACTTCGGCTTCCCAAGCCGAAAACCCGGGTCCGAATCCCGGCAAGCGCATTAAATTAAAAGACAAATAAAGATGACTAAAAGACAAGAAAAGATAGCTATACTGCCATTTGCATCAGCGATTGCGCTGCTGTTAATTCTATTGATTTTATTGATTTCAAATTTAAGTGTTTCAGCTTCGGATTTAAATATTTCTGACTTAAATATTTCTGACTTAAATATTTCTGACTTAAATATTTCTGACTTAAATTTAAACAATTCGGGCAATTCAAATTTAAATTCCACATGCAAGAGTATATCAATTTACTTTTTTTACGGGAAAGGATGTGCTCACTGTGTGGCAATTGAGCCGATAGTAAAGGCAACATGCGAACAATGTGACATTTCATTTAAAAGTTATGATGTCTATCATAACGCAAGCAATCAGGCACTTTTAACTGACTTTGAAAAAAGATATTGCATTCCGGAAAATGAATCCGGCATACCTGTGATTTTTGTCGGGGATTCGGCATTAATCGGATACAATTCAATTGCCAAAAATTTAAAGGATGCTATTAAATTTGCAAAAGAAAAGAATATACATGCAGAGACATATAGTAAAAACTGCACAATATCTTCAAAACCGTATGATTTGCCAACAATAGCAGCTGTGATTGTCGCCGCAATCATTGATTCAATTAATCCCTGTGCGATGGGAGTCCAGATTATTTTTATTACATTTATGATTTATTCGGCAAATTTTTCAAGAAAGCGGATTGCAATTTACGGATTGATTTATGTTATATCAGTATATCTTACATACTTTCTCGCAGGAATCGGAATATTAAAATTTCTGAATTTTATGCATAATCTGGGCTTTATAATTTTTGTTAATACTTTGGTTATCGCAATTCTTTTAATCGGCGTTTTGCTTGCTTTTAGAGATACGAGTGTGTCATTAAAAAACAAGGATGAAAAGCACAACTTATACCTTGCAATCCCGAAGTCAACAAAAGGAACGCTTGAAAAGTATATAAAAAAGGGAACTTTGCCAGCAGCAATTATTTTGGGAATACTTGTAGCAATGGTTGAACTTCCGTGCACCGGACAGATGTATCTAGGAATTTTAACGGTTTTGAACACTATGGACTTTAACTATGGAATTTTACTCCTAGCAATCTACAATTTTATATTTGTCCTTCCGCTCATTATAATTTTATCTTTTGCTTTATTGGGGGGAAATTTATCCGAAATTTTTAAAACGAAAACCAAAGAGTCATGGCTTGTCCGATATTTAATCGGATGGATTATGTTAATTCTGGCGATAATTTTAATTAACGAAAATTTTAAATTTTTAAATTTCTGTCTTGTGCTGCCAGTTACAATTTCGTATGCTGAATTTTTCATCCTCGCGCTCATCTTAATAATTGTCCTGTTTGTAATTTTTTCGGTCTTGCGGCCAATTGTTAAGAAACGGATTAATATATGGTATTGCGCATATTGTTATGCCTGCGCTCTGACATGGATTTTCCTTGTAATCCTCTATATGCTTGGCGCGGATGTTCCGAAAATTTTGCTCGCCGCATTAATTGGAATGTCGCTTACCGGAATATGGGAGGAATTCAAAAAATTTAATTTCAGGTATTTCGGGTTGTTTACTATATTTATGACTGTTTTTGGAATAACATCAATGTATGCTCTGCTCATTGACCATAAATTTGGATTCCTGCTTCTGGTTTTGCTTTTGTTTGTAATGGACGGAATAATTGTATTGAAAAATTTTGAAATTAAGGAAATTTTGAAAAAAAAGGAAAAATTTAAGAAAGAGATAAAGAAGGAGGAAATAAAGAAGGAGGAAATAAAGAAGGAGGAAATAAAAAAAGAAGAAACAGGAAAAGAAGAAGAGAAGAAACGTTTAAGAGAAATGCTTGACCATTGCTGCGATTAAATTTAATTATTTATGTATAGATTTTATATTTTTATACATTTATACGAATAAAAAATGTCAAACACAGAGGTAAATGTAAATACAGAGGTAAATGTAAATACAGAGGTAAATGTAAATATGCCTTTTGAGTATCTGCTGGATACAATTAAAGGAATGAACACAAGTGAAAAATATGCCGGAAAATACTTGTAAATGAAATGGAACTGCTTGAAGAAGAAATTATAGAAAAATATCAAAATGATGCTTTACAAATTCGTGAGGCAATAGAAGCATATCAAAAAGGAGAGTATCTGACTATTGATGAATATATAAATAAAGGTAAAGACAACAAAGGTAAAGACAACAAAAGAAAAAATATGAAAATTTCAAAATCCCACCCCCGTTATGAGTCCTTAAAAACAAGGGAAAAACTGGTCGCCGGGTTTAAAGAGGGTTATGTAGCAATAAACGGATTACTTGCTCAGGGAAGAGGCGAATGCTTTGACTACCTACTTAATGAAAAAACACAAAATTTTGCATTAGAGGCAGAAAGGGCCGCGGTTGCGTTGCTTTTACTCTCAAAAAGTCCTGTAATATCTGTCAATGGCAATGTTGCTGCTTTGTGCAGCAGGGAAATCTGTAAATTAGCAAAAATTTTAAAATGTTCGGTTGAGACAAATTTATTCTATTGGACAAAAGAAAGAGAAGAAATAATTGAAAAAATTTTAAAAAAAATTTACGACAATATTTTAACTGAAAAGACAAAGAAAATTCCAAATATGGATTCAAAAAGGGCAGATGTCAGCGAATATTTTTACAATGCAGATGTTGTTTTGGTTCCGCTGGAAGACGGTGACAGAGCCGGGGCGTTAGTTAAGATGGGAAAGAAGGTTATAGCAATTGACTTAAATCCAATGTCCCACACATCGCAAAATGCAACAATAAGCATCGCTGATAATATTGTCAGGGCAATTCCCAATATGATTACCTTTGCAATGGCTATGAAAAATTTAAGCAGAGACGAACTTGAAGAAATTGTCAAAAGTTTTAATAATAAGAAAAATTTAATGGATGCGATAAATTTTATAAAGGGAAAAATTTAATCTATCCTTAATTACTCATTTCATCAAATTTTCAAATTTTCCCTCAGCAACTGCCTTTATGAAGTCCTTTGGAGGCATATTCTCAATAGTCAGTCCCATAGAAACGCATGTTCCCGCTGTTTCTTTGAGTGCTGCTTTCAGATTTGATGCCAGCATTATATCTTTTTTCATCTTTACAACCTTCAAAATTTGCTCCATGCTGATGTTTCCGGCAAAATTTTTATCCTTCCCTCCTTTTGCTAAACCGATTTCTTTCTTTAATAAGGCAGATGTTGGCGGCGTTCCGACTTCAATCTCAAATTTTTTTGTTGTTGTGTCAATTATAATTTTTACCGGGACCTTCATTCCTTCAAAGTCCTTTGTTTTTTTATTTACCTCGTTTATAACTTGCTTTATATTTACTCCTGTTGGTCCGAGCATTGGGCCCAATGGAGGTCCTGGTTTTGCGTTTCCACCATCAACAAGCGATTCAATTATTTCAGGCATTTTAAAATTTTTTAAATTTAAATATTGAGTTTAAAATTTTATTTTTAGGTTTAAAATTTTATTTTTATGTTTTTTGTAATCTGATTCTTTTAATTTTTTGTTTTAATTTCATCCAAAATTTCATCACAATCTTTAACCATTTCAACAATTTCTTCTTCTGCAAGAAATTCACCTCCTTTTTTTAAATAATTCCTTTGCTTTTAAAATTTCCTGTTTTGTGTCATCAAATCGTTTTAAATCATAAAATAAAAATCCCAAATTGCTGTGATTATAAGCGTCATCAGGTTCTATTTCTATTGCCTTTCGGTAGGCCTTTTCTGCTTCATCATATCGTTCTAACGATGATAATAATGCCCCTAAATTACCATATACATTTTTATGATTTGGATTTATTTCTATAACTTTTTTATATTCTTTTTCTGCCTCTTCATATTGTTCTAATACATGAACGGCAACTGCTAACATTAAATTGGCATCTATGTCAGCAGGATTCGCTTTAATCGTTTTTCTGTAATTTTCTGCTATTTCTTCCACTTTTTTTCTATCTTCGGCGTCCGAGTATTCAGGCATCATATCATTCTCTGCTTCTTCGGCATCACTCTCCAAATCTTTTTTAATAACGGTATTTTCCTTTCCCATTTTTTAAAATTTAAACTTTAAATTTTTACTTATTGTCCATCCACAAAGTATAAAATTTTGAAAAAATTTTAACTTTTTCAAGGTAAATCATTATGTTTTTGACAATTTAAAAATCTTACAGATTTTTAAAGATTGAAAATCTTACAGATTTTCAGTAAAATTACGAGTTTATGGATGGACACTACTCTCACCAACACTTATTATCTCTTATTATCTTTTACTTATTATTTTTACTCAATGCTCTTAAATCAGACCCTTTTACAGTTATTGGAATTGGAACTGCTGATTCTGTCAATTCAATTGTTACATCATTTTTTTCTTTGTTTACCTTTATAACTCTTGCTCTTTCGCCTTTGAAGGGCCCATTAATGACATCAACAAAATCACCAGTATTTAAAAAGGCAACCACCTTCTTCGGGAACATAATGTTTTCCATTTCCTCAATCATTACTGGTTTGGGCGGCGTCTTGTCTGCCTTTTTCCCATTTACAACTTTTAAAGTAGTATTCTTTCTTCCGACCAGTTGTCCTGTTTTCGGAATGGTTTTTGCCATTTCTTCTATGGCACGGTAATTATCCTTCTCAGTTTCAATAAATATGTATCCTCTTTGGGTAGTAACATAAACAATGCTGTAAATTCCTTTACGGGTTCCGCCAGCAGACAATTTTTTTGCCTCATTGTAAAACATTTCTGCAACTATTCTTTCCTGTCCCCGTGTAACTTTCAATGCAAATATCATTTTTATAATTTATAATTTACAATTAATGAATAAAAATTATTCTACTATTTTATATTACTGTTATTGTTGTTATTTATTGTTGTTATTATTGTTATTTATTATTGTTATTATTGTTATTTATTGTTGTTATTTATTGTTGTTATTATTGTTATTTATTATTGTTATTATTGTTATTTTTTATTGTTATTATTGTTATTTATTATTGTTATTATTGTTATTTATTGTTGTTATTTATTATTGTTATTATTGTTATTTATTATTGTTATTTATTGTTGTTATTGTTGTTATTTATTGTTGTTATTATTGTTATTTATTATTGTTATTATTGTTATTTATTATTGTTATTATTGTTATTTATTATTGTTATTATTGTTATTCATGTTAATTGCTTTATGACATTTTTATGAGATGTGTTATAAAAAAGATTACAAAGCCCACAAATCCAAATAAAAGTATCCCCAATCCAGTAATTCTTGTAACTTCGTCAAATTCAGATCGCTTTGGTTTTCTTGTAAGCCGTAAAATTCTGCCGGTTTCCTTAATCCAGTACTTTATAAATTCCTGAAATTTTGTTATTCGTTCTTTTATATCCATCTTTTAAATTTTTGTATTCTATATTTTATAATTAAATTTTTATAATGAAATTTTTAATGAAATTTTTTAAATTTATAAATTAGCAGTTACAAATTAAATTTTAATTAACATGCTGGTAATAGACGGCTCTTACGGAGAAGGCGGTGGGCAAATTTTGAGAACAGGCGCGGCATTAAGCACCATAACAAAAATTCCGGTAAGAATTATAAATATAAGAAAAAAAAGGCAGAATCAGGGATTACGGGCACAACACATAAGTGCAATAAAAGCAGTCGGAAAGGTATGCGATGCAGATATTAAAGGCATGGAAATCGGCTCAACCGAAATTGAATTTTATCCCGGAGAAATTTCAGACAGAAAATGGGCAATAGATATAGGAACTGCTGGCTCAATTCCTCTGGTTTTGCAGGCATTGCTGATTTCCACTATTCATAATGATGTTGAAGTTGAAATTACCGGCGGAACAGATGTCCGATTTGCACCATCTGTTGATTATGTTAAATTTGTAACGCTTCCGATTTTAAAAACAATTGGTTTAAATGCAGAAATTGAAATTTTAAAAAGGGGCTATTATCCGAAGGGTGGAGGGAAGATAAGAATTGTGATTAAAAAGGTGGATAAATTTAACAGTATAAATTTTACCGAAAAGGGAAAATTTTCTGAAATTTATGGGATTTCTCATGCAAGTGCTGTTTTAAAAGGCAGAAATGTTGTTGAAAGACAAAAAAACGCAGCAGAAAAATTTTTACGGGGTGAAAATTTGTGCGATAATATTGAGATAAGTGAAGCGTACGCGGATACTTTTTCAACCGGCAGTGGAATAACGCTATTCGCAAAAACAGAAAAGTCAGTTATAGGTGCATGTTCGCTTGGAGAGGTGAACAAAAAGGCAGAGGATGTCGGAATTGAATGTGCAAAAGACATAATAAATGAAATTAAGAGCAACACAGGAGTTGATTCCCATACGAGTGATCAGATTATTCCTTACATCGCACTTGCAAAGGGAAAGGCAAAAATAGAAAAAACGATGCACGCAATGACAAACATCTATGTTGTAAATTTATTTGGGTTTAATGTTAAAGAGAAGGACAGGGTTGTTGAATGTGAATAATTTATTTATTTTGTAGCTATTCAGAGAGTGTAATTTTGTCAGAAATTTAAAATCTTATTCAATTTTTTCAATTATAGCTCCCCCGATTTCTATTGGCTTTAATCGTTCTGAAAGCTCTATCGCATGTTCTAATTTGTAAGATGATGAAGAATACAGAGTGAACAATGAGTCATTAGGCCTTACAAAATCGCCGACTGAAATTTTTAGATACACTCCTGCCTTTTTATCATAAGGCGCTCCTGATGCCCTTGCGATTTGAGAAATTTTCCAGTTGCTTATAAATTTTACTTTACCTTTATACTCTGCATATATATCGCAAAATTTATCTCCGATTTCAATATCTTCTGCTTTTATTTCCGGATTTCCTTCCTGCAACTCAATAATTTCCTTCATCTTTTTTAATGCCTTTGTTCTTAAAGCTTCTTCGGCAATTTTTCTGTAGTCCTTTTTATTATCTTTATTATTATCTTTATTATTATCTTTATTATTATCTTTATTATAAACCATCTCAAAAATATTTGCTGCCATGTCAAGCGATTTATTTATTAAATCATAAGGAATTCTGAAGTCCTGCCTGGATTTATAATTTTCATAATCCAGTGCCATTAACACATCTCTTGCTTCCAATGATGGGCCTATTCCATTTCCAACCGGTGAATAGCCATCTGTTATTAAACACCTTGTTTTGATTCCTAGTTTTGTTGCTATGTTTATAAATTCATTGCTCAATGCCTTTCCTTTTTCAATGTTGTTTATTTTTGCACCCCTTCCAACGGGAATATCAACAAGCAAATATTTTGCATTAACGCTTTTCTTTTTTGCTATGACACTTGCGAGCATTTGAGAATCCGGGTCAATTGATAAGGGATATTCTACCTTTATTATTTTATCATCGGCTGGTGCTAAATTTATTGCCCCTCCCCAAACAATACATCCGTAAGCTTTTTTAACAATGCCTTTTATGTTCTCTGCATCAAATTCAACTTTTGCAAGAACTTCCATTGTGTCTGCCGTTCCAGATGCAGAAGTTATTGCTCTTGAGGATGTCTTTGGAATTTTTAAAGTCGTTGATGCAATTATCGGAACTAAAAGCATCGTCGTTCTGTTTCCGGCAATTCCTCCAATGCTGTGTTTATCAACCACCTTCCCTCCGAAGTCAATTGTTTCTCCCGTCTCAACCATTGCATTTATTAAAAAAATTGTTTCATCGGCATCCATTTCGTGAAGGTAAGTGGCAATTACAAAGCCGGCCAATTCAACAGAACTTAAATTTCCCTGGACAATATCCCTGACAATTGCTCTGATTTCTTCATTATTTAAATTTATTCCATCAATCTTTTTTCTTATATATTCCAATGAAACCGGACGGGAAGAAAGCGAAACATCCATCATATCGCCATTCTTAACATTTAACATCTGCTGGACTTCGTCATAAATCCCGATTTCACCTTTATTAAGATAAATTTTTGTAAAATTTGGAATTGCATTAATCGCATTAACTGCATTAACTGAATTTGTATTTTTTGAACCGGATGAAATTTTAACTCTGTCTATAAGACAAATTCCCATTTCGTATGCATCTTCCTCATTGAGCAAAACGACAAAGTTTCCTGCTTCAATGTTTAAAATTTTTGATGTGAGTTTCATTGTGATTTTATTTATGATTTATTATTATCTGGTTTTTATCTGATATTTATATAGTTTACCTGTTAAAATTTTTAAAAAATAACCAGCATACTGGTTAAATTTATGCCATCAGTTTTTTAAAAAATTTACGAACGAATGGGAGTGAGATAAATGAGTAAATACACGATTTTTGAAATAGCAGAGATTTCAAAAATCTCCGAACGAAGTGAGATGATTTCCAAATGAGATTTGAAAATACACTGACAGAGTGAGCGTAAGCGAATGTAAGCGAAATCATTTTTTTATATTTTTAGTCATTTTTGAAGCTCTTTTTCATTTTTCTCCATTTTTTAAACCATTTTTTTCCATCTTCACCTTTTTCAAATGGTTTTAGTATTCTTTCAATCTCGGCAATGTCTATTTTGTCCCCATGAATATCTATAATTCCCTTTGCATCCTCTAAATCTTTTGTCCTTCCGGCAATTATCTTCTGGACAACTAAATATTCCTGCGAAATATATTTCACAGAAACATCTTCAATCAGTATGTCCTTTGCCTTATTATAGTGAAAATTTCAACTTTTGATCATTTATTTTGAACATCAATATTACATATTATGATTTGAAGAATAAACATGGACAAAAACAATATTATCAAAAGATGTCAAAATGACTATAATGGCCTACTTCTATTTGCTACTCAACCAATAATTAACTATATTTTTGCGAAATGGGAAACTTTTATTTTAATAATATTTTTATAATTTACTATAGATGACAACTTTTTGTTCGTGAGTTGATCAATTTGTATTCAAATTTGCAAAAATTTATTGAAAAATGTGACCATTTAAAAATTAACAGGACTTACTCGTGAAAACTTAAAAAATTTACCCTTTGTTTTTAGAGTGGCCAAATATTTCATTGGAAATACAAATTTATTTGTGATTTTATAATTATTTTGTGTTAACTCCTTCATAAAAAGTTGTCAAGTAGATTAAATTTATAAAATTTACACTTCAAATTTACACATTCAATCCTTCTCCGTAATCCCTTAAATATTCCATTTCATCATCATTAAATTTGTAAGTGTTAATAAAGTCATCTTCCTTACTTTTTCCTTTTTTAAGCATGAGGGAGAAAAGCAAAATATAAGGCGTTGCCAATCTTGGAGGAATGTGCAAAAACGGAGAAATTTTTCTTCCGATTACGCGATTCATCGCTTTGCCGGCCTTTGTCCTGCTCATCTTTGAGAGAAACGAAGGAAATTTATACCTAACAAACGAAAAATTTACATTATTTTTTGCAGTGCTTATGCCCACAATATATTTCTGGACATATCTTAAAAATCCCCAGTATTGTCTGTTTGTGATTCTACCGAGAAAAACATCTGCTCTTGAAATCAGATAATATGCTTGCTCAATTTCCTCCGGACTTTTATATTCTTCGGGAATATTTTCATCAAACCACAACAGCATATTTCTCGGCTCTTCATCAATCTCGTTGTAGGCATCCACTGACTCGGATAAATTTTTTGCTTTAAAAATCCTCTGAAGTCCTTTGAATATGTCAATTGTTATATCCCTTGTTTCAAGAATTAAATCTGTCTCTGAAATTTTCTTTCTTCCTGTTGCCGCAACTTCAAGGTCAATGAGCGCACTTCTTATGTTTCCGCAGGCATTCTTTGAAATTTCATCCAGAATTTTTTTATCAGCTGCAATTCCTTCAGCAACGCAGATTTTTTCAAGGACTTTTGAAACCTGTAAGTATGTCGGTTTTCGCATTTGTACTGATTTGCAAAATTTTGTAACACCTTGAAATTTTTTGTTTCCGGCATCGGTTGTTGTAACTATTATTGGGTTTTTTGAAGTCGCAATGAAATTTAAAATTTCTTTAAAATTTATTGTTTCGGCGTTGTCTATGACTATCAGCCGTTTGTTAAACAGCCCTGACATTTGGGCGTATGACTCAAAGTGTTCAATGTTTTCTTTATTAGCATATAAAATTTCATAATTATATTCGTTTGCGAGCGCATTTATCAAGGCGGTTTTTCCAACACCGCTGTTGCCGGAAAGCATAAGTGCTGTGTTTGTTTTTTTGGTTTTTTTGCCTGCCCCTCTTTCTAATTCAAAATTTTTAATCCATTCGCTTACTTCCTTTGCTGCTGTTTTGTCAGTAATATCGTCAGGTCTTTTCGGGGCGTATTTTTCAGGGAACATTTTAAAGATAAAAGGTAAAAGGTTGAAATTTAAAAGGTTGAAATTTAAAAGGTTGAAATTTAAACTTTGGTGCTCATCCCTTTAAATTAACCTCACTTCGTTCGGATATTTCAAAATCTTTGCGTCTTTACAAATTGCATAGATAATTTCAATCGCAATTGTAGAAATTTCAGAATTTTTATACTTGTCCAGGTAATTACTTCATTAACTAAAACCTGTAATTTTTTGTTTCAGAATATTAACTTGAGTTTGTCAGATTAGCCGTGATTAAAGGTAAAATTTTGTCACTTTAACTTACCTTTAATTTGACATTCTCATGTTAATTATTTAAAAAGTTAAGGGCAGCAGTTAAATGAAATAAAAATAAATCACCCCACCTCGTTCGGAGATTTTCAAAATTTCATTTTGAAAATAGTTACAAAAAGTTATTGTTCTTATACTTATAATGTTGTTATTACCGCCCCATCCTTTGTTATTATTACAGTATGCTCAAACTGGCTCACTATCCCGTCACTTTTTTCCCTAAACATTCTGTGTTTTCTTATTATATTCCTGTTCACCATATCCTGAAGTATTAAATTTAAGTTTGTTTCTTTAATTGTCCTGGAAAACCATCTTTTTGCGAACGGCATACTTTTTCTTGCTTCAATGTCTTTTAACAAATTTCTCTCTTCTGTCATCCTTACCGGCTTAATCTGCATTAAACTATAAATTTCACACTTATTTGTTTCTATTACTGTTCCGATTCCGTTAGTGACGAACGGTTCTATTGCTATAACCATATCTTCTGTTAAGGTCTGGTTTGAATTTATATGAACATTTGGAATTGAAAGACCTGCATGCAGCACATATTGAGCAATTTGATGGCCGGTTAAATTTTCAATTGGTTTGTATCCGTAACTTTTTATTGTTTCTTCTATAACTTTTCCGATTTCTGAAATTTTTAAATTTGGTTTTAAAATTTTTAATGCGTTTTCCAAGGCCGCTTTATTTGCATCCAACATTTTTGCATACTTTCCAGTTAAATCAACCGTATAAGCAATATCGGCAATGTATCCCTCAACTGCAACACCTATATCTATTTTAACAACGCTTTCTCCGATAACAGACACATCATTCCATGCAGGTGTTGAATGTGCGGCAATGCTATTTATGGAAATATTTACCGGAAAAGCGATTTGCGCATTTTTTTCTTTTATCCTGCCTTCAATGGTTTCTACAACATCAAGAATTTTTGCATCAGGTCTTATTAAATTTTTGCTCCATTCAACAACTTCTTTTGCGATTTTTCCGGATTCAATATATTTTTCCAGCACTTGTTGTTCCATTTTAGAATTTATAAAATTTAAATTTATAGGTTTAGAATTAAGATTGTAAAATAAGTAAATAATAGGTAAAAAGTAAATATACTTATAAGTAAAAAGTAAATAATAAGTATAATATAATAATAACCCATAACTTTCGGGAAAAATTTCATTCAGCAATTGCCTAAACTCGCTTCCTGCTACATTTAAATTTAAAAATTCAACGATATGTGCTCATCCCTATAAATTAACCTCATTTGTGAGATATTTTTTAAAAATCTGCGTAAAAATTATATTTTTAGTAAATAAATTTTTGAAATATCATTTAAAAATCCAAAAGATTTTAAAAGATTGAAAATCTCAAAGATTTTTAGTATTTAAAAAATCCCACAGATTTTTTAAAGATTGAAACCGAAGGTTTCAGTATTTTAAAATTTCGTAAATTTTAAAAGATTGAAAATCCAAAAGATTTTCAGTAAAATTGCATGATGTCTTATTGGTGCTATTACAAACTATGTTTTTTCAAATATTTATAAAAATATTGAAAATATTAGTAAAAAAACAAATATATAATTACTCCAATTTTAGCTGGTCAGCACCAAATTTGGTACTCATCCCTTTAAGTTGGGATAATTAATTTGTGATATATTTTTTAAAAATCTGCTTAAAAATTAAAATTGGATATTATAAATTTAATTTTAAACATTACAGGACCTACATAAAACAAATATGAATTCTTGACTTTTTATGTTCATTTACAAAATAATATAAGTAAGTCCTATAACTTATAAAAATATTAGTAAAAAAAACAAATATAATAATTATCCCAATTTTAGTGGGTCAGCACCGAAAATTTAATTTTTTATGATAAAATTTAACAAAATTTAAAAATTTAATCCGGCAAAATGAAAATTTATCTTGACAATGCAGCGACAACACCGATGGCAAAAGAAGTGCTTGAAGCGATGCTGCCATACTTTTCGGAAAAATTTGGAAATGCCTCATCAATTCATTCTTATGGTAGAGAAGCGGCAGAGGCAATTGAAAAAAGCAGAGAAAAGATTGCCAGCAAATTAAATGCGGAACCGGGTGAAATTATATTCACATCCGGCGGGACAGAATCAAATAACATAGCATTAAAAGGAATTGCACTTGCAAACAAAGCCAAAGGTCAGCATATAATAACAACAAAGATAGAGCATAGTTGTGTCATTAATTCGGCAAAATTTCTTGAAAGGAATGGGTTTAATGTAACATATTTGGAGGTTGATAGGCAAGGAATTGTAGAACCAGAAAAATTTGAAAAAGCAATAAGAAAAGATACAATCCTTGTTACTGTAATTCACGGAAACAATGAAATTGGAACTGTCCAGAATATCGGAGAACTCGGAAAAATTTGCAGAGAACACGAAATTTACTTTCATACGGATGCCTGCCAGTCATTCACAAAGGAAGAAATTGATGTGAAAAAGCAAAATTTAGACCTTGTTACAATAAATGCGCATAAAATTTACGGACCAAAAGGAGTCGGAGCGTTATATCTGCGGAATGGAGTTAAGATCGAGCCGCTGCTTCACGGCGGAGGACACGAAAAAAATTTAAGGAGCGGAACTTATAATGTTCCCGGAATTGCCGGCTTTGCAAAGGCAAGTGAAATTATAACAAAACCCTCAGTTGAAAGAATGAGAAATTTAAGGGATTATTTAATCAAAAGAATTCTTGATGAAATTCCAAAATCAAAACTCAACGGACATCCGACAAAACGACTGTGCAATAATGTAAATTTTTCATTTAAAAATATTGAAGGTGAGTCGATGTTAATGCTTCTTGATAATGCAGGAATTGCTGTCTCAACAGGTTCTGCCTGTTCCTCGCATTCTCTTAAACCAAGTCATGTTCTTACCGCTATTGGACTGCCGCCGGAAGATGCCCATGGAAGCTTGAGAATTTCGCTTGGAATGGACAATACACAGGAAGAAATTGATTATGCAATAGAAAATTTAAAGAAAATTGTGGGGCGGCTGAGAAATTTAAGCCCTTTTAGGTAAAATTTCAAATGTCTTAGAAAATAAAAATGTACTCAAAAAAAGTAATGGAGCATTTTATGAATCCAAGGAATGCCGGAGAAATTGAGAAGGCCGACGGTGTTGGAATTGCAGGGAATATGGTATGCGGAGATGTGATGCAAATCTTTATTAAAGTGAATAAAAGTGCTGACGGCAACAATAAGCATGACCTTATAGAAGACATAAAATTTAAAACAATGGGCTGTGCAGCTGCAATTGCAACTTCTTCAATGATAACGGAAATTGCGATGAGAAAAACCACAGAAGAAGGACTGAAAATAACAATGGAGGATGTTGCAGATGCACTTGACGGGTTGCCTCCGGTAAAAATGCACTGCTCAAATCTGGCATTGGATGCGCTGGCAGAGGCAATATATGATTATTTTTCAAAAAACAATTATGAAATTTCAGAAGACCTTAAAAACGCACACAAAAGAATAAAAAAGGAGAGGGAGTATGCGGAACATTTGGGGGGAAAATAAATAAAAAATAAAATCAACAGTTATTTTACTGGCTTTTTGCAGTAAAATAATCTCATATATTCACCTTACAAAAGGTTTAAATTTCACACAGGACTGAATAGTTACAAAATCAGCTTATTTTTAAAATAAAGATAAATAAAATGTCTGTTGCATGGATTTATTTAATTTTGGCAATACTCCTGGAAGTTGCGGGGACAACATGTATGAAACTTTCCGATGGCTTTACAAAAATTTTACCATCAGTTATGATGTTTGTACTTTATGGGGCAAGTTTTGTGTCTTTGACTTATGCAATCAAAACCATTGATATAGGTATCGCTTACGCTCTGTGGGCTGCTGTCGGGATTACGCTTATCGCAATTGTCGGAATACTTTATTTTAAAGAGCCGGTAACGGCATTGAAGATAATATCCATCGGCTTAATTATTACAGGTGTTGCCGGGTTGTATTTAAGCGGAACACAGTGAAATTTGCACTGATTTAAATTTAATGTTTAAAATAAATTTACAAAATAAAAGGAAAGTATCTATCTTTACAATTATTTTACCTAATTCCTTTATTTTTATTATTTTTTGATCCATTTTTTGATCCATAAATAATAATTATGTTTTTTGCATAATAAGTTGATAAAATATATTTTAAAAAGTATTAAAATATCGTAACTATAGTTAAAAACTTATCTTTTTACACCCATAATTATTAATACTTTTTATAATTTATAATTAAAAATGGCCAATAATAAAGAGATAAACGTAAATAAACATGTTAGTTATGAAGAATTAATCAAGAAATATCACGCAGAAAAGAATTCGAGAGTGAAAGAAAGATTGCTTGTAATGATCTATTTGTATGAAGGAAAATGTCTTGATGATATCGTAAAATTAAGCAAACGGTGTGAGCGGACAATATGGTTATGGATCAAAAGATGGAATGATTACGGATATGACGGGTTAATTCCAAAATTTACAGGTGGCCCAAAATCAAAGATAACTGATGAGCAATGGAATGAGATAGTTAATGATATCTCTGGAAAAGGGATGACAATAAAAGATGTTATAGACTATCTAAAAAAGAAATACAACATTGTTTTTAGCTATGGTTGGGTATGGGAAGTATTGAGAAAGAAAAAGAAAGTTCCATATGTAAAACCATTTGTCCAAAATGAAAAACAACCAGTAGATGCAGAGGATATTTTAAAAAAAAATTTCTCTCGTGTTTCTATTGCTATGTAATCCAATTATTGCATTTCTTGATGAAACCGCAATTCAACTTAATCCAAATAAAATAAGGTTGTTAAATACACCAAAGATAAAGTATAAGCTTGGGAAGATAAGGTC
>Ga0210035_1000839_pt1 | contig 20350 bp, 23 predicted proteins | sample CryGeymeta201507_FD_183975 | JGI IMG/M metagenome (GOLD analysis project Ga0210035, IMG submission 183975) | Groundwater microbial communities from Crystal Geyser aquifers in Utah, USA - Crystal Geyser metaG 2015-07 (SPAdes) (version 2) | ecosystem: Environmental > Aquatic > Deep subsurface >...
GCATTTGATTCCCTACATCGAAGCCGAAAAACTACGCTCGGGTGACACCAGCACCAAGGGCAAGATCGTCATGGCAACGGTGAAGGGCGACGTGCACGACATTGGCAAGAACATCGTCACCGTGGTGTTGCAGTGCAATAACTTCGAGGTGGTGAACATGGGCGTAATGGTGCCGTGCCAGCAGATATTGGACACCGCCCGCGAACACAACGCCGACATCATCGGCCTGTCCGGGCTGATTACCCCGTCGCTGGAAGAAATGGCGCATGTCGCCAAAGAGATGGAACGGCAAGGCTTCAAGATTCCCCTGCTGATCGGCGGCGCGACCACTTCGCGCGTGCATACGGCGGTGAAAATCGAACCCAATTATCCGAGCGGACAGACTGTGTATGTCGTGGATGCCTCGCGCGCCGTGGGGGTGTGCAGCAACCTGCTCTCCGACACGCTGCGCGACGAGTATGTGGCGGGCATCAAGGCGGAATACGCCAACGCGCGCGAAGACCATGAACGCAAGAAGACCAAGGCCGTGTATGTGTCGCTTGCAGCCGCGCGCGCGCATGGCTTCAAGACGAACTGGGGGATTTACACGCCGCCGAAACCCAATTTCCTGGGTGTCAGGGAATTGCGCGACTACAGCCTGGCAGAAATCGCCGAGTTTATTGACTGGTCGCCGTTTTTCCAGGCATGGGAACTGGCGGGTCGCTATCCGAAGATTCTGCAAGACGAAGTGGTTGGCGTGGAAGCGACCAAGCTGTTCGCCGATGCACAAGCCATGTTGAAACAAATCGTCCAGGAAAAATGGCTCACCGCCAATGCCGTGTTCGGCCTGTTCCCTGCCAACACCGTGACTGTTGATGGCATACCGGGCGACGACATCGAGATCTACACCGACGAGACACGCAACAATGTAGCGATGACTTGGCACAACCTGCGCCAGCAGAGCAAGAAGCCGGACAACATCCCCAACTTCTGTCTGGCCGATTACATTGCTCCCAAGGGCGTGGCCGACTACATCGGCGGCTTCGCCGTCACCGCAGGCATCGGTATAGACGCGCGCGTGGCGGAATTCGAAAAGCAAAACGACGACTACAGCGCCATCCTGCTGAAATCGCTGGCCGACCGTCTGGCCGAAGCCTTCGCCGAATTGCTGCACTTGCGCGTGCGCCGCGAATTCTGGGGCTATGCGGCGGACGAAACGCTGGACAACGACGCGATGATCAACGAGAAATATCGCGGTATCCGCCCCGCCCCCGGCTATCCCGCCTGCCCGGAACACAGCGAAAAAGCGCCGTTGTTTGCGTTGCTGGATGCGCCAAACAAGGCCGGCATCACTCTCACCGACAGCTACGCCATGCTACCTACCGCAGCCGTTTCCGGCTTCTACTTCTCGCACCCTGACGCGAAATACTTCGCCACCGGCAAGATAGACCGGGATCAAGTCGCCAGCTATGCGGAGCGCAAGGGCTGGGATATTGAGAAAGCCGAACGCTGGTTGGCACCGGTTTTGAGTTACTAAGCAATGTAGGTTGGGTTAGCGTAGCGTGACCCAGCAGAATTGGTAGTAAATTGCAGTAGTTTAGTTTTGTAAACTCAGTTTTATAACTTAATAAACAAGGAGTGCACCATGCCGGGATTACTCGTAAATTCGACCGATACAGATGGTAAAGCACACAAAATTGGTGTTAAACAGCACGACGTGCTGTACAAATACAACGACACGATTTTGAACTCGGTTGATGACCTTATCACCGCGACTCAATCGGGCCAGTCCGAAAATGAGCTTGTTGCAATCCGTGGCAGCGAAATTTTGAACTTGTCAGTGGCGCAGGGTTCCTTGGGTGTATCGGTTCTTCCATATTCTCCCACTGATGCGACAATCGCTGGTGTTAGCAACGCTATTGCAAAATTTGAAAATGAGAAAACCGCAACGGCTCAAGCGGCTGTGAACGCAGCTTTAGAAAACATGCTCGTAACTACCACACCAAGCATTGAAGGCTATCGTGTAATCAAAACGATTGAGGTTGTAACTGCCGAATGTGTTTATGGCATCAACTTATTTCTAGATTTCTTTGCCGCACTTACCGATACTTTTGGTGGAAGAAGCGGGGCGATGCACGAAAGACATGCCTTGCTGAATTGAAGAAAGAAGCTTTACTAACAGGCGCAAATGCTGTCATTGGTGTCGATTTAGATTACAGCGAGATTTCTGGTGGTGGAAAATCAATGTTGTTTTTGGTGGCCAGTGGAACAGCGGTCATTATTGAGCCAATAGCTAAGGGTGGGCATTAAGTGTCCCAGTTCGATTGAGCTAATGGTGCCAGTAGCTAATGGCTAATGGGGTCAGCATCACAATAGATTTCGATTCCATATAGCAGGATGCAGAAAAGCATTTGACCCATAGGATGCACTCGATGCCGATATAATTAGGCAGCCATGATTACTAACTTACAAATCCAGCAAGCCGTTGATCGGCTGGTGGCTTCAGCGCAGCCGAGCAAGGTGATCTTGTTCGGCTCTTACGCGCGCGGTGATGCGACTGAAAGTTCGGATTTGGATTTGATGGTGATCGAACCTGAAGTCAGTAACCAATTTGACGAGATGGTGCGCTTACGCAATGCGGTGGGGAGTATGTCGGTTGGGGTGGATTTGCTGGTGTATTCGGATAGCGAAGCGACCCGCCGCAGCCAAGTGCCCGGGACTGCTTTGTATTGGGCGTTTAAAGAAGGGCGGGTGATGTATGACACCAGCCACTGAAGAGGCGCTGCGTTATATTCGGTTGGCGGATGACGATGCCGCCGCGTTTCGCGGTTTGCTGAAATTACCCGAGGTAAAATTTCGTCTGGCGTGTTTCCATGCACAACAGGCCATCGAGAAATTGTTGAAAGCGGTGCTGATTTTTAACGGGATTGAATTTCAGCGCACCCATGACTTGCATACCCTTGCAACCCTGCTGTTACAGAGCGGTATCACGCCTCCCTGCTCACCTGAAGAACTTACCCGTCTCAATCCGTTTGCAGTGACGTTTCGCTATGACGATACGGATATTCCGCTGATCCGGGATGACGTTGTAGCGACGATGGTGAAGACCATGCGTCACTGGGCGGGCGAAGTTGTTACCAAATGAAACCTTTAGATTGTTGGGTATCGAGCAGCCAGTCCTGAGCGAAGTCGAAGGGCTCCACCCAACCTACTAATATTTGACAAACATAGATAGATAACCAACCAGAAAGAGAAACATGACCACCCTCATCAAAACCGACACCAAACTGGGCGAAGGCGCGGAAGCGCAAGCCGGACAAACCGTCATTGTGCATTACACCGGCTGGCTCTTTGACGAGAGCGCACCCGAGAACAAGGGCACGAAGTTCGACAGCTCGCTTGACCGCAACGAGCCTTTTGATTTTCCGCTCGGCGGCGGGCGCGTTATCAAGGGTTGGGATCAAGGTGTGCAGGGTATGAAGGAGGGCGGATCGCGCACGCTTATCATCCCCGCAGAGATGGGTTATGGCGCACAAGGTGCGGGCAATGATATTCCGCCCAATGCCACGCTGGTGTTCGAGGTGAAGCTGCTCAAGGTGATCCGCACCGAGAGGGTGGATACCAAGCTCGGCGAGGGCGACGAGGCGCAGGCCGGGCAGCATGTGACCGTGCACTACACCGGCTGGCTGTTCGACAAGAACGCGGAAGGTAACAAGGGCACGAAGTTCGATAGCTCGCGTGATCGCGGTCAGCCGTTCGACTTTCCGCTCGGCCAGGGCCATGTGATACAGGGTTGGGATATGGGGGTGCAGGGCATGAAAGTGGGTGGTCAGCGCACGCTGGTGATTCCGCCTGAAATGGGCTATGGCAAGCGCGGCGCGGGTGGGGTGATTCCACCGAATGCGAAGCTGATTTTTGATGTTGAATTGTTGGATGTCGAATAATTTTTGAGGTCACTATGAATCTATTTCCAAAATTTTTGCTGGCTTTGTTGCTGTCGGCGACTTTCATTACCAGCGCTTGCTCAAAACCTGATTTGCCGCCGATGCCAGTCAGCAAAATAACTTACCTCATCAAGAACGACACCTTGCTAGGCACGGGAGCAGAGGCCGTCCCAGGTCACGATATTTCGGTGCATTACACTGGCTGGCTATACGACGAAACCGCCCCTGAGCATAAAGGCCAGAAGTTCGATAGCTCGCGTGACCGCGGTCAGCCGTTCGACTTTCCGTTGGGCGCAGGTCATGTCATCCAGGGTTGGGATCAGGGTTTCGCGGGCATGAAAGTGGGCGGGCAACGCACGCTGATTATTCCCTCCAGCATGGGTTACGGCGCACGCGGCGCGGGCGGCGTGATCCCACCGAATGCGACGCTGGTGTTTGATGTGGAATTGTTGAGCGCACACTAATTTCAATTCTGTGTGCAAGTGTCAATGGTGCGTGCCATTACTTATTTCGGAGAAAGTCATGAATATCACCGCTCAGTTGGACGGTCTTAGTACCGCTGACAAGTTGCGTACGATGGAATACTTGTGGGACGGCTTATGTCATCACCCCGATCAGATTCCTTCACCTGCATGGCATCGTGAGGTGATTACTGAACGCCTGGAGTCAGTGGCAAACGGGCAGGCAGTATTCAAGGATTGGGATGCGGAAAAATCAAGAATTCGTGATGCTTTGAAATGAAAATACGCATCCTGAATTCAGCCTCACAAGACCTGATTGATGGCTATCATTTCTATGAAAAGCAACAACGGGGATTGGGCAATTATTTTTTGGATTCGCTTTTTTCCGATATAGATTCCTTGCTGCTGTATGCGGGCATGCACGTTGTGTATTTTGCTGATTTTCATCGCGCACTTGCCAAACGATTTCCATTTGGGATTTACTACCAAACAAGCAATCAAGAAGTGTTGGTTTATGCGGTACTCGACTGCCGACGTAATCCAGCATGGATGCGAACACATTTGAACGCAACGAAGTGATTGCGCGATGAACTTGATTTCTAATCCTTTATTGGTCACCGCATTGATGCTGGCGGTGTCCAATTTATTCATGACTTTTGCCTGGTACGGGCATCTGAAGAACCTGGCGACCTCGCCCTGGTATGTGGCGGCGCTGGTCAGTTGGGGCATCGCGCTGTTTGAATATCTGTTGCAAGTACCCGCCAACCGCATCGGTTATACCGCGATGAGTTTGGGGCAGTTGAAGATCATGCAAGAAGTCATCACGCTGCTGGTGTTTGTGCCGTTTGCCGTAATTTATATGAACCAGCCCCTGAAGTGGGATTATCTGTACGCCGCGCTGTGCATGATGGGCGCGGTGTATTTTATTTTTAGAGCTTAATCAAATACTTATGAGAAAACCCGGTCACATCCACATCCTCGGTATCTGCGGCACGTTCATGGGCGGCATCGCCGCGATTGCCAAGCAGGCGGGCTATCGCGTCACGGGCTGCGACGCGAATGTCTATCCGCCGATGAGTACGCAGCTTGAGGCGCAGGGCATCGAGCTGATTGAAGGCTTTGGCGTGGAACAACTCGCGCTCAATCCTGATGTGTTCGTCATCGGCAATGTGGTGACGCGCGGCAATCCGCTGATGGAAGAAATCCTTAACCGCAATCTGGCTTATGCCTCCGGCCCGCAATGGCTGGCGGACACCCTGTTGCGCGACAAGTGGGTGCTGGGCGTAGCCGGGACGCACGGCAAGACCACTACCAGCTCGATGCTGGCGTGGATACTCGAATATGCCGGACTGAATCCCGGCTTTTTGATCGGCGGCGTACCCGAAAATTTTGGCATCTCGGCGCGCATTACGGAGTCCCCATTTTTCGTTATCGAGGCCGATGAATACGACACGGCGTTCTTCGACAAGCGTTCCAAGTTCGTGCATTACCACCCTCGCACCGTGATTCTCAATAACCTCGAATTCGACCACGCCGACATCTTTGCCGACTTGAACGCGATCGAAACGCAGTTCCACCATCTGGTGCGCACCGTGCCGGGCAATGGGCTGATTGTCAGCAACGCTCGGGAAGCCTCGCTTGAGCGGGTACGCCAGCGCGGTTGCTGGACACCGGTGGAAACTTTTGGCAACGACGCGGGCTGGAACATAGACGCAGCCAATAACGTGACGCTGAACGGCGCATCGCAAGGCACGCTCGCTTGGGACTTGCTGGGCGAACACAACCGCATGAATGCGCTGGCAGCCCTCGCTGCCGCGCGCCATGTCGGAGTACCCGTCACGCTGGGGCTGGAGGCGCTGGGTCTATTCAAAAATGTGAAGCGGCGCATGGAAGTAAAAGGTTGCGTCAACGGCATCACCGTTTACGACGATTTCGCCCATCACCCGACCGCGATAGACACCACGGTGGCCGGGTTGCGCGGCAAAGTAGGGCAGGCGCGGATTCTGGCGGTACTCGAACCGCGCTCCAACACCATGAAGCTGGGGGTCATGAAGGCGGCACTCCCCGCCAGCCTGAAACAGGCAGACAAGGTGTTCTGTTATTCCGGCAATCTGGGTTGGGATGCAAGCGCAGCACTCGCGCCCTTGGGTAACAAAGCCATCGTGACAGACGACCTAAACGAACTGATAACCGCCATCGCCGCCGAAGCGAAATCAGGCGATAGTATTCTGGTAATGAGCAACGGCGGCTTTGGCGGGATACACGACAAGCTGCTCAAAAAACTGGCTTTGTAGCGCGCATCCTTGACTGCCTGTTTCCGGGTTGCATTGTGCAACCTCGACCAGCGACTTATGAAACGAATCAGCTCGACATGACGCTTGCCGCCAAAGCCCGGAATTCGGCCTGAGCGGACGGTGGCACCTACATATACCAACGGCAGGTATGTGCCATCAGCAGCGGGTCGATGTTGAAAATTAGCTGCCTAGAACCTGGCGCGGCGGATGGCGGCACATCGCTCCGGCCAGTAAGCCCAAAGCTTCGATTTTACTGGGCTGATACTGGATGATGAGGGCGATCTCGCCTTCAATGGATTCAACTGATAGCTGAAGGGTATCATTTGCCATGGCGCACGTTCTACAGAAGGCGCTACACTTTGGCATTAAAAACCCGCCGAAGCGGGTTTGTATGGTGTGAAATAGTTTAGGCTTCTGCTGGGAGGCTTTTTAGTAGTTGAATATTCGGATAGCCACATTTTGTCAGCGTTGTTTCAATCGTGTCAGTCAATATCGGCAGAACGTAGTTGGCCATGTCGGTTGAAAGATTTTTAGCTTCAATTTTGGTTGGCTTTCTAGTGATTGAGAACAATCCGGATATGACTGCGTCGATCTTAAAAGGGATCGTTCCGGGGTCGTCTTTATCCTCCCCATCTCCAGATATCTGCAAAGACATTCCCATGGTGCCAGGCGTTTCGTTTGGTTCGAGGGTAATGGTATAGTTCAGAATCAGATTTCCACCGCCAACTTCTTTTGGTGCTATCAGTGCATCAATAGCAATTTTTTTAAGTCTTGTTGAGATTAATGCAACCTTTAATGGACTTCGCTTACTCACTGCAACACTTGGCTTATCTGCTGCCATGATGATTTTTCCTCTGTTGAATAAGGTACTTCAAACTGTGTTTCGTGCTTGACGATATGATTCACGGTAACCTCGTGATGAATCGTGGCAAGCTGCTTTGGTTGTTCAATGGCATTCTCGATGGCGCTGCGCACAAACTCATTAAGTGACTTATCTTCCTGATATGCTTGTTTGGTGGCGGCCCTATGCAGCTCGGGACCAACTCGTACATTAAAGCTACCGCTATAAGGCTTATTGGCCGGTTTCCCAGCCTGCTCGCAATAGGCGAGATATTCATCCACAGCTTCTGTAAAGGCGGTGGTGATCTCAGCGACGCTATCACACTCGAAGGTGATCAGATCATCGATAAATAAAATCCTGCCATGCATGCAGCCGTCTTCAATACTGATCTCAATTGATCCGGTATATCCAAGATGACTAAGTTGGTTCTTCATTTTATATGTTCTCTATGTCAGTTGATTTAATGTCCGCTAATGCCTCTTTGGCAGCATCAATCTGATATTTTTTGAGTATCCCTGACGGGTGTGTTTTGGACATCCTGAATCGATAGCCGTTCTCGTGTTCAAACATGTAGTGCGATCCACCCGTGCAGCTTTCGGTAAATCCATTTCTTCGCATTACCTGAATCAAATCTTCCCACCGATAGTCGGTTGGAGGTGGTTTGCAGAATAGTTTGTCTGCTTGCTTTTGCCGTTTGCTCATAGATTATGTGCTGTAAATTTTCTTAATGCAACTAAATTTCAGGTGCAAAAATGTTTATTACCTTGCGAAATGGATGTAAATAGGAATTTACCCTATTCCACAATCATACGCTTAATTCTTTTTGCTCTTTCACTGTTAATTATCAATCGCAAAGTTTGTACCACAGGCTTTAGCAGCGACAATTCCTTTTAGTCCGACAAACTCCTAGACCTACTGCGTGAAAAAAGCGGTTCACATGGCATTTTGCGGGAAAACTAGACGAACACAGTGTCCCTTCGTACAGTCTGCTGACAACAGCTTATTACCGGTCGCGAGCATCCGCTTTATTGCGCATCATTCCCCTTCTCGATAGGCCGTAAATTGCCTTGTGATGCACCGCGAACGAACGCTTTACGCTTCCGGCTCATCCAGCCCCAGTTCCTGAATTTTGCGCGTCAGGGTGTTGCGTCCGATACCGAGCAGGATGGCGGCTTCGATGCGGCGGCCATTGGTGTGATGCAAGGCTTGCAGGATCAGGGTGCGTTCAAACAACGGTGCAAAGTTTTCCATGATGCCTTCTTCGCCGCGCTGCAAAGCCTGCGCGACCTGATTGGCCAAGGCAAAACTCCAATCGCCTGGCATGACTGACGCAGTGACGTTGTCGCGCCATTCGGGCGGCAAATCGGTAATTTCTATCACTTGCGACGGGGTCATCACCGTCAGCCAGTGACACAGGTTTTCCAGTTGCCGCACGTTGCCGGGAAAATCCTGCGCACCCAGGTGCGTCAAGGTCGCCTCAGAAAATTGCTTCTGTTCCGACACCAGTTCCTGCGCGCTCTTTTGCAGGAAGTATTTTGCCAGCAGCGGAATGTCTTCGCGCCGTTCGCGCAAGGGCGGCAAACGCAGGCGAATGACATTCAGGCGATGGAACAGGTCTTCGCGGAATAGCCCGAGCTTGACGCGTTCTTCGAGGTTCTGGTGGGTCGCGGTGATGATGCGCACGTTGGCTTTAATGGGCTGATGTCCGCCGACGCGGTAGTAGTTGCCATCCGACAACACGCGCAGCAAGCGGGTTTGCAGTTCGGGCGGCATGTCGCCTATCTCGTCGAGAAACAAGGTGCCGCCTTCGGCCTGCTCGAATCGCCCGCGCCGCGTGGCGGCAGCCCCGGTGAACGCGCCGCGCTCGTGGCCAAACAACTCGGACTCCAGCAAATCCTTGGGGATAGCGGCGGTGTTGATGGCGATGAACGGCTGGTCTGCACGCGCACTGTGGCGGTGCAGGGCGTGCGCCACCAGTTCTTTACCGGTTCCCGATTCGCCGTTAATGAGTACCGTCGCCAGTGAATTCGACAGCTTGCCGATGGCGCGAAAAACCTCTTGCATGGCGGGCGCATGGCCGAGAATTTCTGCGGCTACTTCGACCTCTCCCACCTCGGCAGACTTATGGCGGCTCTGCTCCAAGGCACGGCGGATAAGCTCAACTGCGTGATTGATGTCAAAGGGCTTGGGCAGATATTCAAACGCCCCACCCTGAAAGGCCGACACGGCACTTTCCAAATCGGAATAAGCGGTCATGATGATGACCGGAATCAGCGGGTAACGCTGATGCAAGGCCTGTAGAAAATCCAGCCCCGAACTGCCCGGCATCCTGATGTCGCTCACCACGACTTGCGGCTGCTCTTTAGCCAAGGCCCGCAACGCGTCATCCGCCGTGGTAAAACTTTTGAATTCGATGCTGGCACGCGCCAGGGATTTTTCCAGCACCCAGCGTATCGAACGGTCATCGTCAATTATCCAGACTGCTTTCATATACACCCAATCAATCTAATTTATCTTATAATTCAAGAGGTTGCATAAACTTACCACCACTTTCAAGGCAGCGGCAACATCACGGTAAAGCATGTGTACCCCGGCTCACTTTCAAATTCAATGGTGCCATGATGCTGGCTGATAAAATCCTGCGCCAAGGTCAGCCCCAACCCATGTCCATCGGCACGACCGGACACCAACGGGTAAAAAATCTTGTCTTTTAATTCCGCCGGGATACCGGGGCCGTTATCGGCAATCTGCACCATCACGGCCAGGCGATGGTGCTGCTTAATCAGCGTGACCTGCCGTGCAATACGGGTGCGCAGCGTAATTTTTCCCTGGCCATGCATGGCCTGTGCGGCGTTGCGCACCAGATTGAACATGACTTGTATCAGGCGCTCCTTATCACCAATCAGGTCGGGCAGACTGGTGTCATAGTCGCGCTGAATAATCAGCCCTTTAGGCATCTCGGCCAGCATCACCGAGCGCACCCGTTCCAGCACTTCGTGGATATTCAGCGCGCTATGCTGGACGTGACCTTGCGGCGTGAGCAAATTTTCCATCAAGGCGCGCAGCCGGTCTGCTTCCTGGATGATGACCTGGGTGTATTCGTGCAATTCCGGCTTTTCCAGTTCCTGTTCCAGCAACTGCGCCGCACCGCGTATACCGCCCAGCGGGTTCTTGATTTCATGTGCCAGATTGCGCAGCAGCAGACGATTCGCCTGCGTCTGATCGAGCATCTGCTCTTCGCGCGCCAACTTCAGCGACCGATCCACCGTGTGAAACTCCAGCAGCAAACCGGATCGCTCCAGTCGCAGCGGCGTTACCGTACAGCGCAGATGTAATTTGTTATGGGTGTGCGTGGTCAGCGTCAGGTCGTGCTCGATGTAGCTGTCATTGTTATGCAATGCCCGCTGCATCGCCTCGTCAAGCTGTGCAGCTTCCGCAAAAATCGTCAACAAGGCGTGTCCGAGCAGGCTTTTCCCGCTGACATCGAACATATTTTCTGCCGCCGGATTCAGGTAGCTGACGCGCGACGCTTCATCCAGCAGGATGACAGCGGTATCGAGGTGTTCCAGTGTAAGGCGTGTAAAGTCGGGCATACCGGATAATAAGCAACAATCATGCCATTGTGATTATTTCAGTTTGGAAATTTCGGTGTTGAGCGCATCAATGTTGCGCTGATGCAACTCTACTTCACCCGCCAGTTCTTTGAGCTTGTCGTTATTCCTGGCAATCCTTGGATTAGTTTCGATTGCGTGTAAGTCGCGCTGCGCATCGCCGAGCAAGGATTGCTCGATTTTTAATTCATCTTGCAAAATTTTACGGCGTGTCGCATCACGTCCCTTTTGAGCCTCTTGTGTTACTTTGGGAAAACCCTCCGGTGACGCGGCAGAACGCGAGCGCACCACGGATGATGACCTGGGGGGGGAGGGTGTCTGCGTTTCGATAATACGTTTTCCGCCTTTTAAGGGTGCGCTGGAATAAGTGATATGCCCGTCCGCATCCACAGATTTATAAATGTCGGCCAGTGCCAATGCTGGAAACAGGCAAAGCAAGGTAAGCCAATAGCGATGTTTCATAGTCTTTCTCCTGCGAAAAGGCGGGATGAGTATAGGTCAAGCCCTGCGCCATGACAAACGCTTTACCGAAATGCAAAACGGGGCTTGCGCCCCGTTTTGAGTGTGACCTGTATCTGCCGCGATTAAATGCTGTAGTACATCTCGAATTCCACCGGATGAGTCGTCATGCGCAAGCGTGTCACTTCTTCCATCTTCAAGGCGATGAAAGCGTCAATGAAATCGCTGGAGAACACGCCGCCACGGGTCAGGAACTCGCGATCCTTGTCCAAAGCCGCCAGCGCTTCATCCAACGAGCTGCATACGGTTGGAATCTTGGCATCTTCTTCCGGTGGCAGGTCGTACAAGTTCTTGTCGGCTGGATCGCCGGGGTGAATCTTGTTCTGGATACCGTCCAGGCCCGCCATCATCAGTGCGGCAAAGCACAGATAAGGGTTGGCGGTCGGATCAGGGAAACGTGTTTCGATACGGCGCGCCTTGTCGCTGGACACATGCGGAATACGGATCGAAGCGGAACGATTCTTGGCAGAATAAGCCAGCTTGGTCGGTGCTTCGTAGTGAGGAACCAGGCGCTTGTACGAGTTGGTGCCGGGATTGGTGATGGCATTCAATGCCTTGGCGTGCTTGATGATACCGCCGATGTAGTACAGCGCGGTTTCAGACAAGCCGGCATAGCCATTGCCCGCGAACAGGTTCTTGCCCTCTTTCCAGATGGATTGGTGAACGTGCATACCCGAACCATTGTCGCCAACGATAGGCTTGGGCATGAAAGTCGCCGTTTTGCCATATTGGTGAGCAATGTTGTGAACCACATACTTCAGGGCTTGAGTCTGGTCGGCGCGGCGCACCAGCGTATCGAACTTGGTGCCGATTTCGCATTGACCGGCAGTTGCCACTTCATGGTGATGTACTTCCACTTCAATGCCGATGTCTTCCAGTGCCAGACACATCGCGGCGCGCATGTCGTTCAGGCTGTCAACCGGGGGAACCGGGAAGTAGCCGCCCTTGACCACGGGACGGTGACCGGTATTGCCACCATCAAACTCCTTGCCCGAAGACCATGCTGCTTCTTCGGAGCCGATTTTAACGAAGCAACCCGACATATCAATTTGCCATTTCACGGAATCAAAGACAAAGAATTCCGGCTCGGGACCAAAGTAGGCGGTGTCGCCCAAGCCGCTGGATTGCAGGTAGGCTTCGGCGCGCTTGGCGATGGAGCGAGGATCGCGGTCATAGCCCTTGCCGTCGGTCGGTTCTACCACGTCACAGGTGATGACGAGGGTATTTTCGTCCATGAAAGGATCAAGATAAGCAGTAGCCGGATCCGGCATCAACAACATATCGGAAGCCTGAATACCCTTCCAGCCAGCGATGGAAGAACCGTCGAAAGCGTGGCCTTCTTCAAACTTGTCCATCCCGACATATTTGGCGGGTACGCCGACGTGCTGTTCTTTGCCACGCGTATCTGTAAAACGAAAATCCACGAACTTGACATCGTGGTCTTTAATCATTTGCAACACATCATTTACCGTCAACGACATCACTCTCTCCCAATGAATCAAATCAATCAGCGAACTGCTACCCAAATACGACCAAATCTCTACAGACCAGGCCTTGCGCCTGTCTGTGTGCGAAGGCCGCATTGTGCCATAACCCTGTGAACTAACACAAAAATAAATCGCACCAATTACGGGCGATGTTTTGTCTGTTACGCACTATTCTTGTGCGTGCTGACTATGGATATAAATCGAGCGGAACACCGGATCATGCTCGACCAGTTTGTCGCAGCGCGCTTGCAACTCAGCTGCTTGTGCATGGCTTTGCCGATTGACGGGCAGGTAGAGCTCCGCGTCTACTTTTCCATCCAGATAGTGAAACACCACCCTATAGTCCACGAAATTAACATCGCTGAAACACTCGCCCAGTTGAACCAGCAAGTCCGGACGACTCGGCAAGTGGACGTTATGCTTGCTCTGCATATCGTCTTCCGGGTCTATATGCACCATCACATCCAGCACATGATGCTTATCGAGCACGGCATTGCGTGCGGTTTCGGCGATGTAGTGCCCTTCGGAAACACTGATGCGGGGATCCACCAGAATGTGCGCATCAACCAGCGCATTGTCCGCCATCTTGCGCGTGCGCAAATCGTGCAAGCCCCTCACGCCGTGGGTATCCAGCAAAGTTTTCCGTATCGCCGCCACTTCCTCGGCATCCAGTCCCGTATCAATCAATTCCGACAACGCCTCCAAAGCCAGCTTACCGCCCATACGCCCGATCATCACCCCGACGACTGCCGCCGCCACCATATCCAGAAAGGTGTAACCCAACAAGTTACCGCCAATACCGACCACCACCACCAAGGAAGAAGCCGCGTCAGACCGGGCGTGCCAGGCATTCGCCACGAGCATTTGCGAGCGCACCCTTTTAGCCACCGCCATCATGTAGCGGAACATGCCCTCTTTGGCAATCAGGGCAACCAAGGCCACGGCGAGCGCGACGGGATTGACTGCATGCAACTCACCGGGATGCTGCAAGCGTAGCGCGGCAGTCACCAGCAATCCCACCCCCAGTGCCGCCAGGAATACGCCCAGTATCAGCGTGGCGGCAGTTTCCACTCTGGCGTGACCATATGGATGATTGGCATCGGCATGGCGATTGCCGTGCCGATTGGCGAACAACACCAGCACGTCGGAAAGTAAATCGGACAAGGAATGCAGGCCATCGGCCATCAAAGCCTGAGAATGCGAAAAGAAGCCACCGACGATTTGTAGAAACGTCAGCACCAAATTGATCACGATACTGACCCAAGTGCTTTTTTGTGCGGCGGCAAACCGCTCGGGATGAGCGGGTTCAAAAGCTTCCCGGTTGTCATGCACGTCATGCGGGTGATTATGATTTTTCATTGAGGTTGCGCTAGTATGTGACCATTCCGCGCAGGATAACATTCGCGCAGGATTCATTAAAGTTTAGCCGAATAAACTTTCGCACTACCCACATCAGCTACCAATAAAAGGAGAAACATCATGGGAGAAATTACCAGCATCCTGCAAGCCGCGCAGCAACGCGCCAAAGACAAGAACCTGCCCTATCAAGGCGCGCTATATCCCGACGAAGCACAGAAACTGCTGCAATCAGCGCCCGGGACTCAACTGGTAGATGTCCGCTGCCGCGCCGAGCTTGACTGGGTCGGGCGCGTCCCCGGCGCGGTCGAAATTGAATGGATGACTTACCCCGGCATGAAAGCCAACCCCAACTTTATCGCCGCCATGGAACAACAGGTGGATAAAGAATCCCTGGTGCTCTTCCTCTGCCGCAGCGGCGCACGTTCCCATGCGGCTGCCAGCGCGGCGACTGCGGCCGGGTTCACTGCCAGCTACAACGTATTGGAAGGCTTCGAGGGAGACCCGGATGGTGCGCTGCATCGCAACACCATTAACGGCTGGCGTGCCGCCGGACTGCCTTGGGTGCAAAGTTAACCCAAGTAATCTATGGTCAGCGGTGCGTGGTCGGAAAAGCGTTCGGCCTTGTAGATGCTGGCCGACTGCGCGCGTTGCGCGATGCCGGGCGTAGCAATCTGGTAATCAATCCGCCAGCCAACATCTTTCGCCCAGGCCTGGCCGCGATTTGACCACCAGGTGTAGGCTTCCAGCGCTGGGTGTAACTTGCGAAACACATCCACGAAGCCGACTTCATCGAACAATTCAGTCAGCCAGGCGCGCTCTTCGGGCAGGAAGCCGGAGTTCTTTTTGTTGCCGCGCCAGTTTTTCAGGTCTATTTCCCGGTGGGCGATGTTCCAGTCGCCGCACACGATAACTTCCCGACCAGAGGCGCGCAACTCGCGCAAATGTGGCAGGAACGCAGCCATGAAGTTGAATTTCACCTGTTGACGCTCCTCGCCGCTGGAGCCCGATGGCAGATACAGCGAGACCACACTGTAATCGGCAAAATCGGCACAAATATAGCGCCCTTCTACATCAAATTCGGCTATCCCCAGACCGACAATGACTTGTCGCGGCTGGGTACGGCAGTAAATGCCCACGCCGCTGTAGCCCTTCTTTTCGGCGTAATGGAAATAGCCGTAATAGCCGTGCGGGGCGAGCATGGCTTCCGTCATATCAGCCGCTTGCGCCTTAAGTTCCTGTAAACAAATGACATCGGCATCCTGTAACGCCAGCCAGTCAAGGAATCCCTTGCTGACCGCAGAGCGAATACCGTTCAGATTGATCGAGATGATGCGCATGAAAAATTCCAATGATAGAGGTCGTCCATTATAATGGACACCTACTTCATTACCCACCGCGCCATCACCATGTTCAATTTCAGACACGACTTTATCCGTTTCGCCATTGAGAAAAAGGTGCTGCGCTTCGGCGAATTTCAAACCAAGGCGGGGCGCTTATCTCCCTATTTTTTTAACGCCGGCTTGTTCAATGACGGCGATTCGATGCGCCAACTCTCGCAGTTTTATGCGCAGGCGATACTTGCATCGGGCATTTCATTCGACATGCTGTTTGGCCCCGCCTACAAGGGTATCCCGCTGGCAACCGGCGCGGCGATTGCACTCGCGGAGCAAGGCCGCAATGTACCGTATTGTTACAACCGCAAGGAAGCCAAGGATCACGGCGAAGGCGGTACGACGGTAGGCGCAAAATTAGACGGCAGGGTGCTGATTATTGACGATGTGATTTCGGCGGGGACATCGGTGCGCGAGTCCATCGAACTGATACGCGCCGCAGGAGCCGAACCCTGCGCGGTGGTCATCGCACTGGATCGCATGGAACGAGGTTTGGGCGATTTGTCCGCAGTGCAGGAAGTGCATCAAGACTACGGCATCCCGGTGGTGGCGATAGCCACGCTCAACGACTTGTTAGGATTCTTGCAAGGCGAAGCCGAATTTACAGCGAATTTGACAGCCGTAAAGGCGTATCGCGATCTTTTTGGAGTGTGCAATGATGAAGTATAACTTATTGATTATATTGGTTATTAGTGCGGCTATGTCACTGCCTGCCGCAGCAAAAACCTTCAAATGGGTTGATGACCAGGGCAGAACGCATTACGGCGAAATCATTCCGCCGGAATATGCCAATAAGGACCGACAAACATTAAATAAATCCGGGACGGTTATTAAATCGCAAGAGGTTTTGACACCCGAAGAACACCGCATCAAGGAAGCCGAGTCAGCTAAAAATAACGCCGAGGCGGCGACAATTCGGGATCAGAAGCGTTACGACAAATCCTTGACCAGCACTTACAGCAGCGTCGAGGAAATCGAACTGTCCCGCACCCGCAACATCCAGCAGGTGGATGCGCGCATCAACAGCCTCAAGACTCGACTCAAAATGGCTCAGAGCAGCCTGCTTACCTTACAAAAGGATGCCAATGCCCGAACCAAGTCTGGTCAGAAAATACCGTCATCCTTGCATGACGACATAACCGAAGCTCAATCACTCATGACACGCTTACAGCTTGATTTGGATAAGCAAAATGCGGACAGACTGGAAGTAGAAAAGCGTTTTGAAGCAGACAAGGCGCGTTACAAGGAACTGACCGGAAAATAAACTATACCCCCTCGCCTCGCTCTCCCCATCGCACCCCCCCAAAGGATACGAGAACAAGGAGGAGAGCCAACGAACCACTGCACGAGTTTCGCGTTAAAGGGCTTCAAAGCAGGCGGTATCGTCGTTATACGCCAGCAGCAGGCCGCTTTCGATTTCAAAGTACCAGCCATGCAACTGCAAACTGCCTGCGGCGAGACGTTGCTTGATCCACGGAAAGGTAAGCAGATTTTGCAAGGAAACCAGAATGGCGCGCTTTTCGCACTCACGGCTGCGTTGTTCTGCGCTGGCCTCGGCGCAATCTCTAGCAACACTTAAACGCGCTTCATCCACCAGCTTCACCCATTCATCCATATAAGAATGGGCGCTCGAACCACCCGCCTCCATCAAGGCCTTGATCCCGCCACAGTGGGCGTGACCCAGCACGATGATGTGTTGAACCGCCAGATTACACACCCCGTATTCCAGCGCCGCACTGGTACCGTGATACCCTCGGTCTTCTGTTTCGTTGGGCGGAACCAGATTGGCAACATTGCGTATCACGAATAAATCACCCGGCTCACAATCAAAAATTAGCGCCGGATCAACCCGCGAGTCACAACACCCAACGATCAGAATCTTGGGCTGTTGGCCGTTTTCGACCAGTTGGCGGTAAACCACATCTCCCCGCGCAATATGCTGTGCCCGAAAACGCGCAAAACCTGCGACTAGCGGTGAGACTGAAATCATGCAGGGCTGACCAGCCGTTGCTGTGCCTCCAAATATTTCGCCGCCGTCTTTTGCAGCACTTCCGGGGGAATACGCGGTGCGGGTTGTTGCTTGTTCCAGCCGGATGCCTCCAGCCAGTCGCGCACGAATTGCTTGTCAAAACTGGGCGGGTTACTGCCCACCCGGTATTCTTCTGCCGGCCAGAAACGCGATGAATCCGGGGTCAGCGCCTCATCTATCAGGTACAGCTTGCCCGCGTCATCCGTGCCGAATTCAAACTTGGTATCGGCGATGATAATGCCTTTGGTCGCCGCATAATTAGCGGCCTCGACATACAATGCGATCGCAGCAATACGCACCTCGTTGGCGCGCGCCTCACCGAGCAATTCGACGGTTTGTGCGAAACAAATATTCTCGTCGTGATCGCCTATAGCCGCCTTGGTGGAAGGGGTGAACAAGGGTTGCGGCAGCTTTTCTGCTTCACGCATTCCGGCGGGCAACACAATGCCGCAAACTGAACCGGTCTTCTGGTATTCCTTCCAGCCAGAACCGACCAGATAGCCGCGCACAATCGCTTCGATGGGCAAAGGTTTGAGCTTCCTGGTGACGAAGGAACGTCCGCGCACCTGCGCCTTATCCGCCTCACCGCTGACCACGGATTCCGGTGCAATGCCGCTCAGGTGGTTGGGGATGATGTGCTGCAACTTATCAAACCAGAAATTGGATACCGTGGTGAGCACTGCGCCCTTACCTGGAATGGGGTCTGACAAAATCACGTCAAATGCAGACAAACGGTCAGTCTGAACAATCAGCAAATGCTGCGCATCCACTTCGTAAAGGTCACGCACCTTGCCGCGATGCAGCAAAGGCAAGCTGGTTAAATTGGACTCATGCAATACGGACATTGTGCTTCCTCGGTTAAAAATAAATATACCAAATAATCAGATACTTAGCGATAGATGCGCACGGAGACCAAGCGGTTGTCGTACCCGCCCTCTACGGCAAGGCGGGCAAGGTCGTCGCGGCGATTTTCTCTGCCTGCTGTTGGCGGTAAATCTTCAGGCGTCCCGCCAGTTGCGGGTCATTCAAGGCCAACATGGCGATGGCGAACAACGCGGCATTGGCCGCCCCCGCCTCGCCGATGGCAAAGGTTGCCACGGGAATGCCCTTGGGCATTTGTACCGTGGACAGCAGGGAATCCATGCCTTGCAAATATTTGGACTGGATGGGAACCCCCAGCACGGGCAAGGTCGTCTTGCCCGCAATGACACCCGCCAGATGCGCCGCACCGCCCGCACCCGCAATAAAACACTGCACGCCTTGCGTGCTGATTTCCTTGATGTAATCAAACAATAGATCGGGTGAGCGGTGCGCGGAAATAACGCGCGCGTCGTAGGCCACACCGAAATCCTTCAGTTGCTGCGCGGCTTCGCGCATGACTTCCCAATCGTTGCTGCTGCCCATGATGATGGAGACTAACGGTTTGGACATCTTGCTTCCTCAAATGACAGACGTGAAAATGCCCCCATTACGGGGGCATTCAGTTAATTACGCGCCTTTATGGTAACCCACTACGCGGTCAACTTCGTTCTTTGAACCCAGGATGACGGGCACACGTTGGTGCAAACCGTTAGGTTGCAATTCCATGATGCGTTCACGGCCTGTTGAACTCACGCCGCCCGCTTGCTCGACGATGAAGGACATAGGATTCGCTTCGTACATCAAACGCAGTTTACCGGCACGGGTCGGATCTTTTTTGTCGAACGGATACATGAAAATGCCGCCACGAGTCAGGATACGGTGAACTTCTGCCACCATGGAAGCCACCCAACGCATGTTGAAATTCTTCTCGCGTCCACCTTCTGTACCCATGATGCATTCTTCAACGTAGCGTTGAATAGGTTCTTCCCAGTAACGGCGATTAGACATATTGATCGCGAATTCCTGTGTATCGGCTGGAATCTGCATGTTGGGGTTGGTCAGGAAGAAGTCGCCCACGTCACGATCCAGGGTAAAGCCATTGACGCCGTTGCCGGTGGTCAGCACGATCATGGTGTTGGGGCCGTACAGCGCATATCCGGCGCACACTTGCTTGGTGCCAGGCTGCATGAAATCGGCAGCGGTCGGGTTGGTCACGCCTTCAGGACAGCGCAGGATGGAGAAAATCGTCCCGACTGAGATGTTTACGTCAATGTTGGACGAACCATCCAGAGGATCAAAAGTGATCAGGTATTTGCCGCGTGGATATTGCTTGGGAATTTCATACACATCGTCCATTTCTTCAGAAGCCATACCCGCCAAGTGACCGCTCCATTCGTTGGCTTTGATGAACACTTCGTTGGTGATGATGTCGAGCTTCTTCTGTGTCTCGCCTTGTACGTTTTCGCTGCCGGCGCTGCCCAGCACACCGATCAGCGCGCCCTTGTTCACGTCGTGCGCGATTTGCTTGCAAGCGGAAACGATGTCGCTCAACAGGCCGGTAAACGCGCCGCTGG
>Ga0210035_1000876_pt1 | contig 19677 bp, 22 predicted proteins | sample CryGeymeta201507_FD_183975 | JGI IMG/M metagenome (GOLD analysis project Ga0210035, IMG submission 183975) | Groundwater microbial communities from Crystal Geyser aquifers in Utah, USA - Crystal Geyser metaG 2015-07 (SPAdes) (version 2) | ecosystem: Environmental > Aquatic > Deep subsurface >...
AGGTTCGATGAGCTAAACGTACACAAACAATGTTCCGCCTGCAACAACCACCTGCACGGAAACTTGGTGAATTACCGCGTCGAACTAATCAAAAAAATCGGGCTAGAATTGGTTGAGTGGCTGGAAGGCGAACATGTACCAGCAAAATACACCATCCCAGAGCTGATCGGAATTCGAGACAATTACCGACTAAAACTAAAAGAATTGCGCGCAAGTGGTTGATTGAGATGCGAGATCAGACCATTCTATGCGGCATGGGTAGGGATGCAGGAAATCATTAAGAGGGGGGAATTATGAGCGACGAAGCCGATATTGCATCAAATGCCGAGGAACTATTCAGGAGCGCCCAGTTAGCCCACATACGGGCGCTGGCAGGCATTGAAATCAAACCGTCGAGGGTATGCCTCAACTGCGGTGAGAAAACCCGCAAAGGGGCTAGATTCTGCGATGTAGACTGCCAGTCTGACCACGAGCGGAGAAATAAAGGTTGACATGCTATCCCAATTTGATATAGAATTCATGCTGAACACTAGCAATGGGCTGGTGTGATTTTGGAGGAAATGAAATGGAATTTTTATCGCTTTATAGTATCGCTGCTGCCTGTTCAAAAACCGGAAGAGTCGGGAGGCAACACAGATCCGAAGCTGATGAAGTTTTGTTATCTATTGTAAAAAGTGGTCATAACTCCGGCGGTAAAGAGCGTATTGCTTTATCTGTAAAAATAAACAAACACCTTGCACAAAAAGCGCGTTTTATCTTTGGCGATCGCCTTGATATTTTAATCTCAAGCGATGGTTCAACAGGACTTATTAAGCGCGTAAAAGAAGGCGGTTTTGCCGCAACGTCATCTGGTAGCAAAACATCCGATATTTATATCAAAGTGACATGGTACGAAGGGATGCCAAAGCCCGAACAGAAAACATACTGTCCAGCAACACTTACAGATGACGGGATTACATTCAAGCTAAAATGACCGGATTTGAACTAAAAACCTTACGCAAACAACTCGGCTTGTCGCTGGCGGTAGCGTCGCGGCAGGTCGAGACTAGCGTATCGACTTGGTGCAGGTGGGAGTCTGGAAAGCAAAAAATACCACTTGGCGCTATCAAGTTGTTCAAGCTACTGAACAAAACAGCCATAACGAAGATTGATTCTCCAAAAAACAATGTATAATGCAAATGCTGGTAGGGTAGTCGATACCCGCCTAACCAAGTTAGCGGAGGCTTCCACTCTTTAAGGAATCCGTTGGTCGGGATTCAAACAGGCACAGCTCGTAAATGCAGGGGGCCGCTCAATCATTACCCTGCGCTAACGCAACATGGGGAAGCCACACAACGAATCCCATGAAGCTGTGCAATAGACTACTTGACTCAGTGGCTCACTACTGATATAAAATCGTCATCAAACCAAAGGCAAAGGCAAAAAACTGCCAAAGAGATCATAAATGGCTGCACGATTAAACCGTAGGCATTCTCAAGAGGTGCGGGATAAAATCCAGGCATCCGTCATCATTGACAGGCTGCAAAAGCACGTTAATGGCAAGTTAGAGATGACTTCAACACAGGTAAACGCTGCTAACTCATTGTTAGATAGGTCAGTTCCTAAACTTTCACAGATTCAACATGTTGGTGATTCAGATAACCCGGTAGCCTTTACCGAGATAATCCGCAAGATCATCAAATGACTGGATTGGTTATTGAGACAGCTTCGGTATTTGAGCCATTATTGGCTCCATCTCGTTATAAAGGCGTTTATGGTGGCCGCGGTTCAGGGAAGTCTCATTTTTGTGCTGACCTATGGCTGGATGAGAATGTACGGCAAAAACTAGACTTCGTTTGCCTTCGTGAAACCCTAAAATCGCTTGAGTTCTCAGTAAAGAAGCTGCTAGAGAGCAAGATAGAACAACACAACGCTGGCGCATACTTTGAGGTTCAAGACCGTCGCATCCTATCAAAAAATGGCGGAGTGACCATATTCGAAGGGATGCAGAACCACACCGCCGACTCAATCAAAAGCCTGGAAGGATTCGACCGCGCATGGTTCGAAGAGGCGCAAAACGCATCCGACAAGAGCTTAACCCTGCTTCGCCCGACTATACGCAAGATAGGTTCCGAGATGTGGTTCACCTGGAACCCAAACAAGGACACCGACCCGATTGACCAGCTGTTACGTGGTGGAATACCCCCAAAAGACATAATCCTAATTGAGGCGAACTACACAGATAACCCGTGGTTCACCCAAGAGCTAAATGATGAGATGGAGTTCGATCGGGCCAGGGACTTCGAGAAATACGAGCATGTTTGGCTTGGCAAGTATTGGAGCAACAGCGAATCAAGGATATTCAAGAACTGGGTGGTTGAAGAATTCGACCGTCCAGCCGGGACAATCTATAGGCTTGGCGCTGATTGGGGATACTCAATCGACCCATCAACACTTATCCGCTGCTCAGTGGAAGGCAATCGGCTTTATGTGGACTATGAGGCCTATATGATCGGGTGCGAGATTGTAAACCTTCCTGACTTATTCGACCGCGTCCCGGAAAGCCGTAAGTGGTTCATTAGGGCTGATTCTGCCAGGCCTGAAACAATCAGTTACATGCAGAAGAACGGCTACCCAAAGATGCAAGCCGCGCAGAAGGGAGCCAATTCGATCGAGGAAGGCATCTCATTCCTGCAATCGTTCGATATTGTTGTTCATCCGCGCTGCAAGCACCTGATTGACGAATTGAGCTGCTACAGCTACAAACGCGACAAACTCACCGACGAAGTGCTTCCGGTTATTGAGGATAAGAACAACCACGTCATAGACGCTTTGCGGTACGCCTGCGAAGGTATCAGGAAGGCAAATACCATTAAGCGCGTGGTAGAACCTGCCAGACATACCCGAAAGACAGGCACAAGTTGGCTTGGAGCTTGACAAGATAGGAATTGTGTTATACTTGCCGCACCTATCGTGAGATACGTTATCCCGCAGCCGGAGTTTTACATGCCAAACGAAGACGAAGTTGAGACAACGGAAGAAGAAAATAAAGAACTGTTGAAGGAAGCAGTGGAACGCTTCAAGGAGGCGGAGGAATTCTGGCGCGACAACTACAAAAACGCCATAGAAGATATGGAGTTTAGGGCTGGCGACCAATGGCCGAAGGAGATCAAAGACCTTCGCGCAAACCAGAACCGCCCTTGCCTTGTGGTCGATAAGTGCAACCAATACATTCGCCAAGTCGTTAACGATGGACGGCAGAACCGCCCCTCAATCAAAGTTCACCCGGTCGATTCCGGCGCGGATGTTGAAGTCGCAGAAATCTATCAAGGCGTAATCCGCCATATCCTTGAACGCTCAAATGCTGACACAGCGTTAGATTCCGCCCTCGAATCAGCCGTTGTCGGCGGGATAGGGTTCTTCCGAGTCCTAACCGAATACGCTCACCCCCAGACATTCAACCAAGACATCATCGTAAAGCGAGTCAGAAACCCGCTTACTGTGTTCATTGAACCCCCTAAAGAGGCTGATGCTTCAGACATCGGATGGGGGTTTGTGGTTGATGAAATAAGCAAGGAAGAGTTCGAGAAAGAATACCCAAAAGCCAAAAAGACGAACTGGGAGATCGACCGCGAAGCATACGGAGATTGGATTATCGCAGACAAGGTTAGGGTTTGTGAGTATTGGTACAAAGAGGACACTGATGTTATGTCCCACCTGCTCGAAGATGGCACAATCGAGGATGCTGATACTTACAATAAAGCCGTGGCGAATGGCCTTGAAGTGCCTCAAATCGTCGATAGCCGCACCCTAAAGAAATCCACTATCAAATGGTGTCGTATGACTGGCGCGGAGGTGCTGGAAACCCGCGACTGGCTTGGCCAGTTCATCCCACTTATTCCTGTGTTTGGTAATGAGTACGACATCGACGGGAAAGTTACCTATTCCGGCCTGATTCGCACCATGAAAGACCCCGCGAGGCTGTACAACTACAGCCGTAGCGCGTTTGCGGAACGTGTGGCACTTACCCCCAAAGCGCCGTTTGTTGCCGCTGCCGGACAAGTTGAAAACTACCCAGAGTGGGAAGATGCTAACTCCGGGAACTACTCTGTATTGAGATACGACCCGATGGAGTCTGGCGGGTATTTGGTTGGTGCACCACAACGCCAACAAGCCAGCGATATTCCGGCCGGTTTTGCAAAGGACATGGAACTTGCAGAGCACGACATCCAGGGCGCGATTGGGATGTATGCCGCCAGCTTGGGGCAACAATCCAACGAAAAGAGCGGCAGGGCCATTCTTGCACGGCAACGCGAAGGCGATGTTGGGACATTCCATTACCACGACAACCTTTCCCGCGCAATCCGGCATTTAGGGCGCATTTTGGTTGACCTGATCCCTCACGTGTACGACTCAAGCCGGGTTGTTCGTATTCTGGGCGATGATGGCTCTGTGGATAACGCCGAAATCAACCCAGAGCAACAGACTGCCGTGCAGAAGATGGGCGCGAAGTCAATCTACAATCTGAATGTAGGCGTTTATGACGTTGCGGTGAGTGCCGGAGCCTCATACACCACCAAGCGCGCAGAAGCTGCCGAGGCAATGGTTGAACTTACCCAAGCGAACCCTCAACTATTCCAGTTGGTCGGCGACCTTATGATTCGCAACATGGACTGGCCGCAATCTGAAGAGATTGCTGATAGGCTTAAACTCATGTTGCCGCCACAACTGCAACAAGCAGAGGATGACGAACAGCCGCAGATTCCGCCACAAGTCCAACAAGCGATCCAACAAGCGCAGCAACATATCCAGCAACAAGACCAAGTCATCCAAGAAATGCAGCAAGCATTACAGGACAAACAAAGCGAACAGCAAAAGATGCAAGTTGATGCTCAAGTCGCGCAGATGAACGCCCAAAACGAATCATTGAAGCTCCAGATCGACCAATTCAACGCCAAGACAAACCGTATCAAAGTGATGCAAGAAGCCCAGCCGGAGGATAGTGGCATCGAAGCTGCAAAGCTCCAGATTGAGCAGATGAAGCTAGAACTTGAAGAGCGCATTGCCAAACTAGACTCGGACACAAAGATACTCATCGAGCAGATGAAGATCGGTGGGAAGATGTGCGAAAAGACATTGGATATTGATAGCGAAGTGAGCGCCTACTCTCAACACAACCCAATGGAATAGGCAAACATTGATATGTTAGTGGATTACTAACACGCAGACCGGCGATACAGGACGTTACCAGCAGCCACGTTACATGCTGGACAAATTGGGGTAACTGGCAAGCCGCCCCACGCAGACACGATCAACACATGCGGCAATACGGGCTACTGTCTAATGACAACAGCGAATGGCTCACGAAACGAGCGCCCGGCAATGAGTGGTTGATTCCCCTACAGGGTGCTACTTGATTTTTCAAGTAGGTCAATGACACGGCTTGCCTTATTGCTTTACGGTGAGAGTGAGCGCTCACTATTGACAATCGAAATTAACAGGTTTAGAGTAAGCGCCACTGGACGCATTCCAGGTTGCCCATCGAGAGATGCGCTATCCCACAGCCGGAGGAAAACATGGCAGACGATGCCTTTGCAGCACCCGAAGTACAAACGGAAGTTGCTCCCGTTGAAGTTCAAGACGCAACGCCACCGACAGAGGAAACGGTTCCCTCCGAGGTTGAAAATACAGAACCGGAAGTCAAGCCAGAAAGAACGTTCACCCAGAAAGAATTGGATGACATTCTACAGCGCAGACTTGCCAAAGAATCTCGCAAGATTGAACGGTACTCACGCGCAGAAGCTGAATTACAACTGCTTAAATCGCAGATGCAGCCCAAAGCGGAGCCAGTCAATCGCGGGGAGCCAAAACCAGATCAGTTTCAGGACTATGAAAGTTACATTGAAGCCGTAACAGACTGGAAGGTTGAGCAAAAGTTCAAAGGCATTCAGGCTCAAAACGAGCAGGAGCGCCAGAGACAAGCCCAAACCCAACACGAACAACGGCTGGCAAGTAACATCGCAAAGACCGCATCAAAGTATGAAGATTTTGAGGAAGTGGTCAGTAATGAGGATTTACCCATCACGTTCGCAATGCGCGACGCAATTGGCGAATCTGATATAGGCGGAGACATTGCCTATCACCTCGGAACCAACATGCAGGAAGCGGCGCGAATCGCAAGACTTTCGCCAATAGCGCAAGTTCGGGCGATATTAGACCTTGAATCGAAGCTGAAAGCTCCCAAAAAAGCAACAACGGATGCGCCGGAGCCTATTACACCGTCCGGTAGTCGAGCGACAGTATCTAAATCACCCGACCAGATGACGGACAAGGAATTTGCAGACTGGCGCAAAAAGCATATTAAAGCTCGATAAAGGAAAACAATCATGGCTAATAACCTCTCAGTAGTAGATATGGTGGCGAAAGAAGCGCAGCGTATTGCGCACGAAAAACTTTCGTTCATTGGTTCTATCGACCGTCAATACGACGAATCTTTCAAGTACCAAGCAGGTCGCGGCCCTAATGGCCAAACCCTTCGCATCCGCAAACCAAACCAATACACCCGCACCAAAGGCTCGCGCGTGATGGACGTTCAAGACCAGAACGAAGCAACTCAAAGCATCACGGTGGCGACTCACGATCACGTTGACATGCGCTTTAACTCGCAAGAGTTGATCCAGTCTGTTAACTCCGGTGCTGCCTTTGATGACTTGTCGAAGAACTACATCGAGCCCGCTGTGGCTGTGTTGTGTTCTGGTATTGAGGCCGACTTCTTGGCCTACGCGACGAAAGCAACATACCAAGTAGCCGGGACTGCCGGAACCGCCATTACAAATCTGACTGTTCCTGGTGCAGCACGTGCCAAAATCAACCAGCAACTCGCACCGAAGGATGGCCGTGCTATCCAGATGGATTCTGTAACGATGGGCGGATTGGTCAACGGCATGGCGGCTTACTTCAACCCGTCTAACGCAGTTGCAGAGCAGTATCGTGAGGGTTTGATCGCACGTACCGCGATGGCCGATTACTACGAGAACGAGCGCGTCTGGACTCAAACCAACGGGTCTGATGTAACTGGTAATACCGATGCGGATGCTTTGGTGACTGATGGCGGCACGACTATCGACATGCACACGTTGATCCCTGTGGCAAATCAAGCGGTAGGCGAAGTGTTCACCATTGCTGGTGTATATGACGTTCACCCGGAAACGAAGTCCGCTTACGCTCACCTGAAACAGTTCACCATCACGGAAATCGGCGCAACGACCACGACCATCGCTCCGGCTATTGTCTTGACTGGGGCGCGCCGTAATGTTGGATCTTCCACTGGTGCTGTGTTGGCCACTACGGACTTCAACGCAAAAGCTGTCGTGTTTGTCGGTTTGGCTTCGACCAGCTACGTCCAATCTTTGATGTACCACAAAGAGGCATTCCAGTTCATCACTGCTGACCTGCCGATGATGGACGACGCTCACAAGTGCGTAATCAAGCGGAAAGACAACTTGAGCCTGCGCGTCTGGCTGGCGAGCGATATCCGCAACGACGAATTGCTGATGCGGATCGATACCTTGTACGGGATGGCTGCACTACGGCCCGAATGGGCTTGCCGCATGATTGGCGCGGCGAACTAAAGATAGGGGGAGTAATCCCCTTATTTGACTAACTTCTAAAAAGGAAATAATCATGGCCGCACAAGACTACGAACAAGTCACATACAACGCCCCTTCCGGTGCACAGATTGGGCAATCCGCAACCGAAAAAATCGGTTTCTTCGGCGCTACCCCGGTGGTGCAGCAAACCGGATGCGCCGTCCCGACCGATTTGGCCACCGCACTTACTGCCATTATTGCTCTTCGCACAGCGTTGAACAATCTTGGAGTGACTACTGTGGTGTAATGTAAAGGGGCGGGGAAACTCGCCCTTTTTTAAGGAATAAGTTATGTTGATGCGACACGACGCAAACGGATGGCATGATGCGCCAGGCAATGAAGTCGAGGCGATGAAAAAGAACGGATGGCGCGAATCCTCTTATGAGGAATACGCCGCAGAAGTTGCAAAAAAGACCGAATCAAAGGATAATCCGGCACAGTCACAAGACGAGACAGAAGGGGACGTTGCCAAACCTTCGGGCGAACAACCTGCCAAACGCAGAGGTAGGCCACCGATGAGGTAATATCATGGCAACAGGTCAAACCCTAGTCGATCGTGCAAGCCGCTTACTAGGACTAATCAACAGCGGCGAATCCCCCACTGCCGCAGAATCAGCCGATGCCTTGACCGCGATCAACGCCATGCTAGACAGCTGGCGCAATGATCGCTTGATGGCGTATGCCTTGCAGGAAGAAACTCTACCAATGGTGTCAGGCCAGTCGAGCTACACCATTGGGCCGAGTGGCGACCTCAACACAGTCCGTCCTGTATCAATCGAGAGCGCGTTCCTGCGAGAAAGCAACATAGATTATCCAGTGCGGGTAATCGATGCCGAGGAATTCAACTCCATCTCGGACAAAACCTCCACCAGCAACATTATCCAGTTTATTTATTACGAAGGAACAATGGCAACAGGGTCGCTTAAAGTGTGGCCTGTTCCTGATTCCGCTAACGTCCTGCACCTCACCACAAGAGTCCCGTTTACCGCCTTGTCGCTTGATGGGACGGTAAGCCTTCCGCCTGGATGGGAAGAAGCGATAGCATCTAATGGCGCTATTGCAATCGCTCCCGAATTCCAAACCACCCCCAGCCAAGTCGTTATGAAGATGGCGAACGACTCACTCAAGGGAATCAAGCGCACCAACTCCAGACCCATTATGGCGAAGTCTGATTACCGTATGTTATTTGAATCGCGTAGGTCGAACATAGAAAGCGACCAGTAATGGCCAACGCTTTATCTTTCCTTGCTGACCCTGAATACTGGAGATCGGTTCGCCAGACCGCTCCGAACTCGTTATCCAAATTAGCGCAAGGGCTCGCAACTGGTATTGCTGGTGCTCCGGTTGACTTGGCAAACATGGCAATGCAACCCTTTGGTATTGGCTCCGAACGCCCTATTGGTGGGTCTAATCACTTAGCGGAGCTACTCAACGCCGACACACGAAGCGCACCCTACCAGATAGGCACAATGCTACCTGTAAGCCCTACTGATATGGTGTACGGACTTCCATTACTGGCTGGCATTTTCGCAGGCAAATCAGCCAAAACCGCAGACCTTTCCAAACTGATGAAGGCGGAAGAATTGAGGGCTGCCGGTGTACCTGATGAAAAGATATGGGGCGAGACCGGCTGGACGTTCGGCTTCCCCGACAAGAAACCGAGGTTTGAGATACCGGATGATGCGGCTGTAATGGCCGAGGATGCGCCTAGACAGCTTGCGCAAAATGCTGGGCGTAGTCAGTCAGATATTTTTTCTCACGACCAACTGTATGATGCATACCCGGAATCGGCGAATTTGTGGACTGGAAGAATGCCTAGCGAATATGGTGGGGCATATACAGGCGGGGTAATGGGCAAGTCAGATATGATTAGTTTGGGAATGCCAAAGAAGAATATCGACCTGCAAGAAGTCAAAGGCACAAATCTTCACGAACTCCAGCACGCTATCCAACAACGCGAGGGGTTCGCTAGGGGTGGGAGTCCTGAAAATGCGCCAATTCCGTTTATGGATGAAATTAGTGCAATCCGCACAGCAAAAAATCAATTAAACATTGATCCTTATGCGATACAAAATAAGCGTGCATCAGGGTATCCGATTCAGCAATCCGAAATTGATAGATATAAGCAATGGGAAGAACTGACAGCGAAAGAAGATGATTTGCTATCAGAATCACAAAAAATATCACCATTCGAAGCCTACCGCCGTCTCGCCGGTGAAGCCGAAGCCCGCCTAACCCAAGCCCGCATGAACCTCACTCCAGAGCAAAGGTTAGCCCAATATCCGGTAAGCCAGTTTGACGTGCCAGTAGAGAATCAGATAGTGAGATATGGCGATGATGTTGCGCGGAGTGTGCCAATATTCAAGAAGTACAACCCACCGAAAGCGCTTGGTGGAAAATTCCCTGAACTCAAAGGGGTAGAAAGAAGGCCAAACCCTGCGGTTGTGGCTGTATCAAACGACCTTACAATTAAGACTTTACCTGATGGAAAATTCCAGGCTGACTATAGCCCATTATATGGTGGAGGGAAGCCGTTTAGCGCGCTCGGCGACAATCCACAAGAGCTTATGGATATGGCTATCGCAAGAGTAAACCGAAGCGAAAAGGCTATGTTGCAACAGCAAAAATACTCGTCTATACCGAATACATGGAAGGGTGACGCAAAGAAAGTGGCTAAAAATATCATTGACGAATACGGAGATGTATCTTTCGCCAGCTCAACGCAAAGTAAATCAAAATACATTACGCTACCGTCGGGAGAGAAAATACGCATATCAGATCACGCGCTACCTTCTTCGTATGAAGGCGCGGATTATGATTTTAGATACGGTGATGATGTTAATACCTTAATAAACCTAATTAAAAGTGGTGGAAAATGAGAATCCCACTTCAAACAGATTTAATCAGTAGAGACGGCATTGTAAGCAAGGATGCCCGTCTGCTGAACTGTTTTGTTGAGGTGAGCGGAGATCAGTCCGCAGTATCAAAAAGACCCGCAGTGAACTCCAATCTAGTTGACGTAACCGGAGTAGGACAGGGTGGGATCGAGAGCAATAGCAAGGTGTATGCGATATTCGGCGACGTGCTGAAATCATACGACGCTTCATTCAATTTAGTGGGCAACATCGCATTATGAGCCGGATACCTTTAGCCACCGACCTAAAAACCCGCACCGGAGCGCCGGATAAAGATGCGCGCCTAAAGAACTGCTATGTAGAGGTTAGGGGCGACCAGAGCGCGGTAAGGCGCAGAGCATCATGTCAAAGCGATGGTGATGTAATAGTTGCAGGTACTGCGCAAGGGGGTATTGGGTTAACGATTAACGGAACTGATTTAGTCGTTACTGTAAACGGTGACTATATTGTAATGGGTAGTGGGTCTATCGGTGGTGGAGGTGGAGGGTATATTGGAACGCAGCCGGTAAATTTGGCTGATCCTGATGTATCTGACATAGACTGGATGCTGTTGATACCTTATTGCGATGAGGCTGACATTCTGGCTTCGTATCCTACAGATGATAAAGGAACAAGTGTCTTTGCTGGCCCTGCCGAAACTGCTTACACAGTTCCACAAACAACTGCTACACGAACAATACACGGTGAGACACCATGCGGTCAGCTTTTAATTAAAACGGTTACAAAGACGTATTCTGCACGTAGTGAAGCTAACCAATGGAAGACTGTTAGCTCGGGGGTACTGTCATATTCATATTCTGGTTATACTGACACGCCGTTAAGTGGCACTATTGGTTATCCATCGATTGGATATGGAAATACAGTTCAATCATCCATAATCGAATCTTACAAGTTAGTACACGCCGCTGCACCTTCATCATTTGGACACAATGTGCCATACCAAGAGTATGTTGCAACTAAAACAGCTTACGGCGATCCAAATAGTAATGTTATCTATTATTCTGGGACACCAGGAGGTACAGTACAAGTATATCAATTTATGGATAATTCGGATTCACAACTAACGCTCTACTACCTAGATGTACATGAAGTATGGACTTATTCGGTGATATAAAATGACCGTCACAGTAGCCAATCTCCCCTATAGCTTCTGCCCTTCCTCAAGCGCGCAGAGCAATGTAGGCTTTATGTTCAAAAATGCCTACGATGCGTGGTATTACTCGAACTCAACGGCCACAGCTACACAGATCACGGACATCGACTATCCTGGGTATCATGAGTACTCGGTCACGTTGACAAGCTCGGGAACGACGGCGACTGCTGTCGTAGCAGCAGGACATGGTTTATCAGTTGGCGATTCTGTAACCATTGCCGGGGCTACGCAAACCGAATACAACGGAACTTACACCGTCGCAACGGTGGCGGATTCGACTCATTTCACCTATACCTTCGCCGGAAGCGCAACTACTCCGGCAACCGGAACGATTACGGCTACAGGTGGAGCGGTGACTGTTCCGGGGATTGTGTTCATCGACGGATATTTCGTTGTGATGGATACCAATGGGATTCTTTACACCTCCGGCCTGAACGACGCTACCGCATGGAATGCGCTGGACTTCGCTGCTGCACAGGAAGAACCGGGGTCTGGTAGGGCTATAGGAAAAACGCCCGGATACGTCATCGCATTTAAGGAATGGAGCCTTGAGCCTTACTACGACGCAGCTAATGCGGTAGGGCTTCCGCTTTCTCCGGTGCAGAACGGCATGAAGCCAGTAGGATGCGCTTCTGGCGATTCTTTGGCTTCTATGGATGGCGACCTATTCTGGGTGTCTCAAACACAGCAGAAGGGGCGTTGTGTTCATCTGGCGAGGGGGTTGGAGATTGCACAAGTCTCCACCCCGGATATTGAGCGAATCCTCAACCTTTCCACTTTGGCGACGGTTTATGGTTTTGGTGTAAAAATTGCCGGACATGCTTTCTATGTCCTAACGTTGGTTGACCAAAACATTACTTTGGTCTATGACGCTATAACTGAATTATGGGCGCAGTGGTCTAGTTTAACTCTAGGCACTCCGGTAAGTGTTACCTCAATCACGTTAAGCGGCACTACAGCGACCGTTACAGCGACCGCCCACGGCTTGGTTGACGGCGACCCTGTTTTGATTGCCGGAGCCGACCAGGCGGTTTATAACGGGATTAAAGTGTCAAAGTACATTGATGCCAATTCATACTCATTCGAGACAACGGCTGGAACTACGACTCCAGCGACCGGAACGATAACCTCGACTCCGTACACTGAGACATATTTCAAGTACACCAAATACATTCATGCGCTCGGCAAAGACCTGCTACAACACGAATCCGATGGGACGCTTGCTGAATTGGTAGAGACGGCTTATCAGGATGTCGGGAAGCCCGTTAACGTGGTGATTCGCACTGGAAAGATCGACGGCGGCACGACAGATATAAAACGGTTCGCATCATTTGAACTGATTGGCAACAAAGCGAACGGGACGGCCTATGTCAGGCATTCTGATGATGACTACGTTACAAACTCCACCTATCGCACGGTTGACTTAAGCGCAGACAGGTCGATCATTCGCAGATTAGGTGCGGCAAGGCGCAGGAGTTTTGAGATTAAATATCTTGACAATACCGCATTGCTTGTGGGCGCGGCAGATATAGAAGTTGTATAATTGGGACAAATAAAGCCGGAAGGTTTTGAAGGAGAATAATATGGGATTATTTAAGAAAGTAAAAAAGGCGGTTAATTGGGCAAGTGACAACATTGGAAAGAATTTAACCGGAAGCCAACTTCTCAAAGTCGGTGGAAATCTTGCTGGGTCTTATCTTTCAAGCAAAAAAGCCAAAGATGCGGCAAACACGCAATCTAAATATGGACAGTTATCTCTTGATGAAGCGCGCAGGCAATTTGACATCGGACAAGCTAATCAGCAACCGTATCTGCAAGCTGGCGGTAAATCTGTAAACGCGCTAACTGACCTTTTGGGTCTTGGACAAGGCGGGTATGCTGCCGCGCAATCGCAGCTTGAGAACTCGCCCGGATACCAATGGTGGTTTAATCAAGGAAACCAAGCAATCAATCGCAGCGCTGCTGCTGGAGGGATGTTGAATAGCGGCAACGTACTCTCTGAATTGGCTAAATATGGGCAAGGTATGGCTTCGCAAGAATACGGGAACAGAGTCAACCAATTGGCTGGACTGACACGAACGGGTCAAGCATCCGCTTCCGGTATGGCTCAACAAGGCAATAACTATGCACAGAACTACGGAAACACTATCACTGGGATCGGCAATGCCAAAGCGTTAGGTGATATTACCTCCGGTAACGCGTGGCAAAGCGGTATTCTTGGGGCTACTAATGCACTTGCTTCGTCTTTTTATTGAGGTGAAATATGCCTATTGACTTGAGTATATACGACCGGATTAACACCCAATTTGGGCAGCAATTAGGGCAGGCATTAGACCCGGCATATCATGCTGAAAAGCGCAATGCGCTTGCTGATTTAATGAACCAGCGCAAGCTCCGAGATATTCAGGTGCAGACACAACAAGCCGGGCTGGATCGGCTTCCTGTTATGCAACAACGCGCCGACTCGCAGTATCAATTTTCCCATCAAGAGCTACTTCGTAAGCAAGCTGAAGAGCAGAGGAAGCAAGAGATTCTTCCACAACTAACACCTAAACAGCAGCAGATTTATGCGATGGGCGGCGGAGCGAAACTGGCGGAAAGTATGATGCCGAAAAAAGAATCGGCCAGTAATCTGCGTAGGTTGATGGAAGAGCGTAGCCAATTTCAGCAAGGCTCACCGGAGTGGACGGCATACACAAATGCAATCCGCAAGGAATCCGAAACAGCAAAGCAGATTGTGCCTCAGATTAACGTCGGAAATCAGCGCGGTCAGAAACTTAAACCCGGTGAGCGGTTTATTGAAGGGAGTGATTCTGTTGAAGCAATCCCTGGCTCTGATTTATATAAAACCCAAAGCGGGAAACACGCAAAAGATTATCAGGTCGCGCTGTCCGCAAAAACGAATTTTGACGAAGCGAGCAAAAAGATTGATTACATATTGGATGAAAAAAATAAAGGGGCATTCAACAGTCACTTCGGCGGATACAACGCCTACCTGACAAAGCACATACCAGGTGCGACTCAAGAGGTGGGGGCGAAGATCGAGTCGCTTAAATCTGACCTGAAAATGGCTGGATTGGGTCTTATTCGGCAAGGCGGGTCAATCGGTATGATGACAGAGCGCGAATGGCCGATTGTGCAGGACATGATTGACAGGATTGATCCGCGTATGGGCGAAAAGGCAGCACGGGACGCATTTGAAAATATCCGCACTTATATGGGCAGGATAAAAGATAATGCCGATGAAATTTACCGAACAGAATGGGGTGGATCGCAGTTTGCAAAACCTGATAATACTGTCAGGGGTGCCAGGTATGATGCCGACAAAGAATCTCGCTACCAAGCATGGAAAGCCCAACAAGGGAGATAATCATGCCATTAAACGAACAAGAAGAATTCGAATTCAGGTTGCGGGCAGAACGTGAGGCGCAAGCTCCACAAATGCAGCAACCAGAATCCAAGGTGCGGATGCAAGGACAGGACGCGCTCAAACAAACTCTGGATGATGCCGGATGGATGGAAAGAAATCTGGCTGGTATGGGGTCGGCTGTAGCTAAAACATACTATGGCGGCAAACAACTATTGAAAGGCGGCACACTATCGCCAGAAGATCAACAGGCAGTAAAAGACTTGAATACCATCGAAAGTGAAGCGCCGACAGGAGCGATAGCCGGGAACATTGCAACGATGGTCTTGCCCGGTGCTGGAATGTCAAAGATTCTGGCGCTTGCTGGAGTAGGCCGCACAATCCTAAACCCGAACACGCTAGGTAAAGCCGCTGCTGTAGGGGCTGGCTATCTAGGATTGCAGCCCACCGAAGAGCAGGGGATGGCAGGCATTCAACAACGTGGAGTAGAGGCTCTTAAAGGTGCTGCTGGTGGCGTATTGGGGTATGGGGTGGCAAAGGGAGCTGGCAGGGTGTTGAACCCGTCTATTTCACCAGAAGTAACCATGATGCAGAAGGCTGGCATCACACCAACTCCAGGTCAGATTATTGGCGGCCCTGCGAAGAAGGCAGAAGAAGCCGCACGTAGCATTCCAATTCTCGGCGATATGATTACCCGCGCACAACGCAAGGGTATCGAGCAGTTCAACCGCGCCGCCATCAATCGTGCGTTGAATCCTGTGGGTAAGTCAATTGCGCCTAATGCGCCTGTTGGCTATGGGGCTGTGGATGATGCTTACAAGGCCATTTCTCAATCCTACGATGATTTGCTCCCTAAACTGAAAATCAGCGCAGATGCACCATTTATGGCTGAATTAAATAGCTTGAAAACAATGGCGCAGAACATGAACCCGGCACAGGCGCAACAATTTAACGCCATCGTAAAAAATGAGATCGAGGGGAAATTTACCTCCAGCGGGCTTATGTCTGGTGAAACAATGAAGCATGTGGAAAGCAAGTTGGGGCAACTGGCGCGCAATTATTCGCGTGATGCCGACTATGACAAGCAGTTACTTGGTGATGCCTTGCAAGAGGCGCAATCTGTAGTTAGGAAGATGGTTGAACGTAACAACCCAAAATATACAGGGAAGCTTGCAAAAGTGAATGAAGCTTATGCCGCCCTGCTTCGTGTAGAGAATGCCGCTTCAAGGCAGGGCGCGAAAGAAGGCGTATTTACCCCATCGCAACTTGAGGCTGCATCTCGCGCACTTGATAGCTCATTACGTAAAAGAGCCAGTTCACACGGAAAAGCCTTAATGCAAGACTTGGCGACAGCTGGGGATACTGTGTTGTCGCAAAAACTTCCAAATTCAGGAACAGCAGACCGCTTATTTTATGGCGCTGGTGGACTTGCTTCTGGATTTATAAACCCGGCAATTCCGGCAGGGCTTGTTGGTGGTGGCGCTCTATACACTCAACCAGCACAGAACGCGCTGGCAGCATTACTTACAAAACGCCCTGAGTTATTGCAGCAAGCTGGTGGAAGGTTATCTAATCTAGCTCCATATTCAGCGCTTACAGGGATTGGTGCTGCACAATGAGTGCGGCAGCATGGGCTGTAATTATTAAGCCGCTTGTCATATTGGCATTTATTAAACTGAAAGAGAAACTGCAAAAATGCTCCCACTAGCTCAACCGCCACAAGGAAACGACCCGGCACTCACCCGCTGGCTTTTCCTGTTATGGAAACGGATAAATTCTGCCGCAGGGATGGCGTGGGGACTGATCGATAAAACAAGCTCTAATCTCACTGATATTGAGACCAGGAACCATAACGACCTGCAAACTATACAAGGTGGCACTGCCAACGAGTATTATCATCTTACGGGCGCACAGAACACAGACCTAACCGACGGCGGGGACTCCGCCCTGCATTACCACGCTACAGACCGAGACAGGGCTAACCATAACGGGACTCAACTACTTTCGACTATTAGTGATGCTGGCAATTCTGCGGGCTTAAATGTAGGTACAACTGCCGGAACTGTAGCAGCAGGAGATCACAACCATGCAGGAGTTTATGAGCCTTCAGATGCCACCATCCTGAAAGATGCTGACATAGGCGTAATAATTCAGGCTTATGATGTTGATACACCCACCGTATCGGCATCACAGCTCGAAATGGAAACAGGAACAGAGGTTGCATTAAGGAGCATGTCTCCACTACGAGTAGCGCAAGCTATCGCGTCTTTGGGCGGCGGGGGGAGTAGTGTTGTAAGTAATGTAATATCCTCCCCAACAACCATTGCAGCAGATACATCATACATAGTGGCAAGCTATCTAAAAGTTGATAGCGACCTTACGATTAACGGAAATCTAATGGTGATAGGATAATGGGACAGCATCTACTACCAGAAGGCGCAGCACCTTCTACCCCCTCTACGGGTTATGTATCAATGTATGCTAAAGCTGATGGGTTGCTCTACTCAAAGGATGATGCAGGAGTGGAAACACAACTGGCTTTAGCACTGGGCGTAACCGCAGGCAAAGCCCAGCAAGTTGACCAAGCTGTCTCTGCCACAGTCCGTGCCGCGACTACCGACTTCACCGGAGAATCCCTCGAAGGCACACTCTCCAACTCTGGAGTAACCATTACCGCATTCCACGGTGTCGCAGGGGTAACCTACAAGCGCAAGTGCCTCGGCGCTGGACGTATTACCGCAAGGATAGGGCTGACTATCCCGCAAGGTAGAGCTAGTATCAACACAGCGGCAGGTGACACCTTTGAGGTGTACATGCTCACCTCTACCACTTGCGAGGTGAGGAACTATCAAAGAGCGGTTGACCCGAGGCTGGCAGAGAAGGCGCTGGCAGGCAGTTTCTACGGGGCAACAGTGCAAAATGTATTGGCGAGCCGAGCGATTGGTGTAACGTACACTAATACGTCATGGCGCCCCATAATTGTTATTATCAACGCCTCGGGAGTAATAAACGGGGCACATGATTTGGCTGTGAAGGTAAACGGCGATATTATAATACAAGAAAGATTTTCTAATGGCGGTGAGTGGAGGACGGTCGTTTTCTTTGTTCCAGTTGGCGCGACCTACGTATCTTACGGAGTCGGAGCAAACCCCACTATGAGCAAATGGCACGAAGTGCGCCTATAAAGTCTTGATATTTCAGAAGGAATTAAGATGAAACACTACATAAACAAACAAACAAACGAAATCTACGCCTACGCCGCCGACGGCTCGCAGGACGCTTATATCAAGCCGGAACTCATCCCTATTTCAGATGCTGAACTGGCGGCCTTGCGCGCGCCAACAGCGGAGCAGGTGAAAGAAGCCGCCATTGAAGTTATCAAAGGGCGCATAGCCACTCTGGAGCAATCACAGTCCAGAGCGGTGCGGGAAGTCTTACTGGGGGGCACGACCGATAGGCTGGCAGCATTAGAGGCGCAGATTACTACACTTCGTGCGGAACTGGTGAAGGCGCTGGCATGACCTACCCCCTCAAAGCCCTAGCCTCTGTCGTGGTTACGCTGGCCGCCTATCTGTTCAACTGGCTGTTTGCGTTGTTCGTCCAGTCAGACGGTAATCTCCCTCGCGGGCTAAAGTGGTTTCAGCCCTCTGATAACCTTGCTATCGGTGACGCGCTGTGGAAATCGGAGCATCCAGACTACAGCGACTATATGCTCGCCTTAAGCTACATGAACCGCAACCCTGCACAGGGCTTTGACCAGCTCCTGCAAGCCGATGTGTCCGAGACCACGCCTGTAAAGGTGCGAGGCAATCTCTATATCAGAGTCGGCCCAAAAGGGATTGGTGGCTGGTATCTCATCACCTCTAAAGACTACTTCCATCTAACTTATGTCCTGCCTATGACGTGGTTCGGCGAGTTCTGCATCACAGGGGGCTTCGGCTGGCGACTGGTATCTATTGCCAAAGGATACCATCACGACACCCTCGGGCAGCTAGTATTCACCCCGTTCAGATTTCACCAATTTTACAAGTAAGGAACCATCATGGAATTCCAACTAGGCCTGATAGAACTAATCGCCTTCGCAGGGGCAAATATCGGGGGCGGGTGGGCGCTGTTGAAGATTTCATTCGCGCAATTCGAGCAGAGGCTCAATGATCGTTTCGAACTTTTGGACAATGCTATGGCCGATGTTAAGCGTATCGAGCTTGAGGTAGTCCGAGCCGACACCCGTAACGCCCAAACGTATGTCACCCAAACAAACCACGATAAGGTGCTGGAACGAATCTTTAATGTACTGTTGAGCATGGAGCAAAAACTGGATGGCAAAGCCAACGCCGCCGACTGCGAGGTGAAACTTCTGCGGCACATGGAGCGGGAATGAGTAGCCGATCGCTCAACGACCTCGACAAGTTCACCCACGACGCGGCTATCGCGCACAGCCAACTGTGCGAAGCGGAAGGGGTTTCTTTGTTGATTTATTGCACGAAGCGAAGCAATCAAGAGCAGGACGCGCTCTATGCTATCGGGCGAACGCTGCCCGGAAAGATTGTAACCAATGCCCGCGCCGGACAATCCGCACACAATCCAAACGACGAAGGATACGCCTCTGCATAC
>Ga0210035_1000887_pt1 | contig 19503 bp, 18 predicted proteins | sample CryGeymeta201507_FD_183975 | JGI IMG/M metagenome (GOLD analysis project Ga0210035, IMG submission 183975) | Groundwater microbial communities from Crystal Geyser aquifers in Utah, USA - Crystal Geyser metaG 2015-07 (SPAdes) (version 2) | ecosystem: Environmental > Aquatic > Deep subsurface >...
TCACCGCAAGGCCTTGCCATCCATGCCTTCTGTTTGAAGCCAAACAGAAGGCAGCCAAACGACAGGACATGGATGTCAAATGTAAGGCCTGACCCCCTTTCCTTTGACACCTTTCTCACTTGGCAATACCCAGGAACACCGCCAAACAGCGCTCAACCTTAACCATTGCATCCACATCAATGCGTCCAAACGCTTGCCCTAACCTGTCTCGCTTCACGGTTATTGCCTTGTCCACCATGACCTGCGACGGCTTCTGCAAACCGTTTCCCCCACTTGGCTGGACGGTGATGCGAAACAACGGCGCATTAACCAGTGTGCTGGAAACCAGCAAGACAGTGACCGTTGTGTGCTCGTCGAACAGGTCAGCTTGAACAACCAACGCCGGTCTTGGCTTGCCAAAATCGCCATGCAGGGCGATGGTCACAAAGTCGCCCCGCATCATTCCGTCCAGCCATCCACTTCCGCCAACGCTTCATCCATGAAGTGCAACATGTCCGTGTCGGCCATGTCAGACTGAGCGGCCAAGCGTGATTGACGGCAGCATTCCGCCGCGAAATCTGACCGTCGCGTATCAGGAACCCAAATCTGAACCGGGCGAAGTCCCGCCAAACGCAGTGCATCGCGGTGCTTCTGGACTCGTGCATTAACGTTTGTAGTCGCCATTTCAACGCTCCTTGATTAAGTTACATGCAACAATATGCGCGCATTCATAGTTACATGCAACATCCATTTGGGGCAAGAGGGGACAGATGCCCAAGAATCTACCCTCTGTGATCAACAAACACTTATCGCAAGAAGTGAAAAATACCTAACCCGGATATTTCATAAATTCGATCAATCCCCGTGGGAGCGGCCTCCAGGCCGCGATGGGATGCGCCGGGAATCGCGGTCTGGAGACCGCTCCCACGGGCGCGCCATCATTTTTATGAAATATCCGGGCTAATTCCAATTGTCGATAAACATCCCCGCACCAAGGGGCAGGTATTCCCTGTCATTCCAAGCGTGGCGAGGAATCTTGAGATCCCTCACTTCGTTCGGGATGACAACAAACGCCGCAAGCTGCGGGGAATTTGACCCAGAGAAATTTACAAGATGATTTTGTAGAAGCCTGCCCTGAGCCGCGGTAACCACCCTATCGCGGCCAAGGCCGCCCCTACGGGATGCCGTTGTCACATTCCCCTCTCAGCGCGTATCCTGCACTTCGTTGAAGATTTCCGTCAGGTCATTTTCCCAGCGCGTGAAGAGGTTTTTCAACTCCGTGTCGGGGAAGAAATCGGCGAGTACGCCGGGGCGGCTGGTGACCAGGATGGTGTTATCCCGTTCGGCGAAGATCGCGATATTAAGCGGCAGATAGGGGATCAGATCGGAGTGCCTGGCGGTGAGCTGCGCGACCTCTTCCGCTTTGCCATAGAACACCACTTTGTAGTTGTCGGTCTTGTAGCCGGTTTTCGTCAGGCCGATGTCCACGTTCTGCACGTGCGTAACCTTATAACCCCGCGTCGTAATGGCGTTTTGCAGCACCATCATCGCTTCAGGAAAGGGCAGGTCGGAACGGATCATGAGTAGCTGGTCGGCGCAGGCGGCGGAACCCAGGCAGAGTAGCAGGGCGGCAAGCAGGAATTGCACCGTTTTTTTCATATCGCCGCTTCATCCATGATCGCCAGGTAGCGTTTAGTCATTTCGTCGCACAGGGTATTGAGCTCGGCGTTGTTGAAGATTTTGCTCAAGCGTTTGGGGTTGACTGTCATCATTTTGACTTTGCCGTTCTGCTCCACCACGGTGATGCGGCAGGGCAGGAACAGGCCGACTCTGGGGTCGGTCGTCAGCGCCGCGTCAGCATGCTGAAGTTGCAGAAATAGATGATGTGCTGGCGTGGATCTTCATGGCCGGCAGGCACCAACCCATGGCTGAGCGGCTGCTCTCGGATGAAGATGAAATTGTTCGAGCTGGCCGCCTGTTTCACGTTCTCGATGGTGGCCTTGAGGTCGTAGGGGGAATCCACGGTCAGCACGGCTTGTTCGGTTTCGAGCACGACGGCTTGCCTGGGGATGGACGTCTTTTCGTAGCCGCGTATGAAACTGACGATATCGTCGATGTCCCTTTCCTTGAGCCCTTTTTTTAGGAAGGAAGTCATCGGGGTGCCTTCGCGCCCATTCATCAGTGCTTTCTTGATCATGCGGTCGCTGGCGGCAGCGAGAAAACCGGGGTTGTTCAGGGCTGGCGCCATGATCGGAAAATCTCGTGGGCGAGAGAAGGTCACGCCGGTGCCCTTGCCGCCTTCTCCACCAGCACCGTGGCAGGCTGCGCACTGTACGATGTAGAGCGCACGGCCATGCGCGGCATTTCCCTTGACGGGTGTGGCGGAGAAATGCGGCGCCGGCGCCTTGTTCCAGCCTCGAATGTGGCGGACGATGGCGTCGATAGCTGCGTCGGGCAGTGCTGATGTGGGCATGACCCTGCCGGGGCGGCCAAGACGGATGGTCTTGTGCAGATAATCGTTGCTGGCGGTGGCCAGGAACGAGGGCAGCGAGAGCGGAACGCCGAGCCCTCCCCCGCCATTTTCGCCGTGGCAGGCGGCGCAATTGCGTGCATAGAGACTGGCGCCGTCTGATGCGGCCTGCGCTTGAAAGCTCCCCGCGAGCACAAGCAGAATCAGTGCGATGATTCTATGCATAAGAAAATTATAACTGAAACCGGGAAGGGTGAGTTTCCTGAAGCGTCGTATAATCCTGAAAACGGCGGTTCAATCGCTTTTCTAGGATATATTCAAGTGGAAAAATTAACTCTTATCCGTCCTGACGACTGGCATTTGCACCTGCGCGACGGCGAACAGATGCGGGCGGTGCTGCCCGACACGGCGCGCCGTTTCGGTCGCGCCATTGTTATGCCCAACCTCAGGCCACCAGCGACCACCACCGAGCTGGCGCTGGCCTATCGCGGGCGCATCCTCGCGGCCTTGCCGCAGAATGCGCGCTTCGAACCGCTGATGACGCTCTACCTAACCGACAACACTGCGCCTGCAGAAATCGCCGTAGCCAAGGCGAGCGGGCGGGTGCATGGGGTCAAGCTGTACCCGGCCGGGGCCACCACCAATTCGGATTCGGGCGTGACCGATCTGCTCGGCAAGTGCGGTGCGGTGCTGGCGGAAATGGAAAAGCAGGATTTGCCGCTGCTGGTGCATGGCGAGGTCACCGATCCCGAGGTGGACGTGTTCGACCGCGAAAAAGTGTTCATCGATCGCGTACTGGCGCCGCTGATCCAGCACTTCCCCAGCCTGCGGGTGGTGCTGGAGCATGTCACCACCCGTGACGGCGTGGAGTTCGTCAAGGCGGCATCAAAGCGTGTCGCAGGCACGCTGACCGCCCATCACCTGCTGATGAACCGCAATGCCCTATTCGCCGGCGGTATCCGTCCGCATCACTATTGCTTGCCGGTGCTGAAGCGCGAGGAGCATCGCCGTGCTCTGGTCGCGGCGGCAACCGGCGGCGATCCGAAGTTCTTTCTCGGCACCGATAGCGCGCCCCATGCCAAAGGCGCCAAGGAAGCCGCTTGCGGCTGCGCCGGCATGTATACCGCCCATGCGGGCATCGAGCTTTATGCCGAGGCGTTCGAGCAGGTGGGCGCGCTCGACAGGCTGGAGGCTTTCGCCAGCTTTTACGGCGCGGATTTCTACGGCCTGCCGCGCAACACGGACAGCATTACTCTGATGAAAGAAAGTTGGGATGTGCCGGATTCTTTGCCGTTCGGCAGCGAGTCGCTGGTGCCGCTGAGGGCGGGCGGTAGCATTGGTTGGAAACTTGTCGGCTAGCAGCCTGTCGGGTTTGAAGAATCGAAGCGAAGTGGGTCAAGCAGGCAAGCCGCGTAGCGGATGCTCGCAAAATTCGACTGGGCGAGGACAGATTTTGCGAGTTGGGCATAAAGCCGCCCATCCCTGCTTACCCCATTTGCCGGTTTTGCAGGTCAATAGTCGTTCTATTGACCAAAAAAACGGTGAAATATGGACCGCCCAAGCGGATTTGCAGCCGATTTCCTTTAAGTCCGACAGGCTCCTAGCAGCCTGCCGGGCTTGAAGAATCGAAGCGAAGCGGTCAACTGCCGTTTTCAGGCTAATAGCCAAGCAAAACGATCGGAAATGGCTGGTCTTTGCATGGTATAATGGCCGCGAAGCTGGCTAGACAGTCGCTGCGCGCGCAAGCGCGGAGAGGAAAGTCCGGGCTCCATAGAGCAGGATGCCGGTTAACGACCGGAGGCCGTGAGGCCATGGAAAGTGCCACAGAAAATACACCGCCGATGGCCGCGCAAGCGGATCAGGTAAGGTTGAAATGGCGAGGTAAGAGCTCACCGCGCACCCGGCAACGGGAGTGGCAGGGTAAACCCCATCCGGAGCAAGACCAAATAGGCAGGCGTTGAGGCGGCTCGTCGAGCCTGCGGGTAGGTTGCTTGAGTTCACGGGTAACCGTGCGCCTAGAGGAATGACTGTCCACGACAGAACCCGGCTTATCGGCCAGCTTCACCCCAATCAAAACAAGTGCCTTTCACCATTGCCCCTTCTCCCCCCGGGAGAAGGTTGGGATGAGGGAGGGTGGCTCACACCTCACACCTCACACCTCACACCTCACACCTCACCCCTCACCCCTCACCCATCACCCCTCACCCATCACCCCTCACCCATCACCAAAAGTCCTAATAAATCACTTCCGGTATTTCGCGTATCTATTTGCTTTTTAAGCATATTGATTTTTTCTGCGATTTGTTAATTAACTCGTTGTCACAAAAGAGAAAAATCCGAAATTTAGCTTGACCCCCCATTTTTTTTTCCCTATAGTGGGAATTAGTGGTGAGAAGTGGCGAATTGTGGGAACCCACTTCCTCAATCTGAATCTCAAGGGGGCGTCATGTTTCGCGGTGCAACAGCTTTGAATCTCGATGCGAAAGGACGCTTGGCAGTGCCAAGCAAGCATCGTGACGCGCTGCTGGTTCAGTCCGCCGGGCGGTTGATCATGACCGCGCACCCCCACCGCTGCGTGCTGCTCTATCCCCAGCCTGCCTGGCTGCCCATCGAAGAAAAAATCAATGCATTGCCGAGTTTCGATCCCGTGTCTTCTTCCTGGAAGCGCCTGCTGTTGGGCCATGCCGAAGAGGTGGAGCTGGATGCGTCTGGCCGCCTGCTGGTTTCTCCCGTGCTGCGTCAACTTGCCGGACTGGAGAAAGAAGCCATGCTGATCGGTCAGGGCGGGTATTTCGAGCTGTGGAGCATGGAGGGCTGGCGTGCCCAGATGGAGCAAGCGCTGTCGCCTGGTAATGCCATTCCGGCCGCGCTGGAAAACTTCTCGCTGTGAGCGAGGAATTTCGCCACAAGACAGTTCTGCTGGATGAGGCGGTCGACGGTCTGAATATCCGGCCGGACGGGGTGTATGTAGATTGCACCTTCGGTCGCGGCGGCCACAGCCGGCTGATTCTGGAAAAGCTCGGCGAGCGGGGCCGGTTGATCGCACTGGACCGGGATTTGGCCGGAGTGGAAGAGGCCAGAAAAATAACCGACCCGCGCTTCCAGATTGTGCACAGCAGTTTCAGCCGTTTGCGCGATGTGCTGAAAGATCTGGATGTGGCGCAGGTTGATGGTGTGCTGTTGGATTTGGGGATTTCTTCTCCGCAGATCGACGAAGCGGCGCGCGGCTTCAGTTTTCGTTTTGATGGGCCGCTCGATATGCGCATGGACACGAGCCATGGGGCTACCGCTGCTTCATTTCTGGCTGGCGTAACTGAACAACAACTCGGGGAGATAATAAAAAATTATGGTGAAGAACGGTATGCTAAACAGATTGCAAGAGCGATTGTTGCGGCTCGATCGGGGGAGCCCATCGTTACCACTCGCCAACTTTCCCAGATCGTGGCAAAAGCCTTCAAAAGCCGCGAGCCACATCAAGATCCGGCGACGCGCACCTTTCAAGCTATACGGATTTACCTCAATCAGGAGCTTGAGGAGTTGTCGCTAGTGTTACCCCAGTGCGTCGAGGTTCTGGCGCCGTTCGGTCGCCTCGTAGTCATCAGCTTTCATTCCCTCGAAGATCGGGTCGCCAAGCGCTTTATGCGCGATGGCGCGCAACCGGCTGTTTATCCGGCCAGGCTGCCGTTGCGTGCGGCGGAACTGCCTGCGCCGCGTTTGCGTCTGGTGGGCAAGGCTACTCGACCTTCCGGGGCGGAAGTCTCCGCCAACCCGCGCTCGCGTAGCGCGACGATGCGCGTGGCTGAGCGCACAGAGGCGGCGGCATGACCAAGCTCAATTTGTTGCTGGTGCTGGTTTTGGTGATGTGTGCGCTGGGGGTCATTACCGCCCAACACAAGGCGCGCAAGATTTTCATCGAGCTGGAGCAGGAGCAGGAGCTAGCGAAAAAGATGGAAGTGGAGTGGGGGCAACTGCAACTGGAGCAAAGCACTTGGGCGATGCACACCCGTATCGAGAAAATCGCCACAGCCTATCTGCAGATGCAGGTGCCTGACGCCTCGCGCATTCAGGTGGTACAGCCAGCAACCGATAGGGCGTCGCGGCCATGAGCTATGTGCTGAACAGGGCTATACGCGGACGCAGCTTGCCGATGCTGAAGTTGCCGACCGGGCGCGCGCGCATTCTGATCTGGCTGCTGTTGTTATGGTTTCTGATCCTGATTGTGCGGGCCCTTTACCTGCAGGGGCTGAACACCGACTTTCTGCGGCAGAAGGGCGACGCGCGCTACAGCCGGATGATCGAATTGACCGCGCATCGCGGCATGATTACCGACCGCAACGGCGAACCGCTGGCGATCAGCACGCCGGTAGAGTCGGTGTGGGTCAGCCCGAAGGATTTCGAAATCACTCCGGAACGTATCCGTCAGTTGGGCAGAATCCTGGAAATGAGCGAAAGCGACGTGAAGAGCCGTTTCACTCACAGCCAGAGCGATTTCGTCTACCTCAAGCGCCAGGTGCCGCCGGAAACTGCGGCGCGGGTGATGCAGATCGATGCGCCAGGCGTGTTCCTGCAGCGCGAATATCGTCGTTACTACCCTGCCGGGGAGGTGGTGGCCCATCTGCTCGGCTTTACCGGCGTCGACGACAACGGCCAGGAAGGGCTCGAACTGACCTACCAGGACTGGCTATCGGGCAAGCCGGGAAGCCGTCACGTCATCAAGGATCGCCTCGGCCACATCGTCGAGGACGTGGAAAGTATTCGCGCCCCGCAGGACGGGCATAACCTGGCGCTCAGCATCGACCGCAAGATACAGTACCTCGCCTACCGCGAACTAAAAGCAGCGGTCATCGCGCACAAGGCCAAAGCCGGCGCGATCGTGGTGCTCGACGCGAAAACCGGCGAAATCCTGGCACTGGCCAATCTGCCTGCCTATAACCCCAACAATCGCGCCAAGCTGAATCGTAACAGTACGCGCAACCGCGCTGTGACCGACACCTTCGAGCCGGGCTCGACGATGAAACCTTTCACTGCCGCAGCCGTGCTGGAGTCGGGAAAGTTCACGCCGGAAACGACCGTCCAGACCGCGCCCGGTACCTTCACCATCGGTTCGGCGACGATCCATGACGCCCATCCCAATGGGGTGCTGACGGTGACGCAGGTGATCCAGAAGTCGAGCAACATCGGTGCTGCCAAAATGGCGCTGTCGCTCGAACCCGAAACCCTGTGGAATGCCTTCGACCGTTTCGGCTTCGGCCAGCCGCCCCATGCCGGCTTCCCCGGCGAGGCGTCAGGCAGGCTGCGCCCCTACAAATCCTGGCGGCCGATCGAGCAGGCTACCATGGCTTACGGCCACGGTATTTCCGTTAGCCTGCTGCAACTGGCGCGCGCCTATATGGTGTTTGCCGGAGATGGCGAAATCAGGCCAGTCTCTTTACTCAAGGTGGATGTCCCTCTGGCAGGGGCGAAGGTGATCGCGGCGAAAACCTCGCTGGCCGTGCGCAGCATGCTGGAGCTGGTGGTGCTGCCGGGTGGCACAGCGCCGCGCGCCCAGGTAATGGGCTATCGCGCGGCGGGCAAGACCGGTACAGCGCACAAGGAAGAAAACGGCCATTATTCGTCGGATCGATATATCGCTTCATTCGTCGGCCTGGCGCCGGCGTCCAATCCGCGCCTGATCGTGGCGGTGATGATTGATGAGCCTTCCAATGGCCAGTATTACGGCGGCACAGTGGCCGCGCCGGTATTCAGCCAGGTGATGTCGGGCGCGCTACGCCTGCTCTCCGTGCCGCCCGATGCGCCAACCGGCAATATCCTGCCGCTGGAAAACGCCCCCGAAGTGAAGGAGGTGGTGTGAAGACAGCTGTCAGCCATCAGCTATCAGCCATTAGCTTTCTGGCCTCAGCCGGGGTGCGGGGCTTAGTCGTGGATAGCCGCCGCTTACAACCCGGCGATGCCTTTGCCGCCTACCCCGGCGAGCGGATGGATGGGCGCAAGTTCATTGCACAAGCGGTTGCCGCCGGCGCCAACGCGGTGCTGTGGGAGCGAGAGGGTTTCGAGTGGAATGACGAATGGGAAGTACCGAATCTTCCGGTCGATGGCTTGAGCGACAAAATCGGCGCGATAGCCAGCCAGGTTTATGGCGAGCCGTCGCGCAAGTTGCGGATGATCGGCATCACCGGCACCAACGGCAAGACTTCGTGCTGCCACTGGATTGCGCAATGCCTGACCGGGCTGGGCAGAAAAACCGCCCTGGTCGGCACGCTCGGCAACGGCTTCCCCGGCGCGCTGGCGCCTTCCGCCAATACCACACCGGATGCAGTCAGCCTGCATGGTTTGCTGCGCGACTACCTGGCCGACGACGCGAAGTGCGTGGCGATGGAAGTGTCGTCTCACGGCTTGGCGCAGGGCCGGGTCAACGGCGTGCATTTCGACATCGCCGTGCTCACCAACCTGTCGCGCGACCATCTGGATTACCACGGCGACATGGCGTCCTACGCCGCCGCCAAGGCCGGCCTGTTCGCCTGGCCGGAACTGCAATACGCAGTGCTCAACATGGATGACCCGTTCGGCGTCGAACTTGCGGCCACGCTCGGGTGCAGCGGCGTGCAGACGGTAGGCTACAGCCTTGAAGGTAAAGTAGGGTGGGCACAAAAAGACGTGCCCACCCTACCAAACTTCGCGGTGCTGGCGCAGAACCTGGTGGCGGATGCACAAGGCATCCGCTTCAAGGCGTTTACGCCATGGGGGACGGCACCGTTGAGCAGCAAGTTGCTCGGCCGCTTCAACGCTTCCAACCTGCTGGCGTCGCTGGCGGTACTGCTGGTGAGCGGCATTGCGCTGGAAGACGCGGTGCGCGAGCTGGGCAAGGTTGAATCGGTTGCGGGCCGTATGCAGCGCCTGGGCGGCGAGGGCAAGCCGCTGGTGGTGGTGGACTACGCCCATACCCCGGATGCGCTGGAAAAAGTGCTCGGTACTTTGCGCGAAATCACGGGCGGTAATAACCAACTGATTTGCGTGTTCGGCTGCGGCGGCGAGCGCGACCGAGGCAAGCGCCCGCTGATGGGCGCGGTGGCATCGCGTCTGGCGGACAGCGTGATCGTGACCAGCGACAACCCGCGTGGCGAGGATGCCCGCGCCATCATCGACGAAATTATCGTCGGCATGGGCGCCAACTATCGGGTGATTGATGACCGCGCCGCAGCCATAGATGCCGCAGTGCGCGGGGCGCAGCCGGATGACGTGGTGCTGATCGCCGGCAAGGGTCACGAGGATTACCAGGAAATCAAGGGTGTGAAATTGCCCTTTGCCGATGTCGATGTGGTGTCGCGCATCCTTGAGAGGGTTGCAACATGTTAAGCCTGAGCGCAGCAGCCAAAGCGATAAACGCTGAAACCAGCGGTGCGGATGTGACGTTTTACAGCGTCACCACAGACAGCCGTGCAGTGGTCGTCGGCGATTTATTCGTGGCGCTGAAGGGTGAGCGTTTCGATGGCCACAATTACGTCAAACAAGTGATGGAACAGGGTGCGGTCGCCGCGCTGGTGGAACGGCGCGACCCGGCTTGGGGCGATTTTCCGCTACTGGTTGTCAAGGATGCGCGCCTTGCTCTGGGTGAATTGGCCGCTCACTGGCGCAGCCGCTTCACGATTCCCGTGGTGGCGCTCACCGGCAGTAGCGGCAAGACCACGGTGAAGGAAATGATCGCGGCAATACTCCGCGAGCAGGCTGGCGATCAAGCAGTGCTCGCGACCAAGGGCAACCTCAACAACGACATCGGCATGCCGCTGACGCTGCTCGGATTGCGCGATACCTATCGCTATGCTGTGATCGAGATGGGCATGAACCATCCGGGCGAGATCGCATATCTGTCCGGGATTGCCAAGCCCGATGTGGCGCTGATCCTCAATGCCCAGGCCGCTCATCTGGCGGGTTTGGGTACTGTCGAGGCGGTGGCTCGCGCCAAGGGCGAAATTTTTCAGGGCTTGGCCGCTAACGGCGCCGCCGTGATCAACGCCGACGACCCGCATGCGGCGCTGTGGCAGGAACTGGCAGCAGGTCACCGCATCATCCGCTTCGGCCTCGAACAGCCAGCCGAACTATCGGCCAGCTTCGAATTGCAGTCCTTCGGCAGTGAAATCGAGATGGCCACGCCCACGGGAAAATTTGCCGTCGCATTGCCGGTGCCGGGCGAGCACAACGTGCGTAACGCCCTGGCGGCGGCGGCTGTGGCTCAGGCTCTGGGTGTCGACAACGCCACCATCGCCGCAGGGCTGGCCAAGGTTGCCAGCGTCAAGGGCCGGCTGCGGAAAAGTCCCTGCCTGCATGGCGCCACCCTGATCGACGATACCTACAACGCCAACCCCGCCTCGGTGCGGGTGGCGATCGCCGTGCTTGCCGGCTTGCCGGGCAAAAAAGTGCTGGTGCTGGGCGACATGGGCGAACTGGGCGAAAACGCGCGCGCGCTGCATGCCGAAATCGGCGCGGCGGCGAAGGCGGCCGGGGTCGATCTGCTGTTCACTTTGGGCGATCTGAGCGCCGCTGCGGCACAAGCTTTCGGCGAGGGCGGACGGCATTTCGAATATATCGAGGATCTGTTGCACGAAATCGAAAACCTTCTGGCGCCAGAGGTGACGGTGCTGGTGAAGGGTTCGCGTTTCATGCAGATGGAGCGGGTCGTGAAGAGTTTCGTGAAGGAGGATATGGCATGTTGCTCGCATTGACCCAATGGCTGGGGCACGACATTCGCGCCTTCAACGTGTTTGGTTACATCACCTTGCGCGCGGTGCTGGCGATGCTGACCGCGCTGATGATCTCGTTCATCGTTGGTCCAGCAATGATCCGCAAGCTCACCGCCTACAAGATCGGCCAGTCGGTGCGCGACGATGGCCCACAGACACACCTGATCAAGGCCGGGACGCCGACCATGGGCGGCGCGCTGATCCTGGTGGCGATGGCGATTTCCACCCTGCTCTGGGCGGATCTGCGTAACCTTTATGTCTGGGTCGTGCTGGCCACCACGATAGGATTCGGCGCCATCGGCTGGGCCGATGACTGGCGCAAGGTGGTGCATCGTAACCCCAAGGGGCTGTCGGCCAAGACCAAGTATTTCTGGCAATCGCTGATCGGCGCCAGTGTTGCCGTGTTTCTCGCCATGACTGCCACGCTGCCGGCCCATACCGAACTGATCGTGCCTTTCTTCAAAATGTTGACGATCCCTCTCGGCGGAGTGGGCTTCGTAGTGCTGACCTATTTCGTCATCGTCGGCAGCAGCAACGCGGTCAACCTCACCGACGGGCTGGACGGCCTGGCGATCATGCCGACGGTGATGGTGGCGGGCGCGCTGGCACTTTTTGCCTATATTGCCGGCAACTTCGTTTTTTCGCGTTACCTCGGTGTTCCCTACGTGCCTGGCGCCGGTGAACTGGCCGTGTTCTGCACCGCCCTGGCCGGAGCTGGCCTGGGTTTTCTCTGGTTCAACGCCTACCCCGCCGAAGTGTTCATGGGCGATGTGGGTGCGCTGGCGCTGGGTGCCGCGATCGGCGTGGTGGCGGTGATCGTGCGGCAGGAAATCGTCCTGTTCGTGATGGGTGGGGTGTTCGTGGTGGAAACCCTGTCGGTGGTGCTCCAGGTGGGGTCGTTTAAACTCACCGGCAAGCGCATCTTCCGCATGGCGCCACTGCATCACCATTATGAGCTGAAGGGCTGGAAAGAAAACCAGGTGGTGGTTCGCTTCTGGATTATTTCGATGATGCTGGTGCTGGTGGGATTGTCCACCCTGAAGCTGAGATGAATAGGCGTAGGTCGGGCACTCCGTGCCCGACAAACCCAAATTTATTTGTTGGGCACGGGGTGCCCAACCTACATGGCTGAGATGAAATCTAACCTCGAACATAAAAAAGTGCTGGTGGTGGGACTTGGCGACACGGGTCTCTCCATGGCGCGCTGGCTGGACGCGAGAGGTGCGGTGGTGGCTGTCGCCGACTCGCGCGACCATCCGCCCCACGCCGCACGCCTTCAGGCTGAGCTGCCTGGCGTGCCGCTATTTACCGGCAAGCTCAAGGAAGAAGTCTTCTGCAATGCCGACCTGCTCGCGGTCAGTCCGGGCGTTTCCCTGCGCGAACCGGCCGTTGCCGATGCGCTGGCGCACGGTGTGGAAGTGGTCGGGGATATCGAGTTATTCGCCCAGGCGCTCAGGACTCAGGACTTAACGCTAAGAACCCGGGTGATCGCCATCACCGGCGCCAACGGCAAGAGCACGGTGACCGAGATGGTCGGTGCGATGTGCAAGAAGGCAGGCCTGCATACGGTAGTGGCGGGAAATATCGGTCTGCCGGTGCTGAATGCATTGAGCGATCTGAGCCGGCGCGGCGAGACTGCCGACGTGTTCGTGATCGAACTCTCCAGCTTCCAGCTGGAAACCACGCATACCCTGAATCCGGCTGTAGCGACCGTGCTCAACGTGACCGAAGATCACATGGACCGCTATCACGGTATGGCGGAGTACGCTGCGGCCAAGGCGCGCATTTTTGCCGGCAACGGCGTTCAGGTGCTGAACCGGGAAGACAGTTACAGCTTGGCGATGGCGAAGCCTGATAGCAAGGCGGTGACGTTTGGCCTGGACGCGCCGCAGAAACCCGAGGACTGGGGATTGCTGGGCGGCGAGAACGGCCCATGGCTGGCGCAGGGCGAAAATAGGCTGTTAGCCGTAGCCGATCTGCCGCTTGCCGGCTTGCACAACGCCGCCAACGCGCTGGCCGCTCTGGCCCTGTGCCGCGCCATCGACCTGCCGCTCCAGCCCCTGATCGAGGCGCTGCGCGAATTCAAGGGACTGCCGCACCGGGTGGAGAAGGTGGCGGAGATCAACGGCATCACCTTCTATGACGATTCCAAGGGAACCAATGTAGGCGCCACGGTGGCGGCACTCAACGGCATGCCGTGCAAAGTGGTGCTGATTGCCGGCGGCGATGGCAAGGGTCAGGATTTCAGCCCGCTGGCACCGGCGGTGTCGGCCCATGCCCGCGCCGTCGTGCTGATCGGGCGCGACGGGCCGAAAATCGGCGCGGCCCTAACCGACTGCGGCGTGCCCTTATTTGCAGCGGCGAGCATGGAGGAAGCCGTGATCCTGGGGTTCGAACAGACCCGGTCGGATGATGCGGTGCTGCTGTCGCCGGCCTGCGCCAGCTTCGACATGTTCCGCAGCTACGAACATCGCGCCCAGGTGTTCATCGCTTCGGTTAAAAAACTAGGGAAGGCGAAAGTATGAACACCTATTTGCTAACCACCGTAAAGCGTAGGGCGTCAATAAGCGAAGCGCATTGCGCCGTATGTTGCTCGAATACGGTGCAATGCGCGCAGCTTTTGACACCCTACGCACTGTTGATTTATTTCGTGTCTTTCGTGTTTTTTGTGGACGGAAAAAGGTTTTTGGCATGAATACCTATTCGCCGGTAGCCGTCGAGCACGCCAGACCCGACTACGACCGCACCTTGCTGTGGCTGGTGATTCTGCTGCTCGGCTTCGGGCTGGTAATGGTGTATTCCTCCTCAATCGCCATCGCTGCAGCGGATAAGCACACCGGCTTCCAGGAAAGCTATTACCTGGTGCGCCAAGCGATTTATCTCGGCGTCGGCGCCCTGTTCGGCCTGTTTGCCTTCCAGGTGCCGAACAAGGTGTTGCAGGAAACCGCGCCCTGGCTGTTCCTTTCCGGCCTGGCGCTGCTGGTGTTGGTGCTGATTCCCGGCGTCGGTCGCGAGGTCAACGGCAGCCAGCGCTGGCTGTCGCTGGTGGTGATCAATTTGCAGCCGTCCGAGTTCATGAAGCTGTTCGCTGTGCTGTACGCTGCCGATTACACGGTGCGCAAGGCTGCTTACATGGACAGCATCAAGAAGGGCTTTATGCCGATGTTCATGGTGATGCTGCTGGTAGGCGGCCTGCTGCTGCGCGAGCCGGATTTCGGCGCCTTCGCCGTGATCACCAGCATCGCCATGGCGATCCTGTTCCTCGGCGGCATGAACTGGCGGCTGTTCGCCGGCCTGATCGCCATGTTGCTGGTGGGCTTCCTGCTGCTGATCTGGACTTCACCCTATCGCATGCAGCGCATTGTCGGCTTCATGGATCCCTGGGCCGATCCCTACGGCAAGGGTTACCAGCTTTCTCACGCGCTGATCGCCTTTGGCCGAGGCGAATGGTATGGCGTCGGCCTGGGCGCGAGTGTCGAAAAACTGTTCTATCTGCCGGAAGCGCACACCGACTTCCTGCTTGCTGTGATCGCCGAGGAACTCGGCTTCGCTGGCGTGGCCGTGGTGATCCTGATGTTCGTCTGGCTGACTGTCCGCGCTTTCTCTATCGGCCGCCAAGCGGCCGGGATCGACCGTCATTTTGCCGCGCTGGCGGCCTACGGCATCGGCATCTGGTTGGCGGTGCAGGCGATCATCAACATGGGCGTAAACATGGGGGTGTTGCCGACCAAGGGACTGACTTTGCCTCTGCTGTCTTATGGCGGCAGCGGAATCGTCGCCAATTGCACCGCCATCGGCGTGCTGCTGCGGGTGGACTGGGAGAATCGCCAGGTGATGAAGGGGTATTCGGTATGAGCGAGCCACAGGTGAGGAGTGAGGGGTTAGGGGTGAGGGGTGAAAACGAACCCGCCGCTACCTGTGCGCCTTATGCCTCACGCCTCACGCCTCACGCCTCACGAACTTTGCTCATCATTGCGGGCGGCACCGGCGGGCATGTGTTCCCGGCACTGGCAGTGGCGGATTATCTGAAAGAACGCGGCTGGAAAGTGGTGTGGCTGGGCACGCGCGCCGGCATGGAATCGCGGCTGGTGCCGGGAAAAGGCTACGAAATGGCCTGGGTCAAATTCGCCGGGATGCGTGGCAAGGGCGTGCTGCGCTGGGCGGCGCTGCCGCTCATGCTGTTGTTGGCGATGTGGCAGAGCGCGGCGGCGATTTTCCGTATCCGCCCCGACGTGGTGCTCGGCATGGGCGGCTACACGGCTTTCCCCGGCGGCCTGATGGCCTCCCTGCTGGCCAGGCCCTTGGTGATCCACGAGCAGAACTCGGTGGCCGGGCTGACCAACCGAGTGTTGGCCTGCCTTGCCGATCGTGTCCTGGTGGCTTTCCCGTCAGCTTTCAACAACTCCGGCGACAAGCCAATCGGCTGCCGCAAACTGGCGCTGGAACGGTGCGGCAACCCGGTGCGCGCTGATATCGCCGCCCTGCCCGCGCCGGAACAACGGATGGCTGGCCGCCAAGGCAGGCTGCGCCTGCTGGTGGTGGGCGGCAGCCTGGGCGCGGCGGCGCTGAACGAAGCGGTGCCGCAGGCGCTGGCACTGATTGCGGAAACCGACTGCCCCGAAGTGATCCACCAGTCCGGCGCCAAAAACCTGGAAAAGCTGCGAGCCAACTACGCCGCTGCCGGCGTCGCTGCCGACGCCCGCGCCTTCATCGACGACATGGCTCAAATGTATGCCTGGTGCGACGTGATCGTGTGCCGGGCGGGAGCTCTGACCCTGGCCGAAGTGACTGCCGCCGGTGTGGCCAGCGTGCTGGTGCCCTACCCGCACGCGGTGGACGACCACCAGACCGGCAACGCCCGTTTCCTGAGCGAGAACGGCGCAGCGGTGCTGCTGCCACAGACCGAATTGAACGCGGAAAAACTGGCGGAACTGCTGCATGGTTTTACCCGCGAGAAGTTGCTGGCGATGGCGCAGGCGGCGAAAAAATTGGCCAAGCCGGAAGCCACGGCAGACGTGGCAAGGGTGTGCATGGAGTTGGCAGGATGAAACATAAAGTCAAACACGTTCATTTCGTTGGCATCGGCGGCGTCGGCATGAGCGGTATTGCCGAGGTGCTGCTCAACCTGGGTTACGAGGTAAGCGGTTCCGATCTGGGCGACAACGTTGCTACACGCCGTCTGAAGAGCCTGGGCGCCCAAGTCTACCAAGGCCACGCCGCCAGCAATCTGGAGCGCGCCGATGTGGTGGTGATCTCCACCGCAGTCCAGTCCGGCAACCCGGAAGTGGCTGCGGCGAGGGAGCGCAACATCCCGGTGGTGCCGCGCGCCATGATGCTGGCGGAGCTGATGCGCTTCAAGCAGGGCATTGCGGTGGCCGGCACCCACGGCAAGACCACCACCACCAGCCTGATCGCCAGTATCCTCGGCGAGGCGGGCATGGACCCGACTTTCGTTATCGGCGGCAAGCTGGAGGCGGCCGGCGCCAACGCGCGGCTGGGCCAGGGCGATTTCATCGTCGCCGAGGCGGACGAGTCCGATGCTTCCTTCCTTTACCTGATGCCGGTGATGGCGGTGGTGACCAATATCGACGCCGACCACATGGAAACCTACGGGCACGATTTTGGCAGGTTGAAGCAGGCTTTCGTCGACTTCATCCAGCGCCTGCCTTTCTACGGCATGGCGGTGTTGTGCGCAGATGACGCCAACGTGCGCGAGATCATGCCGCGCATCACCAAGTCGATGGTCACCTATGGCTTGGAAGAAGGCGCGCAGGTTCGGGGGACGGACATCAGCCACAGCGGCGGACGGATGGATTTCAAGGTGCAACGCGCCGGATTGCCGGAACTGGCGGTAACGCTCAACTTGCCCGGCAGCCACAACGTGCTGAATGCGCTGGCGGCGATTGCGGTGGCGGCGGAAGTGGGCGCGCCGGATACGGCCATCGTCAAGGGATTGGCCGAGTTCCGCGGCGTAGGCCGGCGTTTCCAGCGCCATGGCGAAGCGGCACTGCCGGATGGCGGTAGCTTCACCCTGATCGATGATTATGGTCACCATCCTGTGGAAATGGCGGCAACGCTTGCGGCTGCTCGCGGCGCCTTCCCCGGCCGGCGGCTGGTGTTGGCCTTCCAGCCGCACCGTTACACCCGGACGCGCGATTTGTTCGAGGACTTCGTTAAGGTGCTGTCGACCGTCGATGCACTGCTGCTGACCGAAGTCTACCCCGCCGGCGAAGCGCCAATCATGGCCGCAGACGGCAGAGCATTGGCGCGCGCCATTCGTGTCGCGGGCAAGGTTGAACCGATTTTCGTGGAAACGCTGGCGGAACTGCCGCATGAAATTCTGAATGCGGCGCGGGACGGCGATGTGGTGCTGACCATGGGGGCCGGCTCGATCGGCCAGGTGCCTAACAAGCTAGTGCGGAGTGATGGTTGATGGGTATCGCTACGCTCCACCCATCCTACGGACTGCGCGGCGTTTTGCGCCGCAACGAGCCGATGAGCAAGCACACCAGCTGGCGCGTCGGTGGGCCGGCAGAACGGTTTTACATTCCGGCGGATATCGCCGATTTGTCGCGGTTTTTGCAGGGGCTGGCGGCCGACGAGCCGGTGCACTTCATCGGCTTGGGCAGCAATTTGCTGGTGCGCGACGGCGGGGTGCGTGGCACGGTGGTGCTGCTGCACGGTGCGCTCAACCAAATCGCGCTGTGGCACGGAAAGCCGGGCGCACTGGCCGGTGTTTACGCCGAGGCGGGCGTGGCCAGCCCCAAGGTGGCGCGTTTTGCCGCTCTGAACGGTTTCGAGGGCGCCGAGTTTCTCGCCGGCATTCCCGGCACCGTGGGTGGCGCGCTGGCGATGAACGCCGGCTGTTACGGCGCCGAGACCTGGCAACACGTGACCGAAGTCCTGACCATCGACAGTTTCGGCGAGTTGCGCCGCCGCCTGCCGCAGGATTTCGACATCGGCTACCGCCACGTGGCGCTCAAGGCGGGGATAGCCAGCGAATGGTTCGTCGCCGCCTGGTTCGCCTTCAAGCCCGGCAACGGCGAAGTGTCGCGGCAAAAGATCAAGGACTTGCTGGAGAAGCGGGTGACGAGCCAGCCGATTGGCCAGCCCAATGCCGGCTCGGTGTTCCGCAACCCGGCGGGCGATCACGCGGCGCGCCTGATCGAGGCGTGCGGCCTGAAGGGAACGACGGTCGGCGGAGCGATGGTGTCGCCCAAGCACGCCAATTTCATCGTCAACGCCGGCGGAGCCACGGCGGCGGACATCGAGGCGCTGATCGCCAAGGTGCGTCAAACGGTCAAGGAGCAGCACGGCGTGGAACTGGTCACGGAAGTGCGGGTAATCGGAGAAAAAACGTGAACCACAGAATTCATGTAGGTTGGGTTAGGCGCGGTTTTTTGCGCCGTAACCCAACAAACCCAAGCTTCCTTAAATATGGGTTTTGATGTTTTAGGTTTGTTGGGTTACGCGATGAAGCCGCTAACCCAACCTACATTTTGCGGTAAAGAAAAGGTTTTCGAATGATGCAAACACACAATTTCGGAAAAGTCGCAGTGCTGCTGGGCGGGAGCTCCGCCGAGCGCGAGGTGTCGCTGAAGAGCGGCAATGCGGTGCTGGCGGCGCTCAAGCGCAGCGGCGTCGATGCCCATGCGTTCGACCCGGCCGAGCGGGAGTTGGGCGAGCTAAAGCGGGATGGCTACCAGCGGGTCTTTATCACCCTGCACGGCGGCCAGGGCGAGGACGGCACGGTGCAGGGCGCGCTGGCTCTGTTGGACATTCCCTACACCGGCAGCGGCGTGCTGGCCTCTGCCCTGGCGATGGACAAATGGCGCAGCAAGCTGGTGTGGCAGGCGGCTGGGTTGCCGGTTCCCGCCTACGAGTTGCTCGATTCCGGCAGCGATTTTGCGGCGGTTGCCGCGCGCATCGGCTTGCCGTTGTTCGTCAAGCCGGCTAACGAAGGTTCCAGTGTCGGCATCAGTAAGGTGAAGGCAGCCGCAGATCTGCGCGCCGCTTACGAACTGGCGGCGCGCTACGACGATCTGGTGATTGCCGAACAGTTCGTCGGTGGCGGCGAATACACCGCCGCGATTCTCGGTGGCGAGGCGCTGCCGGTGATCAAGATCGAGCCGGCCAACGAGTTCTACGATTACGCGGCGAAATACCTGCGCGACGATACCCGCTACCTTTGTCCGTGCGGGCTGTCAGCGGAACAGGAGAGCGAAATTCAGCGCCTGGCAAAGCGGGGCTACGCGGTGCTCGGCGGCGCCGGTTGGGGGCGGGTGGATTTCCTGCTCGACGCGGCGGGTAAGCCTTACT
>Ga0210035_1000916_pt1 | contig 19026 bp, 15 predicted proteins | sample CryGeymeta201507_FD_183975 | JGI IMG/M metagenome (GOLD analysis project Ga0210035, IMG submission 183975) | Groundwater microbial communities from Crystal Geyser aquifers in Utah, USA - Crystal Geyser metaG 2015-07 (SPAdes) (version 2) | ecosystem: Environmental > Aquatic > Deep subsurface >...
TGGTGGACGGCCTGTATTGCCCGCAGACCGGCATCCCCAGCGAGGCAATCGTCAAAGGCGACAGCAAAGTCGCCGCCATTTCCGCCGCCTCGATACTGGCGAAAACCGACCGCGACGCACTCATGCTGCAACTCGATGCGCAATATCCGCAATACGGATTCGCTCTCCATAAAGGTTATCCTACCGCCGCCCATCTCGCCGCCCTGCGCGCATATGGCGCAAGCGAAGTTCATCGCAAAAGCTTCAAACCTGTGCGTGAACTGTTACGGCTTGGGATGAGTTGCCGATAGCAAGGTGAGTTTCATCCTCATTCCTTATCAGTTTGAAATCCCGCCCTTTAACGTGAAATTCGCGTAGCGATTCGTTTGCCCCTCCCCCCACTCTTGGTGTGTGGGGGGAGGTTGGGAGGGAGGGGACGGGCATGGCGAGTTTGCGAGTTGTTGCCCACAGGGCAACATTCCTGCGAGAATTAATGTGAACCCTATCGTCAAGACAGTAATGCATTGAGATTAAGTCCGTAAACTGCTGTAAATAATTGGTGGGCAGCCACCGCTCCGGTTTGGTACATTGACGTTGTTAAAGACGTTTCACAAACCAAAGGAGAAGAAGCGATGGCTGGATATGATATTAACGTGGGTCGTGATTTATTGCCAGGATTGTTGAGTGGGCAGAACGGGCTGGCAAAGCTCGTGGAAGCGGTACTCAACCAGATATTGGAGGCACAGGTGACGGAGACCTTGGGGGCAGATCGGCACGAGCGTTCAGACGAGCGGCAGGGCTACCGCAACGGCTATCGGGCGCGCACGCTCTACACTCGCGTAGGTCCGGTCACCCTGCAAGTGCCGCAGACGCGTGACGGTAGTTTTTCGACCGACATCTTCAAGCGCTATCAGCGCAGCGAACAAGCGTTCGTGCTGGCCTTGATGGAAATGGTCGTGCAAGGTGTTTCTACCCGCAAGGTATCCGCAATCACCGAGGAACTATGCGGCGCGAGCTTCTCCAAATCAACGGTCAGTGAGCTGTGTGTCGGGCTGGATGCGCGCGTCAAGGTGTTCAACGAACGCAGTCTGGAAGGCGAATATCCGTTCGTCATGGTGGACGCGCTGTTCATCAAAAGCCGCCAGGGTGACCGTGTGGTCAAGCGCGCAGCCCTGATTGCATCAGGCATCCGTGCGGATGGACACCGCGAGATTCTGGGTGTGCAGATCGGAGACTCAGAGAACTACAGCACTTGGGAGGATATGTTCAAATGGCTAAAGGGGCGCGGTTTGTCAGGGGTGTATTTCGTCATCTCCGACGATCACTGCGGTATCACCAAAGCGGTGGACAAACACTTCCAGGGCGCGACCTGGCAGCGTTGTCAGGTACACCTGATGCGTAACTTGCTGGGGCACAGCCCGACCAGGCTTCGGGGTGAAGTCGCAGCTGCGGCCAAGCGGGTATTTCAGGCTGCCGACATGACGGAAGCCAGGCGACGCTTGACTGAATTCGTCGAACAGTTCGACAAGAGTGCGCCCAAGGTGGTGGCTTGCATGGAGGCGGGATTTGAGGATGCCATGGCGATCATGGCACTCCCGGAAAAGTACCGCAAAAAATTGCGTACCACCAACATGCAGGAGCGCTTGAATGAGGAGGTCAGAAGACGTGAACGAGTAATCCGCATCTTCCCGAACGACGAATCGGCATTGCGACTGATTGGGGCATTACTGGCCGAACAGAACGAGGTTTGGCAGGAACGAAAATATTTGGATATGGATGAATTTAAGGAATGGGCAGATGCCCAAATTGCGGCTAAACAGGGTAGTAATATCGTTGCTCTGGCAGGCTAAAAAACGTCAGTGACCGGAGAGAATTTACAGCAAATTTTGGACTTGACCCGCAAAGGCGTGTTCACCGTTTGCGGCAAGGTAGACCTGGACGACTATTTCTCCCGTGGAAACGATTCATGGAAAGCCGATGCGCTGGGAACGAGCTTTGACATGCCGGTCTATCCCTACCAATCGCACTTTCTGGAAAGCCACTGGAAACATTTCCACGACGCAATCCAGGCGCACCGCTTCAACGTGGTTTACAACATCCTGCCCAAGTACGGGATTTGCGCGGCGTGATAAAGCCCGGGCTGAGGATTCGGCGCGCGGGGGGTTATGCGCTGCGTTCAGGTAGCGCGGTCAACTGCCGTTTTCAGGTTCAAACTGCTGCGTGCAGTGAGCCAGTTGCTCATCCGACATGAAGCCGCAGGTCAGTTGCGGCTTCAGTCCCAATTTAACGGCCTTGTCCTGCCAAAGCGGGTTGTAGGGCAACAGGGTGACCTCCCTGATGTTGTGATCGCGCAGAAACTGGCCGATGGCGGCGAGATTTTCGGCGGTGGCGGTCATGCCAGGAACGAGAGGAACGCGGACATGCACGGGCAGGGCGGTCTCCCGCGTAAGGCGCGCCAGATTGTCCAGAATGGGACGGTTGGATTGGCCGGTCAAGCGGCGGTGTTCCGCATCATCCATGAGCTTCAGGTCGTAATAAATGCGGTTCAGATAGGGCAGAACGAGTCTCGCAAAGCTGGCGTAATGAAAAAAACCGCAAGTCTCGATCGCGGTATCCACGCCCTGCTGCCGCAGACGTTTCAGAAACTCGCCGATAAACACCATCTGGAAAGTCGGTTCGCCGCCGGAAACCGTGACCCCGCCGCCGGTCGAGTCATAAAAAGGGCGGTCTATCAGCACACGGTAGAGCAGTTCGTCCAGTTCATACCAGCGCCCGCCCTGCGCCCATCCGGTTTGGCTTTCCCCCTGACACACACCACAATCAGGCTTGCCGCCCTGCCCTTCCGGGTTTTGACACCAGACGCAATGCAGCGGACACCCCTTGAAAAACACCGTGGTGCGTATCCCCGGTCCGTCTTCGCTGCAATCGCGCTTGATGTCGAACACCAACCCGCGCAAGGTCGCGTTCATTGCGGCGGGGCGAGCATTCGTTGCACATCCGCGCCGATCGCGCCCAATTTGAACAGATGACCGACATTGCCGGTGAGTTGCACCAGGTTTTTCAACAACAGGCCGACGATGTCCACATTGGGCTGGCCGATCAGCCCCAGAATGGTTTCCGCGTCCTTGAAGCTGATGACCAAATCCACCTCGCGCGTCAGGTTCTCGGCCTCCGACTCGTTCATGGCGCGGGTTCGCACCACGGCAAGGGGATCAAGGCATTGCCCCCAGGGCATGTTGAGATACAACTTGTCGGGATCGGGGCAAAATTCCAGCAGCACGTTCATGTCGTCGCCAGCACGGCGGGTGCGAATCAAAAACCACCCCTGATAATAGCGTTTGCCGCCCGGCACCAACGGGTCGGTGATCTCGAAGTTATCGGCAAAGAAGGCTGCCGCACGGCGCGACTGCGCTTCGTCCAGCAGCCCGTTGCGCAAAATCACGCCAAATCCCAGATGCAGCGCCAGCGCCAACCCTTCGGCGACCAGATGTCCGCCTGTCTGTGCAAGTATTCCTTTCAAATAAATATCGCTTTGCATCCCGGAATGCAGGGTGCGGAAAACACCGGGGGCAACTTGAGGGAATCCGGCATGCATGATTTTCTCCTTTTAAGTAGGGCGGGCTATGCTGTCGGGCGCAACCCGACCTACAGACTATGCACCGCGTGCTGTTCCACGCCATCCTTCAACGCAAAATTGGCGCGGTCTATGATCTCGCGGCGCATTTCCGGGCTCAAGGTAACGTAATAGGCCGAGTAGCCCGCCACCCGTATCATCAAATCCTTGTAAGGGGATAGTGCCGCCTGTTCCGCCGCGCCGCCCCGCATCGCCGCCGTGGCAGCCTTATCCGCCGCCACCAATTCGGTGATGGACGAGACGCACATCTGCACCAGCACGCCGTTGTTTTCCATGAAGGCCTTCATGTAGCGGGCAAACAGTTCGGTGTCTTCCTCGCGCTGCGCCAAGCCTCTGGTGGTCAAACTGAGGTTATAGGTATAGCCGTTCTTCACCGCGTCGCTGTCCACCGCAGCCACCGATAAAATATGGTCGAGCGCCATCACGGGCGAGCCGTCGCGCTTGACGATGCCAGGACAGGGTGTGATGCCGGAAGCGAAGGCGCGCCCCGCCTGACGCGCATTGGGCGTGGCCTGGGTCAACATGCCGAAACCGGCATGGTTGGTCATGGACCAGTAGCCGCACAGATAACGTCCGCCGCGATGGTTGCGGTAACGATAGAAAACATCGTGGATCATGCGCGTCAGCATCCTGCTGTATTTCACCGCCAGACTGTTGTCGTACACCCCGTCGTTGGCCACCCCCGCGCCGTAATGCGCGGTGTGCGCGATCGCCGTGCCAATTTCCTTGAGGCGCGCCGCAGTCAATGCAGGCAAGTGCGTTGCATCGTCGGGATGAAACCAGTGGCGCAATTTTTCCAGTATCGCCTGCCAGTCGTGGGGTTCGCCATTCGCTTGAACGACGGAAAAATCGGCTTTCATCGCGGCCAGCAATTCCAGGGCAGTCACTTTGCCGCCGAACACCAGCTCATCCAGTATGCAGAAGCTATCTATCACATCCGCCACCCCGATGATCGCCACCCCGGATGAATTATATTTCGCCCCGCCTGCCGCCACGTCGCGAAATTTTGCCCCCCTGTCGCCCGGCAGATTGGTAGGACCTGTGAACAGCCCGGACAAAAATGGCGAGGCGCGATCACGCGCCATGAAGCGCCCCAGATAATTGTTGTTCTGTACTGCATGGCGGGCCATTTGATCCAGCTGGAAGCGAAACGCGGTGATGAACTCATTCATACTCTTCATCTGAATCAGCGGCTTGCTGGTATAGGCCGCCTGCCCGTCGAACAGGTTGGGCGCGTTTTCCCCCACTCCGTCGGAGCGGTGCTTGCCGCCAAACAGCGCCAGTTCCAGCACTGCGGGCAACACGAAAAGCGTGGAGCCGGAATTGCCGTAGTGCTTGCCCGGCGCGTTCTGCTCGATGCAGCCGATGGAGGCGTAATCGCAGGCATCCTGTAATGCTTCTTCCTCACTGATCCCGACATGGTCGGCATAGTAGGCCGCCATACTCTTGATGACCGGCATGTCGCCGTGCAGCGCGGGCGTGGCGCGGGTGGTAATGTTCACCTGACAAACCCGCCGCAAATAGGCATCCATCACCCCGGGCGGCAGCGGCTCACCCTGCGCATCGCGATGGTGGACTTCGGCATGATAGCGGGCATGGACGTTGGGGTCGCGGATACTCAGCAATTCCGTCGCCTTGAGGATGATATAAGTCATGTCGTTGACCGCGTCCACCACCTGACCGTTCTCAACTTTCGTGCCGCCCACCGTCAGCGCCTGGTTCGAGCCGCTGCCCGCAAACAGCGTTTCCGAACCCATTGTTGAAAGCGGGACGTGGTCGGAGCAGCGCAAAAAGAAATGGCAGACCAGTTCGACGGCGCGCCGGGTATAAGCCTCGCGCGCCGCCTCGTTGTCCAATGCCTGCCATTCCTTCAGGTAATAGGGGTTGAGCAACTGGTCCAGCCGACCGATGGAGAAGCCGAAATTGGTGTTTTCCTGCAACAAAAGGTGGTAGCAAATCCAGATTGCCGCCAGCGCCTCGTGCAAGGTTTCGGCGGGATGGGCGGGAACCTTGCGGCACAGCGTCGCAAGCACCGGGTTTCCCGCCTGTTCCGCAGCCTGCGCCAGATGTTCGGCATAGACCATCGCCCCCTCGAAAGTCCCGATGACCCCCTCCAGAAACTGCCGCTGCGCCGACTTATCCGCCACGGCCAAATCCGAACGCATCTGTGCTGCAAGCCCGCTCAAACCATACTTCAGCAGCCGTTCCCAATCCGGCACGGTATGCGAGACACAGGTAGATTTGTCCGACAAATAGAACGCCACCCGCTCCATCAATTCCTGACACTTGGGCGTTTCGCCCGCCTGCTTGGCGAGCGCGGGGTCTATGGATACCCCCTTGACTTCATCAAGGTCAGGAAAGTCTGCGGTGTCGTATGCCGCTGCGCGCGCCGCTTCGGGCACGGGCAGTTGCCGGTTCAGCCAGAACGGGAAAATTTCCTTGTTTAAACGCGCCGCGACTTCAGGGCGGATTTTGAACGGATTTTGCGGGCGGGTGGCGACGGATTTGAGTTCCGGCCAGATGCAATAACCGATGGTATCCATATAAACCACGGGACCTACAAAGCTCGTGGTGGTTTGCCCCGGCATCAGGTCGGAGCCTCTCACCAGCGCGGTTTTATGCTCGAAAATATGGCGGATGGCCTTGGCTCGCCGCACCCCGGGAGAGGCATCCTGAGCGCTGCGCAAATATTCGGTCAGCAGGCGCGGCAATTCGTCGCAGATTTCCGGCAGCTCGGTAAACAGCCGTTGCCGCCAGACCTTGACCGCCGGAAAATCCTCCAGGGACAAGCGGCTCAAGGACAAATCCCGGAGCGTTTTGACACGAGTTAAATCAGTATTGGCAATCGGGAACAGGCCAGTCGGCGTAACACTCGCGCCACTGCCCTGCAAATTGACCCGAAGATGTCCTGCCAGGTTAGGGATAGTCATACTCACCTCACGGATGCGAAATTGTCTGAACCAAGGGATTGCGCCGGTATGCCACCCATGCAAAGCTCGCATAACGGCATGAGCGCATAAGCTATCACCACACCCCTGTCAAAACAATAGACCAAAATGCATAGATAATTTGGCCATAACAGGCATGACAATGATGCCCCCCAATTTTCCCTCGCTTCGCTCTCCCCCACATACGGAGGAAGGGGTAATCGAAACGCTGCGCGAGTTTCACGTTAACCAGGAAACATTGCCTTTGCTGTGCTACCCTCACGCCATGAAAAATCTCAGCCATCACCTCGCTTCTCTCTCCGTCACCGCCTGGGTCGGCAGCCTGTGGGCCATCGGCTATCTGGCCGTGCCTGTGCTGTTTTACGCGCAACCTGACCGGCAACTGGCCGGTTTTCTGGCTGGGCAGATGTTTGTCAAGGCGGGCTATCTCGGAATGATTTGCGGCACTTATTTGCTGGCGTATTACTTGGCGCAATCGGGACGCGCTGCATTACGTCAGGGAGTTTTTTGGGCTATTGCCAGTATGTTGATGATTACTTTGATTATTCAGCTTGGTATCCAGCCCGCCATGAATGACTTGAAAGTACAGGCTTTACCGCTGGATGTGATGAACAGTGCCTTGGCAGGGCGATTCAAGAGGCTGCACGGCATCTCCAGCATCGCTTATTTGCTGGAAAGTATGCTCGGCATTTATCTGCTTATAAAAATAAATTATTTCAATATAATCAAATAGTTAACTATATTTCTCCAACAGCGCCTCGAACTGTTCCAGCGGCACGGGCGGGCTAAACAGGTAGCCCTGAAAATGCGTACAGCCCTTGTCCCATAAAAGTTGGCGCTGTTGTTCGGTTTCCACCCCTTCGGCGATGACATCCAGACTCAGGCTTTGCGCCATGGCGATGATGGTGCGCACGATAGCCCGGTCGCTGAGATTAACGGCAATATCTCGCACGAACGAATGGTCAATCTTGATCTGATTCAGCGGCAGGCTTTTGAGATATTGCAATGACGAATAGCCCGTGCCGAAGTCGTCCAGCGAAAATTGCACGCCGCTTGCGTGCAGCGTATTCATGGTGGCGATGAGTGCTTCGGTATTTTCAAACAATAGGCTTTCGGTCAGTTCCAGCTTGAGGCGTGCCGGGTTGATGTCGTATTGAGCCACACAGGCCAGCACTTGAGCCGCAAAATCAACTTGGCGAAACTGTTTGGCACTGACATTCACCGCCAAAACTAAATCCTTCGTCAATACATTGTCCTGCCACGCCCTGAGTTGCGCAGAAGCTGTTTCCAGAATCCACTGCCCGATGGGGAGTATCAACCCGGTTTCTTCTGCCAACGGGATGAATTGATCCGGCAACAGGAGCCCGCGTTCGGGATGCATCCAGCGTATCAAGCCCTCAACTCCCAGCAGACGATGCGCACTATCCACCTGTATCTGGTAAAACAACTGAAAGTGTCGCTTGTCCAGCGCACGACGCAATTCAGCTTCAAGGGTGGCGCGTTCGTCAATCGCATCCTGCATCTCCGGCTCGAAGAAACGCAGCGCATTGCGGCCTGAGTCTTTTGCCTGATACATGGCGATGTCGGCACGTTTCAACAGTTCTTCCATCTCGCGATGCCGGCCACTACACATCGCCACGCCGATGCTGGGCGTACTGATACATTCTTTGTTGTGCAAGGGATAAGGCTGGCCGAGAGAGCCGAGAATTTTCTCGCCGATAACTTCCGTTTGCGCTGCGGCTTCAAGTTCCAGCTTGCTCAGTTCCACCAGCATCACCACAAATTCGTCACCGCCCAGGCGCGCCACGGTGTCATCTTCGCGCACACAGGCAAGCAAACGGGATGCTGCCTGCTTCAGCAGCGAATCACCCGCATCATGTCCCAGCGTGTCATTGATAGTTTTGAAATTATCCAGGTCTATGAACATCAGCGCACCCCGTCTCCCGCTGCGTGCGCTGGAAATCAGGGCTTTCTGTAGTCTGTCCAGCAGCAAACGCCGGTTGGGTAGCCCGGTGAGCGTGTCATAAAACGCCAGTTGTTTGATTTCTTCCTCGGCAGCCTTGTGTTCCGTGATGTCCAGGTAAGCCCCGATATAATGGCTGACCTGACCATCGTCTCCTCTGACAGCGGAGATATTGAGCAAATTCGGGAACATTTCGCCATTCTTGCGCCTGCACCAGTTTTCGCCCTGCCAAGTCCCCGTGCGCCGTATCGCCGCCCACATCGTCCGGTAAAAGCCCGTAGGGTGTCGGGCCGATTTGAGCAGGTGCGGCAACTGTCCCACCACCTCGTCGGCGGTATAGCCGGTAGTCTGGGTAAACATCTGGTTCACCCGCAAAATCACCCCCTGGGCATCGGTGATCAGCATACTGACTTGCAAGTTGAAGGCGACCGCCGCGATACGCAATTCGGCTTCCGCTTCGCTCCTTGCCTCGCTGTCTTCCTCCGCGATACGCATCTGAATCAGATGCAGCATGGCATATCCGAAAAACTTGCCGAAATGCGCCATCATGGCGAATGTGTCATCCGGCGCAATCGAGTACAGCAGGTACAGATCGGACACAAGCAGCAGCACGCCCATCAGCGCAACGCCCTCAAATATCGGATGTTGGTGACGTTTACGCCAATAAACGGCAATCACTCCCGCCCAAAGCAACAACAATGGCGCTTGCACAACACGGGCGACTGCCGGCAACCCACCCTCCACAACGTGCGGCAATGCAAGTGACAAAAGCATCAAGCCTAGCGTCAGCGCCGTCATTCCTGCCGCGAACCGGGCAGGAGACAGACTGCACTTGCCCCTCATCAACCAAAAAACCCATGCCAGGGCAAGTGGTAACACATAGCTGGCAGGTATCCAGCTTGCCGCAAGCAACGTCGCGGAATAAGGGTTTACCCCGGAAAACCAGCCACTCCATTCAAAGCTGTTCAGGATATGCAGCCACCCCGCTGCTGCGGAGAAACCAAAACCGATGACCAGATAATTACGCGCGCGAGGCTCGATGGAATGCCGCTCGCCCAGCAGGAACACCGCCAGCAACAACGACAAAATCCCGTTGCCGATGTCGAGCGCGAGATGCATGTCCTCAAATTGTTCTTCGCCCACCCCCGCCAAAATCAGGATAGCCAATGCGTAAAACCCCAGAAACCCCAATAAAATATTAAGGTATCTGGGGCGCAGGCGGCTCATCGCTTTCACTGGCAAAATGTGTCCGGCAGTGGCTAGGCCAGCGCCTTGATGACATCCTCGACGACCTTCTTGGCATCGCCGAACACCATCATTGTTTTATCCATATAAAACAAGTCGTTATCCAATCCAGCATAACCCGTTGCCATGGAACGTTTAACCACCAGCACGGTGCGCGCCTTGTGGACTTCGAGGATGGGCATGCCGTAGATCGGGCTGGATTTGTCGTTCTTGGCGGCGGGGTTGACCACGTCGTTCGCGCCGATCACCAGCACCACGTCGGTATCGGCGAACTCGTTGTTGATTTCGTCCATTTCCACGACTTGCTCGTAAGGCACTTCCGCTTCGGCCAGCAGCACGTTCATATGCCCCGGCATACGCCCCGCCACCGGATGGATCGCGTAGCGCACCTTGACACCTTTTGAGGTGAGCGCATTGGACATCTCCTTGATCGCGTGCTGGGCGCGCGCCACCGCCAGCCCGTAGCCCGGCACGATGATAACGGAGTCGGCATTGCCCATCAGGAAAGCGGCATCGTCCGCGCTGCCGCTGCGATAGGTTTTCTGTACGCCATCGTCGCTGGCTGCCGCTGCCTCACCCCCACCAAAGCCGCCCAGAATCACGTTGAGAAAGGCGCGGTTCATCGCACGACACATGATGTAGGACAGGATCGCGCCGGAGCTGCCCACCAGCGAACCGGCGATAATCAGCATGTTGTTGTTGAGCGTAAAGCCGATACCTGCGGCCGCCCAGCCGGAGTAGGAGTTCAACATCGAGATAACCACCGGCATGTCCGCGCCACCGATCGGCATAATCAGCAACACGCCCAGCAGCAACGCAATGGCAGTCATAATCAGGAAAGGGGTCCAGGAAGGACTCAGGAAAAAGGCGATGCCGAACCCCAACATACTGATGCCCAGTCCCAGATTCAGCCAGTGCTGACCGGCAAATCGCAAGGGTTTTCCTGACAGTCTGGCAGACAATTTAAGGAAGGCAATGATCGAACCGGTGAACGTGATCGCGCCGACGAACGTGCCGATGAACAGCTCAATGCGGTTGCTGCTGTGCAACATTTCGCCCGGCAAGGCAATGCCGTAAGCGACCGGATTATTGAACGCCGCCATCGCCACCAGCACGGCAGCCAGCCCCACCAGCGAGTGCATTGCCGCGACCATTTCCGGCATTTGCGTCATCTCGACGCGACGGGCGACCACACTACCGACCGTGCCGCCGACCATAATGGCCAACACAATCAAACCAACGTTATGCGTCAAACTCAAGGTGGTCAGCACGGCAATCGCCATCCCGATCATGCCGAACATATTGCCGCGACGCGAAGTCATCGGCGAACTCAAGCCTTTCAGGGTCAGGATAAACAGCACCGCCGCGACCAGATAGGCCAGGTAAACAAAATTGGCAGACATTTATTTTCCCTTCTTCTTGAACATGCTCAACATGCGTTGAGTGACCAGAAAACCGCCGAACACATTGACCGCCGCGAGTGCCACCGCAACCAGCCCCAGTATGGTGCCGACATCCATCTCTTCGGGCTTGGCCGCCAGCATTGCGCCGACGATGATGATGCCGGACACCGCGTTGGTGACCGCCATCAGCGGCGTGTGCAGCGCGGGAGTGACATTCCAGACCACGTGATAGCCGATAAAAATTGCCAACACAAATACGGTCAGATTCATAACAAAGGGATCTACTACACCAGACATGTTTTTTCTCCTTTAATGGGGGAAGCGGAAAGCGAAAAGATCAACACTCCGCATCCCGCTTTATTTAGCGGCTGGGACAAACGGCGCGCCGTCACGGCACAACAGGGTTCCGGCGATGATGTCGTCTGCCATATCAACCTTCATCGCGCCGCTCTTGTCGCATAACAAATTCAAGAAATTCAATAGGTTACGCGCGTATAACGCACTCGAATCGGTCGCCACCAGCCCCGGCAGATTGGTCTCGCCGACGATGGTCACGCCGTACTTGACGACCGTTTTGCCCGCTTCCGACAAGGGGCAGTTGCCGCCCGCCTCGACCGCCATATCCACGACCACCGAACCCGGCTTCATCTGTTTTACCGTCTCTTCCTGCAACAACACGGGCGCGGCACGACCGGGAATCAGCGCGGTGGTGATGATAATGTCGGCCTGTTTGGCGCGTTCGGCGACCAACACGGCCTGACGCTGCATCCACGCAGCGGGCATCATGCGCGCATAGCCGCCCACTCCCTGGGCAATTTCGCGCTCTTCATCCGTCTCGAACGGCACGTCTATGAATTTTGCCCCCAGCGACTCGACCTGTTCCTTGGCGGCGGGGCGCACGTCCGACGCTTCGACCACCGCGCCCAGACGCTTGGCGGTGGCGATTGCCTGCAAGCCTGCCACGCCCACACCCAGAATCAGCACCCGCGCGGCTTTCACCGTTCCGGCGGCAGTCATCAGCATCGGCATGAAACGGTCATACAGATTCGCGCCCACCAGCACCGCCTTGTAACCGGCGATATTGGCCTGCGAAGACAGCACGTCCATCGCCTGCGCGCGCGAGGTGCGCGGCAGTTTTTCCATGGCAAAGGCGGTCACGCCCTGTTGGGCAATCGCTTCCACTTGTTCTTTCAGATGCGGGGCAAGCAGGCCGATCAGCACCGTGCCACTCGCCATTTGCGCCAGTTCGTCGGCTGTCGGCGCTCTGACCTTGAGCACGATCTGCGCCTCCTTATACAGCGTGGCCGCATCCACCAAGGTCGCGCCCGCCGCCGCGTAATCGGCATCGGGGTAATGCGCGCGCGCGCCCGCACCCGTTTCGATCAACACGTTATGACCCGTTGCCAGCAACTTCTTCACCGTTTCCGGTGTCGCCGCAACACGCGTTTCGCCTGCACGCGTTTCCGCAGGTATGCCTATGCGCATGAATCTCTCCCCAGAGTAAATTTTTCTTATTCGATTGATTAAAGCATTACAACCAGACGCAATTTTTCGCGCCGGAGATTATAACCGCACTATGACAATAATAACCACGCTGTCACGCGTGACAGTTCATGTCCCGATGCAGATTAAATACACAGATTATGAGAACCAGCGCAAAAAAGCAGCCGCGCTCAGGGCGGTGACCCCAAGTGCGAACAAGACACGCCAAACCAGGAGCCGTTTCCGGATGCTCCATGCCGCGTGATATTTCGCATAAGCGACCGCCAAAGTAAAACCGCACATGGCACAGATGATTTTAAGCGACAGCGCAAGCACTGCGAGGCCGTGAATATCGGGCAGATGACCCTCAAACGAAAAAGTGGCGAGGCCGAAACCCGCACCACTTGCCGCCTGCACCGCCCAGACCACAGCCACCAGCACGGCCAGCCAACGTTGCACCACCGCATCGCCGCCCACCCGCCAGAGAGCGGCAGCGGCGGCACCTACAACGGTCACAGCCCCCAAATTGTGGATGACCTGGATGAGCGCATAAACAAGATTCTGCACCATGACCTATTTAACGGTCACCGTCACAGAACGCTCTACCCCTGTCATTGCGTGGCCGGATGTTGCCTCCTTGATTACGATGACATGCTTGCCGGGGGTTAACTTCGGCAGGGCAACGCTGCACGGGCAATGAGCGACGTTACGCTCAATGATAGGATCCTGATTATCAATGTAAATATGCAGGTGATTACCTCTGGGACTCAACTTGACGTTGAATTCCAGCTTGTTCTCCGCACCGCTTTGCAACACGGCATCGCTGGTCGGGGCGAGAATTGCGATCGCACCCATCCCTGCGGAATCGGCAGCCTGCACCGGATTTACCAGCACGGTCAGGGCAATCAGGGCAACACAAACCGTAAAATGATCGAGCAGTTTCATGACATTCTCCTTTAACGATAAAATTAAACGCGACTGAATAAACACGACTGATACACTCAATAACAGCGCGAATCTGATACCTTATGCACGATGAAGTCAAGCCTGAAATCCTGTCATACCGGCATAACAGCAGTTCCCGCTTTATGACTAAGACAATTGCGCTTCTCCGTTATAATTACCCCCCCATTTAACGCTACTCCTTCCTCATGCCATCCATACGGCTATTACCTGACCTGCTGATAAACCAGATCGCTGCTGGCGAGGTCATCGAACGCCCCGCCGCCGCACTCAAGGAACTGCTGGAAAACAGCCTGGATGCGGGAGCGACCGAGATTAGCGTGCAACTGGAACAGGGCGGCATCAAACGCTTGCTGGTGCGCGACAACGGGCGCGGCATCAGCAAGGCCGACCTGCCGCTGGCGCTGCTGCGCCACGCCACCAGCAAAATCGCTTCCCTTGACGATTTGCAAAGCGTTGCCAGCATGGGCTTTCGCGGCGAAGCGCTGGCCAGCATGGCCGCCGTGGCGCAACTGACTTTGAGCAGCCGCGCTGCCGACGACGCGCACGGCTGGCAAGTCGAGGCGCTGGACGGACGAATCAGCGCGCCCGCGCCATCCAGCCAGAGCGCTGGCACGACCGTGGACATCCGCGAGCTTTATTTCAACACGCCCGCCCGCCGCAAATTTCTGAAAAGCGAGGCTACCGAATTCGCCCACTGCCAGGAAGCCTTCAAGCGCATCGCCCTGTCGCGTCCCGATGTCAGCTTTACCCTGCAACACAATGGCCGCGTCATCTGGCAACTCACGACAGGAGTGAGGAGTGAGGATGAAGGCGTGAAAATTGAGGAGGCAAAGGGCGATGGATGGCTCCGGGATGCAGCGCTAAAACGCGTTTCTGCCTTGCTGGGCGACGAGTTCGGCCACGCTGCAATCAATGTTTCCCACCAGGTAGCAGCCCTTTCGCTGCAAGGCCTCGCTGCCCTGCCCGCCTATTCGCGCGGCAATCGGGATTCGCAATATTTCTTCGTCAACGGGCGTTTCGTGCGCGACAAAGTCGCCAGCCACGCTTTGCGCCAAGCCTATCAGGACATCCTGCACCACCAGCGCCACCCGGCTTTCGTGCTGTTCCTCGACCTGCCGCCCGAACAAGTGGACGTGAACGTCCATCCCGCCAAGAGCGAAGTGCGCTTTCGCGAAGCTCAGGGCATCCACCAGTTCATCTTCCATACCCTGCAACAGGCATTGAGCGTATCCGTTGTGACGGAAGATACCGATTCGCGCCTGGCACCCAAAACCCCATCAACGGGCTTGCCCAACAAACCGGATTCCGGCTTTCGCGGGATAACCAGCGACTTGCCCACTCTTGTACCCTTTGGGGGGAGCGGGCCTAGTCGAATGGCTAGTAGTTTCATCAATGACGGATTTTCCAGTTTTCAGCAACATCAAATCCCGCTCGGTGCTGCCCAGTTGAATGCCTCTTATCGGGTATGGGAAGCGCAAAGTGCTCAGTTGGCAGTAGCGAGTGAAAGTACGGTAAGTAGTGAATGGCAAGTAGCCAGTGGAAAAACCGCGCCCACTGACCACTCACCATTCACCACTTACGATTCCCCGCCGCTCGGTTTTGCCCTGGCCCAGCTTGCCGGCGTTTACATCCTCGCGCAGAATGCGCAGGGTTTGATCGTGGTGGACATGCACGCCGCGCACGAGCGCATCGTTTATGAGAAGCTCAAGACTTCGCTGGATGCCGAACGAATCATTACCCAGCCCTTGCTGATTCCGGTGAGTTTTTTCGCCGATGCGCTGGACATCGCCACGGCAGAGGCCGAACAGGAAGCACTCCAGCGGCTGGGTTTCGACATCGCCCCGCTCTCGCCCACCACCCTTGCGGTACGCGCCATGCCGGTGCTGCTCAAACAGTCTGAAGCCGAGGCCGCCGCGCACGCGGTATTGAACGAATTGCGCGAATATGGTGCCAGCCGCGTGCTGACCGAACGCCGCAACGCGCTTTTAGCCAGCCTCGCCTGTCACGGCGCGGTACGCGCCAACCGACTGTTGAGCCTTCCCGAAATGAACGCCCTGCTGCGCGAGATGGAAGTCACCTGCCGCGCCGGGCAATGCAACCACGGCAGACCGACCTGGTTCCAGCTAAGCATGAAGGAACTGGACAATATGTTCATGAGAGGCCAATGAGAAGCAGACGCAAGTTAAAAACAAACCCGCGCAGCAACCACACCAACTTACGACTTACGACTTACGATCATCAATGACTAACGCCCCTCCTTCCATCTTGCGCATCGCTTTTGCCAGTTTCATCGGCACGGCCATCGAGTTTTACGATTTTTACATCTACGGCCTTGCCGTGGCGATGGTGATAGGACCGGTATTCTTTCCCGACAGCGACCCGGCAGTGCAGGCGCTGAACGCGTTCCTCACCTTCGGCATCGCCTTCGTTGCCAGACCGATAGGCGCAATGGTATTCGGACACTTTGGCGACAAAGTAGGCCGCAAGGCGACACTGGTGATTTCGTTGCTGGTGATGGGCTCGTCCACCATGCTGATCGGCGTGTTGCCCGGCTACGAATTGATGGGCTGGACTGCCCCCGCCCTGCTCTGCCTGCTGCGCTTCGGGCAAGGCATCGGTTTGGGCGGCGAATGGGGGGGTGCTGCCTTGCTCGCTGCCGAACATGCGCCCGAGGGACGACGCGGCTGGTTCGGCATGTTCCCACAATTAGGCCCCCCTGTCGGTTTCCTGTTGGCGGTCGGCAGTTTTCTGTTGCTGGCGCAGACGCTCGACGATGCCGAGTTCCGCGCGTGGGGCTGGCGCATCCCTTTCCTCGCCAGTGCTATCCTGGTCGGGGTGGGACTTTATGTGCGGCTCAAACTCACCGAGACACCGGTGTTCGCCCGCGCCGTGAAAGCGCAGCAACAAGTGAAATTTCCCATGCAAACCCTGCTTACCTCATACACCAAACCGCTGCTACTGGGTGCCTTGACGATGGTGGTGTGTTACGCGCTGTTCTATATTTCTACTGTATTTTCATTGAGTTACGGAGTCACCACGCTGCACATCCCGCGCCCGCAATTCCTTGAGATGTTGTGTGTCGCGGTGCTGTTCATGGCGGTGGCCACGCCGCTCGCCGCGATTGCGGGCGACCGCTTCGGTCGTCGCCCCGTGTTGATCGTGGCAGGGAGCGCAGCACTGCTGTCCGGCTTTTTGATGGAGCCGATGTTGGGTAGCGGTTCACCTGTGCTCATCACCGCCTTCCTGAGTATCGAGCTGTTTTTGATGGGGGCGACCTTTGCGCCGATGGGTGCGCTGCTGCCGGAACTGTTCCCTACCGCCGTGCGCTACACGGGAGCGGGCGCGGCTTATAACCTGGGCGGCATCCTCGGCGCGTCGCTCGCCCCCTTCATCGCGCAGAAGCTGGTGTTGATGGGCGGGTTGGCGTGGGTGGGCGGCTATATTTCAGTCGCGGCAGCGATTAGCGTCATAGCGGCAGGGATGTTGCATGAAACGCGCGACCGGGAGCTAACATGAGTCCCCTGCCGCCCGCCATTTTTCTCATGGGCCCCACCGCCAGCGGCAAGACTGGCGTGGCGGTGGAACTGGCGCAAACACTGCCGCTAGAGATCATCAGCGTGGATTCCGCGCTGGTGTATCGCGACATGAACATCGGCACGGCCAAGCCGGATGCCGCCACGCTGGCTCGCGCGCCGCATCACCTGATAGACGTGATAGACCCCACCGAAGCGTATTCCGCCGCCGCCTTTCGCCGCGATGCGCTGGCGCTCATGGCAGACATCACGGCACGCGGCAAAATTCCCTTGCTGGTGGGCGGCACGATGCTGTATTTCAAGGCTTTGAAAGAAGGCTTGAGCGATTTGCCCGTCGCCTGCCCCGCCGTGCGCGCCGAGCTGGAGACAGAAATCGCTCGGCACGGCATCGCCCACCTGCACCACCAACTGGCTGAAATAGATGCGGAAACGGCGGCGCGTCTGTCGCCCAACGACACCCAGCGCATCGGGCGCGCGCTGGAAATCTATCGCCTGACGGGCACGCCGATGTCGGTACTGTTCAAACAACAAACCGAAAACGCCGCCTTGCCTTACCACATCACGTCCCTTGCGCTGATCCCCAGCGACCGTAGCGTCTTGCACCAGCGCATCGCCGCACGTTTTACGCAGATGATGCGACAGGGGCTGATTGAAGAATTACGCGGACTACGGCAGAAATACCCGCTGCACCCCGAACTCCCTGCGATGCGCTGCGTCGGCTACCGTCAGGCATGGCAATTTCTGGACGGCCAAATCAGCGAAGCGCAGCTGATCGAGACCGGCATCATCGCCACCCGCCAGCTCGCCAAACGGCAGCTCACCTGGCTGCGCTCCATGCCTGAAAATGTGACAATCAACTGTTTGTCCGACAACCTGACGCAGCAAGTGCGCGAGGCATCGCACTTGTAAAAACCTCACAGCGTCGAGAGCAGCACGCTGTCGCGCAGTTTTTTCAACTGGTCGCGCAGCTCGGCGGCTTTCTCGAATTCCAGATTTTTCGCCGCCGCCAGCATATCTTTTTCCAACCTATTGATTTCTTTCGATATTTGCTTTTCGCTCATAGCCAGATACTTGGCCTGAGCAAGAGCCGCTTTCTGCGCGCTGCGCGCGTCGTCCGCATCATATGTACCTTCGATGATGTCCTTGATGCGCTTCTTAACGCCCTGCGGGGTGATGCCGTGCGCCAGGTTGTGCGCCACCTGTTTGCTGCGACGGCGTTCAGTCTCATCCAGGGTGCGCTGCATCGAGCCGGTGATCCTGTCCGCATATAAAATCGCCCGGCCATTTAGGTGGCGAGCCGCGCGGCCTATGGTCTGAATCAGCGAGCGTTCGGAACGCAAAAAGCCTTCCTTGTCGGCATCCAGTATCGCCACCAGTGACACTTCGGGAATGTCCAGTCCTTCGCGCAACAGGTTGATGCCGATCAGCACATCGAACACGCCCAGGCGCAGGTCGCGGATGATTTCGACGCGCTCGACCGTGTCCACATCCGAGTGCAGATAGCGCACCTTGATGCCGTGTTCGGAGAGATATTCGGTCAGGTCTTCCGACATGCGCTTGGTCAGCGTGGTCACCAGCACGCGCTCGCCCAGCTTGATGCGCAAGCCGATTTCAGACATCAAATCATCCACTTGATTGATCGCCGGACGGACTTCGATAACGGGGTCAACCAGGCCGGTCGGTCGCACCAGTTGCTCGACCACCTGCCCGGTGTGTTCGGCCTCGTACACGGCGGGGGTGGCGGAGACAAACACGCTCTGGCGCATGATGCGTTCAAATTCGTCGAAGCGCAGCGGGCGATTATCCAGCGCGGAAGGCAGGCGGAAGCCGTAATTGACCAGATTTTCCTTGCGTACGCGGTCGCCCTTGTACA
>Ga0210035_1000982_pt1 | contig 18101 bp, 20 predicted proteins | sample CryGeymeta201507_FD_183975 | JGI IMG/M metagenome (GOLD analysis project Ga0210035, IMG submission 183975) | Groundwater microbial communities from Crystal Geyser aquifers in Utah, USA - Crystal Geyser metaG 2015-07 (SPAdes) (version 2) | ecosystem: Environmental > Aquatic > Deep subsurface >...
TAAGTGCTCTTTTGGCTTGCAGCCCCCGTCCTCATTGCGGGAGCTGCTATCTATTTCAACAGCAATAGCGCGGCTGTTGGCAAGCCGCAGCGCGGCCTCGAAACTCTCGGCCAGGCGTTGTTTGAGGGCATCCACCTCAGCATGGACGCTTGGGCTGGCGACATCTGCCATGGCGGCGGCGTCCGTGGGCAAGGCACCCAGCGCGCTGGCGTGGCGCACCTTGATGCGGTCAATCACCACGTCGATGTCGTGCTTTTCAGTTTTCTTGAGCACCGGCAACTGGTCAAACTCAAACGTTTCGCCATTGATGCGAAAGCGCACATAGCCCTGCGCCTGCATGTCGGCAAACAGCTCTACAAACTCGCCTTTCTTCTCGCGCGCCACCGGCGCCACGATCATCAGCCGGGTATCTGCGGGCAGCGCCAGCACGGCATCGACCATCTGGCTGACGGTTTGGCTCTGCAGTGGCAGCTTGTGCTCGGGGCAATACGGCGTACCGGCGCGGGCAAACAGCAGGCGCAGGTAGTCATGGATCTCGGTGACGGTACCGACGGTCGAGCGCGGGTTGTGGCTGGTGGCTTTTTGCTCGATGGAAATGGCGGGGCTCAGGCCCTCAATCACATCGACGTCGGGTTTGTCCATCAGCTGCAAGAACTGGCGCGCGTAGGTGGACAGGCTTTCCACATAGCGGCGCTGGCCTTCGGCGTAGAGCGTGTCAAAGGCCAGGCTGGATTTGCCCGAGCCACTCAGGCCGGTGATCACCACCAGCTGGTTGCGCGGGATGTCGAGGTCGATATTTTTCAGGTTGTGCGTGCGCGCACCGCGAATACTGATGGTCTGGTGCTGCAACGCGGTGGCAAGGTATTTGCCGGAGTCTGGGGTATTCAAGGCGGTATCTGCTTACAAGGAAGCGGTGAAAATGCACCGGAAAACCCGACATGATAAGTTCAGTGACAATCTGCCCTTCGCAGCCCCGGTGGGTGCTGCCCAAGTGAATTCGGAGGAATCTTTTGTCTGATGCCCGTGCTACCTTGAATTCTGCGAGTCCGCCGGTCACCACGGCGATGACTCCAACCGAGTTGCGTGCCAGTTTTTCGCTGGCGTCAATATTTGGGCTGCGCATGCTCGGCCTGTTTTTGATCTTGCCGGTGTTCGCCATCGAAGCGGCGCATTACCCCGGTGGGGACGATGCTGCCATGGTCGGCCTGACCATGGGCATTTATGGCCTGACGCAGGCCTGCTTGCTGTTCTTGTACGGCTGGGCGTCGGACCGGCTCGGGCGCAAGCGGGTGATTGTGTTTGGATTGCTGATCTTTGCCACCGGCAGCCTGATTGCGGCGGCCGCGCCATCGTTGTTCTGGCTGGCGGTGGGCCGCGCCATTCAAGGCGCGGGCGCCGTCTCCGCTGCGGTCACAGCGCTGCTGGCCGATCAGACCCGCGACGAGGTGCGCACCAAATCAATGGCGCTGGTGGGCGGCAGCATCGGGCTGATGTTTGCGTTGTCGCTGGTGGCGGCACCAGCACTGGCCGCGTGGGGCGGGCTGGCAGGCATTTTTACGCTGACGGGAGCGCTGGCGCTGTTGGGCGTGGTGGCGATGATCTGGTGGGTGCCGCCCGAGCCACTGCAGCACAAGAACCAGCCGCGTGGCAAGGTGATCGACGTGCTGAAGCTGCCTGCCCTGTTGCGGCTGAACTTTGGCGTGTTTGTGCTGCACGCGGTGCAACTGGCGATGTGGCTGGCACTGCCCGCCATGCTGGTGCAGGCCGGCTTGCCACGCGCGCAGCACTGGCATGTTTACCTGCCTGCGGTGCTGGGCTCGTTTGTGGCCATGGGGGGCAGCCTGTTCCAGCTGGAAAAACGTGGTTACCTGCGCGGCGTGTTTTTGACTTCGATTGGCCTGCTGGCAGCGGTTCAGGCGACTTTGTGGTTCATCGTCGACCTGCAGCCGGGGGTATTGGGCTTGGGCGCACTGCTGTTTTCCTTCTTTTACGGTTTCAACGTGCTCGAAGCCAGCCAGCCCAGCATGGTGTCGCGCCTGGCACCGGCCAGTGTGCGAGGCTCGGCGATCGGTGTCTACAACACGTTGCAATCACTCGGCTTTTTTGCCGGTGGTCTGGCCGGGGGGTGGCTGATGAAACACGGCGGCGCTGGCACGCTGTTTGGCGCGTGTGGCGCGGCAATGGTGGTCTGGCTGCTGGTGGCTTGGCCCATGCGCCCGGTTGCGGCCAAGTTGTCGACCGCCCCGGCCAAGGCCTGATAATGTGCGTTCAGGCAGCGGGCGAGCCGTTCCGTTGCCGGGATTTTGCTAATTTGCCATTTATTTTTTCAAGGACGTAACAGATGGCTTCTGTCAATAAAGTAATTCTGTTGGGCAATCTTGGCCGCGACCCCGAAGTACGCTACATGCCCAGTGGTGACCCCATCGCCAACATCACCATTGCCACCAGTCGGCGCTACAAGAACAAGGCGGGTGAACCGATCGAAGAAACCGAGTGGCACCGCGTGGCGTTTTTTGGCCGCCTGGCCGAGATCGCCAGTCAGTACCTGAAAAAAGGCAACCCGGTGTATGTGGAGGGGCGCATCCGCACCAACAAGTACACCGACAAGGACGGCATCGAGAAGTACTCGACCGAAATCGTCGCCAGTGAAATGCAATTGCTCGGCGGCCGCGAAGGCCGTGGCGAGCCCAACCAGGGCGACGACGACGGCGGCTACAGCCGCCCGGCACCCGCCCCACGCCCCAGTGCACCAGCATCACGTCCAGCGCCGGCCCCGGCCGCGGCCCGTCCGGCCAGTGGGTTTGATGACATGGACGACGACATACCTTTCTAGTGCAGTGTTGCACGCTATCTGGAACATAAAAACGCGTGGTTTGCGCCTTGCCCTGACCCAAAATCCATCGTTTTTATTTGTTCCATCAAGCGCGCAACACTACACCAGGACGGCAGCTTCAACGCTGCGACACTTTTTTGTTTACAACAGCGACTGCACCCAGCGCTGTAATTCACTGGCGGGCAAGGCGCCTGAACGACGCGCAATTTCACGCCCACCGCTGAAAATAGCCAGCGTCGGAATGCTTTGGATGGCATAGCGACTCGCCAGCGCGCCCTGCTCTTCGGTGTTGACCTTGATGAAGCGTGCGCGCGTTCCAATCAGCGCGCTGACTTGCTGGAACGCAGGTGCCATGGCCCGACACGGGCCGCACCATGGCGCCCAGAAATCGACCACTACGGGTATCTGGCTCTTGCTGATCTGTGCCTGAAAACCGGCAGCATCCAGACTCTGCGGCTCGCTGCCAAAGAGGGGCTGGTGGCAACTGCCGCAATTCAATTCTTTGCCTTCAGAAGCTTGTGGAATGCGATTGGTAGCGTTGCACGCGGTACAGACGACGTGAAGTGTGGGTCCCATGGATTTTTGTCCTTTCATGCCGCTCATATGATACCCACCAGGGTATATTCAAGAGGGCATCAAAAACTGTAGCGCGCGGTCAATTCGAGTTTGCGCTCGAGCGTCTTTTCGCCAAACTCGCTCAAGGCTGCGCCTTGCAGCCAACCCAGGCGGGCGCGCAAGTCCCACCCGTTGAAACCGGTGTAGCTAAGCTCGGGTGTCAGTTGCCAGCTATGGTCTTGCGCATTGGCCATCCAGGTCACTGCGGCGCTACCGTAAACCCAGCCCAACGGTTCGCTTACGCTGGCTTTGACGTACAGATAATCTTGCCCCGGATTGGCCCGCCCCATGCCGCTTTGCCCCAGGGTGACCACCTTGGCTGCCAGCGCGGCGGGTGCACCAGGTGCTGTGGCGCTGATCAGAAAACGGTTGTAATCAGCCAATTCCGCATCGCTCAAACCCGCCCCGTTGTGAATCCACTCGGCAATCCAGGTCACTTCGCTGGCCGTCAGGTAGCGCAAGCCCAGCAGCCACGACCGCGTATCGGTAACCTGGCTGCTGACCACGCCGCTGGGGCTGACGACGTTACGCGTCGCATTGCGCTGTAGGGCCCACTCGCCGTGGAGTTCCAGATTGCTGCTGATATTGCGCGAGAAATCGACACCAAAGGCCTCGGGTCGGGCCCCCGCAGCGCGCCACATCAGGTCGAGGTCGGTGTCCCAGGCCAGCAGATAGAGCCGTGCCGCCGGGTTGAGGTCATTGCTTTTGCCAAAGTCGCTGTTGGTGATGCCATCGGTGGGCAGCAACACCCCAGTCAAGCTGACAGCGCTGATGGGGCCGTCCAGGCTGCGTGTGAAATCACCGCTGGCCATGAAAAAGCCTTCGCGGCTGGCGGTGGGATCGGTGGCGTCTTTGGGGCGCTCGATGAAACCCACTGTGGTCAGCGCGTAGCCCTTGCCCCAGCGCTGCACGCGCTTGCCCACGTCCAGCGTCAGGCCGGGCCCGGCGCTGTAGCGTGCGCCGCCCTCCATCACCCGCAAGTCATCGGTGCGGTTCACCAACGCGTCATTGGCCTGGCTGCCCTGGGCGCGCGCGTCCAGCACCCAGTCGCCCAGATTGGCTTTGGCCGCCAGCTCCAGTGTCACCGTACTGCGCCACAGCGTGCTGCGCGCAGCCTGCCCGGGATAGGCAAGGGCATAAGACGCACTGTCACCCTGCAGCCCCAACTGCTCCAGCTTGGGTTCGACGTAACCCGAAAACTCCAGCGGTTTTTTCTCGAATTCCGCCGCGTCAAAGCTGAACTCTTGTGCGCTGGCCAACGCGGCAGCAAGCGCGCACGCCAGCGCGGTCAGCGTCGTTTTCATTTGCGCAGTTCCTCCATGCGCGCCATGAAGCCCTGGGTGAAGACTTCATCAGGGACGTCACGTTTTTTCAAACCCGAATACAGCATGACCGATTTGTAGTCCTTGTACAGCGGGCTGTCGGTCTCGATGGTAGCCGGGCGCTTGATGCCACCGCCAAAATCCTTGATGTCCTTGAAATGCAGGGTTTTCAGCAGCATGCCGCTGCTGGCATACGCCTGGATGTCGATCGGCAGAATCAGCTTTTTGTCGACCGTCATGGTCAGCTTGTCGTAGGCGACATCGCCGGTTTTGGCTTTGAGGTGCAGGGTGTAGAGCTTGCCGGACTCGTCAACCGAGGCCACGTCGTATTCCACTGCGTAATCCAGCCGCATGATGTCAGCATTGTTGAACACACCGCCGGTCACCGACTGCAGGCTGGTGATGCGCATCGGCTTGCCCACGCTGGGCAGGTACATCCACATGTTGTCGCCCTGACGCAGCGTGGTGCGACCCTTGTCACTGGCCGGTTGCAGAAACAGGCTGGCGGTTTTGTCCTTACCCTTCTTGACCGAATACAGCACGAACTCCTTCTTGTTGCCGTTGGGCTCAATGTTGATGAGCTTGCGGTAGCTTTCGTACGACTCGGGCTCCAGGTTGCGGTCAAGCTTCTTGAGCAAGGCTACGCCATCCACAGCAGAAAAGGCCAGCACCGGCATCAACAGGGTGAGAGCAGCTATATTTTTAAAAGCAAACATGGGGTTCTCCAGATCGTTCAATTTAGACATGGCGCAAGGCCTGGATCGGGTCCATGCGCGCAGCGCGCCAGGCTGGCTGCAAACTGGCCAGGCCCGACACCAGCACCGCCAAGCCCAACACACCCAGCACTTCTCCCGTAGCCAGACTGGGGTGCAATGTAATTTGCTCACGGCCAAAGTTGAACACCACCGGCCAGACATTGAGTGCAGCCACCACGGCATAACTCAGCGCCACGCCCGCTGCTGCACCCGCCAGCCCCAGCAACAAGCCTTCGCTCAAAAAGATCGCCATCAGCTTGTTGGGCTGGGTACCAATGGCTGCCAGCGTGCCAATCTCACGGATGCGCTCGTAGACGGCCATCAGCATCACGTTCATCACACTCACCAGCACTATTGCCACCAGCATGACGCGGATGAAAAAAGTCATCATGTCGATCATCTTGACGATATTGGCAAACGGCGATAGCTGAGCCCAGGTGTGCAGTTCAGTGGCGGGCTTGTCTTCCTTGTTTCGGATGGTGTCGAGCGCGCTAGTCAGGCGCTTTTGCGCTGCAGCCAGTTGGTCGATATCTTTCAGGCGCACCGCCACTTCCATCACCTCTTCTTTGTCCATACGAAGCAATTCACGTGCGTCCTTGATGTCGATGTAACCGTCACGCCCGCCCGGGCCGGTGATGCCTTCCAGAATGCCGCCCACGGTGAAGGTCTTGCCGTTGACCGAGCCGGAAGCGTTGGTGGCGACCAGCACCACCTGGTCACCGAGCTTGACCTTCATGCCTTTGGCTAGCAGCGCTGGTACCAGTACTTTGCCCGGTTCAACCAGTGGGCCAGTTTTGTCGCCCTCACTGATGCGCTGACGCAAAGCGGGCACGGCGGCATCTTCGGCAGCGGCATCAATGCCGTTCAAGCGGATGCTGCTGTTCTCGGTAAAGTTACTGAACATGGCACCGAGCTTGACGCGCTTGGAATACGCCGCTACCGCCGGGTCGGCCTTGAGCGCGTCTTCGATCAGCAGGGCAGCGCGCGGCTGCAGGCTCATGGTCAGCGGCAGATTGTCCATTGACGCGGTGTAGCCCTTGCGGTGCACCTGCAGGTGGCCGAGCATGCTGTCGGTGATCGAGCCGACCATGGTTTGCTTGAACGAGCCCGCTGCGGCCACAAACAGCAGCAGCGCCACCACGCCTAGCGTGATCAGCAACGCGGTCAGCAGGGTACGGCGTTGGTAGCGCAACAGGTTGCGCATGGCAAGTTTGAGTGTGGATTTCATGCTGTGGCTCCTGCGGTCAGCCGCCCGTCTTCCAGCGTGAAGGTCTGCTCGGCTTCATGCATGATCTTGGGGTCGTGGGTGGAAAAAATGAAACTGGTGCCAAAGTCATCGCGCATGGCTTTCATCAGGTTGAGCACCTTGTAGGCGGTGTCGTGGTCCAGGTTGGCGGTGGGCTCGTCAGCCAGCACCAGCTTGGGCTGTCCCACCAGCGCACGCGCTACCGCCACGCGCTGCTTTTGCCCGCCTGAGAGCTGGTCCGGGCGCTTGTGCGCCTGCTCGGTCATGCCCACCGCGGCGATCATCTGGTTGACACGCTCACGGCGCTTGGCTTCGCTCCAGCCGCGCACCATCAGCAAGGGGTATTCGATGTTTTCGTAAGCGCTGAGCACCGGCACCAGGTTGAAATCCTGAAACACAAAACCCAGGTTTTCACCCCTGAAAGTGGCCGCCGCGCTGCGCGACAGGCTGCTGACGTCCACCCCGTTGACCCGAAGCGTGCCGCTGCTGGGATGGTCCAGGCAGCCAATCAGGTTCAGCAGCGTGGACTTGCCGCTGCCCGAGGGGCCGACAAAGGCGGCAAAAGCGCCCTCGCCGATCTCGAAAGTCAGCCCCTTGAGGGCGGGAACCTCCTGCTCACCCATGCGGTAGCTCTTGGTGATGTTGTTGGCTTGTATCAATGCCATGGTGTGCTCCAGTCAATCAAGGGGGTCGGTCAGCGCCTCAGCTGGCAAAAAAACCACGGGCTTTGCGCATGTCGCAGCTGCGTGACTGCGGCGCGGGCAGGGTGATGCCTTTTTCCGTGGCGCGCGTCACCATCGCGGCGTGCTGCTCGGCCTGCACCGCCTTGCACTCTTCATAGGTTTTGGCCGCCGCCATCCTGGCCTGATTCGCGCTGCGTTCTTCGGGCGTCAGCAACGATTGACCAACGCGTTGACCTTGCATTTGTCCGCCGCGCATGGCCTGTGCCGGACGACCATCTGGGCCAACGTCACCTTGCCCTTGCACCATCTGCTGATTGCCCATGGGCCCCATGCCAGCGCCGGGTCCATAGCCTGGGCCCGCTTGGGCGATGACGGTGGCAGACAGTGCAGCTACGACCGCGGTGCCAATAGCCAGTGTTTTAAAGAAATTGACGGTTTTCATGATGTTCTCCGGTTCGACTGTGGGGCGCTGCACCTGCTGCGTCCCTGAGGTGTATTGCACTGCACTCGTGTTGCTTCAGTGTGTCTGAAGCGCGGCTTTTTGCATCGCGCTGTTGCAACCGGGGCTGGCGTTACAGTGCGTTACAACACCTCTTTTTGAGCCCGTGATCATTTGCGGCCCCAAGACCCGATTCACCGCAAAATACGGACACAGCATGGACAAACAAGACTGCATCCTGATCGTCGACGACGAGCCCGAAATTCGCCGCTTGCTGACAGACTACCTGAGCCGCAACGGGTTTGAGGCGATCGCTGCCGCCGATGGCCGCGCCATGTGGCAACTGTTGCAGCAGCACGCGGTGGATTTGCTGGTGCTTGACCTGATGCTGCCCGGCACCGACGGCCTGACGCTGTGCCGCGACCTGCGCGCCAAATCCAGTTTGCCTGTGCTGATGCTGACCGCCCGCGGTGAGGATGCCGACCGCATCGTCGGCATTGAAATGGGTGCCGATGACTACATGGTCAAGCCCTTCAACCCGCGTGAGCTGTTGGCGCGGATCAAGTCCATCCTGCGCCGCACCCGCGCGCTGCCGCCCAATCTGCAGCCCGAAGCCAGCCGCTGCCTGTGCTTTGCGGGCTGGTGTCTGGACACGGCCGAGCGCATCCTGAGCGCACCCGACGGCGTCGTCACACCTTTGTCCGGTGGCGAGTACCGCTTGTTGCGAGTACTGCTGGACCACCCCAACCGGGTCGTCACACGCGACCAGTTGTTTGAGATCATCCACGGCCGCGAGGCCGAGGCTTACGACCGCGCCGTCGATGTGCAGGTCAGCCGGCTACGCCAGCGCCTGCGCGACGACAGCCGCGAGCCACAGCTGATCAAAACCGTCCGCGGTGAAGGCTATGTGCTGGCCAGCACCGTCATCGGCCAGGCGCACTGCCCGGGGCTGCCATGCGCTTGAGCAAGAGCCTGTACGCCCGCATTGCGCTGATCCTGTTGCTCGGCTTGGCGGTATCCCAGGGGGTGAGCTTTTTGCTGCAGAACCAGGAGCGCACTGACGTTGTACAACAGGCGCGTGGGCAAAATTTTTCTGAGCAAATTGCCAGTGCGGTGCAGCTGCTCGAAGCAAGCACCCCGACGCAGCGCCAGCAAAGCCTTGCGGCACTGACGCGCAGCGGCCTGCGGGCAGAATTTCTGAGCACCGATGCGGTTCACCCCAATCCACCCCGCGGCTCCTTACCAGCAATCCTGGCACAGCGCCTGGGTGGCGCGCGCGAGGTAAGGGTCAAAGGCAATGGGCCTGTTGGCGCCAGCGTGCCCGGCGCAATGGCCCGCAGCGTCGATGTGCAGTTGGCCGATGGCCAGTGGGTGCGTTTGACCGAGCAGGCGGCCAAGGCTGCTGCCACCCCGGCCTTGTCGACCGCATTGTTGGCACAGCTGGGCTTGACCTTGGCTCTGGTTGCAGGCGTCACGCTGCTGGCGGTGCGCCAAACCACGCAACCGCTGTCACAGTTGGCGCTGGCCGCCGATCGGCTCGGCCATGACCTGGACGCGGCACCCTTGTCCGAGACCGGCAGCAGTGAGATGCAGCAGGCAGCCAAAGCGTTCAACACCATGCAAACGCGCATTCGAGCCTTGGTTGAAGAACGTGAGCGGGCGCTGGCCGCCGTATCGCACGACTTACGTACCCCGCTGACGCGTATGCGCTTGCGCTGCGAACTGATCGAAGATGACAACTTGCGTGAGCAACTGGGCAGCGACATCGATGCAATGGCTGCACTGATCGACAGCACGCTGGCGTATTTGCGTGGACAGCAAAGCCAGGAGGCAGTTCGCCCGTTGGACCTGAATGCCCTGCTGGCCTGCCTGATCGACGATGCCCGGGTTCAGGGACGCACCGTCACACTGCAAGGCATTGCAAGCAATTTCTACCCTGGACGCTTGTCCGGCCTGCGCAGAGCGCTACAAAACTTGATAGACAACGCCTTCAAGCATGGGGCGTGCAACGTGACCCTGACGGTGCAGGACGATCACCAATGGCTAAGACTGGGCGTTCAGGACGACGGCCCCGGCATTGTTCCGCAAGAGCTGACCCGGGTGACCGAGCCGTATTACCGCTGTGACCAGGCGCGCAGCCAGGCCGACGGTTCGGTGGGGCTGGGCCTGGCCATCGTCAGCGACGTGGCGCGCCTGCACGGCGGCACGCTTGAGTTGGCCAACCTGCCCGGCGGCGGCCTGGGCGCCACACTGTGCCTGCCGCGCCGGATGGTTTGAACAGATTTGCCGGCTCAGGCGGGCGTCATTGCATCCCAGGCTGCCAGCGCCTCGGCCACCAGCATCAAACCCGGGCCGCCGCCCATGTAGACGCACACACCGAGCGCCTCTTCGAGTTCGGCACGGGTGCACCCCAGCCGATGCAAGGCCTTCACATGAAAGGCAATGCAACCCGCACAGTGCTGCGTGACACCAATGGCCAACGCGATCAGTTCCTTGTGCTTGGCACTGACGGCACCTTCGGCCATGGCGGCTTTGGCCATTTGACCAAAGCCTGTCATGGTGTCGGTTTGCGATTTGCGAAACGGCCCCAGGTTTTCGTTGATGCTTTTCATCAACCCGATGGAATCAAATGTGCTCATAGAACGCTCGCTTCTGTTTGTGAATATCAACCAAATTTGGCAAACAACTTGCTGTACGGGCCTTTGAGCTTGCTGGCTGCTTCCTTGGCCGCGGCAGCGTCCTGGTTGAGCAAAGCGGCTTCCAGCTTGCTTACCGACTGGTTGACTGCCTTGAGCAAACCATCAAATTCGGGGTTGGCTTTCAGGTTGGCAGGTGCCTGCACTTCGAGCTGTTTGGCCAGGTAGCTCAGGGCACCGGTTTGCGCGGTCAATTGCAATAAGCCCTTGGGCTGGGTCAGCGTGTCGGCACCATGGATCAGGATGACTTCCATCTGGCTGTGGTAGGCATTCATGTGGTCGCTGAACACCACCACGTTGTTGCGCAGGCGCATCTCGGCCATCACGTCGCGCACGCGCTCGAGCGTGTTGTGGGCGGTGGTGAGTTCACCCGCCTTGACCTGCTTGAGCGCCTGTTCGTAAACCTGGTTCACCTCGGCAACCGACGCGGCAAAGGCCGGATCGCGGTCGTACGGCGCCGCCGGTTTGGCACTGTACTGGGTGGCAAGTTTGGCCCAAGTTTCCTGCGCCTGGGTCACGGCCTGCAGCGCCTCGTCCTGTGACTTGCTGTTGGTCTTGTACAGCGCCATGCGGTAGGGTCCATTGGCCGCTTGCATCAGGTCGGTGATCGGGTCGGCGGCAAGCGCCAATGTGCCAGTTGACAGGGCGACGGCCAAGGCCAGGGTTTTGATTTTGAAGCTGATTGACGATGTCATGGTGAAGTCCTTAAGTGCAGGGGTTGTGAAGATTCGAGTGTGCGCGTGGCCGGTGAACCGTCGGTGCATGCTTCTCGAAGTTATGTAAAGATGAAGCACTCGGTGACTTTTGTCACCAAAAGATGTTCAAAAAGCCAGGTTCCCCTGAAATATCTGGTAGAGCCCAAAAGCGACCAGCGTGCCGCCGGTGAGGTACCGCAACGCTGCTTCATGTTTAAGCACACTTTTGATTTTGTTTTGCAGCCATTGCGACGAGTAGCCGATGATCAGCATCGGAATGGCCAGCCCGATCGAATAAAACCCGAGCAAGGTGATCCCTGTGGAGAGTTCGCCACTGGTGCCCACCATCGTCAACGTGCTTGACAGAAACGGGCCCACGCAGGGTACCCATATCACACCCAGCGACAGCCCGAGCAGCAGCCCGCCCAGGCGGCCCTGACTGTTGACCTGAATCGATGTGAGGCCGCTCAGGCGTTTGAAAATACTCTGGTCAAACATGACCATCAAGCCCATCAGCACGATGATCGTTGCAGCACCGATTTCAATGGCGCGCGTCTTGCCAATCAACAGCGCACCAAACAGCGAGGAGACAGCGCCCATCGCCATGAACGACAGCGCCAGACCGGTCACCACCAGCAAAGGGCGCAGGCGGTCATCACGCTCAGCACCTGCCATCACGATCGGCACAACCGGCAGCACGCAAGGCGACAACACGCTGGCCAGCCCGGCGCCCACGGCCATTGCCAGCGTGAGCACATTGAGTTCCATCAGTTCAAGGCGCTGACCGCAGAGCTGATGGCCACAGCGCTCTGGATGCCCGGTGCAAACACCTTGCTGATCTTGCCTGCCTTGTCAATCAACACCAAGGACGGCAGGCTGCGCACGCCGTAATCGTAAAACGCCTGACGAGCACCGGGATCCATGACGCTGACGTTGGCCAGATTGAACTTGCTTTTTTGCTGCGGTACCAATTTGTCCAGTTCAGCTTGTTGCGCCTGGCACGGTGCGCCCATCGGGTTGAGGAAAAAAACCAGTGTGGGTTTGCCGTTGGAGGCGACGGTGGCCTTCAACTCAGGCGTGCTCAAAGGCGCACTGGGCGCAGCCAGCGCTGCGGTCGAGGCTGCAACCAAAACGGTCGCAATAAGTGTCAATAGGCGTTGTTTCATGGTATCCGGTCCTTTCAAAATGTGCTTCAAAGATCGGACGAATTTTGCGGTGGTACACACCTAAAACGCTTGATATAAATCAGTGTTTGCTGATATACAACTATTGATGCACTTCGCTGGCACGGGGCGTGCGCTTGGTGCGCCGGATCACACGGCCAGAGATGTAGGCGTAGCCCTTGGCCTGCCACTTGGCAAGCTCGGTCATCGCAGCGGGCACCACCGTGACCACGTCGTAAAAATCATCTGCTTGATAGCCCCGAAACGTTGCAGCGTTGCGGCAGACGCGAAACTGCACGCCCTGGTCTGCCAGCGCTTTGAGTTCGTCGTAAATGTCAGGGTAGGTGGCCTGGTTCAGGCGCGACAGCATGTGCAGTTCGTTGCCATGAGCAACCACCACCAGCTGCGATTGGCTCACATCACCAAATTGCTTGAGCGCCTTGAGGTGGTTGCTGAGGTAGCCCAACCCCTGCTCCAGGTCTTGCGGGTTTTCAAAATTGAACTGGTACACCGCTTTTTGCGCGCCAAGCGCCGAACCATCAAACTTGGAGGGGTCGTTAGGGCCAGCCCAAGCGACCGCGGCCAGCAGCAGTACGGTCAACACGATTTTTTTCACGGCATTTCTCCAATCAGGTTCATGGCTTCTTGCACCACGGACTTGATCCGGGTGATGGACAAGCCATCCCGCAGCAAGTTCGGCAGGGCTTGACTGGCTTCCAGCAGCACCGGCAGTTTGAAGTCCTCCGGGTGAGTGGTGCCATGCAGGCGCTCATGCCCGGCATGGTCACTGGTGATCAACATCAGGTAGGCACCCCTGGCACGTACCTGCGCGACCAGCGGCGCCAGGCTGCGGTCTATGTAGCGCAACTCTTCCAGATACGCAGGCGACAACCAACCGCTATCAGGCCCCACATCGTCAAGCCCGCTGAGGTGCAAAAAAACAAAACGTGGCCCGGGCTGGCTGAGAAATTCTTGCACCCGCTCCACTCCATCGTCGCGCGCCAAGGCCTGCTGGCTGATCGAGGCGCTCACCAAGTAACCCAACTTGGGTTTGGCATAAAAATAAGCGGTATCAAAACCCTGGCGCTTGGCGACATCCAGCAGCGTTTCATGGCTGACTTGGGCTTGGCCGGGTTTCCAGTTGTTGTCTTGCTTGCCGCTTTGCTCAGGGGTCAGTCCCGTCAGCAGGGCTGTGTGGGCAATCAGCGTTTGCGGCGGGGTCACACTGCGTCCTTCCAGCGTGAATTGACCCGGGTGTTTGAGCGTCTCAAGTGTGGGGGCAACGTCTGGGCGCAAGGCGGTGGGGTGCAGGGCGTCAATCGACACCATCAGCACAGTCTGCAGCGGTTCGGCGCGCGCACCCGGTGCCAAAGCGCAGCCCAATGCCAACACCAGCGCCAGACGCGGCAGCGCTTTCATTGGGTAGCCGGTGCTTTTGGCAGCGGCCGGTTACCTGCCACGGTGGTCAAGCCCAGCCCTTCCCAGTCCAGCATGCCACCGCGGTAGTAATAAATTTGGCTCACCGGGTAACCCAGGCGCAGCAGGTTGGCAATACCTGTCGGGGCTTGTATGCACATTGGTCCATAGTCAAACGCGACGATCTTGAAGGCACCGGCGCAATCCCACAGGTTTTTGCCCAGGCGCGCACATCCCAGCACGTCCAGCCGGTCTTCAAGCTCGTTGTAGGCAAGGTGATAACTGTTGGGAATGGTTGCTTCCAGTGGTTCGTCTTCGTCGCGCATGTCAACGACCAAGGTCGCGCGGTCATTAAGTGCATTCAGCACGTCAAGCTCGCTCACCGGTGTCACACCAGGCTGGGGAACCAGGGGCTGAATAAAGCCCAGGGGCGCGCCACAAGCTGTTTTGTCGCGCTTGATAACCATCGGGCCGCCAGGGGTCTGGACCACAAATTCATGGCTTTGTTGGGTGATGCGCAGTGGCTGCGCATCGTCGGCCCGGGCTGGCAAGGCGCAGGCCAGAACCAGCCAGACCACGCCAAGCCAGCGCGTCATTCCTTGATGGTGCACGCCTCACCCTTGCAGGAAACTTCAGCATCCAGGTACGACACGTTGGTGTAGCCCTTGCGCCCCAGGATGTCGTACGTCTTGGTGCTCTTGGCACCGGTGGCACAGTTCACAAACACCGGCACGTCTTTGGGCACTTTGGCAAAGTCTTTTTCCATGTTTTCAATGGGCAGGCTGACCGCGCCTTTGAAGTGGCCACGGGCAAAGTCAGCCGCCGGGCGCACGTCCAGGATGAATTTGCCAGCATCCACCGCAGCCTGGAATTCCTTGGGCGAGACCTGCCCCTTGGCATAGACCGGAGCCCAGCTCAATGCACTGGCTGCCGGGGCGGCGGCCAGGCTGCCTTGCCATTTGGCCAGCGGAAAGTAAGCCAAGCGGCGGAAATCCTGCTCACGCAGCAAGTCCATGGCATCGACCACGGTGGCCATGTTGGTGCGCTCCAGCACCACGATCGGTGCGTTCTTGGACAGTTTGCCCAGCACTTCTTGTGCTTTTGTGCCTTTCAGGTCGTCAATCGACAGTTGCACCGTCTGGTTGTTGCCGCTGACCAGCGTGGGCTGACCCGGCGCGGTATCAAGCAGGATCAGGTTACCTTTTTTGATGAAGGCATCGGTGGCCAGCAGCGGTTGGGCCTTTTGGTTCCAGCCGGGCACGCCGTTGCGATAGACCCAGACATCGGTGTAGCCCATCTTGCGGAAGATGGCCGCCGAGTCAACCGACAAGGTGCATTCTCGCCCAGCGCAATAGAACACGGTCTTGGCAGCTTTGGCAATGCCCATCTTGTCGGCTGCCGCAGCAGGGTCTTTCTTGAGCACATCCAGCGGCAGGCTCAGCGAGCCGGGGATATGACCCGCGAAAAATTTGCCAGCAGGGCGGCTGTCCACCACCCAGACACTTTTGCCGATGGCGCCCTGCTCGTAAAAGCTCACCATCTGCTCATTGGTCACTTCATCCGGTGCCGGCGCAGGCGCAGCGGCGAAAGCCGAAAGCACAAACCCAGCCGCCAGACCCGTGGCGGCCAATGTGCGAAGAATCATGCGTCTCATGAGACTACTCCTTGAATATGCAAAACCCCTCAAAGAGAACACCCTGCCGTCAGCGAAGGGCAACTGACGGGCAGGGCAGTCACACGGCGATCAGCAACCGGCGGTCTTTTTGAACGACTTGCTGGTGTTCTTGCCGTCTTTGTCAAAGCGCGCGCGGATTTCATCGCCAGGCTGGATGCGTTTGTCTTTTAACTTGTCCAGCGTCAGGTCGTCGGTGATGGTGATGCTGACTGGCTCGCCGCTCTTGCTGTCTTTCAGCACAGCCACTGCAGATTTGCCATCGGCGGCCAGGGTGATTTTGGTGACCGGACCGACCATCTTGCCTTCGTCGGCAAAGGCGTTGACGCTGAAGGTGGCGCTGGACAAGCCCAGTACGGCAACGGCGATCAGGGTTGAGAGTTTGGTTTTCATGGTGAGACTCCTGCTAAAAAATGAAAAGAGAAAAATGATCAGAACTTGACTTCAAACGTGGCGTACAAATTGACCGCGTTTTCCAATGGCGTGGTGGTCATCATGTCGCCGTTAACCGCGTTGATTTCCACCGGCGCGCCGACCCAGTTGTTGCTGCCGGTGTAGTCAAACTTGTAGTACTGCACGCCAACACGGAAGAAGGCTTTGCTGACGTAAGACGAGATCGGCTGACGGTCAAGCTCTTGAATCCAGTAGGCTTCGTAAACGTTGCCGCGTGTTCCGACCTTGGCCGTCCACATGTCGTCGGCCGCCGGAGCAAAGGTGATCCAGTCTTTGGAGCCATGGTTCCATTCAAAGCCAAACTTGGACTTGCTGGGCAGGTCGTAGCGCACGCCCAGGGCAAAGGCGGTGCCGGTCTTGCTGGTGGGAGCTTCAGGGCTAAAAAACGCGCCGGTCATCAGCCCCTGGAAGCCAAATTGCGCCGACACGTTGTTGTTGGGGCGTGTGATACTCATCGCCACATCACCAAACACCTGCAAGGTGCCCGGGCCGATGTTCTTGTGCGTGGTCATAAAGCCCGCGCCGAGCCAGTCAATGTCACCCAGATTGGTCTTGGCGACCGTGTCGCCAAAATAGGTGGCGCGCATGGTGGGCGCATCAAAAATGTTCATGCCACGGTTCCACTGCAGCCAGACGCGCAGCGGGTCGGTGTCAATCGGTACCAGCGCCAAGCCCACCATATCGGTGTCCTTGAGCGAGTTGCCAAGGCTGTCGCTGTAGCCGGTTTCCAAACCACGGCCGTAGCAGAGCTTGGCGTAAGCACCCGGCAGCGAATCAATTTCTGGCGCATAGCCCAAGGTCACGCCGTCAAACGCATAGTCCACCAGCAGCGAAGGTGTACCGCCGTTGCCAGGACGCACGGCGGTATTGTTGCGCAGGTTACTGGGTGCGCCGCCGGTAGATGGCCTGCGACCAATCGAGAACCACATTTCCTTGTCGGCTATATTGCTCCAGGTGGCATAAACGCGGTCCACATTCAGGTAACTGGTGGAAGGCACATGACCCAAGGTGCCATCAAACACGCCCACACGGTCTGCAAAGAAAGGTGCGCTACCGGCGTTGGTGACTGCCCCGTCATTTTGCGAGCCAAACACCTTGTACATGTTCAGCTTGGCGGTGACGCTGACATCTTGTGTGGCCTTGGCATTCAGATCCAGCTCAAAGCGGTTGCTGAAGAGGCTCGTGTTTTTGGGTTTGTAGGCGGGGATGGTTTTGGCGAACGCCGCTATGGCACCTGGCGCTGTCGGCGTGCCCAACATGGGCGCGTTCGCAGGGTCGGTGACAAAACCAACCGCCTGTTCATAAGTTTGCATCCCGCTCATGGCAGCGCTAAACGCCGCCAATCCAGCGAGTTGACCTGCCACAGTGCCTGTCGTATCCGTGAGCATTGCTGTCTGCAATGTCGTTTTTGCATTGTCAAAAGTTGCAAACACATCGGTAAACGTCTTCGTCTGCCCTTCCAGATAGTCATAACGGAAACGGTAATCGCCACCCACCGTCAACCAACTGCCCAGAGACTTCTTTTGCAACAGCGCCATTTGCCCTTTCAGGTCTTCCAGCGCAGCCGCATCAGCGGACGGTGCCGCCGCGCTCACGGCCTTGACTTGCTCTGCGGTCTGCGCGGTTTTGACTTCATTGGCCTGCACCTGGCCCTTGAGGGCTTGCAGCTCTTTGGCCAGCAGTTCGTTTTGCTGCGCCAGCGCTTCAATGCGTTTGAGCAGGTCGGCCTCTGTGGCCATCGCCGCCACTGGCAACAACATGCCCGCAATGACGGCAGCCAGCAGTTTTTGTTTAAACCTCTTGTCCATCTCGAACTCCTATGACGTGGTTAACTTGATCCAACCCTCAGGCGCGCTTGGGCGCTGGGGTTTCTTCCTCGGTATCTTCCCATCCGGTAATCATTGATTTGATGTGCGCTGTGAGTGTGTGCCCAGTGGTGGCCAGATACAGGTGCGAGATCAGGAACGCCAGCATCAGAAACGCGCCGATGGTGTGGCCAGTGGCGATCCACTTCAGCTGCAACCCCGTCAGCCCCCAGGCGGCCCAGTCGGCGTAGAACAGATACAGCCAGCCGGTGATCCAGAGCAGCGGGCTCAGCAGCGTCAGCACGCCC
>Ga0210035_1000990_pt1 | contig 18029 bp, 20 predicted proteins | sample CryGeymeta201507_FD_183975 | JGI IMG/M metagenome (GOLD analysis project Ga0210035, IMG submission 183975) | Groundwater microbial communities from Crystal Geyser aquifers in Utah, USA - Crystal Geyser metaG 2015-07 (SPAdes) (version 2) | ecosystem: Environmental > Aquatic > Deep subsurface >...
CCCATAAATTTTTCTTTTTTTAACCCGGTCAATCTGAACAATTGAATCACCCGGATCGACACCGCTTCAGGCTCATACCTGAATTGGAAAATACTGACATGCATGGAACAATAAAGGGTTCAAGTCTTGACATAACGCTTTATGCTGTTCCTATTTGTTCGTTGTAGAATGGTAACGCTGATGTCAAGACCCGCCCCCTTCGCTTCCACTACCCCTTTGTTTCCTCAATCTTTTATTTGGAGAAATTATGCCCTCAATAGCCTTACGCGCTCACTACGACGGCAAGCAAATCCTGCTCGACGAGAATTATGAATTGCCACCCAACGCCCAACTGATGGTTACCGTGCTTGTCCCGCAAAGCGGGAACGAACGCGCAGGCTGGGCATCTTTATCCGCACAGAATCTGGCGACTGCCTATGGTGACGATGAACCGGAATACTCGGCGTCGGATGTGCTGCAATGAAGGAAGGCGATGTCGTTCTTGTTCCGTTGCCACAGGCCGATGGTCGGATAAAAAACCGTTCGGCCATCGTTTTACGCGCGATGCCACCTTTCGCCGACCTACTGGTATGCGGCATCAGCACGCAATTGCATCAGAAAGCGGTGGGATTCGATGAGCTGCTCGAACCCTCCCATGCGGATTTCAGCACCAGCGGCATCAAGGCGGCATCGCTGATTCGCCTGGGATTTTTGGCGGTTTTGCCCGTCACCGGTTTTCTCGGGGTGATCGGCAGCGTTTCTGCGGAACGCCACCGTCGCCTGGTTGAACGTCTGTCCAACTATATTCGCGCCGCAGCCCCTTAGCCCAACAGGGTGTCAGCGTAGCGCATTGTGCCCTATGTCGCTCGGATAGAGGAACAAAGGTGACGGATTTATCCAAACACCTTGCAGGTTCAAAACCCCGGCCTTCAGGCCGGTAGGAGCGCCTACCCCGGCCTGAAGGCCGGTGACTATATTGCTTAACGAGAAATGGAATTAAACGGCGCGCATGGCGCATCCGACAACACTGTTTTCATTTTGCGACTATCCGTTTTGCCAAGAAATATGCCATAATTTCCGTTTTTCGCCGTCTTAGGCAGTCATGAGCGCACAAACCCTTTACGACAAATTATGGCAATCCCATGTGGTGCATACCGAACAGGATGGCACCGCGCTGCTTTACATCGACCGCCACTTGCTGCATGAAGTGACCAGCCCGCAGGCCTTCGAGGGGCTGCGCCTGGCTGGGCGCAAGCCTTGGCGCATCGAAGCCAACCTGGCGGTGGCCGACCACAACGTGCCGACCACCGGGCGCGAGCATGGCATCGCCGACCCGATTGCGCGCCTTCAGGTGGAAACCCTGGACGACAACTGCGCCGCTTTCGGTATTACCGAATTCAAGATGGGCGACGTGCGCCAGGGCATCGTGCATGTCATCGGCCCGGAGCAGGGCGCAACCCTGCCGGGGATGACGGTGGTGTGCGGCGATTCGCACACCAGCACGCACGGCGCTTTCGGCGCGCTGGCTCACGGTATCGGCACCAGCGAGGTCGAACATGTGCTTGCTACCCAATGTTTGCTGCAGAAGAAATCCAAAACCCTGCTGGTCAGGGTGGAAGGCGCTCTGGGCAAGGGCGCCACGGCCAAGGACGTCGCCCTGGCGGTGATCGGCAAAATCGGCACTGCGGGCGGCACCGGTTACGCCATCGAGTTCGGCGGGAAGGCCGTGCGCGCGCTTTCCATGGAAGGGCGCATGACCCTGTGCAACATGGCGATCGAGGCGGGCGCGCGCGCCGGCATGGTGGCGGTGGACGAGACTACGATCAATTACATCAAGGGTCGCCCCTTCGCGCCCAAAAGCGAGCTGTGGGACAAGGCGGTGACCTACTGGCGCACGCTGGTGAGCGATGATGGCGCGCATTTCGACGCGGTGGTCGAGCTCGACGCCGCCGCCATCAAACCGCAGGTGACTTGGGGCACGTCGCCAGAAATGGTGGTTACGGTGGACGACAAGGTGCCCGACCCGGCGCGGGAGTCCGATCCGGTCAAGCGTTCCGGCATGGAGCGGGCGCTTGCCTACATGGGCTTGCAGGCGAATACGCCGATCACGCAGATCGCCGTGGACAAGGTGTTCATCGGTTCCTGCACCAATTCCCGGATCGAAGACTTGCGCGGCGCGGCGAAAATCGTCAAGGGCAAGCACAAGGCGGCGAACGTCAAGCAGGTGTTGGTGGTGCCGGGCTCCGGTCTTATCAAGCAGCAGGCCGAGAAGGAAGGGTTGGACAGGATTTTTATCGAGGCGGGTTTTGAATGGCGTGATCCCGGTTGCTCGATGTGCCTGGCGATGAACGATGACCGGCTGGAGCCGGGTGAGCGCTGCGCCTCCACCTCTAACCGTAATTTCGAGGGGCGGCAGGGGCAGGGAGGGAGAACCCATTTGGTCAGTCCGGAGATGGCCGCAGCTGCGGCGATTGCAGGGCATTTCGTCGATGTGCGCGAACTGATGAGCGAGGTGTGAGATGAATCCGAAGAAACCCATTGTGCTGATCGCGGTAAAAATTGTGCTGCTGGCGGCGATTGCCGCCGGAGTGGCGGGCTGCAACACCGTCAAGGGTGTCGGTCAGGATATCGAGAAGGGTGGCGAGGCCATTCAGAAGGCGGTTAAGTAAATGGAAAAATTCACCCGGCTGGAAGGTTTGGCGGCGCCGCTGGATCGCGCCAACGTCGATACCGACGCGATCATCCCCAAGCAGTTCCTGAAGTCCATCAAGCGCAGCGGCTTCGGGCCTAACCTGTTCGACGAGTGGCGTTATCTCGACCATGGCGAACCGGGGCAGGATTGCAGCAACCGTCCACTCAACAAGGATTTCGTGCTCAATCAGCCGCGTTACCAGGGTGCGCAAATCCTGCTGGCGCGCGAGAACTTCGGTTGCGGCTCAAGCCGAGAGCATGCGCCATGGGCACTGCTGGACTACGGTTTCCGCGCGGTTATCGCGCCCAGCTTCGCCGATATTTTCTTCAACAACTGCTACAAGAACGGCATCCTGCCGATTGTGATGGATACCGAAGAAGTCGACCGCCTGTTCAAGGAAACGGTGGCGACCGCGGGTTATCGGCTGACGGTGGACTTGGAAAAGCAGATGGTCACCACGCCGGGCGGGCATAGCGTCAGCTTCGAGGTGGATTCCTTCCGTAAATACTGCCTGCTTAACGGCCTGGATGACATCGGCCTGACGTTGCAGCACGCGGACAAGATCAAGGCGTACGAGGAACGGCGGCGCCAGTCGGAGCCGTGGGTGTTTGGCTGATCCGGGCACTCCAAAGATGAGACTTTCCGAAACCGAGGCCACCATCATCCGCCAGGCCGTCGCTGAATTTTTTGGCAGCGATGCTAGCGTGAGACTGTTCGGTTCGCGTGTCGATGATGCCGGGCGGGGCGGGGATGTGGATTTGTATGTCGAGCCCTGCGGGCGCGACGATCTTTACCGGCGGCGCATCCGTTGTCTGGCAAGACTGGCTGCGCGGCTGCCTTATCCCGTCGATCTGGTGGTGGCGGATGAGGGAAATCAGCGCCCGATTGACCGCGTGGCCGTTGCCATGGGAGTGGAATTATGACCTTGACTGTCCGCGCCGACCTGATAGCCGCGCTGCGCCGCAAGCTGGATCAGCTCGGCAACATGGGCGAGCACCTGGATTACACCCGGCGCAAGGTGTCGGGACGTTTTCCCATGCGGTCGCTGGCCGAGATGGACCCCGACGGTTTGGAAGTCCTCGCCGCATTCAAGGGTCGCTTCGCCGAACTCCAGGATCACTTGGCCTCCGCCATGCGGCTGGTCGCGCGCATCGAGGAGGTGAATGCCGACGCATTCACCTACGTGGTCAACTACATGGAGAAAATCGGCGTGGTTTCATCCGCCGAGGCATGGAACGAGGCGCGGGCGGTACGCAATGACGCGGCCCACGAGTACACGGATGATCCCGCCGGGCAGGCGGCGTTTTTCAATGAAGTGTATGAAAAAACGCCATTCCTGTTTGAGACGCGGGCGGCTTTACAGGATTTTTGCCGCCGCACCTACCCGGCATGAAAGAAGAGCAACTTAGCTTTTTAATTGTACGGCACGATAATATTGGCGATCTTGTTTGTGTGACACCACTGATCCGTGCTTTACGAAAAAAATTCAAGCATGCCAAAATAAGCGTACTTGCGAATAGCTATAACGCGGCTGTTTTGGAAAATAGTCACGATATTGATGATATTGGATGCTACACAAAAGCTAAGCATTGTGACTCATGGCGTGATGTTGTTAAGGCTTATTACCATAAGTTGAAACTTTTGGTGGAATTACGCCGTCGCCGTTTTGATTATGTGATTCTTGCTTCTCCAGGCTTTTCGCCTCGTGCCCTTTATATGGCACTTATGGTGAATCCTCGTCATATAGTGGGATTTGTTGGTGAGGGAGAGCGTGAAAGGAGTCGTTACATTGACGTCCCCGTCCAACGTAGGGGAGGCGAGTCGTTGCATGAAGCTCAGGATGTCTTTAGGTTATTGAGCCCATTGGATATTCATGGTGAACCACCTCGGGTGTGTATATCTCCAGATCGGCAACTTCAGGCTACAGTAGTTTCAAAGTTGGGTGTTTCATCGCTGCGAATTGGTGTTCATATCAGTTCACGAAAAATAAGCCAGCGCTGGCCTGCTAGGAAATATATTGAATTTATCAGGCGTATTCACGAGAAATATGATGCTGAGTTTTTGCTTTTTTGGTCTCCAGGCGGAGAAGATAACTCGTTTCATCCAGGGGATGATGCTAAGGCACTAGAAATTATGCAGGCCGTACATGATTTGCCTGTTAAGGCTTTCCCGACTGTACATCTAGGGGAGTTAATTGCCGGGTTGTCCGTTTGCGATAAGGTCGTATGCAGTGATGGCGGTGCCATGCATATTGCAGCTGGTCTTGGCAAACCCATATTGTGTTTTTTTGGGAAATCGAGTGCGGCGCGCTGGCATCCATGGGGCGTGCCATATGTTCTTCTCCAGCCAGAAAGCCGAGATGTCGAAGACGTAGATATGGACTGTGCATTAAGTGGGTTCGAGCGACTTATTCAAATAAACTTACAACAAGAAATGCCGGAGGATAGTATGCCAACAGCCAACAGCCAACAGCCAACAGCCAACAGCCAACAGCCAACAGCCAACAACACCATTGCATGCGGCTTGGGCTTGGAGTTTGTCATCGCTTGATGCCCAGCGTTGGGTAAAGGATGTTTTTGCTACTCCCCGTGCAACGCGTTATCCGATTAAACTTTTGCGTTACTGGTTCATGTATGAATTGATCAAGGAAGAATCGGCTCGCCTTGGACGGTCGTTGCGTATATGCGAAATTGGTGTTGACCGTGGGCAAATGCGGCGTTTTGTACATGATGCGGGGTTTGATGGGATTGAGTGCTGGGATGCGGTGGATTGCAGGTTGCAGCCAGAGTTAAATGCGGCAGGATATTCGCGGCAAATTGAGGCTAATGTTGATTTGGATGTTTTTGCGTTGGATGAGAAATATGACGTAATTATTGTATTGCATTTGCTTGAGCACTTGTTTGAACCGGAAAAATTGATGCTGAAACTGGCTGCGGCGTTAGTACCTGATGGCATAGTAGTTGGCGGTTTTCCTGTAACGCCAGAATGGCTGGCATCATTCCAGCAAAGAAAGATACGCCGCACGGCCTCAAAATTTGGTCATGTTAGTGTTTTTTCTCCGAAGCGAGTGGGGAGAATGGCCGAGAATTGCGGGTTAAAGCTGGATTTTCTCTCTGGCTGCTTTTTCGTCAGGAAAAGCGGGGCTGCTATTGAGAATGCTAAAAATTGGATACGACTTAATTTGCTGTGGGGTGCTCTTTTTCCGGCTCTAGGCGGTGAGATTTACTGGAGAATGCGCAACCATTGAAGAGAAGAGCGGCAATGCCAGACGAGCCGTGGTTATTTTTATGAGTTAGGAGTCGGGAGTGAGGAGTGAGGAGCGTGATTATTCGACGCTCTGCTCCTCACTCCTCACTCTTCACTCCTGACATTGGGGTATGAAATGAAAATCGCAGTTTTGCCGGGTGACGGCATTGGGCCGGAAATCGTCGCGCAGGCGGTCAAGGTGCTGAAGGCGCTGTCCAGCGACGGCATGAAGATTGAGATGGAAGAGGCGCCGATTGGCGGCGCAGGTTACGATGTGGCGGGCGATCCGCTGCCGGCGGCCACGCTGAAGCTGGCGCAGGACGCCGATGCCGTGCTGCTGGGTGCGGTCGGCGGCTGGAAATACGATACTCTGCCACGACCGATGCGCCCGGAGCAGGGACTGCTGCGCATTCGTCAGGGGCTCAACTTATTCGCCAACCTGCGCCCGGCGCTGCTCTACCCGGAGCTGGCCGATGCTTCGACCTTGAAGCCGGAAGTGGTTTCCGGATTGGACATCATGATCGTGCGTGAACTCACTGGCGACATCTACTTCGGCCAGCCGCGCGGCATCCATATCAATGCTGACGGCGAACGCGAGGGCTTCAACACCATGCGCTACTCGGAGTCGGAAATCCGCCGCATCGCGCATGTCGCTTTCGGCATTGCCGGCAAGCGCAACCGCAGGGTTTGCTCGGTGGACAAGGCCAATGTGCTGGAAACCACCGAACTGTGGCGCCAAATCGTGATCGAAGTGGCCAAAGGCTACCCGGACATCGAACTATCCCACATGTACGTGGACAACGCCGCCATGCAGTTGGTGCGCGCGCCCAAGCAGTTCGACGTGATCGTGACCGGCAACATCTTTGGTGACATCCTGTCCGATGAGGCGTCGATGCTGACCGGCTCCATCGGCATGTTGCCTTCGGCTTCACTGGACAGCAACAACAAGGGGATGTACGAGCCCAGCCACGGTTCCGCGCCGGACATCGCCGGCAAGAATATCGCCAATCCGCTCGCCACCATCCTGTCGGTGGCGATGATGATGCGCTACACTTTCAACGACGAGGCGACGGCGCAACGCATCGAGAGAGCGGTAAAAAAGGTGCTGGCTAACGGTTCGCGCACCGCCGACATCTGGACCGAGGGGACGAAGAAGGTGTCGTGCAGCGAGATGGGCGATGCGGTGGTGGCGGCTTTGTGAGGGGGCAATGCAGCAAAAAGGAGCCATAGCAATGGGAACAACTTATGAAGCTGATGTGGCCGCATGGGCTAACGAACAAGCCATGCTGTTACGCTCAGGCCAATTATCGGCCATTGACATCGAGCATATTGCAGAGGAAATAGAGGACGTGGGTAAAAGCGAACAGCGGGAACTGGCCAGCCGCTTGGCCGTATTTTTGGCCCACTTGCTTAAATGGCAATACCAGCCGGAACGTCAAAGCGCCAGTTGGCAGCGAACGATTAAAGAGCAACGCAGAGCATTGGCTTACCATCTGAAACAGGTTCCAAGCCTGAAACCAAAACTTTCCGACACGGAATGGCAGGAATATATTTGGGCGGATGCCGTTTCAATGGCTATCGAGGAAACAGGAATGGGGTGCTTCCCAAAGTCCTGCCCTTGGTCTGTTCATGATGTCTTATCGGATAATTGGTTGCCGGCGCACGAATGACTGGCCAACCCAGAATTAATGAGGTATGAAATGATGCGAGTAGGTTTGGTAGGCTGGCGCGGCATGGTGGGTTCGGTGCTGATGCAGCGGATGCGCGAGGAAAAGGATTTCGATCATTTCGAACCGGTGTTTTTTACCACCTCCAATCCGGGCGGAAGGGGTCCGCACATCGGCAAGGACGTTCCGCCGTTGAAGGATGCCAGGAATATCGATGAGATCAAGGCGATGGACGCGATCATCTCAGCTCAAGGCGGGGACTACACCCAGGAAGTGTACGGCGACCTGCGCGCCGCCGGTTGGCAGGGCTACTGGATCGACGCCGCTTCCACGCTGCGCATGAAGGACGACGCCATCATCATTCTCGACCCGGTTAACAGGAATGTCATCAAGGAAGGTCTGGCCAAGGGGGTGAAGACTTACGTCGGCGGCAACTGCACGGTTTCGCTGATGCTGATGGCGATCGGCGGCTTGTTCGACCAGGGGTTGATCGAGTGGATCAGCCCGATGACCTACCAGGCCGCCTCCGGCGCCGGTGCGCGCAACATGCGCGAGTTGATCCAGCAGATGGGCGCGATTGATAGCGAAGTGAAAGCGCTGATGAACGACCCGGCCTCGGCGATACTTACGATCGACAGGAAAGTGGCGGAGTTCATCCGCTCCGACCGCTATCCCGTGGACGCCTGGCCGGTGCCGCTGGCCGGTTCGCTGATTCCGTGGATCGACGTGGCGCTCGAATCCGGCCAGAGCAAGGAGGAGTGGAAGGCGCAGGCCGAGTGCAACAAAATACTCGGCCACAGCAGCAACCCGATCCCGATCGATGGCCTGTGCGTGCGCGTCGGCGCGATGCGTTGTCACAGCCAGGCGCTGACCATCAAGATGACCAGGGATGTGCCGCTGGCCGAGATTCACGGCATCATCGCGGCGCACAACGACTGGGTGAAAGTAGTGCCCAACGATCGCGAGATCACCATGCGCGAACTGACGCCCGCCGCCGTCACCGGCACCCTGACCGTGCCGGTGGGCCGGATGCGCAAGCTCAACATGGGGCCGCAGTACCTGTCGGCCTTCACTGTCGGCGACCAGCTGCTGTGGGGTGCTGCCGAGCCGCTACGCCGCATGTTGCGCATTCTGATTGAAGGCTGAGTCGATTCGCTATTTCCTGTCGATTTCGCCATGGCAAGGTTACAAACTTGTAATTAATCTACCCACTTACAATCCAATGTAACATGCAAGATTGGCTTGCATCCCTAACTCCATGATGTTAATTTAGTTAACCTATGTAGTCAGTCACGTTGAATTGCCGGGATGCAGGTCGGACTTCAGCCCGACCTGCGATGGCGCATTTCAAGTTGACTGATTGCTAGCCAAAAAATATCGAGGGTGGCATGGATCGAAAATATAAGAAAACCGCTTGGTTGATTGCCGGTTTGATGCTGATGGCGTCTCTTCCCGCTTTTGCGGCCGGGTTGGGCAAGCTGACGGTGACGTCGGCCCTGGGGCAACCTTTCAGGGGAGAAGTTGACCTGCTTGCGGTGGACAAAAAAGACCTCGGTGCCATCCATGCCCGTTTCGCCTCCTTCGAGGCTTTCAAGGAAGCGAAAATAGAGCGAGCTCCCGTGCTTTCCGCCATGCGTTTCAGCGTGGAACAGAAAAAAAACGGCGATCCCTATCTCAAGATTACCTCCTCAAAATCGGTAGACGACCCCTTCCTGGACATGCTGATCGAGCTCGATTGGCCTGCTGGCCGTCTGGTGCGCGAATATACCATCCTGCTTGACCCTCCCGGTTATGGCGAGCAGCAGACCGAGGTTGCGCCGGTGGTCAAACCTGTTTCAGCTGTGCCCGCACAGGCAGCGGCAGTTTCGGCTCAGCCGGCCGATACGCCGACTGGCGCTGTAAAGCCGGAAATCGGAGCGAATATTCCCCTGGACAAGAAGCTGCTGGCAAAAGAAAAAGCGAAAACGGAAGTTGCCGGGGAAAGTAAACCTGTCCGGGAAACCTATGGTCCGGTCAGGAAAGGTGAAAATCTGGCGGGTATCGCTTCTGCTCTGAAACCGGAGGGTGTCAGCCTGGAGCAGATGCTTGTTGCATTGTTCCAATCCAACAAGCAGGCGTTTGCTGGCAACAACATGAATCGGTTGCAGGCAGGCCGGATTCTCCGTGTGCCTGAGGCCGGACAAGCTGAAGAGGTGAAAACGAATGAGGCAGCCAAACAGGTGAAAGTCCATTCCGCCGACTGGCATGCCTACCGTCAGAAGCTGGCGGCGACCGTAGCCGAGGCTAGGTCGGCACGGGAAGGCGCGGCCAGGCAGGCGGTGAGCGGCAAGATCACCGCCGCGGTGGAAGACAAGGCGGCCATAGCGAAAGAATCTGCCACGGATGTTCTCAAGCTGTCCAAGAGTGAAGGCCTGGGTGGCGCAAAGCCCGCTGCGGCAGGAGTTGGCGGCGGCAAGGACATGCAGGCGATGAAGGGGCAGATCCAGGCCATGCAGGAAGAAGCCACGGCCAAGGAAAAGGCGATCAAGGAGGCCAATCAGCGCATCTCTGACCTGGAAAAAAACATCAAGGAAATGCAGAAGTTGCTGGAACTGAAAAATCAGAACTTGGCGGATATGCAGAAACAGGCTGCCATAACCAAGACGGCGCCGACGGTTTTGCCCGCCCCCGCGCCTACTGTGCCAGCAACGGCCAAGCCAAAGAAACCCAAACCGGTGCTCGTTGAGCAGAAGAAGCCGGAAGCCTCCTTCCTCGATGAAGCGATGGCAAATCCGTTCTACCTGGGCGGCGGCATCGCGGCAATCCTGTTGCTAGGCCTGCTGGGTGCGAGAGCGGTTGCGGCCAGACGCGGGAAAAACGTCGCCAGCTTCGAAGACAGCATAATGACCCATGGCGATCTCAAGGCCAACACGGTACTGGGCGGTACCAGCGGCGGCAAGATCGACACCAGCGATACTTCGTTTTTGACCGATTTCAGTCAAGCCGGACTGGGGTCGATCGATACCAACGAAGTCGATCCCATTGCCGAGGCCGAGGTCTACATGGCCTACGGTCGCGATGCACAGGCGGAGGAAATCCTCAAGGAAGCGCTGAGCAAGGATCCCAACCGTCACGAGATTCGCCTCAAGCTGCTGGAAATCTATGCCGGGCGCAAAAATCTGAATGCCTTCGAAGCCGTGGCAGGAGAAATGTATGCCGCACCTGGCGGGCAGGCCAGTCCAGTCTGGGACAAGGCGGCTGAAATGGGCCGTATGCTGGATCCGCAGAACCCTCTCTATGGCGAGAAATCGAAAGTGGCGGTTGCGACTGAGCCTGATGCCCGAGCTGATGAGGAGTTATTTGAAAAGACCCTGATTGTGGCTGGTGGCGCCGCAGGTCTGGTCGCGGCGGCAGAGCATGGCGTCACCCTTGATCTGGGTGGCCCGGAGATTATGGAAGCCGCTGAGTCGGAACTGGATTTCAATCTTGACATCGCGGCTCCGACGGTCGAAGCCACTCCTGATCTTCTGCTACCGGAGCCGACCGATGAGAGTCTGCCTGTTGAGGAGGCGGTTACCGATCTTGGGTTCGACCTCGATCTGGGCGCATTGGCTGGAGTGGTTGCTCAAGCTGAGCAACCTGCGGTTGCGCCGGTTGTCGAGACAGAAGAGCCGGTTGCCGATATGGGACTGGATTTCAATCTGGATCTGGGTGCTCCCACTGTGGTTAAAGCTGCACCAGAAACGGTTGCGGCAACCGTGGAGTCGGATGAGAACGCGATGGAGTTCGATCTTGGCGTACTGACTCAGGCGGCTCCTGCCGTACCTGTCGAGGAATTGATCAGCGCCGATAGCTGGAAAGATGAAGTGATGGAGCTCGATGTCGGCGGATTGGCAGCGGCGCCCGGCACTGAGGATGAGATGGCGGAAGTCGAGGGCGAACTGGAGATGCCCGATTTCTTCGTTGGCGAAGAAGCTGAATCCGTGGGTGAAGAGATAGAATCCATCGAGCTTGCCGCGCTTCCCGTTGAAGAGTCTCCGCTGGATTTCGATTTCAATCTGGATCAGGAAGAAACCCCCGCGCCCACCGAACCCAAAGGAGTGGCGGTTCCGGACCTCGACTTTTCCGGTATCAGCCTGGAGTTGAGCGAGCCTGGTTCGGTAAAGGTGGCGATCACCGATTTGCCGGATGATTTCGGCAGTCAGGAAGTTTCGACCAAGCTGGATCTGGCGAGAGCTTACATCGACATGGGCGATATGGAAGGTGCGAGGGATATCCTGCAGGAGGTGCTGAAAGAAGGCGTAACCGAGCAACAGGAAGAAGCGCGGAAGCTGCTCGCCGAACTGGGGTGATGTGTCGTCATGAAGCCCTTCTTCTCCATCCGGCCAGCCTGATCCTGATCTGGCTGGCCTTTGCTTTTTGCATTCCCTGGCTGCGACCTGTCGAACTGTCAGCGATCGTTTTGCTGTTTTCCCTGCCGCTGTTGCTGCGGCACTCCGTTCAGTACTTCAAATTGTTGCGTCGCAGCCGCTGGCTGCTGATTTCCCTGATTCTGGTGTATGCCTTCGTTACGCCCGGTGTAGCGGCGGTTGCCGTCCTGGGTGCCTACAGCCCCAGCCGGGAGGGCTTGCTGTCGGGCGGCCTCCAGGCACTACGTCTGCTTGCTCTGCTGTCTACTCTGGCACTATTGCTGGCGACGACTTCACGTGACCGGATCTTGGCTGGCCTGTATTTTCTGTTGCGGCCTTTCGTCTTGATCGGGGTGGATATCGATCGGGTTGCAGCGCGCATCTGGCTAACCCTGCACTATGCCGAGCAGGCCGAACCGCAGCACTCCGGCGCATGGCGCGAACGCTTGCAAGCCGCGCTGCATGGCTCGGGGCATGAAATAACCCGTATTGAACTGGAAATCGGGCGTTTAGCCCGGCCGGATTATGCCGCATTATTGTGTGCCGCTCTTGTACTCGGGCTGCTGCTGGCGCGGCAAGTGATATGAGAATCGCGCTCGGCGTCGAATATGACGGCAGCCATTTCTGTGGCTGGCAAAGTCAGCTTTCCGGCTGTGGCGTGCAGGACATCCTGGAGCGTGCGCTCGAAGGCATTGCCGGGAAACCCCTCCGGGTGGTGACGGCGGGGCGCACCGACACGGGCGTGCATGCGCTGCACCAGGTCGTGCATTTCGATACCGACGTAGCCAGGCCGGACAGCGCCTGGGTTCGCGGCGTCAATGCCCTGTTGCCGGACAGCGTAGCCGTGCTGTGGGCGCGGCCGGTGAGCGATGAGTTCCATGCCCGTTTCAGCGCGGTATCCCGAAATTACCACTATTTGCTGCTCAACCACCCGGTGCGCCCCGCGCTGCTTTCCGGCAAGGTGGGCTGGTTCCACCAGCCACTGGATGTGGAGGCGATGCGGCAAGGGGCCCAATTCCTCTTGGGGGAGCACGACTTCACCGCTTTCCGCGCCGCCGAGTGCCAGGCCAAGTCGCCGATCAAGCATTTGCAGCAAATCGGGATAGCCACAAGTGGCGAATATATTCTGTTCGACTTTACCGCCAATGCCTTTCTTCACCACATGGTGCGCAACCTGGTCGGCAGTCTGGTCTATGTCGGCAAGGGTAAACATTCGCCGCCCTGGATGCTGGAGCTGCTGGAAAACCGGGATCGTACCCGCTCCGCGCCCACCTTCGCGCCGGATGGGCTGTACCTGGCCGGCATCAGTTACGATCCTAAATGGGCTATTCCCGAACTTTCGAGAATGCCGAATTTTGCGTTTGGCTGAGCTGAGATTAAACTTCCTCCTTTGCATTAAACTCAAACCATGACCCGAATCAAGATCTGCGGTATCACCCGGAGCGAGGATGCGCTGGTCTGCGCCCAAGCGGGCGTTGACGCCATCGGACTGGTGTTTTATCCGCCCAGCCCACGCCACGTCGCAGCGGCGCAGGCAGCGGCTATCACCCGCGCCCTGCCGCCTTTCATCACCACCGTTGGCCTGTTCGTTAACCCTGCGCCGGAGCAGGTGGAAGCGGTACTTAACGAGGTACGTCTCGATGTGCTGCAATTCCACGGTGACGAGTCGCCGGAATTCTGCGCAGGTTTCGGCGTCCCTTATCTGAAGGCAATTCGCGTCAAAGCGGGGGTGGATTTGGTACAATGCGCAATTCGTTATCAGGAAGCCCAAGGCCTGTTGCTGGATGCCTATGTCGAAGGTACGCCCGGCGGCACCGGACAGTTCTTTGACTGGGAACTGATTCCGGCCGAATTGCCGCTGCCGGTGGTTTTGTCCGGGGGGCTTTCGCCTGCCAACATCGCGGAGGCGATTCGCCGCGTGAGGCCGTGGGCGGTGGATGTGTCGAGCGGGGTAGAGGCATCAAAAGGGATCAAGGATGCGGCGAAGATCGCCGCGTTTATCGAAGAAGCGCGCAAGGAGTGCAAATAAGTGCAGAGGGTTGATTTGCCGGATCAGACCGGCCATTTCGGGGCTTACGGCGGAATTTTTGTCAGCGAGACGCTGATTCCGGCGCTGGACGAGTTGCGCATCGCCTATGGGCAATGCAAGACCGATCCTGAATTCCAGGCGGAATTCGCCCGTGAACTGAAGCATTACGTGGGCCGCCCAAGTCCGATTTATCACGCCAGGCGCTGGTCGGAACAGCTCGATGGCGCGCAGATTTACTTGAAGCGCGAAGACCTCAACCACACCGGCGCCCACAAGATCAACAATACCATCGGCCAGGCCCTGCTTGCCCGCCGCATGGGCAAGAAGCGGGTGATTGCCGAAACCGGCGCAGGCCAGCACGGCGTCGCGACCGCCACCGTGGCGGCGCGCTACGGGCTGGAGTGCGTGGTCTACATGGGCAGCGCGGACATCAAGCGGCAGGCGTCCAATGTCTATCGCATGAAACTGCTGGGCGCCACGGTGGTGCCGGTGGAATCCGGTTCGAAAACGCTCAAGGATGCCCTGAACGAGGCCATGCGCGACTGGGTAGCCCATGTCGAAAATACTTTCTACATTCTTGGCACGGCGGCGGGCCCGCATCCCTATCCCATGCTGGTGCGCGACTTCCAGTCGGTCATCGGCGAGGAAGCCCGGATACAGATGCCGGAAATGACCGGGCGCCAGCCGGACGCGCTGATTGCCTGCGTCGGCGGCGGTTCGAACGCCATCGGCCTGTTCTACCCCTATATCGCCGACGACAGCGTCAAGCTGATCGGCGTGGAGGCGGCCGGTCTGGGGCTGGATAGCGGCAAACACGCCGCGCCGCTGAATGCCGGAACAGCGGGGGTATTGCATGGCGCGCGCCAATATTTGATGCAGGATGCCAACGGCCAGATCATCGAAACCCATTCAATTTCAGCCGGTCTGGATTACCCAGGCGTCGGCCCCGAGCATTGCTGGCTCAAGGATACTGGACGCGCCGAGTACGTTGCGGTGACCGATGCCGAGGCATTGCAGGCCTTCCACGACCTGTGCCGCTTTGAAGGCATCATCCCGGCGCTGGAATCGAGCCATGCCTTGGCCTACGCCGCCAAGCTCGCCCCCACCCTGCCGCGCGACAAGATTTTGCTGGTCAACCTGTCCGGTCGCGGCGACAAGGACATGAACACGGTGGCGGAGTTGTCTGGAATTAAGTTTTAGGAACAGCTATGTCACGCATTGCAGCTCATGTAGGGTGCAAAAGCTGCGCGCATTGCACCGGAACCGCGAACATACGGCGCAATGCGCTTCGCTTATTGCGCCCTACGGCTTAAACGAGTTAAAGGCTATGCATCACAGGTGAATCATAGGGTTATCCTGATCGACGGCCCCATGCTGGCAGAACTAATGATGGACTACGATCTGGGCGTTTCCACCAAAGAGGTTTATACGGTGAAGCGGCTGGATAGCGATTATTTTGAAGAAGACTGAATTATGAGCCGCATTGGAACAACCTTTACCGCGCTCAAAGCGCAAAACAAAAAAGCCCTGATCCCCTTCATCACCGCCGGCGATCCCGTGCCGGACCGGACGGTGCCGCTGATGCACCGGCTGGTGGAGGCGGGGGCGAACATTATCGAACTCGGGGTGCCGTTTTCCGACCCGATGGCGGATGGTCCGACCATCCAGCGCGCGTCCGAGCGGGCGCTCAAGCATGGCGTCAGCCTTCGCGACGTGCTCGGCATGGTGGTCGAGTTTCGCAAGCAGGATACGGCTACCCCGGTGGTGCTGATGGGTTATGCCAATCCGATCGAGGCGATGGGCCATGAGCCGTTTGCAGCCGCTGCCGCAGCGGCTGGCGTGGACGGTGTTCTGACAGTGGACTACCCGCCCGAGGAAAGCGCTTCGTTCGTGGCGCTCCTTGGCCATCATGGCATCGATCCGATCTACCTGCTGTCACCGACCACGCCGGAAGCGCGCATGGCGCAGATTGGCAAACTGGCGCGGGGCTTCATCTACTACGTTTCGCTCAAGGGCGTGACGGGTGCGGCCACCCTCGACACCGCCGAAGTTGCGAGGAAAATTCCGCAGATCCGGGCGGCCACCAGCCTGCCTGTGGCTATCGGTTTCGGCATTCGGGATGGCCAGACGGCAAGAACCGTGTCGCAACTGGCCGACGCGGTGGTGATCGGCAGCCGCATCGTGGAGGAAATCGAGAATTCGACGGCGGCATCGTTGCCGGATAATGTTTACACCCTGGTGAAGAGCTTCCGGGATGCGATGGATGGCAAATAAGGAAAGACAATGAACTGGTTCCAGAAATTATTGCCTCCCAAGATCAAGCGCAAGGTAGAGGGCGCCAAAAAAAGCATGCCCGAGGGCCTGTGGAGCAAATGCCCGTCCTGCGAGGCGGTGCTGTACCGCGCCGACCTGGAAAAGAACAGGGAGGTGTGCCCGAAGTGCGGCTATCACAACCGCCTGTCGGCACGAGCGCGGCTCGATTCGCTGCTTGACCCGGAAGGCCGCCACGAAATCGGCGCGGAACTGCAACCGGTGGATTTTCTCAAATTCAAGGACAGCAAGCGTTACACCGACCGCCTGACTGAAGCGCAGCGCGATACCAGCGAATCCGATGCCCTGGTGGTGATGCAGGGCAGCATCAATACCCTGCCGCTGGTGGTGGCGGCATTCGAGTTCAAATTCATGGGCGGCTCGATGGGGTCGGTGGTGGGCGAGCGCTTCGTGCGCGGCGTTCAGGCCTGTGTCGAGCAGAATCTGCCGTTCGTGTGCTTTGCCGCCAGCGGCGGCGCGCGGATGCAGGAAGGCTTGACCTCGCTGATGCAGATGGCCAAGACCAGCGCCGTGCTGACCCAACTCTCCAAAGCCAGGCTACCGTTCATCTCGGTGCTGACCGATCCCACCATGGGCGGCGTTTCCGCCAGTTTCGCCATGCTCGGCGACACCATCATCGCCGAACCCAATGCCCTGATCGGTTTCGCCGGCCCGCGCGTGATCGAGCAGACGGTGCGCGAAACCCTGCCGGAAGGCTTCCAGCGTTCCGAATTTCTGCTCGAGCATGGCGCGATCGACATGATCGTGGATCGGCGCGAACTGCGCGACCGGCTGGCCAACCTGATTGCCATGATGATGCGGCTGCCGCCGGCGGCAGCAGCGTGAGTTTTTGTAGGTTGGGCTCCCCGAGCCCAACATGATGGCCATCGGCATGACTTTAAATATCGTCGGGCACGGCGTGCCCGACCTACCCAACTGGCTTCGCCACCTCGAAAGCCTGCACCCCAAAACCATTGATCTCGGCCTCGATCGGGTGGTCGAGGTAAAGCAGCGTCTCAACCTGAACCCCCCATTCCCCATCATCACCGTCGCCGGCACCAACGGCAAAGGTTCGACCTGCGCCATGCTGGAGGCGATTCTGCTGGCTGCGGGCTACCGCATTGGCTTGTACACTTCGCCGCACCTGTTGCGCTACAACGAGCGGGTGCGGATCAATGGCTTCGAGGCGAGCGACGAAGCTTTGTGTGAAGCCTTTGCCGCCGTCGAGCAGGCGCGCGGAGAGGTGTCGCTAACTTATTTCGAGTTCGGTACTCTGGCTGCGGTATGGCTGTTTGTCCGCGCGGGTCTTTCTGCGGTGATCCTCGAGGTTGGCTTGGGAGGCAGGCTGGACGCGGTTAATGCTTTCGACGCCGACTGCGCGGTGCTGACCAGCGTGGACTTTGACCACATGGATTATCTCGGTGACAGTCGCCTGGCGATCGGTTATGAAAAGGCCGGGATTTTCCGCGCAGGTAAGCCGGCTGTTTGCGGCGAGTTCGACGTGCCATACAGCGTATTGGCCCATGCCGAGAAAATCGGTGCGGACCTGCGCCGGATCGGTTCCGATTTCGGCTATGACGGTCTAGGAGCCTGTCGGACTTATGGGGATCGAAGCGAGAATTCGGCTGGGCGAGGACAGATTTTGCCGGTTTTGCAGGTCAATAGTCGTTCTATTGGCCAAAAAAGCGGCGAAATATGGACCGCCCAGGTGGATTCGC
>Ga0210035_1000993_pt1 | contig 17983 bp, 4 predicted proteins | sample CryGeymeta201507_FD_183975 | JGI IMG/M metagenome (GOLD analysis project Ga0210035, IMG submission 183975) | Groundwater microbial communities from Crystal Geyser aquifers in Utah, USA - Crystal Geyser metaG 2015-07 (SPAdes) (version 2) | ecosystem: Environmental > Aquatic > Deep subsurface >...
CCGGCTGTATCATTATGTCGTTATTAAAATTTATAAAAAATAAGCCGTTAAGAGTAGTGTTTTAAACGATGTTTAATTTATCGTACTTAAACACTTGTTTGTAGGTTACCATTACAAACAGCATGCTACAGCCGGTAATTTATAACCGTTTATTATAAAAGTTTAACACCGGTACAGTTTACACTACATGGCATTACATTTTATCTATAGTTATAAAACCAATCGTTTACGTACGGTAAATTGTAACGGGTAATATTGTTGTTATAAAATTTTATAAAACGTTGTTTATGATTTTTATAAACTAACGTACATGATACTACAAGATTATGTAGTTCCCCTGTTGTAACAGTATCACACTATTAAGATTTATAAAAAATAAGCCCCTGCATTACTATGTTTACACAAGTGTTTAACTTTAAGTTAACTCTATTAAACAATAATAAACGCTATGAATTTATTTTATATTGTTAACGCTACACGTTGTATACTTATTTGTATTGTATAATGTTAATAACATGTATTGCTCAATACAGTATTTAAATCTATGTTGGTATGAATACATTTACATACTAGTATTTTTCCCATAGGTACTTGCATATCTCACAGTATATAAAACCTTTCCAAAATGGTGTACACTTGTAAACATTTATACAACAAAAAAAAAGGTAATAAATTACATACATAGTATATCCTCGTTTTTATGTATGCATTAACTATTACATAATTATATTTATTACTTTTTATACGTATACATTTACTAGAATAACTTTTTATAATATATGTATATATATATACACATATACGTAGTACAGTTATGTACTGCTATACTGGTGGTAGTTCTGTATATGTTTTGTAAACACCTTTCCTGTATATTATTAAATATAGTCCGCTACGCTCAACATTACATTGATAAAGACAGTAGTAATACAATTATATACGCTGCATAAAACAGCACCGGGTAAACATCAAGTACTGCTGTATTACATTAACACGTAAACGTATATGAAGTAACTCATCTGCGTACATAATATACTGCATCTATTATCTTTCCTATAAAATGTATATTACCCGTTGTTGCTAACCCACACGGTTAAGTACTAACATAAGTTAATGTATTGTAATATAGTTATACACGCGTTCGTAAGCATTAACACGCTATGTTAGTTTATACTAAATTTATTAAAACCCGTAACTTATATGTTTACATGTAACGGTTATGGTGTTGTCACCGGAAAGGTATACATAGCTAAAACATACGTCATAGACGAATTATAATTGTTACCTTTCCTATAATAACTAAATGTATGTAAACATAACAGACTTCAAAAAATTGAAAAAGGACAAACAATATGTGTATACATGTACGCGCTTTGTTTTCTTATAGACGTACGCATGTAGAAGTATATTGACTGTATTCATATAATACATCTTATATGTAATTACGTAAACCTATGTTAACAACCACGATGACCCTACATAACGTATAAACGTGTTATACAGCGTTACATTTATTATACGTATCACTTCGTTTATTATGTTATTGTTTTATATGTTTATATAAAGTTTACAACATTTTACACGTTTACGGGTATACTTAACATTACAGTGTAAACTTGAAAAGGTAGTTATCTTTCCAATAAATCATGTTAAGTACATATGTACTATCATACATAAAAATAGTATTTATTGATTAATAATAGTATTTAATTTAAATAAATATGTATGTATATGCAGTATTTTTATTGACGTTATTAATTATAAGCATCACATACTGTATTACTTTACACTATATGTGTATTATATTAATTAGATTACGTATACCACAATTTTTTATTAACGTATACTATATATAGTAAAACAAACGCGTTAAGCAAGCGTAATAATTTGTATAATATTAAAAAAATGCTTTTCTATAACATACATACACTAATATTGTGTATAGTTAGTAGCTAACAACATACATATACGTTTATACGTAACCTTTCCCAGTATATTTATAATGTAATACATATTAAATCCCAAACTAAAACTCGAGACACATATTATGTATTAATAATAAAACTACACGTGTACGTTAAAATTATCCTGTATAGACTACTTCTTATTTTATATGTACGTTAGTGTTCTGTATATACCACTATTGTATAGGTAGCTGTAATTTACGACATGTACCTTTCTTATGAGTTCTGTATAATGCTTGTAAACGTAAAGCATCATTTACAAAACAACCGCACATGTCATGTACTACATTAAAATAACGTACCATGTACACTAAAAATTTAATATTACTTATTCTTACGTTTTTTATATGTTACTAAAACTTGTAATAATAAAACGCGGTGGGTTCTACTTTTTTGCTGTGGTTACGTATATCACTTTTTTAAGTATTAACCCTATACAGTTGATATGCTATGTTTATTACGTTGTGATAACAACGATACATTAAAGTACATGTAAACGCAGGAAAGGCGTTATATACAATTATTACATGTCAGTAGCAATATAGTGTAATAAATCAATATATGTGGTTTAAACATTTATTAATACAGCAATAGTATATCATACTGTAAATACACGTAAACTATTATGATCGCAACAAGTTAAGTAAACGGTAACATTACAATGTTATTCGTATACATAACGGTAATGTTTAGCCTTTACAACAAACTTATGTATTATAAAAGTCTTTCTTGTAACGATACACAGGGATGATCACAAGCAATCAACAAAAATAAATTTATAAAGTTAATTTTTGCTGGATATGTAAATGATTTATGTAATACCTTTCCAGAAGTAATATTACGTACAGCATATCAAACAATAACAAAACCCAAAAAGGTATACTTGATTTAAAAACGTAATCGTTATGTTATGTAATTTAAATTAAGTGTATGTAACTATTAACGTATGAAAAATTAACACAACGTGTATATGTTAGAAGTTAGCTTATGCTAAACAACAAAGTAATAACCACAGTATATTTATGTGTTACATACATTAAACACTGCACATATTACATAAACTTAATGTATACATTACTTTTTATGCATACCTATTTTTATATATAATAAATACATGTAATATATACTGCATATAGAAACTTACAAAAAGGAAGTAACAGGTATACTACGTTAGGTAAAGTATATAATATATTATAACTTACTTGCCGTGTTTTTGTTTAGTATACTACGCACGTTACTATATCGCGTGCGTAGGAAAGGTGTACCCCAGCAGCACTGTAAAATGTTATATGGTATGTTATATATGTTAATGCAATTGTTAAATGATAAGAAATGTTTTTTACTTATTTTTGTTGTTTACAACATAAAATGTTTTGATATTAACTTAGGAAAGGTTTACGCGTTAGTAAAGTAATGTACCATACATACAAAGGATTGATAATATGATGGGAATAACTATAAAACTTATAGTTGTTAGTATATGAATAAACCTTTTATATATGTGCATTTTATTTACATGATTAGTTTAAACTGTACATGTCATGTAATTTAATAACATATAAAAAAATGCATAAGGATCATGTAAGCTACTTGCGCAATACACATGCAGCCTTTCCTGGTAAGTACAGTGTTATTAATGGTATTAAAACACCAAAAATAAGATAACACTTTTATATTAATACGAGGCTTTGTAATAATATGCATATAGATTTTAATGCAAAAAACATATTTAAGTCATTACCATTCTTACATACACGGGACTTATATATCATAAACTGCGCTTAAAAACATATATAGTTACGCTATGTTGTATGTATACGTATGCAAGTTAATGATAATAATAAAAGTTGTTGTATATAATGTAAAGTAACATGTATTGTTATATTCTGTTTTTTTTTGTTTGTAACGCAGACATAAAACCTCTATCTTCTAGGAAAGATAACACAACGTATTATAGTACTTATATTGTATTGTAGTAATTGTACGCAACACTATTAGATATTTATACAAGTGCTTTATATGTGCATTACGTACATGACGTGTAGTATAATAACAATTACTTTATACGTTGATGTATTCAGCGTATTTAATTGCTTCCTGGTTTTTGTTGTTGTACATAACGTGTGCATGATCTTTCTCAGGAAAGGTTCTTTCTATGAGGGACATACTATGAAAAAGAATATTATAGTGTAATGTATAAATTTAATTTTGTTAAATAAATTTATATTTTTATACATTCCAGGTCTTGTTTATGAACTGCATTACCACTACTAACTATAATATAATAATCGTAGACTACTATACTTTTGTGTATAGTATATACACTGTTATGTGCATTGCATAATTTAAACTACGCATTGTACTAATATTAAACCTTTCCTATTAAGTACGGTGTGTTATAAGTTTCGTTAACCTGCACATACAACGTACACAGGTTCACAGCGTGTAATATCATACGTGTATTATTTACATGCAAACTTTTATATTTTAAATTATAACCTGTATAGTTATAAAAAGGTGTTTATGTTACCATAAGTATTTTCATTTTATAAGGTCACTTATACGTTAGTAAATTGCTGTAAAAAAAAATTCAGGTGAGATTATTTCACACGGAAAGCTATTTTTATATAAGCATTAAGTAATAAAATAACAACCTTTCACAAGAGATATACTTACGCATGACATATAAAAATGCTTTGTATATGATGTTGTCATACCTTTCCTATATAGTATCCGTAGTAGCTATATTATATCAATAACACCAAACGAGGCAATACATAAGTGTGTACGTTACGTATTTAATAGCAATAAGTATATAGTCTTCTTTTACAAGAACCCGTTTAATGCAGGTTTTTTTGTTATTAGGTGTTACTTCCATTTCTATAGGAAAGGTTGTACTACATTAAATGTATTAAGCAATTAATGTGTACGGCGATATAACTTTTGTGTATACTTGTGTTTGCATTTTCCATTTATGTTTTTATGTAATGTATATACTAGGTGCTTTTAGGAAAGGTCATCTTCCATATAGCTACGTATTACATTCTATGTAATTACGTTATTTGTTTTTAATAGTACCTACATATTACGTTAATTTAATAGGAAAGGGTTTAACAACAACAGTTATTTATTTACATTTGTTAACTACTCCGGTACGTATAAGTATTTTTATATGTATTAAATGTTTTAAAAGTCTTAAAACGCAATAGTTATATATAAAACGGAAAGTTATTGTAATTACACTTTTAAAGATACAGTTGTGCACATGTAAATTCATTAATATAATACCTTCTATACAGTTGTCATCCTTTTTTATGTCCTGTTTTATTATGTAATAAAATTAAAAAGGAAAGGTATATTAAGAGATACAGCTATTGAACTACAGATATGTTATGTTATACTTTAAGTTCCAGTTTTGTTACGTTACTATCATACAAGGGGATCTTTCCCTAATTACCCGGGGTGTAGACTTTATAACAAAGCAACCATACAATTACAAGAAGTACTAATATTAACATACTAAAATAAAAAATAAAGTAATATAACACATGCAGTAATGCATTACGTATATAGTTATATTATATTTATATGTTAAAATGTACATATTATTTTTATGTATACAATTTATATGATAATGTATTAAAACATAACCGTAAACCTACGTTGAGTTTAATTTTCCGTGTATTAAACTAATACCTTTTCTATAAACAGTAATAGTGAAACGGAGGTAACACTCCAAAACAAGCAATGAATAACGTAAAATAGTATGTATTAACTATCCTTGTACCATTAAAAATTTATTATATTATACGTTTACGTTTTGTTATAATATTAACTCCGATATAAAATAATAATGTGTAAAACCTTTCCTAGTTATAACGTAATTGTAACGTTACATCCTATCGGATATAACAATACTATGTATGTTGTTAATATAAAAAAAATTTAAAAAATGACGTTATTATAAACATACACTCAAAAATTTATAGGTAGTATTAATACTAATAACAAGAGTGTCTTTTGCATGTAAGATGCGTCATGCTACGTTAATGTGTTTGTAATTGACAACGTTATCTGAATAACCTTCCGTATAAAGAACTAACCGATGATGTTACATTAACACTACAGAATCAATAATGTCATTTAATTTTAATAACGTGTGTGACATACGTTTTAAAAAATATAATGCGCTGTGAGCCACTTGCATGATATTATATGCATTACAAAAATGCATACATTCTTTTAGTATCGTTACCTGAGATTATACTTTTACAGTTACGGAATCAGTACATATATTTTATGGAAAGGTATGTTAATAGTTTGTGACGATAACCACGTACTATAATAATATGTTTCATCTCTACGTTATCTACATATATAAAAAGTATGTACACATATGTATTATTACGTTTTTAATATTTTATATTTTGTTGCATGTAATAACTACGTGTTTCTTACATGTAGGAAAGATATCGTATACTTAGCCATACTTTGAATACACATTACCTTTCCTAAAATATGTATGTTATAACAAAAATAAAAAGCATTTAAAATACTATATTAAACATAAAAGTTCATATATTTAAGTACAGGCAATACAACTCAATACACGTAACACAGGGCACCATCATTATTATAAGCATTGTTTACACATTGTGATTTTTTTATTTTACATAATACCGTTTATACTTAATAATACAGTTGAAGTAACTTGTACTACCTATGATTTTCTATATACGTTAATTTACATGTGTTTCACTTTACTGTTTGCTGTTGCGTAGTATGTGCTTAATACTATTCACGGAAAGGTTATTGTGCTTGTATGGGAAGTTAACTACAAAAGAATGTAGTATATATCAACAAAAAATAAAGAACCATATACACCACAGGAACATTTTATTGATTTGTTTGTTTCAAACTTTGATGACAGTTGTATGTGTATCAGGAAAGATATAATCGGGATATCAGTATGTTTTTAATGTTAATCCTACAAACAAGTATTTAAGTGTGGTAAATTACATTACTACGTAAAACACGACTCTTAAAGACTTAATTTTCATAAATGCTAGTACTGGCGTAGTATTACAGTTGGTAAATCATATTAACTTACACTAACATTTGTAACAGATTATAAAAATTATAAACAATGTGTTCTAAAATTTTATAACCACGTAAGTCACGGTAGTCTACCGTAAAGCACAATGCACTTATACAAGCCTTTATAAAATGTATAATTTTAAGTACAGTAATTAACCGGTATAATCGAAGTTAAAACGGTGTTAACGCCCGTACGTAGTACGTTGTTTTTATAGATGTATATAAATGTAATGTTACGTAACGTAAATTATAACGGCATTAAACTTTTATAACGTATCAGCTATAAATTACCGGCTGTAGGCTCTGCTTGTAAGTCTATCGTACAAACAAGTGTTTAAGTGTAGTAGGTACACATAATAATTACGGTTCTTAAATGCCTATTTTTATAAATTTTAATAAGGATGCAATGTTGCAAACGGTAAATTATGTAAACTTACAATGCCGGGTTTGATAGTTTATAAAAATTAGAAATACCGTTTTATAAAATTTTATAAAAACATCAGAGTAAACGTTATAATTTACCGGACTTAAACACTTGGTTTTATATTTATACATACAATGTAATGGTACGAGACGTATATTATAACATCGTTAAACTTTTATACTGAGCAGTTTACAATTTACCGGCTGTAACAAGCTATTTTTAAGGTTAACATATAAACAAGTGTTTAAGTACGATAAATTAAACATCGTTTAAAACACTACTCTTAACGGCTTATTTTTTATAAATTTTAATAACGACATAATGATACAGCCGGTAAATCATAACACTCTATGGTAACGTTTATAAAATTTTATAAAACGCCTAAAAAAAATTTTATAAACATTTATAAAAATTTTATAAAAGTATAAAAAAATTTTATAAAATTTTATGAAATTTACAAAAATCTCCAATTTTCGAAAAATGAGGTCGGACAGAAAATTTTTGGGAAATTTACAAAATTTATACAAATTTTATAAAAAGTTATAACCTTGCATAAACTTTGTATAAATTTATAAATTTAATGATTTACCGGCTGTAGCAACTTATAAATTTTATAAAATTTATATAAAATTATGATAAATTTTAGTAAAATTTACAAAATTTTCGTAAGGAATGAGAAAATTTTCGTAAGGAAAGTTTTTTTTGCAAAAAAGTGCAAAAATTTTCGTAAGGAATGAGCAAATTTTCGTAAGGAAACTCTTTCCTTACGTTTTTGGGAAAATTTCCGTAAAAATTATGATTTACCGGCTGTAGCGACTTATAAAATTTATAAAATTTGTTAAAATTTTTGTGAAAAAGTGCAAATTTCGGAAATTTCGGAAATTTGCGCGCGCACTTTTTTTTTCGGGGGGAAAAAAAGTGTAAAAAAGTGCTTTTTTCTCTGTTTCTCGGCCGGAAAATGACGTGCATTTTTTGTAAATTGATGTTTTTTCGATGATTTTTGGACAAAATTTGGACACTTTTTTCCCGAAATTTTTGCAAAAAAGTGAAATTCACCAAAATTTGACAAAAAAATGACAAAATTTGCACAAATTTTCCCCGAGTTTTCCCTCCGAAATTTTTTCGGGGAAAAACGCTGTTTTCGCTCTGTAGCGACTTATAAAAGTTATAAATTTTATTGAATTTTCGTAAGGAAAATCCCGAATTTTGCAAATTTGCAAAATTTCGGGAAATTTTTGTGCACTTTTTTTGCACTTTTTTTCCCAGGGGGAATTTCGGGGGTTTTTTCGCTGTTTCCGCTTCTCAGCGACTTACAAATTTTGCAAAAAAAAGTGCAGATTTTGTTTTTTTGTAAAATTTTGCAAAAAAAAAAGTGTTTTTTAGAGTGAAAAACAATAGCCCCCGACGTGCCCCCCGAAATTACATGACGTGTTTTTTCACACTTCGAACTTTTTTTTCGGGCAACTCTCTTTTTGCATTTTCGACGCATTTCTACAGAGCGAAAATAGCTCCGAAAAAAAAATATGACTTTTTTACACAAAAATTTGTTTCCCCTATAGGCCCCTTGTTGCGCAGGGGGGGGTCAGTTTTCCTTACGTTTTTTTCCTTAGCAGTTTCAGCACAAAAAATGACATTTCAGAAAAAAAAATTAAATTTTTTTCCCTACTTTTTTATAGGGAATGAAAGTAGGGGAGGAGTCGATGTAATACCCTGGCTTAGCACTTTGTAAAAACAGCAAAATCGAAGGTTATGTGCTGAAACATCAAAAAAACGAAATTTTGCTCGGGAAAAAAAAGTGTGCAAAAGTGTATTTACCGTACGGAAACGTGTATTTTTTTTATAAAAAAAAAAGTTTGATTTATCGCACTCAGAATTGCGTCGTTCTATTTACCGGCTGCAAACAGGTGTGCACTTTTTCGAAAAAGTGTCATTTTTTCGTCAAAATCAGGGATTTTCGGGGAAATTTGGGGACAAAAAAATGTAAAATGGCACAAAAACCCCATGTTTTTTCAAATTTCATCAAAAAATTTTTATCTTCCCTTTTTTTGACGAAAAAAATGCAAAAAAACGTTTAATAAAAAACAAACGATTCCAGCCGGTAAATCATTAACGTTACAAAAATATTTTTATGCGTCGTTTAAAACACCGTACTTAAACAAGGATTTTATGTTATGTCTTTTTATAAGTGTTTAAGTACGGTAAATTATAACTTTTATAAAAACATTTATAAATGTGTAATAAAACATGCTTCTCAGCAAAGGATTTTTGGAAGACAGGTTGTAGATGTTGTGCTACAGCCGTTAAATTATAAATTTTATAAAAATGAGTTTATAACGTTAATAAAACGCGCTACGTAGCAAGCTATTTTTTACGGATGTTCAAAAAAGTCATGCTACGTAGCATAAACTATAAAATTTTATAAAACACAGCACCTAACGGCGTGTTTTTTGTTATTTTTAAGGTACACGTAACGATACGTAGCGTAAATTATAACTTTTATAAAAATAAATTTATTGCATGTTTAAAATACCACCTGTAGCGACGTACTTATGTTGTTAACATACAAACAAGTGTTTAAGTGCGATAAATAATAAATCGTTTAAAATACCACTTGTAGCGACTTGTTTTTATTGTTTTTTATAAAACACGTAAGGCTACGTAGCGTAAATTATAAACGTATAATAACTTTTTATGAAACATTACTAAAACGCGCTACGTAGCTGAAGGTTTTTAATGATACGTTTATAAATACACGTTTAAGTGCGGTAACTTATAACTTTTATAAAAACGTTTATAAAACGTTAATAAAACATGCTTCTCAGCAAAGGATTTTATGCTATACATTTTTATAAGCGTTTAAGTACGGTAAATATTAACGTTTCCAGAACGTTTATAGTAAGATATAGAATTTACCGGCTGTAGCAATGTAGGTGCAGCACTTCCTACAAAATATTTTTTTCTAAAATATGTAACTTACAAAAAGGAAAACTAAAAAATAAAATTTTAAAAAATAAAAAAATAAAATTTTAAAAAAATAAAATTAAAAAAAAAAATGTATCAACTTTATTTTTTTAATATGTTATGTTTATAAATATTTTATAAATTTTGTTAGCATTACTTTGTTGTAACTTAACATTCTTTTTTTAAAGTATTTTATAATGTTATATATTTCAAAATATCGTGTACGTTACTTTGCCTCTAAGAAAAAGAATGAATACCGTCTATAACTAAGTTTTGCGTAAAACAAGGATATAGTACATAAAGTATTAACCTTAAAATTAAACGTCTTGTTACGTATTAGAAAACAGCATATAATAACATAATTTTAACTTTTACATACATGTTTACGTGAAGCATATCAATCACGCGCAATAGTTTGACGTCTGTAAACTACGGTGTATTTCTACTACGGTAAATACCTTTCCTGTATAAAACATACCTATACCGTGTATAACAGTATCATATAATATCTTAATACACATAGAGTACAACGTAACCTTTACGTGTTGAGTACATTTCCGTATAGTTGTATATAGCAAACAACAGGAACTGTACATTATTATATGTAAGTATGTGTAGAAACAATAAACGTTGTATGGTGGTAATATTCAGTAACGCAACATTATTAGTTTACGTATTGCATATTATATCTGTTGTTGTGTGATTGCAAGACTTGTAGTTTTGTACATTACCCGGAAAGGTTATATGCACATATATACTTTGTGTTATCCGTATGTAAGATATACACTCATACAATGCTCGTCTATACTAACATGTAAAACATCGTATTTATAAAAATAAATTTATTGACCGCTTAAAACACCACCTGTAGCGACGTGTTTATACTGTTAACACATAAACAAGTGTTTAAATGTGATAAATAATAAACCGATTAAAACCCGACTTTGTAGTGACTTGTTTTTATTGTTTTTTATAAAACACACAACGTTACGTAGCGTAAATTATAAACGGGTTATAACTTTTTATAAAACATTACTAAAACGCATTACTTAGCTTAGTGTTTTTACCGTTAAATTTATAAATGTACGTTTACGTGTGATAAAGTATAACTTTTATAAAAACGTTTGTAAAACGGTAGTAAAACATGTTTCTCAGCAAATGATTTTAGTTTATAAATTTTTATAAGTGTTTACGTCCGATAAATACTAACGCCTATAAGCCGTTTATAATAAAATATATAGTTTATCGGTTGTAAACGGGTGTGTGTGGGCTTTCCTATAAAAAAAATAATTTTTATAAATGTGTAAGCAAAAATAAAACGTGAAGACTTAAAAATTAAAGTTTAAAATTAAAAAAACTAAAATTTTATAACCCTTACGTTTTGTAATATCAACTTTTTTGTAATAGTTCAGTTACATGTATACATTATATTATAAATTTTATGTACATTGCATGTGTTGTCATAATTGTGATACAAATCACTGTTGTAAACAAACGATACGTGATTTACAGTGTGTACAAGCTACACGTACGGGTTTTGAAGGTGCAGTTACATTATTTTAATACAATTAATTCTACGTGGTGTACACGTGAGTTGTATACTGTACACTTATTAATCTTTAGGTGCTTACAAAATTTTGTTTTATATTATTACATACATGAACACATGTATATGCATAATTAAAAAATGGTGTGTATCACATTGCAAATACTTTGATGTTTGTTTTAAAAAAAAAAATGCTTACATAAAGTATCTGTACGTAGGAAAGATATAGTTACCCATTAACAAATGTTAGTTAGTAAACCCTATTATAAAAGAGTTAATACGTACTAAACTGTTTTACATTAATTTCTGTGATTATAAAATAAACTACATGTATGTAATTTAAAAATGTATTATATGAACTTTTTGTTGTTAACGAAACTAAATAAGCATATCATCTGTATTACAATAGGATTGTGTTAAGTATACAAACATATATTATGTGTAGTTAATCTTATAGTAATAATGTCTTTGTACCCGAGTGAACCTTTCCTAATATGTATATCAATGTATTATAGAAATACATATCAAAACAAAAATATAACGCAACGGTAATTAGTTTATTGTTAATTAAAAAAATAATTTTAATAAAAACATGTAGTATACATTATTTACCTTGTATTATAATATTACATAAATGTTTTTTATTATTGACACTACAGCTATACATGTATCTTTATTAATATACAGTTCATATTTTTCTAACTATATTATAATGTACCTTTCCGGGAACATATACGTGTACGTTTATGTATACCACACACACAAATGCTAACGATGCAACACACGGGCATTAAAGAAATAATTTAACTACTTTTATTACTTTTTTATGTAGTTGTTTATAAAAATCGCCGTGTATCGTATTATACCTAACAGCGGTTTATAACTACACATGCAGTGCGTATAAATATATAAAAATAACATGATACGCAGTAAGTGTTTTCGGTAAGTACCTACGAGGTTATATTATAAGGGTATGTGACCTTTCCGCAATATAATGTTGTCTATTAAAAGCAAAACGCAAACACAAATCGTGCAAGCAAACCTCATAGTGTTGTATTGCGTACTTACGTATAAATAAACACTTGTGAGTTTATATGTAACAAATAATATTAGATAATAGGTAGCTATTTATTAAAAAGGTAATATAATAAGATTTTAATGCGTATATTACTACACATAAAATATACTACTGTAGTAGTTAAATTATAGTATAGTTATAAACGTATAAATTTTGTTAATCCAAACTACACATTCATGCTCTTTATAAATGTATACACGTAGACGTTGTCATGTATACATAAAAATGGAGTATGTGTGTTAATGCATTTATTTTTTTTATGTATTGTTATAAAAAAGTATACAAGTAGATTTTTGTTTTTGTTGTTGTTGTAATAACATCACAATAGAGTCAATACTTAGGAAAGGTACTTATTAGATGTAACGTACCCGCTAGATATGTTATAGTATAAAGTAGTGATAGCCTTTCCCACAACAAAATAATAATACAATTATATAACATAAAACCAAACATAATAAAAATAAAGTACGTAGTATATAATTTAGTAATGCTAAAACAAAATGTATAAAAAATAAGTAGATAACTAAAATTCATGCAGTGTATAAAGTTATGTAGTTTACGCATTACCGGTATCTTAAACGTTGCTTACGTTTAGGTACAGTGTAACGTTACATACGTTTTTATTGGAAAGATACCTACTGTATTAATCCCGTATCGTTTGACATTCATTAATACTTAATCACGCACAGTGCACTTAATACTTTTCTATTACAGGTTGTGTAATGAACTTGTACATATAGATATTGCGTAAGAAAGGTAAGTTGTAATGCTTATAGACCGGCTACATTAAAATTTTAAATTATTGTAACGTACGTAACTTTTACGGTTTATATTGCTATACTGCATCTATTGTGTATATTATATTATATTTACAATTAACATACAACATGTTATCCGTAAAATTATATGATACAGTGTTTTGCTTTATATACGTATACATACATATCATAATTTTATACATTAAGAAAGATACTACGTAAGTACGCGAGCGGGATATCTTTCCTATGAGTAAGTACATTACGTAATGGTCCTACTGGACAAACCTAAATAAAGCAGTAGTATGTTGCATGCTGTTAAAAACGTGCTTAATGTAAACACATAGTATAGTGCATAACAAAAAGTGTAGTATTAAATTGCATATTTTTTAGTTATTACTATTCATCTAATTTTTTTATATTAATTTAATAACTGTATGTACGATTACGTGTTGTTGTTTATTAACAGTACTTATTCCGCTTTCTATTAACGTATATATGTAAGTATTACTATGATGCTAACAATAATAGTATCATTTATTTTTATATGTAACGTTTATATATATTGTTGCGTAAACACAATATTTAGCATTTAATGTTTAATTATGTTTGTTTTAAGTTTACGCTAGTAAACTATTACAATTAGTACAACTTAGGAAAGGTGACAATACCACCTGCAACAGTTTGTATAAAGTATACATATTAAACTATTTTTATACAGGACGTATACATGGTTGTAATTACTCTTACCATGTAGCTGTTAACGTATATATAATAAAATTTTATAAAGTATCATTGTAGGATTTACATGCAGTGTAGTGCAATGTATGTAAAAGATACACTACAATTTTTGTAGCGAAATTATGTTGATGCCGTGTAGTACTAATCAGTTTACTATAGTTTATTAACGTACTACTATGTATGTGTAACTTTCATTAAATTGTACATGATGCAATTAGTAATAAGTAATCTGGGGAAGGTGTACGTTTATGTACATACATGCAGGAATAGTCAACGCGACTATACATGAAAGGTTTATTTGTAGTAAACTTGTTTAAAGTATAAGTTTTTAGTTACGTAGTACATTTATGTTTAAACTCATGCAGTATTACATGTATTTCTGTTTGGTGTTATTTTTTTAAACACTATTAAAACTTTCAGTGTATGGAAAGGTAACTAGATAAAACACATGTAACATGTTAATTCGTAAAACAAATAATTGCATACAATGTGTTTAACGTAAGACCTTTTCCTAACGTAACAATACGGTGTTAACAACGCATAAAAATGGTAAGGACTTCCTTACAAAATTTTATAATATTATAAGATCTATATATAATTGTTACTTACAAGTAATATAGTGCTACATGCGTATGGTACCTTTCCTTTGTGCATGTTATAATGTTAAAAACAAAAAACAAAAATGTAAAGTGTGTGATACTAGCAATGCTTATACGTCTTTCCAAGTTATACACATATGCAGGGTGTGTAACGTAAAAAAAAAACCAAGCGTAAACTGTGTTTAAAAATTAATAACCATCCCTCCTGTGTAGCTACGTATATACTTGTATAATTTATGTTACATCAAAATTTATAAAATTTTATAAACTATTTTGTGAATTTTTATAACTTTACTTTTCTAAATAAAATTAAGCATTCGTGTTACGTTTTCTAAAATTGTGGTATTAAGTATTTTATGTCATTCTTTTTGTTTTTGATTGTCACAAAACAATTATAGACGATTACTTAGGAAAGGTGTACATGTAACTAGGGTATTGTCCGTACGGATGTGTATTCTACAAGTATGTTATTAATTTTTTAAAAGTGTACAACGAGGTCAAGTTTTTCCATATACTGTACCGTAACGTACGTAGAATAAAATCTTTTACGTGTAACAACATGACTGCGTTATTTAATACGTAATAACAATACGTTGTTAAACGTAAAATGTAATAACGGCAAAGGTCTACAATATAGACATATAGTATGTGTTGCATGTATATTGTTTACGTCATTTAATTTTTTATATAACGCTACATATAAATCTTTCCCAAGTTGTACTAACTATTATAATTACTGTAACACACACAGTAATTATAAAAAGTAAATATGCAATCTGTAATGCGTTATAATAATTATCATATACATTAATTTATGTTACGTCTATCATTATGCACAACAAAAAACCATGGATAAAGTAGTATACACGTGATGTTAGTACACGTGTGCGTATTTATGCTATGCACGTAAATGCAGTATTAAATACGTGTAAGTTACACTGCTACGTAGGTTTATATGTATTGTATAATAAAGGTTACATTAATTAATACCGTTAACTTTTATTGCGGTGTTTGTTTGTGTATAACAAACATGCTACAATACGTGTATGATGGAAAGGTGTTTTACATGGATCAATGAGAAAATAAAACGTTTATGTTTTATGTAAACTATGTTTTAACAGGGAAAAGATTTTATCACATACCGGTAAGTTCTACACGCACAAAAAATATTATAACGTTACGTAACTGTAATTAAGTAAACGTTACCCAACATTTGTTACTAACAGCAATCTTTCCTATGTGTGTATGTTAATTGATAACACATGTATACAGCACAAACAAAAATTTGACAACTGTTATACACGTAAGAAAAACGTAGAGAACGTTATACTAAAATAAATAAGTTTACGTAGGAATACACGTTACAATTATGTAATTGTTAAAGATTACCTACGTTGCATTGTGTTGATAACATAATTATGTATGTGATGCTATTCTGGGATTGTTTGTTTTTATGTGTAACATGTTAGTTACTACGGAAAGGTTTTACTGTATACAGGTATGATAACAATACATTAGAATTATATACCTTGCTGTAGACATGTACGTATAATACACGTTGTGCGACACGTAAACATTTGTACGTAACGTGTACGTACACAAATCTACGGTGGCAACGTTAATAACCTTTCCTGTATGTGTAATGTGTACGTGCACATATAAACAAACCACAAGGAGATAAGTTCTATGTATATTAAACATGCATTTATTTTATATAGTCTATATCGTATACTTATTCACGTGACTGTGTTACGTATATTAAAACTAACATAGCATGATAATATTACATATTATATGCTGGGTCTAATACGGTGGTAATACTTTAGGAAAGACTATGTATCTTCCTGTATTTGTTAAATACCTTTCCTATAAAAGAGGTATTATTAATTAATGGTTAAATCAACAAAACACACATTTAAACATAGAATAGCGTAAGTACTGTATCACATTCCCCGTTACGTATACATATAGTTTTACAAAGTTTACAGTAAGGATCTCTTCCATTTATGTGATACGTGAATCTCAGTAAAGTACGGACTTCTAGAAAAGGTTTATTATTTACATTATAAGTGCATTACAATAAGCATTACCATATTTAACGGGGATAAATATATAAAATGTAGTGGAAAGCAACACATAGCATGATGTATATTACGTACCTGCATTTTCCACAATATATTATTGATTTACAATAACCCTTACTACAAGTAATACAATTTTGCAAGATGTAATACAAAGTGTCGCATGTAAGCAAATGTATAAAGCGTACGTATTAAATGCAAAAATATTTATAAATAAAAGTTTATGTTAAACAACGTTACGTACTTTTACAAAAACGTATATTTTTTTACTTTTTTAAAAAACAGAAAAAATAAGTTTTATAATTTTTTTTTTTATTAATTTTATTTTTACTTTTTAGTTTATAAACTTTATAAAAACTTATTTTTTAGGAAAGGTTGTAATGCGTGCTTACAACCGGTAAAACATACCTTTTGCGTTAAACGTTTTATAAATGTTACTATTTATCGCACTTAATCACTTATAAAAATTTATAAATTAAAATACTTTGCTGAGAAGCATGTTTTATTAACGTTTTATAAACGTTTTTATAAAAGTTATAGTTTATCGCACTTAAACGTATATTTATAAAAGTATCGTTAAAAATCCTAGGCTACGTAGCGCGTTTTATTAATGTTTTATAAAAAGTTATAACACGTTTATGATTTACGCTACGTAGCCTTACGTGTTTTATAAAAAACAATAAAAACAAGTCGCTACAAATGGGGTTTTAAACGATTTATTATTTATCGCACTTAAACAA
>Ga0210035_1000994_pt1 | contig 17980 bp, 15 predicted proteins | sample CryGeymeta201507_FD_183975 | JGI IMG/M metagenome (GOLD analysis project Ga0210035, IMG submission 183975) | Groundwater microbial communities from Crystal Geyser aquifers in Utah, USA - Crystal Geyser metaG 2015-07 (SPAdes) (version 2) | ecosystem: Environmental > Aquatic > Deep subsurface >...
AAGCCCGGCTCACCGGTGTTTTCACTTACCTTTGCCCCGGAACATCAAAGCGAACTGGAACGCCTGCTCAAGGACTTGCCCGATGACGTGTTTAAAGCCAGCGATAGCCCGGGCTGGGTGTATCAATTCTGGCAGGCAGACAACAAAGAGCGCATCAACAAATCGGAAGTTAAGATCGGTGCCGACGAGCTGCCCGCCGTTACCCAGCTCTTCACCGAGCCGTACATGGTGGCGTTTTTGCTGCACAACTCATTGGGGGCTTGGTGGGTCACTCGATACCCTGGTAAGCCCTGTCCAGTAGAGCTGGACTACCTGCGCACGCTCGAAGACGGCAGCCCAGCAGCGGGCAAGTTTGAAGGCTGGCCCGACACACTGGCTGAATTCAATCTGCTCGACCCGTGCTGCGGTTCTGGACATTTTCTGGTCGCCGCCTTTTTGATGTTGGTGCCGATGCGCATGGCCGCCGAAAGCTTAGGTGCAAAAGAAGCCATTGATCGCGTGCTGGCCGATAATCTGCATGGTCTGGAACTGGATCCGCGCTGCGTGGAGATCGCGGTGTTTGCCGTGGCGCTGGAAGCGTGGCGTTACCCGGATGCGTCCGGCAATGCATTGGGCGTGCGTGAGATTCCCGTCCCGAACATCGCCTGTTGCGGCCTCAAGGTGGCGGCCAAGGCGGAAGACTGGGAAGCGCTAGTGCCGGATGATGCACCCAACGTCGCGCATCTGCGTCTGGGGCTGAGCCGGTTGCACGAAACCTTTGCGCAAGCGCCTTTATTGGGTAGTTTGCTCGACCCATCCAAAGCCGATACAGGCGATTTGTTCGCAGCGGATTATCGACTGCTCACCGACTTGCTGGATAAGGCGCTGGCGACAGAGTACCAACCGAACCTGTTCGATGATGGAGATGATCGCTGGGAATTGGCACTCAGCGCGCAAGGGCTACTGGAAGCGGCACGCCTGCTCGATGCGCGCTATCACCTTGTGATTACCAATGTGCCCTATCTGACCCGGGGCAAACAGGAGCAGGCGCTCAAGGACTACTGCGAACGCCATTATGCCGCCGCCAAGAACGATCTGGCCAACGCATTTCTGGATCGGTGTCTTGAACTAGCGAAGGGCACTGGCGAGGGAGTGGTGCAGATTGTCATGCCACAGAACTGGTTGTCTCTTCCATCCTACAAAGAGCAGCGCAAATCGCTACTCAGAGGGACGACTTGGCTCAACCTAGTGCGGTTAGGTGCCGGCGCATTTGATGCAATTGGCGGAGAGGTAGTAAATGTCATCCTTTTTACTGTCAGCAATCACCACCCAACGCTTCAGCATTGCTTCACCGGTATCAACGTTTCAGATTCTCGATCTGCGGCATCCAAGACCGAAGAGATAAAGGCCATGTCTATTTTGACGGTCAATCAGATGGCTCAAACAAGAAACCCTGACGAACGCATTTCGCTAGAGTCAACCTTGGGTGGCGATCTCTTGGAGAAGTTTGCTGGCGCATACCAAGGGATAAAGACCGGCGATGACCCTAGATTTCGCAGATTCTTCTGGGAAATTGCATCACGCTACCCTGAATGGAAAACGATTCAGGGTACTGTTGAAGAAACTCAGAACTTTGGCGGGATGCAAGGATTGGTCCGTTGGGAAAACGAAGGCAGAAATCTCGCAAGGCTTCAAGGGATCGCTGCTTGGGGAAAGCCAGGCGTAGCAGTATCTCTAATGAGCGATATACGCGTAGCATTATTTTCTGCGGAAACTTTCGATAGCAATGTTGCTGTCATTTCTCCAAAAAACGCAGATAACATTGCCGCCGTATGGTCGATGTGTTTGGCACCGGGATACTCTGATGCTGTAAAGAAGCTCGAGTCAGGTATCAAGGCTAACAGCGCAACCGTTTCCAAGGTTCCATTTTCACTTCCCGCATGGGCGGATGTGGCCGAGCAGCAATATCCCCACGGCTTACCTAAGCCATACTCCAATGATCCGACTCAATGGATTTTTCACGGCCACCCGCAGCCTTCAACCGACCCGCTGCAAGTGGCGGTCGCACGCCTGCTCGGTTACACCTGGCCTGCCGAGACAGACGAGGAAATGGAGTTGTCCGACGAGGCGCACGCATGGATTGCCCGCAGCAAGACGCTCTCCAGTCATGCGGACAATGATGGAATCGTCTGCATTCCTCCAGTTGGCCAAGAATCATCGGCCAGTGACCGCCTGCTGAATTTGCTGGCAAACGCCTATGGTGATGCCTGGAGCAACGACACCCTCGCGCAATTGCTCAACAACGCCGACCATGCAGGCAAGTCGCTGGAAACCTGGCTGCGCGAGAAATTCTTCGCCCAGCATTGCAAACGCTTCGGCAACCGCCCGTTCATCTGGCAGGTGTGGGATGGTCTTTCCGACGGTTTCTCTGCACTGGTGAATTACCACAAGCTGGACTACAAGACGCTGGAGTCGTTGATTTACACCTATCTGGGTGACTGGATCAGCCGCCAGAAGCGCGATGCCGAAAACAGAGTGGATGGCGCGCAGGAAAAACTGGCCGCCGCCGAGTCGCTCAAGAAGCGTCTGGAGTTGATTTTGGAAGGTGAAGCACCCTACGATATTTTCGTGCGCTGGAAGTCCATAGCAGCACAGTCCATCGGCTGGCATCCCGACCTGAACGACGGCGTGCGCATGAACATTCGCCCCTTCCTCTCGGTGCCGGACGTGGGTAAACGCGGGGCAGGTGTGCTGCGCGACAAACCGAACATCAAATGGGAAAAGGATAGAGGTGCCGACGTTCCATCCGCACCTTGGTACAACCTCGGCCCCGAGTACGGCGGTAACAAGGGCGATCGCATCAACGATCATCATTTAAGTCTTGAAGAAAAACGATTAGCGCGGGATAAAACCTCATGAGTACAAAAAATTCAATTTATCGACTCTCCATAAAGGGGTTTAAGTCGATTCGGAATCTCGAAAATTTGCAGCTTGGTCGCTTGAACGTGCTGATCGGTGCCAATGGTGCGGGGAAAAGTAACTTTGTTTCCTATTTTCGTATGCTGGGTGAGATGGTTGAGTCACGTTTGCAGTTATGGACCACTAATCAAGGTTCTGCTGATCGTATCGTTAGTTTTGGCATCAAGGAAACAAAAAAAGTTGAATCATTTGTTGAGTTTGGCCTTAACGGGTACAAATTCGAGCTTGAGCCGACTGTAGATGGTGGTTTTTCAATTGCCGATGAGAAGTTGTTTTTTGATGGTCCATACTATGGCAAGAAGTGGATTCCGCTTGGGTCAGGTCATAAAGAGGCCAAGCTGAAGGAAAAATTTAAGTCCGGGCACAAAAATGATTATGCTGATTACTGTTATAGCTCAATTGCTAACTGGAAAGTATTTCATTTTCACGACACCAGCGATACGGCGGGCGTAAAGCGGTTTGGTTCACTTCATGATAATGAGTCATTGCGCCCGGATGCCTCAAATCTGGCTGCTTTTCTTTATCGGCTATCAGAGGAATCGCCAGATGTGTTTGATCAGATACGCAAGACCATCAGACTGGCTATTCCATTTTTTGATGACTTTGTTTTAAAGCCAAGACAACTTAAGTCTGAAGAAGAACAAATTCGCTTGCTGTGGCGACAAAAGGACAGCGATTATTCGCTTTGGCCTAGCCAGCTTTCGGATGGATCAATTCGTTTTATCTGCCTGGTTGTTGCGTTGCTGCAACCCGACCCACCCTCCACCGTCATCATTGACGAGCCGGAGCTGGGGCTACACCCCTATGCGATTACGTTGTTAGGTTCGCTATTGCGCTCTGCATCAACGCGTATGCAGGTCATCGTGTCTACTCAATCCGTTCCTTTGGTGAATGAGTTTTCAATTGAAGACTTGATCATTGTTGAACGAGAACAAGGGGCTACCGTTTTTATCCGGCATGAGGAGGAAGAGTTTAAAACGTGGCTGGAAGAATACTCCGTCGGTGAGCTTTGGGAGAAAAATATCCTCGGTGGGAGACCACGCAAATGATTCGTGTACATATTATTTGTGAAGGGCAAACCGAGGAAATGTTCATCAATGAGGTGCTGGCCGAGTTTTTTCTGTCCAAAAATATTTGTTTGATTCCTGCACTGATTGGAAAACCAGGCCACAAGGGCGGCAACTTTAAGTTTGAACGTCTTCTAACTGATTTGCGAGCCCGCTTACTGGGGGATACAACTGCCTATTGCACAACATTTTTCGATTTTTATGGATTGCCTGAGAGTTTTCCGGGAAAAGTGCAAGCAACGTTAACGGCTGGCATGGCGAATAAAGCAGATTGTTTGTTGAATGCTTTAGTTGAGCAGCTTCGAGAAAAACTTGGGGAAGATGCACTTCGACGTTTCATCCCATATGTTCAAATGTATGAATTTGAAGGATTGCTATTTAGTGATCCTGAAAAACTTGCAGCTGGTATTAACCAGTCAGCGCTTATACCCGCGTTTCAGAAGATACGTGATACGTTTGATACACCAGAAGATATTAACAATAGTCCTGTTACAGCGCCGAGCAAGCGTATTGGGAATCTTTACTCGGCTTACGATAAGCCGATTCATGGTTCTCTTGCCGCGATAGAGATTGGTTTGGATGGCATCAGGCGTGAGTGTAAGCGATTCGATGCATGGCTTAAATGCATCGAATCTTTGCAGGCTGAGGAGTCGGTATGCGCGTGATTGAACAATTAGTCAAAATCCTGCGTGACTCGGCAGTATTCAACTCCGAAGTTCAGGTCGCTCCCTCTTGTATTCTGTGGCCCGACAAGGATCGCCAGTGGGAAGCGATCATTCCGCGCTTGCGAGACGAGTTGCCTGAACTATTTGTGTTGGGTGAGTATGCGCCTGAGAAGCGTGTGGGCCCTGCCATCTGGCTGCGCTGCGTTATTGCAAACCAAGTAGCTGACGTGACCTTGCCCGTTGATCGCGTACCGATATTTTATCTGCCGGGTGTGAGCCGCCAGGATTTGCGTGCGATTGAAACTTGTCCTGATTTACTCAAGCCACTGGCTGAGTTGCAGTATCGGGGGGTAATCTGGTCACAGGTTAACGCCAAGGATTGGACCATCATGGCGTTCTTGAAGTCCGATCAGGGCGGCGTTGGACTGGATGTGGCTCAGGATAATGATGCCAGGAGCGCGATGCAACTGGCACTATACCGCCTGCTCGATGAAGAGCTTGATCTGCTTCGTGGCAAGCGGCTGGATAAGGACTATTTCAATACCTTGCTGACAGGCGGCGATCCGGTTCGTGACTTGTTGCAGTGGCTTGATCTGGGTGACTCATTTCAATCGACGCGTGGCGAGAACGAGTGGAAAGCCTTTGTGGAGGTCTGCAAATCGCAATTGGCGTTCAATCCGCAAAATGATGGAGTGCTGGCTGGTGCCTATAAACTGGCTGCCCGTGAAGGCCCCTGGTATGCAGTGTGGGAGCGCTATAGCGAAGCGCCTAGGCGTTATCCCAATATTCCAAACCGAATTCGCCAGTGTAAACTACCTATTTTCGATCTGTTTGTCACCGTCGAGACGACCGGTGGTTGGCCACAATGGAATGATGAGCAGGAACAATCGTTACAGCGTGAGCTGTTGACGCTTGGTCATGTTCCCGCGCATGAGGCTAGAAAACGCGTGGTGGAGTTTGAGAAGAATCATGCACTGCGCCGTAATCTGGTATGGGAAGAACTTGGTGAGTCGCCCTTGGCGATGGCGATAAAGCATCTGAGCATAGTGGCTGATGTGACCAAGTCCGGATTAAACGCAGGCACGCTTCAGGATTTGCAAGCAGGTTATGCGAGTCAAGGGTGGCGTGCCGATGATGCGGTGCTGGCGGCATTGGCTTGCGTGGACAAAGTGGCAGATGTAGAAGCCGTCGCGATGGCAATACGTGCGATTTATTTGCCCTGGCTGGAAGACTCTGCCCGGTATCTGCAAAAGTTGGTTGATGGCTCGACTTATCCCGGCGGCACAATAGCGGGGGCGAAACCTTTTTCAGCGAAAAAGGGCGAATGCGTATTGTTCGTCGATGGATTGCGTTTTGATACAGCGCGCAGGTTGGCAGTAACACTCGAGTCCCGTGGTTGTGAAGTTGTTGAAACGATGAATTGGGCTGCGTTGCCTAGCGTCACTGCGACGGGGAAGGCAGCAGTGTCACCGGTGCGAGATAAGATCAGCGGTGCTGACGACTGTGATGATTTTGAACCCTGTGTGGCGGCTACCGGGCAATCACTCAAGGGTGGCTATCACCTGAATAAGTTGCTGAAAAACAGTGGATGGGAAGTGCTTGGCCGTACCGATAACGGTAATGGACAGGGCAACGCCTGGTGTGAGTTTGGCGATATCGACAGCGAAGGGCATGCGCGCGGCTGGAAGTTGGCTAAGCACATTAATCCGTTGCTCGCAGAGGTTGCGGAACGCATCGCTGCGCTGTTGGCCGCAGGTTGGAGCCGTGTCAGGGTGGTAACTGATCACGGCTGGCTATTGATGCCGGGAAAATTGCCCAAGATCGAAATGTCCAATGATCTGACCGACAATAAGTGGGGGCGCTGCGCTTCGATCAAGCCCGGAGCCGCTTCCGGTGAGCGCTTGTACCCGTGGTTCTGGAATCCTCATCAGCAGTTTGCTTTAGCTGATGGAGTAAGCTGCTACCGGAGGTCGGAAGAATATACTCATGGAGGATTAAGCCTTCAGGAGTGTCTGACACTTGACCTGGTTGTCAGCCAAGGCGGTGCTGCCACGGGTAAGCCTGTGCTGGAAGTGACGGATATTGCGTGGAAGGGGTTACGCTGTACAGTCGCCGTTGACGGTCAGTATGAGCGTCTTTCCCTCGATATACGGACTCAGGCTGGTAATCCAGCCTCCAGCGTGGTCGTGAGTATGAAGCCACTTAAGGAAAATGGCACTGCATCGGTGGTTGTTGAGAATGAAGAAATTGAAGGCCATAAGGCCTTTCTTGTCTTACTCGGTACGGCAGGTGAGCTGGTGTATGAGGCAAATACCGTGATCGGTGGAGAATAGCAAATGATTGAATTGGATGAGATCGATAAAAAGGCCGCTGATGTACTGGAAGGATATTTGGTCCGGAAAGATCTGGTTCGCACGTTCAGTCGGCAATTTCCGGTGCCTACCTATGTCGTCGAGTTCATGCTCGGGCGGTATTGCGCCAGCATTGTGCAAGAAGAAATCGAAGAGGGGCTGGAGATTGTTCAGCGTCAACTGAAATCCCGAACTGTCAAAGCGGGGGAAGAGGAGTTGTTCAAGGCCAGAGCGCTCGAAACCGGTGAGGTGAAGATTATTGACCTCATCACCGCTCGTGTTGATAACAAAGGCGAGTATGTTGCCAGCTTGCCTAGTCTTCGCCTGACCGATGTACGGATCAGCGGTGAGTTGGTTAATCAGCACGAGCGCATGTTAACGGGTGGATTCTATGCCGAGATTAGCATCACGTTCGATGTCGCCATTGCTCAGGAGGCGAGGGGACGACCATTTGGTGTGACATCCCTGCGGGAGATACAGCTTTCAAAACGTGATGTTCTGGATATTCTTGCCAAGGCTCGTCACAGCTTTACCACGGAAGAGTGGAAAAACTTCCTGCTTCGTTCCATCGGTATTGAAGCTACCGATTTGACTGTGCGCCAGAAAAATGCACTTTTACTGCGCATGGTGCCGTTCGTCGAACGTAATTACAACCTCGTGGAACTCGGGCCGCGCGGTACGGGTAAGAGCCACCTGTACCAACAAGTTTCGCCCTATGCGCACTTGATTTCCGGTGGTAAAGCCACGGTGGCAAAGATGTTCGTTGAGAACACCGCCAAGGGGCGCCGAGGCTTGGTTTGCCAGTATGACGTAGTCTGTTTTGATGAGGTATCCGGCATTTCCTTCGACCAGAAGGATGGCGTGAACATCATGAAGGGCTACATGGAATCGGGCGAGTTTAGTCGCGGCAAGGAGAGCATCCGGGCTGATGGCAGTATCGTGCTGGTGGGTAACTTCGAGGTTGATGTCGAACATCAACAGCGCATCGGGCATTTGTTCGGCCCCTTGCCGCCGGAAATGCGGGATGACACGGCATTTATGGATCGCATCCACGCTTTCTTGCCTGGTTGGGATGTTCCGAAGATCAGCAAGGATATAGTGACCAACCACTTCGGCCTGGTGAGCGACTTTTTGTCGGAATGCTGGAGCCAGCTCCGCAACCAAAGCCGTGTCAGTCAGTTGCAGAACCGGGTGTTTTTTGGTGGCGCACTCTCTGGTCGCGACACAAATGCAGTTAATAAGACGGTCAGTGGGCTTTTGAAATTGCTCTATCCTGGCGGTGAGGATGCGGTACCAGAGGAAGATTTGGAGTGGGCTGTGCGCATCGCGATGGAGTCTCGTCGACGTGTGAAAGAGCAGCAAAAACGTGTGGGTGCAGCTGAGTTTCGTAATACCCATTTCAGTTATGTCATGGGTGCTGACGGTATCGAAAAATTTGTGTCAACGCCTGAGTTGCAAAGCGACAACAGCATCGGCGGCGATCCACTGGAGCCTGGGCAGGTTTGGAGTATCAGCCCTGGGGGCGGTGAAGAAAACTCAGGGCTGTATCGTATTGAGGTTAACGAAGGACCTGGTACGGGCGTGAAGGTGCTTAACAAACCCATTCCTCCAGCCTTCCGTGAAAGCGTGGGCTACGCCGAGCAAAATCTTTATGCCAGATCAGTACAACTGGTTGGCGATAAAGATCCCAGGCAGCACGAATTTACGGTACAGCTGCGCGCGTTTGATGCATCGAAGTCTGGCTCAAAGTTAGGGGTTGCTTCGTTGGTCGCACTATGCACGTCACTTTTAAAACGGAGTGTGCGGGGTGGATTGATTATCGTGGGTGAGATCAACCTTGGTGGCTCGATTGAGCCGGTTCACAACGCGGTTACCATAGCGGAAATTGCCGTTGAAAAGGGCGCGACTGCGCTGTTGATGCCTGTTTCCTGTCGGCGACAACTGGTCGATCTTTCTGACGACATGGCCACCAAGATCGATATCCAGTTTTATTCCGATGCCAAAGATGCGCTGCTGAAGGCTATGGCTGAGTGATCGTTGGTAATGACAGCAGTCCAAATTTGTCGGAGCTGCTTTTTACGTTAACGAGACATTTGTTCGACGAGATACCCACTTTGGAATTGGCTTCTTCCAAATTATACGAAATCGAAACTCAACGAACGTTTCAAACCGCTCATCTCCATTTGCATCTGTTATTTCCAGATGCTCGCTATATAATCGATCATCTCTTGAGAGCAATAGGCCAGGAATAGCAGGGTGCTCAAGTTGACAGTCCATATAGACCTCTTCAGGTACATTGTATCGCCGCTCAAGCTGTTTAACACCATGTCGTAACGGCAAGCAATGTAAACCACCATCAACAATAAGTGGCGACTCTGTTAATTCAACGAGCGAATTAAAAAATGACATCTGCTCGTCAACTTGACTGGACAATGCAATCATTTGCTCGATAAGCAGCTCGTTGTAAAAGGCTCTGGCTGTCAATATCGAAATTGTAAATCCATTTTCTGCAAGTATGGCCGTGATTTGTTCGAACGATAATGATTTATTTCGAAGCGCCTGGATTTTTGGCATTAACATACTGAATGTTCGCCTGTTAACATATTCATCACCTTTACTGGTAAGAAGTGCATTGGTCAGAATTGCTCTGGTTTTTTCAATATCTATAGTCATGATGTTGTTTCCTTTTTGGTTGGTATGCAAATTTTTTGGTTCCGGCTTTGTCTGCGTATTTCAGACCTAACTGGACACTGATTCCACGGCAAACTGGACACTTTGTCCGGCTTAGGGTATTTTCCATCCATACTCTTTATCATCGCCGCCGAATATTTGGTGCCGCTTTGGCACGCAATATTTTCCATCTTGCAGATCGCGGATTTCCCATGCGGGCGAATTGCATTCCGCAGCAACCATCCCCCACCCGCTATCAAAAAATGTTTTGGCCGTGCGACCCTCTTTTGTGCCAACCCAGCCGCCATCTTTTCTGACTTGCTCAATTTCGTCACTTGTTTTTTTTCTGCCGCAGCAACAGCTGCATCAGCTTGTGTATTGGCCTCGGTAACTGCATTTTTTAAAGTATTGATGCTGAGGGCGTCAGCAGCCATACGAACGGCATAACCGGTTCCACCAAAAATTAGCGCGCAGCTAAAAATGGCTGCACCAGCAAAGTAAAACGATCTGTTCCTTTCTGCTGTAGCAGCGTCGCCCGCTAATTGCTGTGCGATTTCCCCTACTTTTTTTGATAGTTCGCAAATTACTGCGTCACGTGCTTTTGCCATTTCATTTTCAGCGGCTTTCTTGAGATTATTGATGTGTCCTTTTAATTGTTCATCACCTGCCTTCGCGATCTTGTCAGGGATCACTTGGTAAAGCTGTAGATAATAATGAAGCGCTGCCATCACTGAGAAGTGAGTGTCAGTTGGATTTAACTTCAAGGTGTGCGCTACCCGGTAAAGAATAATTTTTTCCTTGTCAGACGGCAGAGATTGAGACAAAGCCTCGAAAGCGCTATCAATTTTTTTTCGTGATTCAACGGGTAAAGCCGCAAGGATTTCAGTATCAGTCAGAGCAGTCATGGCTCAGTCCTCTTAGTATTTTTCGGTTGTGTCCCCAGCACTGTCTTGCGGTTTTTAACTTGCACCTGCATATCAATTTCGGCGAAGAAACTGTCCACTTTTCGCAGCCACTCTTCCATTTCCCCGCGCAGCGTCAAACGTAAGTCAACGCGGTTCAGAAGTGAGGAGAAAGGAATAGTGCGATGAGTGCCGGAAATTGCAGCCTCGCTTGCGCTGATTGCGCCTTGCCTCAGGAGAATTCGCTTTACATCAGCTTCATCGAGCTGATTGCCGATTACTTCATCTATGACCCACTCATGTAGCTCTGGCAGATTAGCCTCAATTCCACCGCCCAGCAGGAACAGCTTGCGGAGATAGCTACTGTCCCAGCGGGAAAAGCTATCAGCGGTGCCAAAAAACTGGTTCTTTACCAATATCATTTGTTTGACCTTGGAGCCGATATCAAACATTGCCCGCTTGAGCAGGTTGACCGAATCAGGCATTCGATCAATCGTCCAGAACATCGTGATTTCGTGACCCAGCAATTCAACGTAATCACCGAATTTCGCGCCTTCCTTGCTCAGGATAGCGCCGACGCCAGCGGGCATAGAAATGATGTAGTCGTAACCTTTGTCCTTTTCGGACTGGATGCGATCAACAAACTTCATCCAGTCTTCTTTCGCTGCCAAGTTGACGCGCTCGACCTGGGGTAGATAACCGTCAAACATGCGAAATACGTCTGCATTGCGCGGATCAGCGTCAAGCACGACCAGCTTTTCAGAATTGAAACCCTCATGATTCATGCGGTAATCAATGTACGCGCAAATCAGAAGGGATTTACCAACACCGCCTTTGTCGCCGTGTGAAATTACAATACTCATACCATCTCCTTTAGTTATTTACTTTTGCTTAAAATCAACTATTCCATCAACTGGCGATGGATTAAGATCCCCGTAGATACCTTTGTCGTTACTTAATAGTTGTGGACGGCGGCTACCACACGTTACTGTTTTGCCTGTATTCCCTCCGCTCGCTGCGTGGTGAAAATTTTTCTCTCCGCCTGAAGTTGTTTTTGTGGCGTGTTTATTTTCTCTCCTTCCCTTTCTGATTCTGTAAATCACTAACTCAAAACTCTCAAAAGTAATCTCGAAACCACTTTCTACGAGAGCTTGATGAACATCTTTTCGCAGAACCTTGGCGCTCAATGCCGCTTCGATATCGTCAAAAATTTCACGCAGTCTTGCAGTGGCCGACCTGTTTTTACCCCTTGAGAGTGCTTTTAATCTTTCAGATATGTTGTTGTTGTCCATTCGATTTGACCTCGATTTCCCTTGATGTGTCTTTGAAGGTTTTCATGCTTGTTTACGCTTCTGAATTGATGTGTGCATTATGAGCAATTGATATAAAAACACAAATAATCAATTAGTTGAACGACATGTAAAGACTTTTTAAGACAAATCGAGACAGAATTCAGGCAATCAAATTTTTGGGGTATGCTGTGAATCAGGGCAGGACGGAGGGCGGTGATACCGCCCTTAAAACACACTCAACGGCTTCGCCTTATTCGTGATGTTTTGCCCTGCGCCTGCGGCGAGCTGTTTTATGTCTTGCTGGAAAATTTGACTGATAAATTTTAAGAATTGGAAATACTGATGGGCTCAGAGTCGCGCCAAAAAACAGAGTTGATACAGGTGCGTGCCACCCCAGCCGAAAAAGAAAAGCTGAAGAGCCGTGCGTCTGAATTCGGTATTTCGATGGGTGAGTTGTGCCGGAAAATAATTTTTGGTGCGGTCCCGAAATCTAAAACCGATCAGGAAGCTATTCATGGACTTGCTGCCACACGCGCCGACCTCGGACGGCTAGGAGGGTTGCTGAAAGGGTGGCTGTCCGGCTCGTTTACTCAAGTTTCACCTGTGCTTAAAACGCATTCCGATGTGGTGGCGCTGTTGCGTGAAATTGAGGATGCTCAGAAAAAGGTTGTTGTTGCCGTCAAAAAGTTGGTTGATAAGCCGTGATCTCGAAGCGTATTGCAGCTCGAAAAGATGGCCGATCATCTGCGCGCGATTCGCTGCGGTACGGTGAAGGGCTTAAAGTTGATCGAAAAACGGGTGAGCTTCTGGATAAATCACACCGTACCCGGTTTGGGAATTACGGATTAATTGATGATGGCGTTTACGCGGGACGGACCATCACTGAAATGGCCGAGTTAATTGATTTGGCAGCACTTGAAATGCAATCGAATTGTGATCTCAACATGCACGTGGGTTGCGATAAAAAGTTAGCGCACTTTGTCGTTTCATTTAACCAAGAGAAGCCCAGTGAAGCCGTTTTACGAGATACCGAAGATTCCATGCTTGCCGCACTGAAACTTGAAAATAACCATTTCGCCACGTTCTTGCATGATGATAATGGTTACTGGCATTTGCATATTTTTGCCAGCCGGATCGAAAAAGAAAAACCGCATCGTGGTAAGGCGCTTTGGCAGGACAAAACCATTCGTGACAAGGTTTGTCGTTCTGTTGAAATTCGTAATGGTCTTTTTCGCGACAATGGAATGCATAAGATTAATGAGCTTGGGCAGATCGTTGAAATTCCGAAAGAGGAACGTATCGCCAACCGTGAAGCAAAGCCTGCCAGCATTACTAACAAAGCCAGAGTTAAAGAGATTTATTCGGGTGAAAAATCATTCCAAACTTGGGTAAATGAGATACGACTAGGCGACCGACTGAAACACGCTAAAAGCTGGCAGGCTCTGCACTCCGCTGCCGATGCTTATGGCTGCGAGGTTAAACCTAAGGGGGCTGGTTTTGTTGTTTGCCCAATAGGTCAGAAAGGCGGCATTCAGCTTTCCAAAATTGGCTTAAAAAATTTGCCAACGAAGTTTGGTGAATTTGCGCCTGCGAAGCTTGGCAATAAGGTGCAGCCTGAAACTGCATACAAGCCAGCGCCTACACAAGAGAAAGCTGTATCACATTACGAAAAATGGAAAACAGCGAAAGCCGAATTCAGCCCTGTCAAATTTGACCAGAAAAATGCGCAGCGTGAGTTGCATAAAAATGATCGTTCAAATCTTAGCCTGAAACAAAAAAATGAGATAGCCAAAATCCAGAAAGAGGTAAAAGGACAGGGGATATTCGAGGCGGTATCTGTTGCAAAAATGAACCATGTAATTGAACTGGCCGAGCTAAATGAGCGCTTTGCGCGCGAGCGCAAGGCGCTCAACAATCGCCTGGCTGCAAGCGGGCCCGGCAACACCTTCCGAGACTTCCTTGTTATAGAAGCAGGGAAGGGTGATAACACAGCGCTCACGCTTGCCAGGAAATATGGTGTCGATGAAACAACTGAGGTTTTGCGCAAGCGCTCTGCTGAAAAGCTCCATATTTCTGCCACGATCACCGGCACAGAGCATCTGCCATCTCGGCGCTTGAACTTCACCCACTATGTAGACAGGTCAGGATCGATTGTGTTTGACCTTGGCCGTGGCCGCGTTTTAGTTGACAGCTCCATATCAAAACAGATACAGCTTAATGCTACGGCTGCGACCGATCCAGAATCCATCGCAACCGCGTTGCGTTTCGCCGCCGCGAAATTTGGCAACACTCTAACTTTGTCAGGGTCGCCAAAATTTCAAAAATTAGCGGTAGAAACTGCCGTGCAAAAAGGACTGTTCGTTAAATTTTCCGACCCAGCCCTTGATGCTTACCGCGAAAAATTAGTAGCAGAACAGCAACAAAAATTCACCGCTTTACCCAAACATAAATTAACCCCTCAACAAATCGCAAAAGGAGCAGAACATGTCATTAGATCTAGTTTCGACAAGGGAATTCCCCCAGACCACATCCTTCGTGCTGCTCTTATTGAAAGAGACGCAGCCGGGGCTCTACCCAAAGGAAGTGGTCGCCTGCATGAACTGCCCGCTGGCGGTGTGGATGGCGACCACCAAAGCGCTGAACTGCTACTGCCGGGTGCTGTACAAAGTGATGTGGGAGACTTCGGCACCCGGCAAGATGCAGATATGCGACGGCCCGGAACAAGCGCGACTGGCGGCGGAAGGGCAGGCTCAGTCAGTGGAGATAAAACAACAGGCGAGCTCCAAGCCGCTGCAAAATCAGCAAGCACAGGAAGAGTATTTTTTCCTGTGAATCCTGCCGTTGCTGCTGACCTAGCAGTTGACCTTGACTCATCCAGCGCAGTGAATCAGCAAGCGCAGCGCGCAGCCGCGCCAGCGGCGGAGGCTCTTGACCCTGAAGCCGCTCAGATCACAGTCACGCCAATAGAGTTGTCTGCCGTGCCACAGATCCCCACGCCATTACTCCCAGCCGCTGACTGGATAGCTGCGCAGGGCAAGCCAGAAAAGCAAGAGCCGGTTGTTTGGCATCCTGGTGCCGTTGAATTTACCGTTTTGCATGTCTCAGACTTTGTTGTGATCAACATGGGGCGCGAAGTCGCTCAACTACCAATCCAGCCCGGTATGGACTTGCGGCCAGGCATGCGGGTCGTTGTCAGCAAAGACGGCTCGTTTGCTCTTGCACCTGAGCGTCCTGGGCATGAGCATGGGAGGGCTGGGCGTTAAACCGATTTGTGTGTTAATTGCATGTTAATGTTCTGTCAATTAACATGCAATTAACACCTTGATTATAAACAAAAAATTACTTTACAGCTCGCGCTCAAAGAGTACAATCAAGGACATGCAAAAGCCGCTCATGTCCTTAATAGAAAGGACACAAGAATCAGACTAAATAATGCTAGAAAAGGAAAATGTCATGCTCGCCGCAAAATCCGATCTGTTAGGCAAGCCCTTAACGCAGCTAATCCGTGCCACCAGCGACAAGCTGCTGCCCGACACAATCGAGCTGGTCAATCAGATACTTACTCCAGTGAGCCGAGAGCTAGACCGTGCTACCCATAAATTTTCGACCGATCTGTTCGTTGCTACCATCCTCTTTACTTTGGATGAGTGTGGCGAAGAGGGTACGCTGGAAAACGCCGTTCAATGTTGGTTATCCAGTCTTGCCGGTGTTGCTTGATCTGTTTGAGCCGGGAACCGCCGTGACGTTCAAAGATGAGTTTTTTGAGATGAACTTTGACGCCAGCCGCATCATCTTCATTCTGACCGCAAACAGCCTGGACACCGTGCCGGAAGCGTTGCGCTCCCGCGTGGAGATTTTCAACGTGCCACGCCCGGACGCAGCGCAGCGAATGCGCATCATCAAAGCCGAATTCAAGGTGCTACGCACAGCAACTGGACAACAAATCCAACTTGATACAGCCACCAGCACAACGCTGGCAAACCGCCTTGATATTGATATACGCCGCACCAATAGTATCGTCCGCGATGCTTTTACACAGGCGCTCATGGACAACCAAAAGACGGCCAGGATCGTCATTTCTGGCGATAGCCAGTGCAACAACAAAATAGGTTTTTTGCTTGGCGATTTTTCAACCAAAAAAATCAAAAACGATGTGTGTAACCTTGAGAATAGCAGAAAGAATTTCGTGTGCAGCCTGGATTTGTAGTGCTGCGCAGCAGCACCATCTAAACAATCAGCAAGTGCGCAGCACGCGCAGCGAAGCGGAGAAAGGAATAAGCCATGCAAGTGTTTTTTGATACCGAGTTTGCCAACACCGAGCCCGACAAAAACGGACATCGCCACCTGATTAGCATTGGCTGCATTGCCAAGGACGGACGCGAATTTTATGCCGAGCTAACCGACACCTGGGACGACCACTTGTGCTCCCTGTTCACGCTCAATACCGTCTTGCCGCTGTTGCAAGGCGGCGACTGCCGCATGGGGGTGTCTGAACTCGCTGTGCGCCTCAAGGCGTGGATTGAAGGTATCACAGACAAGGAAGTTGTATTCCACAGCGATGCGCCAGATTACGACTGGCCGTTCATCAAGGAAATTTTTGATCACAACGGCTGGCCGACAAACCTGTGCAAAAAATGTGGCGCCGTTGGGTTTAATCACGACTCGCAGATCCGTCGCTATCAGTCCGCCATGGGGCAGTATTGGCAAGAACACGGCACCCGACAGCATCATGCACTGGTTGATGCACGCAGCATGCTGTTTGCGTGGAAATACGCAATTAAAAGAGAGGAGTAAAAATTTATGGACGCCATCGCAAAAAATATTGCAGCACTCATCCCGACGTGTCTGGACGAAATTATTACCCAAAATCGAGATAAAACAAGGTTGAGACTTGCCGTTGAGGACGACTTCAAATCACTCCCTTTGTTGCTGGACGTTATCGACAGCCGCACCGTCAAGGACAACGAAATCCAGGATTGGCGAATGATACGACTGGAGAGCACAACAGATGATCAAGGTGCGTTCTTCATGATTGGCTACCGGAAAGAAAGCGTCTTTATAACATCAGATGTCAAGTCCATCGAATACAAAGACGGCAAAGGGCTTGTGCTTACCCAAAACAGCCTTTACCGGCTCGGTAAGCGCAGCGACAAAGAACCGGAAACGGGCTTGCTGTTACATATCTGTGCATCGTTCTGGATGTGGGGGTTTGGTGGCAGCCTGGGTATTTTGCATATTTTTTACTGAGAACCAAATGGCCACCTTTTTTACAGCCGATCAGCATTTCGGACACGCCAATATCCTCAAGCACGAGGACGCCAACCGGCGCAACGCGCACGGCGGCAGATTCACGTCCATCGTTCCGCGTCTGAACGGAGAAAAAATCCTCATCGTCGGCAACCACGATCCGTTCTAAAACTTCGCCAAAACAGCCTGGGTGTCATCGTCACTTATTAACAGATCTTCGCGTCGGGCACATCTTGATGTATATTGCGACTGTGGTGTTCGCCTGCGGCAATTGTAGCTGGGACGCATGATCTCCCCCATCGGTCGCAAGCATTTACAAGTTTGGAAATACGGAGAGAGTTGGATGGAGTAGGCAGCGGATTCTGCAAGTTGGAGTCTTTCAAGCCAGACACTTTCGACTCTCTCCATATTTCTGTATGGTGAAACGACACCAAGTGAGGTGAATTCCGCGCAACTGACTGAGTCGATCAAGTTGAGGGATTTGCTGGCAACGCAGGCACAGGCAGAGAGCGTTTATATGGCGGGGCAGACGGAAAAGAGTAATTCGAAGGATACGGATCATCAGGCTTATCTACAGGCTGCCAAAGATTCTGCTGCGAATGCACCAAAAGCGGTTAATACAACAGATATGCCTACCAATTATGATTGGGGTATTTTGTACCAAAAAAAATAAAACAGTAAAAATTAAGAATACTTCTAAACTGAAGTTTCACCGAAATGCATCAAGCCACCATACGGAGTAGCGCGGTGATGAAGGAATTATGAGTGGGTTTGACGAGCTTAGGGAAAAGCCTATCGAAACTCGGTTGCAACGCCACTTCGGTGATG
>Ga0210035_1001003_pt1 | contig 17915 bp, 22 predicted proteins | sample CryGeymeta201507_FD_183975 | JGI IMG/M metagenome (GOLD analysis project Ga0210035, IMG submission 183975) | Groundwater microbial communities from Crystal Geyser aquifers in Utah, USA - Crystal Geyser metaG 2015-07 (SPAdes) (version 2) | ecosystem: Environmental > Aquatic > Deep subsurface >...
TCATGTCGATCACCATCCTTGCGATGATCAACCCGTTCGTCCAATCACACCTAATCTTGCCGCTTCAGGCTCATTCCTGGTTGGAAATACAGGCCTCGTTCAGGCTCATTCCTCATTGGACAAGGCTCGGACTTGATAAAGCCCATTTTTTAGAGGATAATCCCTCTTTTTCAAGAATTCGGCCCTAAAAAAAGCCGCCAGATTCCCAAGGATTTAAGCCATGAAACCGGAAATTCACCCAGAATATAACGAAATCGAAGTCACTTGCAGCTGCGGCGAAAAGTTCAAGACTCGTTCGACCATGAACAAATCGCTGAGCATTGAAGTCTGCTCGATGTGCCACCCGTTCTACACCGGCAAGCAGAAGACCATCGATACCGCCGGTCGCGTCGAGAAATTCCGCCAGAAATATGGCATGAAGTAGGCTTGCGAGCGATGCAGCAACATAAAGGCAGCTTGAGGCTGCCTTTTTTGTTTATGCCGGGCCGAGTTTAAAATACGCCGATATTCCATGAGCCAACCCACAGACATTACCTATTTCAGCACGCGCTCGACCTTCTTCCTGCTAGCTGCGATCTGCCTTGCCTGGATACTGCCAGGGCTGATCGGCCATCAGCCCTGGAAACCCGATGAAGCTTACAGCTTCGGGCTGATTTACCATATTTTCCAAAGCGGCGACTGGATCGTACCGACACTGGGCGGCGAACCTTTCATGGAAAAGCCGCCGCTGTATTTCATCACTGCGGCTTTATTCGGGAAAATATTCTCCTTCGCGCTTCCTCTGCATGACGCAGCGCGTCTTGCTACCGGTTTTTTCATGGCGATCACGCTGCTGCTCACCGGGTTGACCGGCAGAGAACTGTGGGGCAAAGGCCATGGCCGCCTCAGTGTACTCATCCTGATTGGCTGCCTGGGACTGCTGATCCACGGCCATGAAATGATTACCGACACCGCCTTGCTGGACGGTTTCGCCATAGCCATCTACGGACTGGCTTTGAGCCGCAGGAGATTCGCGCTGGCCGGTTTCTGGCTCGGCACGGGAGCCGGTATCGGTTTCATGTCCAAGGGGCTGATCGCGCCTGGGATCATGGCGCTGACGGCACTGCTATTGCCCCTCGTATTCCGCCACTGGCGCAGCCGGAATTACGCGCTGTGCCTTGCAATCGCATTCCTCGCGGCGCTGCCATGGCTGACCATTTGGCCGACCCTGCTGTATCTGCGCTCGCCGGAACTGTTCAGGGAATGGTTCTGGATCAACAACCTGGGGCGATTCCTGGGATTTGCCAAACTCGGCCCCGGCAACGATCACGGGTATTATTTCAGAACCCTGCCCTGGTTTGCCTGGCCAGCCCTGCCGATTGCGCTGTGGACGCTGTGGCAGGGACGGCGCAGCCTCTTCGGGCAAGCCGAGGTTCAGCTTGTGCTCGCCGTCTTCCTGGTGATGCTGGGGGTATTCAGCCTGGCTTCCGACGCGCGCGAGCTGTATGCCCTGCCGATGTTGCTGCCCCTCTCGCTGCTGGCCGCGCCCGGTGTCGACACTTTGCGCCGTGGCGCAGCCAGCGCGCTGAACTGGTTCAGCATCATGACCTTCGGCTTTATCGCCGGCGTGTTCTGGTTCTACTGGTTCGCTCTCATCTCCGGCCATCCAGCCTCCCAGACAGAGCGCTTACTAAGATTGCAACCGGGTTATACCCCGGCGTTCGAGCCGCTGCACTTCAGCATTGCGCTATTGGCCACCCTGGCCTGGCTGTTCATTATTTTCCGGGCAAGATACCTGCCCCGCAATCCGCGTGCCGTGCTCAACTCGGCCACCGGGATCACGCTGGTTTGGATCATTCTGATGACACTGTGTCTGCCATGGATCGATGCCGGCAAGAGCTACCTCTCCATGATCGCCTCCCTGCAGCAAGCCTTGCCCGCTCGCCACGCCTGCATTTCCAGCAGCAATCTGGGCGAGCCGCAGCGCGCCCTGCTGGAATACTACGCCGACATCCTTACCCGACGCACGGAAACTCACCGGGGGATCGAGTGTAATCTGCTGCTGGTGCAGGGCTTTGCCAAGAACCCGAATGCGCCTCCCGGCCCGGAATGGAACAAAATCTGGGAAGGCAACCGGCCCGGAGACAGATTGGAGCGCTATTGGCTGTTCCAGCGCAACCCCTCCTGAAACCGTCCGCCCGGCCAAGGGGTTGGCGTAAGCCTTTGGAGTAAAGCGCCTGAGAGGGTTACAATTGCCTTTTTTTAAGGCACAACCCTTACAAAATCGTTGAGCATCTGCCCCGATTTTGTTGTTTTGTTCCCTACTCCGCCGACAATCTCAACGGATTGAGTTCTGAACCTTCACGATGCCAGCATTTGGCTAAATTGTAAATTGATAATTAAAGGATTTTAATGAGTTTGAGATGTGGAATCGTCGGGCTGCCCAACGTGGGCAAGTCCACCCTGTTCAACGCGATCACCAGCGCCGGAATTGCAGCAGAAAATTATCCCTTTTGCACCATCGAGCCCAACACCGGCATCGTTGAAGTTCCCGACCCGCGCATGGAGGCGCTGTCGGCAATCGTCAAGCCGCAGAGGGTGCAACATGCCGTGGTCGAGTTCGTCGACATCGCCGGTCTGGTGGCGGGCGCGTCCAAGGGAGAGGGCCTGGGCAACAAGTTCCTCGCCAATATCCGCGAAACCGACGCCATCGCCCACGTAGTGCGCTGCTTCATCGACGAAAACGTGGTGCATGTAGCGGGGAAGGTCGATCCGGTTTCCGACATCGAGGTGATTAACACCGAGCTGGCGCTGGCCGACCTGGAAACCGTCGAGAAGGCTTTCAACCGCTACAACAAGGCGGCCAAGACCGGCGACAAGGAAGCGATCCAGGTGATTGCCCTGCTGGGAAGAGTGCGGGCGCATCTCGACCAGAGCCAACCGGTGCGCGCGCTGGCGCTGTCCGCCGAAGAGCGTGAACTGCTCAAGCCGCTATGTCTGATGACCGCCAAGCCCACCATGTACATTGCCAATGTGGACGAAAACGGGTTCGACAACAACCCGATGCTGGCCAAGGTGGAAGAATTCGCCCAGCGCGAGAATGCCCCGGTCGTCGCGATTTGCGCTGCAATGGAAGGCGAGATCGCCGACCTGGAAGAAGAGGACAAAAAAGCTTTCCTGGCCGACATGGGGCTGAATGAGCCGGGCCTCAACCGCGTCATCCGCGCCACCTACAAGCTGCTCGGTCTGGAAACCTATTTCACCGCCGGGGTCAAGGAAGTGAGAGCCTGGACCATTCACGCCGGCGACACCGCGCCACAGGCCGCAGGCGTAATCCACACCGACTTCGAGCACGGCTTCATCCGCGCCCAGACCATCGCCTACGAGGATTTCATCGCCTTCGGCGGCGAGCAGGGGGCGAAAGAGGCCGGCAAGATGCGCTCGGAAGGCAAGGAATACGTCGTCAAGGATGGTGACGTGATGAACTTCCTGTTTAATGTTTAACCGGTTTTTCCATTTCTTGTTGGAGCGGCTTTGGCCGCGATAACCACCGAATCGCGGCCAAGGCCGCTCCTACCGGATGCAATAATTATTCGTGTTTTTATCGAGAATTAGAGGCCCTCGTAGCAACTTACGCCATTTTTGACTATACTAAAAGCCATATGGCAAATAAAGGAGTGTAGTCATGAGTACTGTTGCGGCGCTGGCTTACCCGTCATTCCTCTCTATCGAAGACCTGTTAGGTGGCAAGGGCGCGCTGAAGCCCACGCCACGCTCTCCTCTTGATTGGGTTGCCCTTATCCGCCACGGCCTGCCATCAGCGGCCGTGGATGCGCTTTCCCGCGCGGTTCGAATTACCCAGGCCGAACTGGCCGGTGCGCTCGGAATTCCTGAGCGCACTCTCGCCCGCCGCAAGCGGGAAGGCCTGTTGAACAGCGAAGAATCCGCCAAACTGGTGCGGCTGGCACGCGCGGTCGAGCGCGCAGAGGAAGTATTCGAGGACTTCGATATTGCCCTCAACTGGCTGAAATCTTCCAACGCCGCGCTAGCCGGCGCTACCCCGTTGAGCCTTCTGGATACCGACATCGGCGCGGAAAGTGTAGTGGATACGCTGGGCCGCATCGAGCAGGGCGTATTTGCCTGATGCTCACCGTTATTGTGAAAATCGCGAAGCGATACTTCGTCCCCCTCGCCCGCTCGCAGGAGAGGGCAGGGGTGAGGGGGAACATTCATGGCGAATCGCTGCTTTCATGATCCAGAGTGGTGATTCGCCATGAATGTTTGGCGGCTGGTCACTGCCCGTTTCGCGGATAACGCCTTCTCAGGCGAGGGCGCCCGACTCTATGGCGGACGCTGGAACCGCAAGGGCGCGGCGCTGGTTTATACCGCTGAAAGCCAATCCCTGGCGATGCTGGAAATGCTGGTGCAGGATGAACCGCTGCGCGCCCGTTACGTCATCATTCAGGCCCGAATTCCCAAAGGCCTGAAAATCAGGCAGATCGAACTCGCGCAACTCCCCCCGGACTGGCGCACCATCTCGGCCCGAACGCAGTTGCAGGCGATTGGCAGCGCATGGGCCCAAGAGCAATCCACCGCCGTTCTCGCCGTGCCCAGCGTGGTGATTCCCGGCGAAACCAATTACCTTTTCAATCCCCTGCATCCCCACTTCAGCAAGATCGAAATCGGCGAGCCACAGGCGTTCATTACCGATTTGCGGTTGATCAGGAAATGATGCGCGCACGCGGAAGACGAGGTCTAGATTTATAGCATACAGCTTTGCGCTCTACCTCTTCCGTTGACTGACGGAGGCGCAGAGTCCGTGCATCTTATCTAGAACTGAACATCCCGCTTAAATTTTCAAGTGTTTTTTGAATATTTTTTCATCTTATTTCATATTTTCTCTCCTGTTTTACCATGTACCCTGTAGTTCCAAGGTTCCAATGTGGTTCCAAGGTTCCAATGTGGTTCCAAGGTTCCAATGTGGTTCCAATGGTTCCAATGGTTCCAATGGTTCCAATGGTTCCAATGGTTCCAATGCCCCCAATGCCCCTGTGGTTCAAAACCCCGGCCTGAAGGCCGGTGACTACATTGCTTTCCTTGATTCAGATCAAGGTATTCCAGACGCGCTTGTGACGAAATAACCACAATCTCGTTGTGCCTTTTCTGGGAGGTTTTTCTGGGGTGAACGTCTGGCGGTCGCTCAGAAATGCCGGTAAGCAAAGTTGGCGAGGCGCCTTGCCGCGTGTGCGCAACGCAGTTCGAGATGGATTCTTTTAGGTCGCCGGGAAATCGTGTCGTAGTCTAAAAAGGAGTGCATCATGTTACCAAGATCAAGATTGCTCGTTGTTAATACGTTTCTCGCGGTCAGCTTTATCGCGGGGAGTTTTTTCGCTGTGGGTTCTGCCGCCGCCAAGGAGTCGAATGTGAAAACCGTCTTCGAGGCAACAGTCAAGCACAAGGATCAGGAGTGCGTTGGCTGTCATATCCAGGTGACGCCGGGTATTGTCAAGGACCACATGTCGGGCAAGATGGGAAGCCCGACCAACGCCGGGGACTACGTCGGCTGCAACGATTGCCACGGCACCAATCATACGAAGAATGATGATTACAAGTTGGCCAAGATGCCAACTGCCCAGACTTGCAAGAAGTGCCACGAGGATCAGGTCGGGCAGTACAAGGCCGGCAAACACAATCTCGCATGGTTCGCCCAGAAGTCGCAGCAGGCGTGGCACGGCCAGCCTGCATCGATCGTCAAGCAGGGCTATCGTGGCTGCTCCGGCTGTCACAAACTCGGCGAGAAGGGCTGGCAAGGCAAACTGTCGGGTTTCGACAAGATGACGCACGACGGCGGCAAGGAGGCCTCCGAGTACCGCTACGGCAACGCGCAGTGCGATGCCTGCCATACGCGACACGCGTTCTCGAAGAAGGAAGCGCAGAATCCGAAGGCCTGCTCCAACTGCCACATGGGTTTCGACCATCCGCAGTGGGAAATGTATGTCTCCTCCAAGCATGGCGTCATCCATGAGAGCGATCCCACCGGTACTCGCGCGCCGACTTGCCAGACCTGTCACATGAACGGTGGCAACCATGAAGTGCGCACCCCGTGGGGCTTCCTGGGACTGCGTCTTCCCACCAAGGAAAACGTCCTGGCACTCATCAAGGTTGCACCATCGCTCAAGGACAATCTGACCAAGCTGGCTGCAGGACTACCGTCGGGCAACTACGTCGATGTGGATGACGACCCGCAATGGACATTCGACCGCGCCATGATCCTGCAGGCGGCCGGGCTTCTGGACAGCAACCTGCAACTGACGGCGCGGGCTGTCGAGGTGGCGTTGCAGGCTCAGGCGGCACGCGCTCCCGAGCAGTTCAACGCCGAGCGCGCCAAGATGAAGAATATCTGCAACAACTGTCATGCCAAGGACTTCGTCAAGGACTTCTTCATGGCTGGCGATGACATCGTCAAGCAGGTTGATAGCCGCTTCTCCAAGGCTATCCAGGCGGTTCAGGGTCTCTACAAGGATGGCATCCTGCAGAAACCCAAGGGCTGGGAGTACGGGCCCGACCTGTTGCAGTACTATGATGCCAAGACGGGAATCGAGCTTGAGTTGTTCTGGATCACGCTCGAGTACAAGCAGCGTGCCTTCCAGGGCGCCTTCCATGCCTCGAATGATTACATGCACTGGTATGGCTGGTCGCCGCTGAACCGCGCCGTTAACCAGATTCTCGAGGAGGAGAAGCGGATGCGGAAGGAACATGCCATGGGACTGAAGCTGGACATCCACTGAGACTGGTGTATGTCTGAATGAAGGAATGCGGGGGCGGAGCAATCCGCCCCCGCTTTTTCCCGACGACGCACTGTCCATTTCTGCCGACGATCGTGGCGATGGCCGTCCGAACCCGAACCGGTGGCAATCAGAGTGTCCCTATAATTCCGAAATTTCAAATAAAGGTTACTATTATGTCTGCGGATCAAGTTCTGATGGTCTTTGTACGTCGCGCCTGGTTGGTGTGTCTGGCAATTGTCGCGTTACTGAGCGTGTCCGCCCCCGCAGTTGCGGCCAAAGGGGAGGGATTGTTCGCCGAGCTGCATACGGCCAAGGGTGTCATCACGGTGCAGCTTGATTTCAAGCGCGCACCGCTGACCGTGATGAACTTCGTCGGACTGGCCGAGGGCAGCGTTGCCTGGGTCGATCCGAAGACCAATGCACAACGGAAGGACCCACTGTACAAGAACCTGACTTTTCACCTGGTGCGCGACTTTATGGTACAGACCGGTGACCCGGCTGGTACCGGCAAGGGGTACTCGGGCAGCACATTCGCCGACGAGATTGACCCCGGACTCAAGCACGCCAAGGCGGGCGTCGTGTCAATGGCCAATCGCGGCCCAGGCACTAACTCCAGCCAGTTCTTCATCACCAAACGTCCGGCACCTTGGTTGGACGGCCATTACACGATCTTCGGCGAGGTCGTCTCCGGACTCGACTTGGTGGATCGCATCGCGCAGGGTGACGGCTTAAAGAAAATCGTGATCGTTCGTACTGGAGACGAGGCGCGCGGCTTCACTCCGGCGCGCGCGCACGAACTGTCAAACAAGCGGATAGCTCTGCTGAAAGAGGCGGGGAAAAAAGTCCTTCCGGAGCTCATCGGCACGGCAGACCCGGCGAAGCTTCCAGCGCCGAACCAGCCTGCAGTCTCGCCGGGCGATTTCGATTTTCTGGTCATCGGCCATACGGGCATGATGGGAGCAGAGCGCATCGGGCGGGAGTTCTACTATGACCATGACGGCGCACTAGAGGTCGCCAAGAAGCTGGTGCAGCTCGCACGCACGCAGAACGCGGATTTCAGTGCGCTCATAAAGAAATACTCGGACATGCAACGGGACACCGTCACGCGCGGCGTGGTGGACACAACCCAGCAGCCGGCGAGCATGAAGCCGATATTCCACCTCAAGCCTGGGCAGGTGAGCGACCCCATCGACTTGCCGGTCGGTATTTACATTTTCCGTCGTCTGCCACCGCTCCCGGTCGAAAGAATCGATGGGTAGAGTAGAGAACAGGCTTTCGCCTGCCCTCCCTCATCAAACCGTGTGTGCGGTTTTGCGAGTTATCGCCTTCGGCGATATCCCTGCTAACCCCAATTCCCGCACACGGCTTTCCGATGTTCTTCACACCTGGCATACGCCGTTTTCCAGCCCGCCGTTGTCGGAACTTTGTATAGCCCATAGTGCGTATAAAGCTGTTGGCTGGGGAAACGACCAAGGCCGATCCCTCGATCCTTGACCTTGTGCCGCTTCATCAAGTGCGTGCGCAGGCGCTCCTTTGCACAAACAGGGTCTATAAAGAATGCACATCACCTGCCTCCTCGTACAATTTTTCCCCTCGTCGTAAAGTGACACCCTCAAAGCAAGTCGGGTATTGGAGCTGTCCCAAGTGGCGCTTCGACCCCTTCCTCTTTTTTGCCGTTGAGGCGGAGGTCTTTCTGTCGGCTCGATCAATCTTGACAAACGGACGATAAAAAGTCAGAATTCGCCTCCTTCGATTTATCTTGGTGATATAGCTCAGTTGGTTAGAGCACAGCACTCATAACGCTGGGGTCGGTGGTTCAAGTCCACCTATCACCACCATTTTCCTCTCATGCAACCTGTCTGCAACTATCACCACAGTTTGGTTGTGTGCTATCGTGCATTTATGCTGAAGCATTTCTTATTTCTTTTCCTCATATTGTTCGCCCTGGCCGCTCATGCCGGCAGGTTCTTGCCGCAAAACGCGCAAGTCGGGCAGATCAACGGCCATAACTACCCGGAAGTGAAGATCGGTGGAGAAATCTACCGGCTGGCGCCCGGCGCGCGGATTTACGATACGTCCAACCGCATCATTGTTCCCACCTCGCTGCCGCAAAGCGCCAAAGTGTTCTATCAGCTCGATCCGGGCGGCTTGCTGATCCAGATGTGGCTGCCCACCCCTGAAGAAGAAGCGGGGATGGGGCGTTAGGCTATATCCTCGTGGCGAAAAAGCTTTTTATTAAAACCTTCGGTTGCCAGATGAACGAGTATGACTCGGCGAAGATGGCGGACGTGCTGAATGCCGCGCAGGGCATGGAAATCACGCTGCGCGCCGAGGATGCCGACGTGATTCTGCTGAATACCTGCTCGGTGCGGGAGAGGGCGCAGGAGAAGGTTTTTCACCAGCTGGGCCGGTGGCGGCCCCTGAAGCAGGCCAACCCCGATCTGCTGATCGCCGTCGGCGGCTGCGTGGCGAGCCAGGAAGGCAGCGCCATCGTCAGCCGCGCGCCCTATGTGGATCTGGTGTTCGGCCCGCAGACCCTGCACCGCCTGCCGCAGATGATCGACGCCCGGCGCAAAAGCGGCCTACCCCAAGTGGATGTGTCTTTCCCTGAAATCGAAAAATTCGATCACATGCCGGCGGCCAAGGTGGAGGGCGCGACTGCGTTCGTCTCGGTGGTGGAAGGTTGCGGCAAATTCTGCACCTACTGCATCGTGCCCTATACGCGGGGCGAGGAAGTGTCCCGCCCTTTCGACGACGTGATCGCCGAGGTGGCGCAACTGGCCGGGCAGGGGGTGAAGGAAATTACCCTGCTGGGGCAGAACGTCAACGCTTACCGTGGCGCGATGCACGATGGAGAAACCGCCGATCTGGCCGACCTGTTGCATTATCTGGCCGAGGTGCCCGGCATCGAGCGTCTGCGCTTCACCACCTCCCACCCGGTCGAGTTTTCCCAGCGCATGATCGATGTCTACGGCGAAGTGCCCAAGCTGGCCAGCGGCCTGCACCTGCCGGTTCAGAGCGGCTCCGACCGGGTGCTGGCGGCGATGAAGCGCGGCTATACCGCGCTCGAATACAAGTCCCTGGTGCGCAAGCTGCGCACGGTGCGGCCGGACATTTCGCTGTCCTCGGATTTCATCGTCGGTTTTCCCGGCGAAACCGATGCCGATTTCGAGGCGACCTTGAAGCTGATCGAGGATGTCGGCTTCGATGCCGGCTACAGCTTTATTTTCAGTCCGCGCCCCGGCACGCCGGCGGCGGAGCTGGCCGACGACACGCCGCTGGCAGTGAAGCAGGAGCGGCTGCGTCAGTTGCAGAAAAAAATCGATGAGCAGGAACAGATCGTCAACCGGAAAATGGTCGGCTCGGTGCAGCGCATCCTGGTGGAAGGGATTTCCAGAAAGGACGATGCTGAACTGATGGGGCGCACCGACAACAACCGGGTGACCAATTTCAAGGCCAATCCGCGCCTCATCGGGCAGTTCGTCAATGTCACCATTACTGCGGTTTCCACCCATACTTTGCGCGGCGAAATCGTCGTCCTCGAGCAAGGGTCTGTTCATGAATAATTTGAACATTCTGGCCGCACTGGCGGGCGCGCTGCGGCGTTGCCGGTCACTTGCAGGGTATGGCCATGCGGCGTGCCCGGCGTCTTGCATCGCATCCCGCCAGCACGACCATAATTGCCCAACTTATTCATGAACAGACCCTAGGCCGCTCCCGTGACTCCAAAATCCCTCGATATTTCTTTTTCTCCTGCGGACAACGCCCGCCTCGCCAACCTGTGCGGCGCGCTGGATGAAAATCTGAAGCAGATCGCCACCGCTCTCGACGTGACCATTTCCCGCCGTGGCGAGCACTTTTCCGTGCATGGAGACCAGCGCCAGGCGCGTCTGGCCGTGGAGGCGCTGAAAAACTTCTACGAACGATCCCGCACCCATCTTTCCGTCGAGGATGTCCAGCTCGGCCTGATCGAGGTGGCGAACGTGAGCCGCGATGACCAGGAGGGCGTCGCCATGCCGGTGCTGATGACGCGCAAAAGCGACTTGCACGGCCGCACTCCGCGCCAGAACGTGTACCTGTGCAAGATACAGGAGCACGACATCACCTTCGGCATCGGCCCCGCCGGTACCGGCAAGACTTATCTCGCGGTGGCCAGCGCGGTGGACGCGCTGGAACGCGATCTGGTGAAACGCATCGTGCTGGTGCGTCCGGCGGTGGAGGCGGGCGAACGGCTCGGCTTCCTGCCCGGCGACCTCGCGCAGAAGGTGGATCCCTATCTGCGCCCCTTGTACGACGCGCTCTACGACCTGATGGGCTTCGATAAAGTGACCAAGCTGTTCGAGCGCGGCGCGATCGAAATCGCCCCGCTGGCCTACATGCGCGGACGCACCCTGAACCATTCCTTCATCATCCTCGACGAGGCGCAGAACACCACGCCAGAGCAGATGATGATGTTCCTCACCCGCATCGGCTTCGGCGCCAAGGCCGTGATTACCGGCGACGTGACCCAGGTGGATCTGGCACGCGGCCAGAAGAGCGGCCTGGTGGACGCCCAGCAGGTGCTGGAAAAGGTCAGCGGCATCGCCTTTACTTTCTTTCTGTCCGAGGACGTGGTGCGCCACCCGCTGGTGCAGAAAATCGTCAACGCTTATGAACAACGGGAGAAAAAAAATGGGTAGGGTGGCCCACGCGGAGACCGGCGGTGGGCGCAGCGTGCCCACCCTGCATCTGTCGGTGCAATACGCGGCGAACCCGGAAGAGGCGCCGACCCGCGCCCAGTTTCGTCGTTGGGTGAAGGCAGCACTGTGCCAGGATGCCGAGATCGCATTGCGTATCGTCGACGAGGAGGAAGGCCATGCGCTCAACCGCGACTATCGCGGCAAGGACTACGCGACCAATGTGCTAACCTTTGTTTACGACAACGAGTTTTCCAACACGGATTCGCCGCTGGCGGGCGACATCGTGTTGTGCGTTCCGGTGGTTGCCCGCGAAGCTTTACAGCAGGGAAAGCCCATCGAAGCACATTATGCGCACTTGACCGTCCACGGTGTGCTGCACCTGCAGGGCTACGACCATGAAAGCGACGAAGGGGCGCGGCAGATGGAAGCCCTGGAAATCCAGATTGTCACCAAGCTGGGCTATGCCAATCCGTATGAATAATTGTAGGGCCGAATTCATTCGGCCCTACACCAGATAGAGGAACAGAATCACAATGAACGACGAACCTGTGAAACCAACCTGGTTTGAACGATTAAGCACGCTCCTGTTGCGGGAGCCGGAAGACCGCGAACAACTGGTCGATCTGCTGCATTCCGCCTTCGAGCGCAACCTGCTGGATGCGGATGCGCTGGCCATGATCGAAGGGGTGCTCCAGGTTTCCGAAATGCAGGTGCGCGACGTCATGATCCCACGCGCCCAGATGGACGTGGTGGACATCGCCGATCCACTGGAAAAATTTATCCCCTTTGTCATCGAAACCGCGCACTCGCGCTTCCCGGTGATCGACAAGGATAAGGACGACGTGATCGGCATTCTGCTGGCGAAAGACCTGCTGCACTACTATGCCGATCAGGAATTCAATGTTCGCGACAATCTGCGGCCGGCGGTGTTCATCCCCGAATCGAAGCGGCTCAACGTGCTGCTCAAGGAATTTCGCAGCAACCGCAACCATATCGCCATCGTGGTGGACGAATACGGCGGCGTGGCCGGCATGGTGACCATCGAGGATGTGCTGGAGCAGATCGTCGGCGAGATCGAGGACGAATACGACTACGACGAACAGGAAGACAACATCATCCGCGTGCCGGACGGACGCTTCCGCGTTAAGGCGCAGACCGAGATCGCGGATTTCAACGAAGCGGTGGGCACGGCATTCAGCGACGAGGACTACGATACCGTGGGCGGGCTGGTCGTCAGCAAGTTCGGCCACCTGCCCAAGCGCGGCGAACACGTCGCTTTCGACGGCCTCAAGTTCAGCGTGCTGCGCGCCGACAGCCGCCGCCTTTACAGCCTGCTGGTGGAGAGGCAGGTAGAGGAAGGGGCTGTGACGTAGGTTGGGCACCCCGTGCCCAACAAAATGAAAATTCAAATCGTCGGGCACAGCGTACCCGACCTACATCACCCGAGTTCCATATCGTCCGGCGCGCCGCACCAATCGGGCGGGTACACGCCGCGTTCGACAAAGCGCTGGAATGTCGAATACGGCCATGCCGCCGGGATGGCGGCGTAACCGTGTTTGACGGGATTCCAATGGATGTAATCGCAATGCCGTTGAAAATCGGCTTCGTCGCGGATGCAATGCTCCCAAAAGCGGCGCTGCCACACCGCCTGCTCGCGCTTGGCGCGGCGGGTGGGAGAAACCGGCGCTTTATGCTGTGGCGCGCAATGGCGGGTGAATTCGCGCTTGATCGACATCCACCGGCTGGAAAAATCGTCATCCCCTTCCGGAAGAGTCCACAGGCAATGCAGGTGATCGGGGAGCAATACCAGGGCGTCGATGACGAAGGGATGCCGCGCTTTCACCGTTTTGAATGCTTGGCGCAACAGTGCTACGTTATCGGCATCGGCGAATAAAGGCCGCCGCTCGAACGTGACTACGGTGAAAAAATAAGTCGCCCCCATAAGGCGAAGCCGGCGATATTCCATGTCCCTATTGTAGGTTGGGCACGCTGTGCCCAACAAATTATTTGGGGGTGTTGTGATTTTGGGTTTATCGGGCTTGCCAGTTTGTGCTGGCGCACAGGTTTTTAGTTCAAATCGTCGGGCACAGCGTGCCCGACCTACATGTCTGACCGATCAGCCTATCGGCAATTCGAGCGTCGCCATTAGCCCGCCGTCCGGATGATTGCGGAGATAAAGCGTTCCGCCGTGCTTTTCGGCGATGTTGCGCGCGATGGTGATGCCTATTCCCGTGCCGCCGGTGTCCCGCGAACGCGAGACTTCGAGCCGGAAAAACGGATCGAACACCGTTTCCAGCATGTCTTCCGGGATTCCCGGCCCGCCGTCCCGCACCTGCACGATGACTTTATTCTTGTCCCGGCTGACGCTAACCCGCGCGTAGCCGCCGTATTTCACCGCATTGTCGATCAAGTTGGTGAGGCAGCGCCGCATGGCGTTCGGCTGTGCCGCGATGGAAACTCCGGTCAACCCGCTTAGCGTTACGTCTTGCCCCGCCTCCACCGCGTCGGCGCAGACGCTGTCCAGGATCGAATCGAAATCCGTGCGCCGCATCGGCTCTTCGGAGTTCATGCTCCTGGCGAGATCGAGCCCGTCCTTAATCATGGTTTGCACTGCCGAGAGATCTTCGACCAGCCTGGCCTGCAATTCCTTGTCCTGAACTTTTTCAAAGCGGAGCCGGATCCGCGTCAGCGGGGTTTGCAGGTCGTGCGTGATGGCCGCGAGCATTTGGGTGCGTTCCTGAATGTGGCGGCGAATTCGCGCCTGCATCGTGTTGAATGCGGAGGCAGCATGGCGCACCTCGGTCGGACCGCATTCTGCCAGCGGCGGTCGCTCGATGTTGCGGCCCAATTCGGTGGCCGCCTGCGCCAGTTGCCTGAGCGGCTGGATCGACATGCGCGCGACTGCGTAGGCGAGCAGGCCGAGGCAGGTTGCAAGGAAGAAGATATACAGTAGCAACCGCGACTTTGGCGGTGTGGCAGGCGGGGGGCGGCGGGGTTGCAGAACCAGGTGCAGAAATGTGCCATCGCGCAGGGACAGGGATACCGTTCGGCAAACGGCTTGCTGCCTGTATTGCGGCGTTGTGGCACACGCCGTTTTCTGCGACACGATATGGCGGTCTTCGCCCAAGCGCTGGAGCAGAGCGGAGGTGAGCTCGATGTCCGGTTCTCCCTCGCCGATTCCGGCGCCGGAAATTTCGGCGACGATGCCGTTGCGGCTTGCTGCGGCGGCAACCGGGCCTCTTGCTTCCCGGGGTGCCGCGTCGAGCATGAGAACGAGTTGTTCCACCCGTTCGGCGGTGTGCAGGGAGCGGATATGCGAGATGTCCGCCCGACGCGCGCTGTCGGCAAGGAAGAAAGTGAGTGTGCCGGAGGCAAAAATGCCGCCCACCAGAATCAGAAAAACCCGGCCTACCATCGAACCGAAAAATGCCTTCACATCAATTCTCCACGGCTACCGGCGTTGCCAGCACGTAGCCCTCGTTGCGCACGGTCTTGAGCAGCATCGGCGCCTTGGCATCCTCTCCCAGTTTCTGCCGCAGCCGGCTGACTTGCAGGTCGATGGATCGGTCGAAGGGGTCGGCGTCGCGCCCATGGGTGAGATTGAGCAGTTGGTCCCGGTTCAATACCCGGTTGGGATGTTCGAGAAAAATCTTGAGCAAGCGGAACTCCGCGCCCGAGAGCATCACCACCGTGTTCTGCGGGCTGATCAGGTGCCGTGCCGCCAGGTCGAGCATCCACCCGGCAAAGCACAGGCGTTTCGCGTTGAGGGGTTCCAGGTTCGGAGGCAGGGCTTGCGTGCGGCGCAGCACATTGCGGATGCGCGCCACCAGTTCGCGGGGCTCAAAGGGTTTCGCCATATAGTCGTCGGCACCCATTTCCAGCCCAAGGATGCGATCGATCGGCTCGCCACGGGCGGTCAGCATGATGACCGGCAGGTTGGAGCGTGCCCGCAGCGTGCGGCAGAGCGTAAGCCCGTCTTCCCCCGGAAGCGTGAGATCCAGCACGATCAGGTCGATACGGGTGCTATCCAGCATCCGCCTCATGCCCGTTCCATCGGCTGCGGTCAGCGTGTGAAAGCCGTTTGCGTCCAGATATTCGGCGAGCAGCGAGCGTATCTCGCGGTCGTCATCTACAATGAGAATGCAGGGCGGGGTATCCATGTCGGCTATTATGCCGAAACCGGGGGTTGTCTGTGGGTTGAATTGTAGCGGCGGGTATCTGAGGATAGTACGGACAAGGAACGATACAAATCGAACATATTGCGGATATACAAGGCTGGTGAAATGGGTATCGTGCGTTTGCACTAAACCATCAGGAGATTCAACCATGTCCAAGTTTCGCAGAAATATCTTTCTCATCGGGCTTGCCGCCATCGGCCTTGGAACCGCACCCGTCCTGGCGCTTGCCAATCAAGGATGCGGTCCCATGGGCGCAGGACCCGGCAAATTCGCCGAGCAGATCGAAAAGCGCCAGACCGCATTGCATGACAAGCTCAAGCTGACCCCGGTACAGGAAACCGCCTGGAAGGCTTTCCATGAAAAGATGCAGCCTGCCGAATCTCGTAACCGACCGGATCAGACAGCGCTTTCGGCACTGCACGCGCCCGAACGCCTGGAGCGGATGCTTGCCATGATGAAAGAGCACGAAAGCCGGATGGTCGATCGGGTGGCCGCCGTCAAGGAATTCTACGTTGTCTTGACGCCCGAGCAACAGAAGCTGTTTGACGACCAGTTCTCCAAGCACCGTCGGCGTTGAGAAACTAGCCGTAGTCGTAGGGTGCGCCATGCACCCCATTCGCTCGGTGCGGGGAACGCACCCTACGGACTACGCGCCTGCCAGCGCCTTTTGTACCGATACAAGCAAGTCCGCAGGCCAGAGCGGGGCAAGCGTAAGGGCTGTCTCGTGACCGCGTTCCGACATTTTCTTCCAAGTCTTCTGGACGATGCTGATTAGCTTCGGCTCGGTGTAATGCGGCGCGAAGGGAACGAAATAGAATTCCAGAAACACCAGGCAGATCACGTCTTCCAAGATTTGACCGTCAGGGTCTTCCAGTTTGATGCGATCCTTCAGCAGCAGCACCTTGACCTTCTCGCACATCGCATCGTCGTAGCCCGCCTGTCTCATGATCGCGGCGGTGGTATCGCCGTGGAATTTCGCCAGCGTAACGCGCCAGTCGTTGTAACCTTTTCGGTTCATCGGATATTTGCTGCGCGGTATTTTCCAGCGACAAATGTGCTGGGCGCGGGCGGCAAGCTGCAAGGCCTCGGAGGCATCGGGCTCGAACTTGTGCAGCCAGGCCGTCATGTGCTCTGAATACAGCACTTCCTTGGGGTATTCCTTGCCCTTGAATACTTCCTTGTTGGGATCTTCCGCGTTGGCGGCGTCGATGCGGGCAATTGCGTCCTTGAAATGGTCGGATACGGCAGTCATAGTGTCTCACTCAGGTAGAAAAAACGGTCACCCATGGTAAACAAGGCGTCGTGTTTTGTTAACCAGTAATTTTTATGCCGCAAATAACCACCGGGGTCTATCAATGTAGCATTCTTCTTCCGCACCCATCACCCGCCTCTCCGAACAATTCTTCCCGCAGTCGTGAAATGCACGCCGAAGTAGTCTGCGATTTGCTGGTAAGAATAACCTCCTGTCGCGTGTGCCGCGACGATGGCGGCATTTCTGTCTGGCGCACGTTCCGCGATTTCTGCCAGTGGCGGCGGCTTGGGGCGGCGCTGGGCAAGGGGGATTTGCACATCATCCCTACCCGTCTGGATATGCGCTTGCATTCGAGTTCCTATCCCCACGTGCGGTGACGTGGTAGAGCGCATCGGGAAACTCTATTCGGATTGGGCGGGACATGATGCGGGAAATATAACTGAAAAAATGCTACTTTGCTAGACCTGACCCTGCGCTTTCTTCTTTAGAACGAGGCGATTAGACGAATGGCGTTGAGTTTTTCTTCACTCAGCCCTTCGATGTCTTTGTCGTCAATCCAGCGCTCTCTGAGTAGCCTGCCGAATACCACAATGAGTTGTGAATAACGGTAGTCGTATTTTCCATCGATCGTTTTTCGCTGCTCAGTGAGGAAGTCATGAATGGCCCATATGTCATCAGGGTTCTCGGCCTTTACGGCTAAACCTTTGAGCTTCTTCATGAGCGCCGCGCACTCATTCTTAAATGCGGCATCAAACGCTCGCCTTGCGACTTTCTTCTCGGCTTCTGACCACTTGAAATCTCTCATCGCGGCATCCTATCTTGCCCTAACGTAGAATTGCTTGAGCGCCTCAAAGGCGCGGGTAACCCAGGAGCCGCCTAAAAATCAGTATTGGGGCCAGGCTCAATTAACTGGTTGGACGAAGCCGCTATCGCGGAGAAATATTTCCCACCAATCTGATTTATTGACATAATTCCTCCTCGACCCGCAAGGGATTGTTAATACTTTAGCATGAGGAACATGATTATGGAACACGAATAC
>Ga0210035_1001015_pt1 | contig 17743 bp, 20 predicted proteins | sample CryGeymeta201507_FD_183975 | JGI IMG/M metagenome (GOLD analysis project Ga0210035, IMG submission 183975) | Groundwater microbial communities from Crystal Geyser aquifers in Utah, USA - Crystal Geyser metaG 2015-07 (SPAdes) (version 2) | ecosystem: Environmental > Aquatic > Deep subsurface >...
GGCAAAGATTAACCGGGATGTGTTGGTTAGTCTGGAAAATCCGAGGAAGTTGTATTGGGTCATCGTGTTCGGGGCACTTTCGCTTTTTAGCGTAGGTCTCGGCTGCGAGATTTATCAGTACCAGGTTGGTATGGGGGTCGCTAATCTGAACAACCCGAATGTGTGGGGGCTGTATATCGCCACCTTTATTTTCTGGATCGGGATGAGTCACTCGGGTACGCTATTGTCAGCGATTTTGCACTTGATGCATGCTGACTGGCGTAAGCCCATCTATCGTTTCGCTGAAGCAATGACGACTTTCTCGCTGATGACTGCGGGACTGTTCGTTATGGTGCACATCGGGCGCTTGTGGCAATTTTACTATGCGTTGCCCTATCCAAATGATCGCGGGACATGGCCGAACTTCCAGTCTCCCTTATTGTGGGACGCGATGGCTATTTTTACCTATCTGAGTTCGTCGGTATTGTTTCTGTATGTCGGTATGATTCCAGACTTGGCCATTTGTCGCGATAACCTACATAAAGGTTGGCGCAAAAAACTGTACACATTATTGGCATTGGGTTGGGAAGGTACTGACCGTCAATGGCGCAACTTCCGAGTGACTTATCTGACCATTGCCTGTTTCCTGATTCCATTGGCGGTGTCGGTACACTCTATCGTTGCAAGTGACTTTGCCATGTCACAGCAACCAGGTTGGCACGTTACTTCATTCCCTCCTTATTTCGTAGCGGGTGCGTTGTATTCAGGCTGTGCGGCAATTATCACTCTGTTCATTATCTTGCGTTATGTGTTCAGGTTTGAAGATTACATGACCAAGAGCATCCTGAAAAAGACCGTGCGTCTAACCTTTGCGATCGCGATGGTATGGACTTACCTGAATGCCGTAGAATTCGCTGCCGTTTGGTATGGTCACGACATGGATGCGAAAGCGGTGCTGATTCAAAAAGCAACGGGTCCGTTCGCGCCATTCTGGTGGGGGATGGTGTTCTGCGGTTCGGTCGTACCCCTTATGCTGGCCTTCAAACGCTTCCAAACCAATATCCCGGTGTTGTTCGCAGTATCGCTGCTGTTGAATTTGGGGATGTGGCTGGAACGCTGGATGATCGTCGCGCCAACCTTTTCACATGGTTACTATCCATGGGTCTGGGATAACGATCAATGGCCCAGCCTGATTCAATGGGGTATGGTAATGGGTAGTTTTGGATGGTTTACTTTGCTGTTCATGGTGTTCTGCAAGGTGTTCCCATCGGTATCCATGTATGAAGTCAAGGAAATGGTCTATCACCGCAGTTTGCATCTGAAAAAGAATGAAACTGCTGGACAAGGAGCGCACTGATATGAGCAAACGTCATTTACTCGCAATGTTCAGCAGTTTTGATGAGGCTGAACTAGTCGTACAGGAACTGCGCAATACCTCTATCAAGGGCTTCGATGTCAATGATGATTTAGTGGTCAAATCACCCATCGAACATCCTGAGGTTGAAGAGTTTCTTGGCGAAAAACCCGTCTATGTGCAATGGTTTACCTTGTTCGGTGCGCTGATGGGTGGTTTGCTGGGGTTCTTTCTGATCTCGGGTGCGCAGGCCAATTTTTTTGAACAGTTAAAAGGGGGGAAGCCAATCGTGCCGTTTCCACCCAACTTTGTGTTGACCTATGAGATGTTTATTCTAGGGGGGGTGTATATCTCAGTGCTGGGATTCTTAATCTGCGCGGGTTTGCCGGCAAAGCGCTCACCTTTGTATAGTTCTAGCGTATCGGAAGATAAAATCGCGATTCTGGTAAAATCCGAAGCAGGTGCAACCAGTACGCTGAGGGCTATTTTCACCAAGCATCAAGCATTGGAAATTCAAGAAGAGGCAGGTAAATGAAAAAATTATCTCTGGCAATTGCGTTGCTGATAGCGCCCTCTCTGGCACAAGCGTGGCCATGGTCACAGGACATGGCCAATCAGGTGAGTGTCAAACCACAGGAAAGTCCCGATTCAGCCCATCCCGGCATGACACCCTTTCCAAAGCGTTCTCTGCCTGTAGCGGGTACGACCGTTATCGTCAAAGACGCTGATGCGGCTCGCAAGATGATCAACCCGATGTTGGCAGATGAAGCGTCGGTTGCTCGCGGGAAACGTTTATATGGTATTTACTGCACCCCTTGTCACGGCAAGAGCGGAACGGGTGATGGCCTGGTGGGTGAAAAATTGGTGATGAAGCCATGGAATCTGACGAATAGCAACGAAATGCATAATTGGAATCCTGCCGAGTATCCAGATGGTTACATTTTTGGCTATGTCTCATTGGGTGGCGCTGTGATGCCTAGTTATGCCAATGATTTGACGGCAACTGAGCGTTGGCATGTGGTGAATTACATCCGAAAAGTGTTGCAGAATAACCCAGCTCAACAAGCTGCGGCTCAAGCAAATTAGGAGGCTACGAAATGTTTGCATACAGTAATTTGGCGGTTTTGAATGTAAGTTTCGTGGTAGTGCTGTCACTGGCGTTGAGTGGCGTTGCCTTGTGTTCTGTGCTGCATCTGGTGGGAGCCAAATGGCAAAATGAAGTCAAGCATCTGGCTACCTCCTTGTTTGCGCTGTTTCCTTTGGCGTTTGTGTTGCTGGTAGTGATATTGCTGAATGGTCCTGCGTTCTTTTCATGGTGGGGACATAAGGTGGGTGTTCATGCCAGCATCCCGAGTTGGTATCAGCCTCACTGGTTTATCGCACGCGAAGTGATCGGCATGCTGTTTATGATGGTGCTGTATTGGGTGTTTATCAAGCGTCAGAATGTATGTGACCGCAGCCCGGCAGATGCAGCCAGTTTTCACCGAGTGGCTACTGTAATTCCATTCTTTTTTGTGCTGTACAGCACAATGATCGCTTGGGATTTTGAAATGACTCTCGTGCCTGAATGGCACAGCGCAATTTATGGCTTACAGCAGTTCGTCAGTAACTTTGGCATGTTCCTTGCCTTTTTGGTGGTTTGGGTTTCAGCATGGAATGCCCGCCAAAATCAGGCGCATCCGATAGCGGCTTATATTTACAACCATATTGCACAGATGTTGCTGGCTTTTACCTTGTTGTGGATATACACCTACTATTCGCAGTATCTTACGATTTGGTATGGCGATTTGCCAGACGAAACAGGACGTGTGTTTGGTATGCAAAACGGTGACTATGCTTTTCTGTGGTGGTCTGTATTGGTGCTGAAATTTGTCGTTCCTTTTACAGCACTCTCTTTCCCCGGCCCGCGTCACAATATTGCCGCAATCAATGCAGTGGCCATTTGCATTATCGTAGGTACTTTGTTTGAGCGTTACGTCTGGATTGGTGGGGTTACCGGTAAGGGCGATTATCCATTTGTAGCGACAATAGTAATTGGCGGCGCGGTTGCCTTGATTGGATATTTTCTGGTCAAGACGCGTTTGCAAGGTACTCAGTTAGTAAAGGAATAAGTGTTAATGATGACGTTGTATTCGGGTACTACTTGCCCATTTAGCCACCGCTGCCGTATCGTGCTGTTTGAAAAAGGCATGGACTTTGAAGTCATAGATGTTGATATGTTGCATAAGACCGATGATGCAGCAGTTAACAATCCATATGGCAAAGTCCCTGTTCTGGTTGAGCGTGATCTGGTGCTGTTTCAAGCAAACATCATCAATGAGTATATTGATGAGCGTTTTCCGCATCCACAATTGATGCCGCCAGATCCAGTGATGCGTGCACGTGCTCGTTTATTCCTGCATCAGTTTGAGCAGGAGTTGTACGCTCATATCGCTACGATAGAGCAGGGGGGGAAGGCTGCTGACAAGGCTCGTGTCATCATTCGCGATAATTTGACGCAGTTGGCTCAGATATTGACCAAGCAGAAATTTCTGTTGGGAGAGGAGTTCTCCATGCTAGATGTGGCAATTGCGCCGCTGTTGTGGAGGCTGGATCACTTTGGTATCAATATGCCCAAGGAAGCCGCTCCACTGATGAAGTATGCAGAGCGTATCTTCTCTCGCCAGGGTTTTATTGATGCGCTGACGCCCTCTGAAAGAGCCATGCGGAAATGAGCGACCTGTCTACTCGCCCGTATCTGATACGAGCGATATACGAATGGTGTATAGACAGTGCGTTGACCCCTTATCTAGCTGTGCGTGTCAACGAAAATACTGAGGTTCCGGTTGCCTATGTCAAAGCGGGTGAAATCACGCTGAATCTTGGTGCAGGAGCCGTTAGAAATCTGGAAATGGGCAACGAGTTTATTAGTTGCAATAGTCGTTTCGGTGGATCGCCCTTTCAGCTATTCATTCCAGTCGAGGCTGTGATCGGAATTTTTGCCAAGGAAACGGGGCAAGGTTTAGTGTTTCAAGGGTCTGACTCGCAACAGCCGCCTCCTGATTCGGGCGGAGAAGAAACCAAACCAAAATCATCAGGCAGGCCGATGTTAAAAATCGTTAAATAAATCAGTTTCCTGTTTAGTTGAAATAATAAAGCCGCTTATAGCGGCTTTATTATTTCAACACATAAGAGTAGATTTTCTAGGAAGGCATGGTGATTAGTGATTGCATTTTACCGAGTGCTTTCTGTTCGATTTGACGAATACGTTCTGCCGAAACATTAAATTCTGCTGCCAGTTCGTGCAAGGTACTGGCTTGACCTTCACATAGCCAACGCGATTCGATGATACGACGACTCCGCTCATCCAGACTGGCTAGGGCACTCGACAAGCCTACGGTTTTCAGGTGTTCGTATTCCGATGCCTCCAGAATGCGGGAGGGTTCAAGCTCGCTGTTTTCAGCCAGATAATGAATCGGGCTATAGGCATCTTCCTCATCGGCATCCGTAGGATCAAGTGCTACTTCGTGTCCTGCAAATCGGGCTTCCATCTCCAGTACATCAGATTCTTTTACATTCAACTGCTGCGCAATTTCGCTAACTTGTTCTGGCTTGAGGGATTCAAAGCCTGTTTTAAGGCTGCGCAAATTGAAAAAAAGTTTGCGTTGAGCCTTGGTGGTGGCGATCTTGACCATGCGCCAGTTGCGTACTACGAATTCATGAATCTCGGCACGTATCCAGTGAAGAGCAAAGGAAACAAGACGCACACCGCGTTCCGGGTCGTAGTGCTTGACTGCCTTCATCAGACCGATATTACCTTCCTGGATCAGGTCTGCCTGAGGCAAGCCGTAACCGGCATATCCGCGCGCCACGCTAACCACGACGCGTAAATGAGACATGACCAACTGACGTGCCGCATCGAGATCATCCTGAGTTTTGAACCGCTGGGCTAGGTCGTGCTCCTGCTCCTGTGTCAGTACCGGGATGCGGTTGACTGACTGGATGTAACTATCCAGACTACCAACAGCAGAAGGAATCGGAAAATTCATAGCGTTATTCATAGCGTCACCTTATTAACCAAGGAACCTTGGCACTCGTCTTTGAGAGCTAAGGGATGGTGAAGTTCATGAAAAAAGAATTAAAACCGCTTAAAGACTATAGAAAATTCAATTTTAAAAAAATTATTCTTCGCCAGCCGTAGAGCAGGGTGAATCCAGAACTCTACCTGCTGAGTAACCCAATAATCCAATCGCAATCAGTACCAAGATCATGCCGAGGATATTGTTGACAACAAAACCGCCAATCAGGAACAGCGCGATTGCTACAGGTATTGCCAGAAACATACCACGTAATTTGGAATCCATCATTACTCCCTATCTTTAAAGTCAATAAAAAAGCAGAAATCAAGGGCGAAATAATATCCGATTGTGAGTGGCAAATGTGAGTTACATAAGAAAAAATGCTTGTCAAAGCTGAATATGGCTTCAGTGGGTCGTTTTTTAACGTGAAATTTGCGCAGCGACGAATCGTACCCCTCGCCCTCTGGGGTAACCAGCCACTTGCCAGCTCTGGTACCCAAAGGGTGCTTGTACCCTTTAGGGTGCTTGTACCCTTTAGGGGGTGCTGGCTTATAAGGAGTGACTTTGCAATCGTTTTTTGATTGCTTGGTCAATACTTGGTTGTTTCACCAGTGGATGGGCTATCCATGATGGCTTGGGCCTTAGCCAGAATTGAGTTGTTTTATCAGTGGTTCCATCAGAGGGGGAGCGGGGGGTGAACGAGGGGTTTCGCGGAGCACGCACCAAGCCTTGTGAACGATTTCGGCTACGCCGAAATGCGCCCTGCAAGGGAGGGAACGGGCATGGCGGGTTTGCTGTTACCCACAGGGCAACCTCCCTGCGAGAATCATTTCATTAGGCTATGTCACAGTTAAATAGTGGTGGTCTCGCAAGCCTTATGGATGCAGTGTTTCGGCAGGGGTTATAAAAACACAACTCATTGATTATTAAGTATAATTTGAATGATGGATTTTGCTTCAACAATTAACTGTGACATAGCCTTTCATTATCAGGAGCTGCATTTTTGCCATGCCCGTTAGTGAGATTCAACATGAGACAAATGACGTGACACCGATAGCCAGGCCCCGAGTAGACCAAGATAGACTGAGAATAATAAAAGGGAAAGCACGTCGCCTAGTGATAGCGGTTGCAGGGAAAAATTGCTGGCGTATAACCTGGACAGTGTCGCAAGAGGGGGCTGGAGCAACAACAGGCTGGTGGAGATGATTAGCAAAGCTGTGATACCGCCCAGCAGACCTTGCAGGGCACCAAAAAACAGGAACGGTCTGCGAATAAAGCCATTGCTCGCTCCGATTAACTTTGCGACCTGAATTTCGTCACGTTGCGTAAGAATTTGCAGACGTATCGTGTTGAAAGTTATGGCAATCAGGGCAAGGCTAAGCAGACCGGAGAGTATAAACACCGCGACACGGGCAAAACTCAGCAAGGCATCCAGTTTATAAGCCCATGCAGAATCGTGTTGCGCTTGTTCTACCTTGGGCATGTTCTGGAGTGCTGTGCGCAATTCGTCCAGTGATTTGGCACTGCCAGGCTTGGGTACTATCACAAAAGCATCGGGCAATGGATTGCTTTCCAGTCCAGCGATGACATCGTCAAGGCCGGAGCTTTGTTTAAGTTCTTCAAGCGCATCGTTACGGGACACAAACTTTACGCTGGCGATAGCCGGGTGTCGGGATAGCTGCGTGCGTAATTGCGCGATGTCCTCCTGGCTGGCATCCAAAGCAAGAAACAGGCTGATTTGCTGTGGGCCGGATAGCTGCGCTACCAGGCCTTGGGCATTTTGTAGCAGGACATACATGCCGGCAGGCAGACTGAGCGCAATGCCTATGACTAAGATGTTGAGCAATCCTGCCAAGGGAGAAGCGAATATGCGCCGCAAGGCAGTCCATAAGATAATCAATGGCTGAGTAAGGGTACGCATCATGCCTGTCCTGAGCTTGCTGGGGGCAGGTCGTATTGCGGTGGTTGTATTTCGCCGTGCTTGAGTGCAATTACCCGAATTTTAGGGTCATGCAGTACGCTGGTATCGTGAGTCGAGATGAGCAGGGTAACTCCGACCTGATGAAATGAATCGAAAATTTTCATGATTTCTTGCGCATATTCCGCATCCAGATTGCCGGTCGGTTCGTCAGCCAGCAGGATGGAAGGACGGTTCACGATGGCTCGCGCGATGCACAGCCGTTGCTGTTCACCACCAGACAGCGCGATGGGGTTGATTTTTTCTTGTTTCAGCAGACCGACCTTGTCCAGTGCTGCGCGCACCCGTTTGCCACTTTCGCGACTGTCAAAGCCGCAAATCTGTAACGGCAGCAGCACGTTGTCGAACACAGTGCGGTCAAACAGTAATTTGTGATCCTGAAAGATGATGCCGAGGTGGCGACGCAGATAGGGTATGGCAGCACTTTTGAGTACGCCAACATTCTGATTATTGACCAGCACAATTCCCGAAGTAGGGCGCTCAATCGCGGCGATTAGTTTGAGTAATGTGCTTTTACCTGCACCTGAATGCCCGGTAAGAAAGGCCATTTCTCCTTTTTTCAGATCAAACGAGATGCTCTTTAGCGCCTCGTAGCCACCGGGATAACGCTTGCAAACCTGTTGGAATGAAATCATGAAGGCATATCCAGTAAGGCTGCAATAAACTCTTCTGCGACGAATGGCCGCAGATCATCCAGACCTTCTCCCACGCCAATGAAACGCACCGGAATGGGATGCGCGCGGGCGATGGCGGCAATTACGCCGCCTTTGGCCGTGCCATCCAGCTTGGTTAAAATCAGGCCAGTCACGCCAAGTGACGCGTCAAAGGCTTTGACCTGGCTGAGCGCGTTCTGTCCGGTGTTGGCATCCAGCACCAGCAGCACTTCATGAGGCGCATCGGGCAAGACCTTGCCGATGACGCGTTTCACTTTCTTGATTTCCTCCATCAGGTGAATCTGGGTGGACAGTCGCCCTGCGGTATCCGCCAGCACCACATCTATTTTGTGCGCCTGCGCCGACTGGATAGCGTCATAAATCACGGCGGCCGCATCGCCGCTCTGTTGCGCGATAACGGTAACGTTGTTGCGTTCGCCCCAGGCAATCAGTTGTTCGCGCGCCGCCGCGCGGAAAGTGTCGCCCGCCGCGAGTAGCACCGACAAGCCTTGTGTCTGAAAATGCTTGGCCAGCTTGCCGATGGAAGTAGTCTTGCCCGCGCCGTTTACGCCGACCATCATGATGACGAAAGGCTGATGCGTATTCGCTTGTAGCGGTACGGCCAGGGGTTTAAGCAGTTTCAGCAGGCAGTGCGCCAGCGCCGCCTTGAGTTCGGCTGCTTCGACGAGCTTGTGTTCCTTGACGTGGCGGCGCAGATCGGCGAGCAGCGCGTTGGTTGCATCCATGCCGACATCGGCGCTAATCAGGATGGTTTCCAGCTCTTCGTAGAGGTCGTCATCTATCTTGCCGCCACGGCTGAACAGGTCGGATAATTGGCTGCCAGTGCGCGCCAGACCCGACTTAAGCCGTGCAACCCAGCCTGAGCCGGGCTTCTCGGCAACATGGGGCGTGGATTTTTCGGGTGTGTTTCTTTTTAGAAAACTAAACATTTGGGATGCGTTCCGGGCTGAGGCATAATAGACAAGGAGCAGCCACCGTATTTTAAGGGGCTGCCGCTTTATTTTATGCTGATTAGAGGCTAAAGGGCTAGGGAATATGAGGATTTATCGTTTTTTTGTCGCGTTGCTGGTTGCCGGAACGCTGCAAGTTGCGCAGGCCGAAGTGTTTGAACACACGTTGTCGAACGGTTTGAAAGTGATCGTCAAGGAAGATCATCGTGCGCCGGTGGTGGTGCAGCAGATATGGTACAAGGCGGGCAGCATGGACGAGATTACCGGCAAGACTGGTATCGCGCATGTGCTGGAACATCTGATGTTTAAGGGGACAAAGCAAGTCCCGGCGGGTGAGTTTTCGCGGCGCATTGCCGCTGCTGGCGGGCGTGAAAATGCTTTTACCAGCTATGACTACACCGCTTATTTTCAGCAGTTGCATAAATCAAAATTGCCGCTGGCGATGCGGCTGGAATCGGATCGGATGCATGGGTTGAATTTAACGGATGCTGAATTTTCCAAAGAAATCAAGGTGGTAATGGAAGAACGCCGGATGCGTACCGACGATGATCCACATTCGTTGTTGCAGGAAAAAATGATGTCGGTAATCTTTCAGGAGCATCCTTACCAGCATCCGGTGATCGGCTGGATGAGCGATCTGGAGACGCTGACAGCGGCAGATGCAAAAGCGTGGTACCGCCAGTGGTATGCGCCCAACAATGCCACGCTGGTGATTGCGGGCGATGTAGATGCGTCCGTGGTATTCAAGCTGGCGCAACGCTACTATGGCAATATCCCCCGTCAAGTTTTGCCGATACGCAGAAACTTCACCGAACCCGCACAACTCGGCATCAAGCATCTGGCAGTGAAAGCGCCCGCAGAATTGCCGCAATTGGTGATGTCCTACCATGCGCCCGTGTTGAGCAAGCCCGCTCAGGACTGGCAGCCATATGCGCTGGAGATTATGGTCGGGGTGCTGGATGGCAGCGAGTCGGCGCGTCTCAACAAGCATCTGGTGCGCGAGCAGCAGATAGCCAGCGCGGTGGGGGTGGGATATGACTCTGCCTCGCGCGGTCCAGGGTTAGTAACGCTGGAAGCGACTCCCAGCACGGGCAAGACGATCGGTGAGGTCGAAGCCGCTTTGCGTCAGGAAATCGCATCGCTCGTCAAGGACGGTGTGAGCGCCGAAGAGTTGCAGCGCGTCAAGGCTCAGGTCAGAGCGGGGGAAGTTTACAAGCTCGATTCGGTGTTCTATCAGGCGATGCAAATCGGTCAGATGGAAAGTATCGGTCTGGGACACAAGACGTTGCCGTTGATGCTGGAGAAATTGCAGGCGGTGACCGCCGAACAGGTGCAACAAGTCGCGTTGACTTTTTTGCAGGATGATAATTTGACGGTGGCGGTACTTGACCCGCAACCGCTGGATAACAATAAAAAGAAAATTACGGAAGGAAATCGCCATGCTCGCCAGTAAATTGTTCGCGGCTAAATTGCGCGCTGGGACAGCGTTGGCGGTAGTGCTGTGCTGTGTTGCGACGACCTCTTTGGCGACTCCACACATTCAACACTGGCAGAGCGCCAGCGGCGCGAAGGTGTTGTTTGTCGAAAATCATGACATTCCCATGTTGGACGTGGCGGTCAGCGTGGCGGCAGGCAGCAGTTTTGATACGGCGGAAAAATCCGGCGTGGCGGGCATGACACAGCACTTGCTCGATCTCGGCACAGCGCAGTCGAGCGAGGACGATATTTCGCGCGGCATGGCCGATATCGGCGCGCAGCTGGGCGGCAGTTTTGATCAGGACAGGGCGAGTGTGTCTTTGCGCACCTTGAGCAGCGAACGCGACCAGGCATTGCGCTTGATGGCGGGCGTGTTGCAACAGCCAGTCTTCCCCGAAGCTATTTTGGCGCGGGAAAAAGCGCGCGTCGTAGCCGCCTTAAAGGAGGCGGAAACGCAGCCTGCCAGCATCGCCGACAAAGCCTTTCAGCAGGCGGTGTTCGGCGCACATCCCTACGCTTTGCCAGTGTCGGGCGAAGTGGCCAGCGTGGAAAAAATTACCGTGCAAGACCTGCAAGATTTTTATCGCACCCATTACAGCGCCAGCCGTGCGGTGGTCGCCATCATGGGCGACGTGACCCAAGCGCAAGCCGAAGCGATTGCCCAGCAACTCACCGCCGCGTTGCCGGTATCCGCCGCGCCGCCTGCTTTGCCCGCTGTTGCCATGCAGATTGCGGCTTCCGAACAGCGCATCCCGCATCCCGCCAGCCAGAGCCATATTCTGATTGGCGCGCCGGGTATGTCGCGCACGGATCCCGACTATTTCCCGCTGTACGTCGGTAATTACATACTGGGCGGGGGCGGCTTCGTTTCGCGCTTGATGAATGAAGTGCGCGAAAAACGCGGGCTGGCCTACAGCGTTTACAGCTATTTCATGCCGCTCAAACAACCGGGCGCGTTGCAGATCGGGCTGCAAACCAAGAAGGAACAGGCTGACGAGGCACTCAAGCTGGTGCGTTACACGCTGGCGGAATTTATCGCTAAAGGCCCGACCGAAAAGGAATTGCTGGGCGCGAAACAGAATATCATCGGCGGCTTCCCGCTGCGCATAGACAGCAACCGCAAGATACTGGACTATCTCAGCGTCATCGGTTTCTATGACTTGCCGCTGACTTATCTGGATGATTTTACTGGAAAAATTGAGCGCGTCACGGTGGCGCAGATTCACGAGGCGTTTGCGCGTCATATCCATCCCGCGCAAATGGCGACGGTCATCGTCGGCGCGCCCGAAGTCAAGGAAACCTCGGGAGTAAAAAATAAATAAGCTCAGAATAGGGGGAGGCGAGCTGCGCAGCCGCGTGATTGCCTTTCCCGATGCGGAAGGCTTGCGTCCCACGCCCGATCGGGTGCGTGAGACGCTGTTCAACTGGCTGGGGCAGACGCTGTATGGCAGAATTTGTCTGGACTTGTTCGCCGGCAGCGGGGCGCTGGGCTTCGAGGCTGCGTCCAGAGGTGCGGAGCAGGTAGTGATGGTGGAAACCAACCCGTTGGTATTCCGCGCTCTGAAAGACAATGTGGGTAAATTAGGCTGCGCCAATGTCACCTTGTGCCATCAAGATGGGCTAAAATTCGCGCGGGGCGACAAACGCGGGCAACAACTGACGCGTTACGACGTTATTTTTCTGGATCCGCCCTTCAAAAGCGATTATTTGCCCGAGCTGTTGGAAGTCCTGCCGGAACGTCTGAACGAAGGTGGCGTGGTGTATGTAGAAACCGGCGCGCCATTTGAAGTTCCAGCGTCTTGGCAGGTCATTAAATCGGGCAAGGCGGGGCAGGTGTGGTTTCAACTGATACAAATCAAGAAATCCACTTTTGAGGGATGAAGCGCAAGAAGCCGCGCAGCGAATGACGCAGGCATATAGATGAATAGACAAGGAATGAGCGAGCACGCGATACCGCGATTCGCCTTCAAAATGGATTTAAGATGATTAAAGTGGTTTATCCCGGAACATTCGACCCTATCACCAGCGGCCACGAAGACGTGGTGCGGCGCGCGACGGGGTTGTTTGGCGAAGTGATTGTGGCGGTTGCCGCCAGTCGCTCCAACACGCTGTTTTCGCTCGATGAAAGGGTGGCGATGGCGCGCGAGGTTTTTGTGGATTACGCCAACGTGCGGGTGGAAGGCTTCGATGGTTTGTTGATGAATTTTGTGCGCTCGCAACAGGCGCGCGTGGTATTGCGCGGTTTGCGCGCCGCGTCCGATTTCGAGTATGAATTTCAGCTGGCGGGCATGAATCGCAATTTGTATCCCGAGATGGAAACGCTGTTTTTGACCCCCGCAGAACAGTACACCTTTATCTCGGCTACAATGGTGCGCGAAGTTGCGCGCTTTGGCGGGGAGGTGGGAAAATTCGTTTCGCCTACCGTGGTGGCCAGATTGAAACAAAAAAATAATTTAACTTGATTTAATCTTAACAGGAGAAGAAGTATGGCACTGATTATTACCGATGAATGTATCAACTGCGACGTGTGTGAGCCGGAATGCCCGAACGACGCGATCTCGCAAGGCGATACCATCTATGAAATTGACCCGAACAAATGCACCGAGTGCGTAGGCCACTACGACACGCCGCAATGCGTGGAAGTGTGTCCGGTGGATTGCATCCCCAAAGACCCTGCCCATGTAGAAACCCCTGAGCAGTTGCAGGTCAAATATGAAAAACTGATGGCTGCCAAGGGTTAATTCCCGTTAGCTGGGCTGTGTGACCCGAAAACTGCGCTCAACTCAGCGCGGTTTTTTGTTGGATTTTTTATACGCTGTGTCGGGTGCGGCAATAGGCTCGCTGGCGGCTTGTATGGGGGCGGGCAGGTTTTTCGGCGCGTGGATTTTGACTTGTTTGTTCACGTTCCTTTCGCCAAACACCACCTCGATCGCGCTTTTCGGTACGTCAAATACTTCTGCCAGAAATCTCACCATGTACGCGGTCGCGCCGCCCATGCGCGGAATCGCCTTCACGGAAACTTCGAGCTGGTGGCCGATGACCCTGCCTATCTCATCCCGTTTGGCGCTGGGGCGACCGAGGATGTTGAGTACCAGCGTGTCACCTTCCCAGCGGTAGAACGCTTCGGTATTTCTCTTGCTGGGTTTGTTTTTGTTGGATGCAGGGAGAGCTTCGCTAAAAAGTGGCATGGGTGTTATTTCCAGACAGAGTGGATAGGGGCAGCCGTGCTGCTTGCGCCCACTGCGGGCAAAGTATAAAAGTCGAGCAGGGTGCGCAGCACATTGTAATGATTGATCGCTTGATTGTCGCTGCCTGATTTTACTATCGGCCCCGTCAGTAGTGTAAAAATATGATTATTATTCAAATAGTTATCCTCGTCCCAAGTGAGAATTAACAGGCTGTTGTGCTTGCCTGCCCACTGCACATAGGGTTCGATATGCGTCTTCAGCCAGTCATCTGCCGCCTCGAAACTCCCGTCGTGCATGTCGTTGTCCTGATTCGGAATGACGAAGGAGACAGTGGGCAGCCGGGAAAAATCAGCAGGAAAATCGCTAAAGCGCAGATTCATTGCGGCGGGTAGCCGCGTGCCTTGCCAGTTCACCAGCGGATTGTGTTTGCGCATATATGCGCCAGTTGAGCAAATGCCGTCGCCCGCTGCGGGCAGCGATTCGGCGTAGCTGGCAAAGCTCAAGCCCTTGTCCTGCAAGGCGCTGGCGAGATTATCAGAGTCAAACGTATAGGGGCAGGCATTGCTGGTGATGCCCTGCGTCGCGCCGGAAAACAAGGCCAGATAGTTCGGTTGGCTGGGGTGCGTAACGCCGTAGGATTGCGTGAACAACATGCCGCGTTTCGCCAGCGCGTGGATATAGGAATCGCTGTGTCGCTTGTCCATGATCTGTTCAAAGCTGCGATTCTCCTCGATGACGACGACTACATGGTCGGGGCGCGGCAGGGGGGCGGCCAGACTGGTTGGTGCGAATGCCAGGCACGATAGGCAGGACAGCGAAAAAGCGAATAGTGAGCGGAGGGTGGGGTGCATTTTTTACCTTTGGCAATGGTTGCAATAGAAACTGGATCGTTGTCCCTGTTTGATCTGCTTGATGGCGGTGCCGCAGCGGCGGCAGGGCTCATCGGCGCGCCCATACACCCAGTGTTGATGCTGGAAGTAACCGGGTTTGCCGGAAGTGTTGACGAAATCGCGCAGCGTGCTGCCGCCCGCCAGAATGGACTCGCTCAGGGTGGCGCGGATTTCGGCGACCAGTCGGGCACAGCGCGGCAGGCTGAGTTGACCCGTTTTGAGCTGCGGCCTGATGCCAGCGCGGAACAGTGCTTCATTGGCGTAGATGTTGCCGATGCCGACCACGATATGATTGTCCATGATGAACTGCTTGATGCTGACATTGCGCCCCTGCGCTGCCTGGTGGAGCGTGTGCGCATCGAAACCGCTTGTCGTGTAACCGTCATCCAGCGGTTCGGGGCCCAGGCTGGCTAATAGCGGGTGGGTGTGCGGGTCGCCTGAATGCCACAACACCGCCCCGAAGCGGCGCGGGTCGCGCAGCCGCATCAGACGGCCGTTGTCTAAAATCAGATCGAAATGGTCATGTTTTTCTGGCGGGGTGCCGACTGGCAGGACGCGCAGACTGCCGGACATGCCCAGATGCAGGATCAGCGTGCCGGTGTCAAAATTTAGCAGCAAGTATTTGGCGCGGCGGGTGAGCGAGTCTATCACCCGGCCATTCAGCAACGCCGGCAGGTTGTCAGGAATCGGCCAGCGCAGGCGCGGGTTACGGATGACGACCCCGACGACCGTCGCGCCCTCAAGATACGGCATCAGTCCGCGCCGCGTGGTTTCGACTTCGGGTAGCTCAGGCATGGGGTTTCGTGAGGGTACGGCGGAGAAGATCGCGTTCAGGCACGGCGGCGCTTCCACCAGATAACGCCGCCCACCAGCGCCAGCAGCAGCGGCAAAGCGATCAGGAAACCAACGCTGATGACGGTGAGTTGCGTCTTGTTGAGCACGAGGTTGCTGTCTTTTGCGGCGCGTGGTTGCAGGGTGATGAGGTGTTCTTCGCCCGTCAGCCAGTTGATCATGTTAACGCCCAAGTCCACGTTGCCGCCGTTACCGGCGAAGCTGTTGGCGAGGAAAGCACCGTTGCCGACCACCACGAGGCGCTGTTCGGTATCGTTGATGTTGCGTTGCATGGCGAGCGCGATGGCGACGGGGCCTTTCGTGTCGTGCTGTTTGTCGAATTTCAATGGGCGGCCATTACTGTTGAGGCCGCTGGCATCGAGTCCCTTGGTCTGCGGGCTTACCCAGCCGCGCGCGGCGGCTTCCACCAGCACATGATGTTGCCATTCCGGTGCTTCGTCCCATTCCAGTGGGCGCGCTGATTGGAAAGCGGTAATCAGGTTGAATCCGTTGGTGATGGCGTGCGGCGGGTAACTCGTACCCAGCGACCAGGTGGCAGGCGCGTTCATTTCGGCGGCGGCGGGGTCAATCACGATGCCGGGCGGCAACACCAGATTGAGTTTGTCGGCGAGGCGTTCCAGCCCGTGCAGCGGTCCGGTATCCAGCAACCACAGCAGGTTGCCGCCGCGCTCGACGTAATGCAGCAGTTTGTCCACTTCGCCGGGCATCAGGTCTAGCTGCGGCTGGGTGATCACCAGTACGCTGACATTGCGCGGCACGTCCTGGGCGATGGTGAGATTCAAGCTGTTGATTTTGAAGCCATTTTGTTTGAGTTTTGCGCCAAACAACACGCCCATATCCTGATTGGCGATGCCGTCCAGCTTGCGCTCGCCGTGACCAATCAGATACATCACCGTTTGTTCCCGGCTGTGCGCCAGACGCAGCAGGGCGCTGGTGAGGCTCTGTTCGTTGATCTGGGTGAGGTGTTCGTTGCGTCCGGCATACTCGACCACCATTTCACCGTTGAGCTGGATGCGCGCCGCACGGGTTTTCTCGGGCTCTTTTTCGGGGTTGATGAACACCAGTTTGAGGTCGGATTTGTGGCGTTGATACAGCGAGACGAACTCGCGGATGAGCTTGCGTATGTCGCCCAGTTTTGCGTCCTGTTCGGTGGCGTAGACCGTGATGGTGAGCGCGCCGTCGAGTTGCCCGAGGATGCTCACGCTGGCGGGTTCCAGGCTGTTGCTGGCGTTCAGGGTGATGTCGCGTTGCAGGTGATGGCGGTTGGCAAGATAGCCCAGCCCGATAGCCGTGGCGAGCAGCAGCCCCACGAAAATCAGGTTGCGCAAGGATAAAGAGGTGAAAAATTTACGCAGCATGGTTTATCCGTAAACGCGGTTATTGTGCAGACGCTTCATGGTCAGCAGCAGGAAAAAGGCGGTGAACAGTACGAAAAAGGCGGCATCAGAGCTGTCCAGCAGACCGGCGTTAAAGTTCTGGAAATGGTACAGCGGCGAGAGTTGATGCCAGGGAGAATCTGCCGCTGTCGCCGCCATGTCGGCCAGCCACAGGCCGATCAATACGGCCAGCGCACCGATGGCGGCGATGACGGGTTGGCTGGTGAGCGCAGAAACATACAAACCCAGTGCCACATAGCTGGCGGTGAGCAGTATCAGACCGATGCAGTTGGACAGTATCAGGCCGTGGTCCAGCGTCGTGCCGAGTGCCAGGGTGTAGATGATCGCGGGCAGCATGACAGTCAGCGCCAGCAGAAAGCTCATCAGGCCAAAAAATTTCCCCAGCACGATGTGGCGTTCGGACAAGGGCGAGGAGAGCAGCAGCGCCAGGGTCTGATTGCGACGTTCTTCCGCGATCAGGCGCATGGTGAACATCGGAACCAGCATCATGAGTAAAAAGCCCGCCGTGAAGAATAAGGGCGCGGCGAGGGTGACGGTCACGCCCGGCGGATTGGCGAGTTGCGCCAGTTGTGGCTGAATTTCCAGAAAGGCTTCCAGTCTGGCCAGAAAAAACCACGCGAAAATGAATTGTAGTATGGCGAGGATGAACCAGGTCGAGGGCATGGCAAACAGGCTGCGCAGTTCGCGCCGGGCGATAAGGAGGATCATGCTGGCTCCCTTTTGGAGTGCGGCGACATCTCGCCGCTTTGTCGGCGCAGACCCGTCTGCGCACTCCATAAGACTGGACAGCGGGTTGGGCGAGTCATTCTGTTTCTCCCTTAACGGCTTCTTGTTCACCGGTAATTTGCACGAAAATGTCTTCCAGTGAGGTTTGCAACGGGGTGAGTTGCTCCAGTTGCCAGCCAAGTTGTGCCGCCTGACTAAGCAAAATGCCGCTGGGATTGTTG
>Ga0210035_1001043_pt1 | contig 17372 bp, 10 predicted proteins | sample CryGeymeta201507_FD_183975 | JGI IMG/M metagenome (GOLD analysis project Ga0210035, IMG submission 183975) | Groundwater microbial communities from Crystal Geyser aquifers in Utah, USA - Crystal Geyser metaG 2015-07 (SPAdes) (version 2) | ecosystem: Environmental > Aquatic > Deep subsurface >...
ATAAATCAAGTTTAATCAAGTTGCCTGTCTGGCCTGTGACGAATTTGCCAGCTTGAAGCAACTAATAAGCGGGGCGGACATTAGTTACTGGCTGAATTCAATTATCTCTGATGACCTCTATGGCCGAATTTCTGTCCGTCACATCCTCGCCCTGTCAGATCAAGTCTGAATTACTACAATTTATGCTCTATTCCCAATCGCAGCACCGTAGCGCTTTGCGATGATCAAATTCACCTTCTCTACCAGGTCGGCACGCTTGAACTTCAGGTGCAGGTTGCCGTTCTTGAACGCCTTGGCCGCAAAATATTCGTCCTCGTAGAACCCGCCGTCCTGGATTGCTGTATTCATGGCGCAGGACAATGACCGTTCCACATACTTCTTCCCGTCCAGTGTCTTGAACACGCGGTCGACGTCGTTCCAGTCCGGTGCTGGATACTGCGCTGCCAATTTGAGAAGAAGCTCGCCTCCGCGCTCCTCATCAAATAGTTCCTGAATAAGGTGATAGGTTACGTTCACCGCGTCAATCATGAGCGCTTTCATTTCCGCATCATCCAATCGCGAGAGATCGTTCCATGGTATCTCGCCGAATGGTGTGCGGACAACCACATCTGTGTAGTCTCCGCTCTTCGAGTCTGGGATTATCCCAGCGTGCAAATCTTCCAGAACTGAATTGCGGAAACATTTCAAGACAAGATATTTGGCCAGTCGCTGCTGCAACACTGGATCGGTAATAAGTGCTTTGACAGATTCGTCCTTATTCATGGAGGATTCAAGTTCGAAGTGCAACAAATAAGTTACCTGCCACTTCCGACCGCATTTCAAGTTTCGAGCTGGTTGACACAAGATAGGCCAACGGTTGATTGAGTTCGAACGGAAAGATCACCGCCATCGATTGCAAAGTCGATACGGATACCGGCTTGCCGGTATAGCAAATTACTGCCTCAATTAACCACGCGACAGCCTGATCGTTAGTCAAAGCGATTGGCGGACGGCGAATTAGCCGGTTGCCTTTCTCCGCACGCGCGATAGCCCCCCAACTGGCCAGAGATTGCAACACCATGTTGGTCATACGGTAAGTGCCTTCGCGTTCACCGTATATTTCGCTCATCCGCCGATGCACCTCTGCCGAAGTGCAATCGCCTTGCAACGCAGACAAGCGGCCAACCAACTCGGCCACCTTCCCAAAGAACGGATAGGTAGCAATAGCCATTCCCCAGCTCAACGCCAGAGCAGAGACATCAGGATTCGTCCTGAAAATATCGATACCACGATTCGCAAACTCGGCGAGCTCGGGGCGTGGCTCCAGCCAAAGACGATTCAGAACGGTGCGGGTCTTTTTCCTAGCTATAACGCTCAGCCCCGCATTCACCAACAGCTCGTTCATCTCCTCAATGCTGACTGTGCCGGCACGAACTTTGAGCGCAGCAGTAACCCACTCAATGTGAATGAATCGATCAAAGCCAATTTTTGGAGCGGCGGAATTCATTCAGTTCTACTCACATAACTTATTTTTACAAAGGGCACGATCAGCTCCTCAACCGAGATACCCCCATGCACAACGACTTGTTCACCTTGGCGCACAAAGGCTGCGCGCCCATCTGCGAATAACGGCAGGAAGTTAGCCGGTAGTCCTGCTATATCCAATCGATAAGTGTTTGCGTTCGTGGCTGCCGATTCTGCCGCAAGGGTTTCAGTGCGGTAAGTTCTAACACGCTCACCGCGCAAATCGGATATTACGCCCTGATTCAAACGCCCCTGTCCAACGGCGTCAACATTACCATGATCAGAAGTCAGATAAATGTGGAATCCCTTGTCGAGCAACAGCGCAAACAGGCGATCAACAAAGCCGGACTCGCACCACTTGGCAATCTGGCCTGCAATGCCGCTCTTGCCCAGCGTCGCGCCGTGAACAATTTCATCAACCATATCGACGACGATGCCCGCCACCTTGATAGAGGAGTTGGCGAGTGATACCTCCAGATCGTCGAGCTGAACCGTGCGTTTGATCCCTTTGCGATACAGCACCTCGTTGGCACGCAGACCTTGATCCTGCCAGAAGCGTGACCACTGAGTCGGCTCCGGTGATGTCGTTTCGATTGTGTCGGCAAACTCTCGTGGCTTGAGCCCAGAAAACAACGCCTGCCTCGACACCGAAGTCAGGGTCGGAAGCCAGGCAAAGCACGTATTCTCCTCAAATGCCAGCTTGGGCGATTGCTTGACCAGACCTTCGCGCACATGAATCCACTGATCGATTGCCAGGCCATCAAACACCAGCAACGCAATCTTGGTCTCGCCTGCACTGCGCCGCATCGACAGGAAGCGCGGAACATGATGCACAATGACCGGACCCTTCGCCACTGGCAGCGAAGAAAGATCAGCGTAATGCCTGGTCACCCACTCGCGCAAACGCGAGTCTGCGGTGGTTTGCAGCTCAATGATATTGTCTTTGATGCTGTCGGCGCGGGCAGCATCAAGCCCATGAAATCTTGCCAGCACTTCGCCCATCCGGCGTGACAAGTGCGCCCAATCACGATGTGATGAATCAATGGTCGGCATGGCCTGCATGATGTTCTTGATGCCCTCCAGAACCAAGTTCCGCATCGCGGCAGGATCTTGGACGATACCGACTTTTGCCCACTCAGGTATGTCTGCAAGTGCGCCCTGCACCGCTAACGGATGCAGCGTACCTTCCAGAAACATCGAGTCGATGACCATCCAAACGTCTGGATGCTCGAAAGGGACATTCGCCTTATCAATATAATCAGATGGTATCGGCTCACCTGTACGCATTCCTGCAATGCCCCGCTGAGCCAGATACCGATACCACGCATCCTGGACAACGCGCAGCAGCACGCTCTTGGATGAAAATAGTTCTGCTAACGGCAATCCTTTGAACGCATCATGGTCGGCAAGAACATACGCCACATGGCTTGCCAACACCTGTGGCAGATCCCCATCGCGGTAATGCAAACGCAGCAGTTCTCGCCATAGATCCTCAGGCCTGGTGATCAAATGCGGGCTGATACGAAAAATATGCATCAGGACGAATTCCTTGGTCGCAGCCTCACCGATTGGCTGAGATGCGTGTTTGGACTGTGCCTCGAAAAGCTGCTCAAGGTATTCCGCCCCAATCTGACGCACGACCGTATAACTAAGCTTGGGAAACAAGTCGGCCAGACTTAGGCTAACTGTTCGCGCTTGCCGCAGATAATCCCACGGCAAGTCAGCGATATTTGTCCCACGGAGATGGAGCACCAGTGAGCTGGCTGGGCCGGCTTTACCTTGATCCCACTCAGCCCGGTAACATTCCTCGTACTCAGTGCGAAACACGATGGAATCCTCAAACGGCAGCACAGCGAAACCGCGCTCGCGCAGCCCCGACAGCACCTGCTCGTCCAGCAGCATATCGTCCGGGTCGGCCACGATCCACAAGCGAGCCAGCTCAGCCGGAAACTCCTTGAGAATTCGTTCTATCCAAAGACTCATGCCATTACTCCAAGACCATCTTCATTACTGGACAGCCATTCGCCTACCCGCAGCAGCATCACCGCGTTGAGATCAGGCACAATCGCTTCAGCATCATCTATAGCTGCCATACGTGCCTGGTGTTCGGCGTCCAGTCGCTTACGGCGATGGTCGCGCACTGCTGGCAGCCCAATTCTTCCAATTGCCTGGTAACGTGAATTGTAGGCATAACGTGCTCGTTCCCGCTCTTCCTTGAGCCGCGTGTGATGTTCTTCCAGCAATTCCGTGAACAAACGCTCTCCTTGGCTTTTCGCAGCCGAAAAAGCGTCATCAAACCAGCGTGTCGCATCAGTAAAGTTTGACGACCCATTGATCGCCACAATCTCTGTCAGCAACAAATCCCATATCCGTTTAGCAGTGGGGACAAAGGTACGGCCATCGTCGGTCACGAACAACGGTAGGAATCGCCTACGGTTGAAGCCCTCGGCGGCGAGGCTGATCTCCCACAAAGACCAAACGCCGCGAATGCTGTCAGGCAATCCCGCGATTGAAACGATGGGCAACGGCTGACCGGCAACACAGCGCGGCAATTCGCTGATCAATGCCTGCGCCCGTGCGTCTTCCAACGTCACCCACTCCAACTCCGGATTTTGCTCGGCAGTTCGGGCATCGAAGCAAACCTGTGCCGACTCGCTGCCATCCGCCCATTTTACGCGCCACGCATGATTTACCTTAACGGCAGAACCACCGCGCGCTGGCAAGCCACTGGTAATCGCACGTTCCAGCCAGAACTGCGCCGGATGATCGCGCCACTTGCGGGCCTCAGCCGCCTCAAGCTCATGGCTGTCGGATAGAAGATTCTCGCTCTGCTTGGCCTCTGTGATCTTCTCTTTAATCTGCGTAATGACAACATCGCACTCCTGCTCGATAGACTCAGGATTCTGCAAGCCATGCACAAACAACTCATCGAACATCGCTTCCGATTCCACCGAGTCCATCACATCGGAGGCTTTATCCACGCCAAATTCTTCGGCGATTACCGCCAACTTTTCTTCCAGCACTTGGCGAACACGATGCTCGACTGTGTCTTCCAATACAAAATTGATCGCGCGCACCACATGTCGCTGGCCGATACGATCCACACGGCCAATACGTTGCTCGATCCACATCGGGTTCCACGGCATGTCGAAATTCACGATGACATGGCAGAACTGTAGGTTCAGACCTTCACCGCCAGCATCAGTCGAAATCAATACCCGAACATCGCGTGCGAATGCCTGCTGTGCCTTGGTACGCGCATCCAGATCCATTCCGCCATTGAGTAACACGACCGAAAACCCACGACTCTCAAAGAATCCGGTCAACATCGCTTGCGTCGGTATGAATTCAGTAAAGACCAACACCTTGAGCGATGGGTCGTTTTCCTCTTGCTGCAACTTATACACCAGCTCCAGCAAGGCCTCGGCCTTGGCGTCAGTACCAGCGGCTTCGGTCTCGCGTGCCAGAGCCAGCAGCGCTTCAACCTCTGATTTCTCCATTTCCAAGCCATTCGCGTTGATCGCGATATCCACCTGCGACTGACCATCCAAGCCCGCCCACTCGTCCGGGTCGGTATTCTCAAACAAAGACGCCTGCGGCTGCGGTGCATCCAGTGCCAGCAAGCGCCGTTCCAGCGTTGTGCGAATCGCGGCAGTGCTGGATGTTACCAAACGCTGCATCAGAATCATCAGGAAACCAACGTGCCGTTGCTTGGTCGCCAAGGCTTGGTTGTAGCCGTGGCGCACGTAGTTGGTCACCGCTTCATATAAACGCTGCTGGGCGTTGTGGCGAGCCTGCCAAGCCACAGCTTGCAAGCGCGTCACCCTCGGCTTGAACAAGGGCTGGCCTTCGGCGTCAATAGATGCGCGCTTCTCGGTGCGGATTACAAACGGGCGCACACGATCACGACTCACGCTGCTTTCATCCGGAAACGAATCCCGGTCAATGAGCTGCATCAACCGCATGAATTGATCCGTTTTACCTTGGTGCGGGGTGGCGGAGAGAAGCAGGAAATACGGAGCCGCTTCGGCGAGTGCCGCGCCCAGCTTGTAGCGGGCTACTTGCTCGGTGCTGCCCCCCAACCGATGCGCTTCGTCGATAATCACTAAATCCCAAGAGGCCGAGATCAAGTCTTCGAATCGCTCGCGGTTGTAGTTGTTCAGTTGCTCAAGACTCCAACCACGGCGACCTTCAATGGGTTTTACCGAATCCAACGAGCAGATCACCTGATCGTGTACACGCCAGAGGTTTTCTTCGTCATTTCGCCACTGCCGGAAAGCAGCGAGTTCGGCGGGTTCGATGAATTGGAGTTTTTCATTGAAGTGCAGACGCATTTCCGCCTGCCACTGACGCACCAACCCTTTCGGTGCAACCACCAAAATGCGACGCGCCATGCCGCGCAGCTTCAGCTCGCGAAGTATTAGCCCTGCCTCTATAGTTTTCCCCAAGCCCACTTCATCTGCCAACAAGTAGCGAATGCGGTCGCGACTCATGGCACGATTCAAGGCATAGAGTTGATGCGGCAAGGGAACAACGCTGGACTGGATTGGCGCCAGCAGCAGATTGTCTTCCAGTGCGTCGAGCAGCTTGGCTGCTGCTGCCGTGTGCAGAAGGTGGTCAACCGTAGGCTTGATTGTATCCAGAGCAACCAGTTCTTGCGACCGGGCGCGCACGACGGCATCCTTGGTGGGTAGCCAGACACGGAAGACTGTTTCGCCCCACAAATCTTGGCATTCCACCACGCGACAGGGCGCGGCATGGCGCGTATGCCAGCACCAGTCACCAAGGCCTAGACTGAGCGCTGCCAGGGTCACCCACCAGCCTCTGTACGAGTCAGCGCTTGGTCATACCAAAGCAGTAATTTCTCGTCTTCCTGTAGAGATTCTTCGGGGATCTTCTGCGCGATGGCGATGATGGTTTTGTAGTCCTTGCTTCCCCATGCGTTCTTGAAACCAGTGCGCAGAACTTCTAGGCGAAATTCCTTCAACCGGCGACCGGTAAAGGTTCGGTATCCTTCGAACTCTTTGAGCAGTGCCTTCTCGCGTTTCTTCTCCAAGTCCTGTGCTTTGTTAGGGTCAGGCACGTACCAACGATCTTTTGCCTTCGCGACTAAAGCGGGGGCACTCTTGTCGAGGCTGCGCATGTCTTTAAAGTTGGTCGAGAGGTAGCTGTGTATCTGGCTTGGGACATCGCCCTCGCCGTTGTACTGGATGAAATTTTCTTCAAGAAGTGCTGATAGCTCTGGTTTGGATTCATGCTTTTTCCAACCCACACCGAGTTGGCTAATAAATTCAGGATGTACTTCTGAATAGGTCGATGGCCGTTTTTTCAGAAAGTCCGCGAGCCAATCAATCGCGCTGCGCTCGTCAGAAATGAACATCTCCATTTGTGGAGCTACCGCAACCTGCATTCGCTTCCTGTCGTATTCGGTGACTTGCTCCGGCAAAAATACCATGCCGTCGCGGTCAGGAAAACGTTGTTTAAGCCCGGCCTGAAATTCTTGCGAAGACATGGGAACAGTGAAATTATGTCGTACAAACCAAGCCACCATGCGATCAAAAATAATTCTAGGGTCTCTTTCTGCGATGAATTCCAAAACTCCGCTTTTTGACTTAACTGTGGGAAGATATTTCAAATGGGTGCGAACAAAATCCCATGCCGAATCTTCACTGCCACCTGCCTTGGTGAAGCGAGCCTCCAATCCGCCATTCGGTTTATATGCCGAGATGACCAGATCCTGTTTGACTGCGGTAGTCGTTGTAACAGCCTTAAAGCTGCCTTGCTTCTTATCCAGCGCAGAAACGTTTGCAACAACAAAACCAACTTCTTGAAGTGAAGTCTGAATAGCATTCCAAACAGAAGCTTGTGTGTTCGAAAACTCAACGGTCATCCACCGACCCGGCTTGAGAACACGGTACGCCTCCTTAAAACTGGATGTCATCAAGAACCGGTAATCATGGATTGATTTGCCTTGTGACTTGTTCTCAATTGCCTCATATTGAATATTAGTTTTTACCTTGAGCCATGCCTCCCAAAGATAGTTCAGCTCGGAATAATTGAGGTTTGCCCCAAAAGGAGGATCAAGGAAAATATAGTCCACGGTATTATCGGGAAATAGTTGCAGGGTGGCGCTGCCATTTCCTACAAATTGACGATGCTTTATCGCAGCAAAGGATTCAGAAATAATTCCCAACTTTTGCTTGTTTAGCCCATCAAGTACATTTTTTTCAACCGGCATAGAGCCAACATACAAAGTCCCTGACTGATAACCCGTTAGCACAGGTTTAGTGCCACCTGACTTAAAAATCAGGCGTGTCATCTTTGTGCTGTGCGCAAGGTTGTATGAACTAATCCAGAACGCGAGACTTGGTTGGTGGGGTGAGTCACTAATTTTTTCCGTGAGCGCAGCCAAGACTGCCAAGTTTCGTTTTGTGTAGAAATGATGAACATGAGTTATACCTATCGGATCGTTACGTCTGGTTTCGGATCCTTCGATTAAGCGGTCTGATGGAAACCAGTAGTTGATGTTTTGCTCATCAACTTTTTTAATTAAGGCAAGATCAATACTATCTGGAGCCTTTTCAAACCTCTTTTTTCCGACACTGTAGTTGATTAATACAGGTACTTGCTTGGCCTGCTTGATCGTCGAATTCGAAGAGTTCTTTATTGTGTCGTCGAGCTTTGTAACAAAAGCTCTACCCATACTACGTTTGGTAAGATTTGCCGAACAATGGGGACAAGAAAATTCATCACGTACTTTCCCCACTTCTCTATCCACTGCGTTGTCCCAAAAGACGACCTCTCCAGCACATTGAGGGCAAGTATAAACATCCGACCAAATGGTGTAGTTGATCCGACCCTTCGTCGAGCCATCGCTATGAGTAGTTTCATACATCCAACCACATTCTGCTTCCACCTCGGCCAATATCCGCTTAACCTCGAGTTGAAACCCATAAACGTCGACGGTCGTGTTGTAGTTATAGGCTATAAACGTTGCAGCTGGCGAAAGGTCGTTAAGGATCGCGCGCCGTGCACCTAGTTTTGAAAATTCCTTCCAACTTGACCCGCTGCTTTCCTGATTTGATTCAAGAATCAATCCATCGGCAGCAACTTTGTAGCCGAGCGATTCAACCACTTCCTTGTCACCGCAAAGCTGTGCCGCTACACCAGTCATCCCCGTGCCGCAAAAACCATCAAACACCACATCTCCGGGTTTGGTGTAGTGAAGGATGTAGCGCATAATCGCCTTATGCGGCACTTTGGTATGATATGTGTGCGCATCATAAAAAATTCCGCTTCGTCCCTCGCTCACATCCGCCGCAAACGGCTCCTTGTTGTACGGAACGTTCGGGTCATAAGGCTTGCCGTAATGCTTGATGAAATCCTCGATGAAGGGATTCGGGCAAGCGGTGTAGTACGGCGGATCGGATAGGGCAAGAATGGCTTCATCCGTACCGATTGGGAATCCCTCAATCTTTCGAAACGCTGGGTCTTTCATCTTCTCGCGTAGCAAATTCAAGAAATGCTCGCGCCGTGCTTCATCGTTAGGGAACGTCTGTCCGAAACATTCAACCGGGTCAGATTTGGCATTTTGGATTCGGAACAAATCACTCATTTTTATCCTCTGACTTATTCGACTCTATTACGGCGTTCGCAGATTGCTTGATTACACAGCTTAAGTCATCGATAGACTTTCTCACCCGTGTCAGTTCCTCCACGACAGGGTGGTGTGGTGAGTTCGTGCCAAGATATGGACGCAAATCCACATTGGTCTTTTCGTTGTACATAGTCTTGCCATTTTTATATTCAGCCGACACTACGAATGTGAGTGGACAGAGCGTTGTATCGGCATCGCTGGCGAATATATTAAACCCCATACCGAGATCAAAAAGCAGCTCAGACATGGGTGGAAGGCAGTCTATTGGTTTCGTGAATGCTGAATGCTTTGCTAGATTCCGACCTTCAGCTCTTTCCCCAAACTGATAAAAGTCACGGTCAATGTGGAGAGTTAAGTTCTGCGCTGGGGTTCTGCCGTCATTTCTTACTAGCAGTTGAATCACTGGTGTACCCATGCGGATCTGAATGGCGACATGCACGTAAGGGCGGTTTTGATCTGACATTTGATCGCGCATAGCAACTACTGTGGCACGGTTGGCTCGCAGGATGAGAAAGGTGAGGCCAGCAAACACGGCTGTAAGTAGAAGATTTGCCAATGTTAGCCATTCGCTTAATCCTGCCTTACTTAATGCAGACACAGCTTCAGACATTTTTGGTTCCGTTTTTGGATAGCAGGGCGATGTATCCGCTTGCTTTGTCCATGGTTATCTATCCACTTTCGCCTGCTGGACGATCTGTTGGCCAGTGTGCGTCAGTCGGTAGCGCTGCTTGCTGCTGCGCGGCTTGTCTTGGATGGTCATTTCCACCAGGTCGTTATCCAGTGCGGGTTGCAGGTAGGTATCCGCAAAGTGCATGCGATCTTTCAAGCCCACAGCATCCATCAATTGCTGTCGCGTCATCTCGCCTGAGACATGAGCCAGCAAGTTCACGACTTGCGGGGTGACTTGCGGGGTGACTTGCGGGGTGATTTGTTCACTCGTTGTATCAGCTGTTACCGCAAAGCGCTGCCGCAACTGCTCCGGTGCCTGAAATTGTGTGTCGGACAAGGATTCCAGCAGTTTCTGTCCGACCAGATGATCGGCAATGGCCTTGGCTTGCTGGGTGGTGCTGATGCCCAGACCACGAATGTCGGTGAGGCTGATGCGCGGCATTTCCAACGCCAGTGCCAGAGCGTCGGCCTGCTCTGAAGTGAGGCTGGCTCCGATGGTCTGGCGGAATCGCTGCATGGCTTCCGTCACCAGCGGTTTGTTGAGCAGCACCAGCTCGAACTGTTTGCGCGCCTTGTCGTTGGTCAGGTGTGGCGGTGTGCGGCCCAGCTCGTGCCAGTTGCGGAAGATTGCGCGGATACCAGTGCCAGCTTGGTCGGAAAGTCCGATACGGCGAAAAGCCTTGACGATAGCCGGATTGCGAACTTCTTTCTCGGTGGGGTCGAGCAGCTCTGCCTCGGTGGCAAAGGCATCGCCGGGATTCCAGAAAATCGTGCGGTCGGTAAACAATTTGATAGAGGCTTTACGACCGTGATCGCCGTAATCCTGGTGGATCAGCAGGTTGATGGCGGCTTCGCGGAAGGCGACGTAATCGGGCGGATCATCATTACGGCGCAAGGTGGCGGGGTCGAGTGAGAACGGGTGCTCGGCGATGCGCATGTAGCGCGCCACCAGCCCTTGCCAGGTCTGGAAGATATTTTCTTCAAAGACGTAGCGATCATGCCAACGCTCTTCCGGCGACCAGCTATCGAACGCGGTGTCGATACGTTGGTAGTCGAGCACTGGGCGCGGCAGCAATTGACGCACATATTGAGAGCGCCCAAACAACAGCACACCGGCGCGTGTGGGCAGCAAACGCCCCTCTTGCTCGACGATAAAGTTCCAGTTCAGCAGGAACTGTGTCAGGTCGCTGAGTTCGCTGTGTTCGGGGTTGCGCCGGACAAACTGCGCCTGATACCAGCGCACGGTGTCTTCGTCGAAACAGCGTTCCACCGAAAGATCGGCGATGGCTTCGCTGTCGTAACGCTCCTGTGCGGCATCACGCAGAAAGCGTTCCATTTCGCTCTGGGTGCATTGTTCATCGCCAGCGCCGCGACGGATGTAGCTCTGCCGTGGGTCGCCCTTGAGATAAACAGGTTTTTCGAAGCGCTGATTTTCCGGGATGTGGAAAACCAGGACGTGCTTGCCTTCGATGTCGAAGCGCTGCTCGTCCACACGGATGATACGGTTGAGTTTGTTCCCACTACGAAGCGTGCTGAGAAAGTCGTTCAGCACCCGGTCGGGTTCTTCGACGCCGGTGATCTCAAGCTGGCCATTCTGCTCACTGATGCCAAACACCAGCCAGCCCCCTGCGGTATTGGCAAAGGCTGCAACTGTTTTGTAGGCATCGTCCGGCACGCTTCGTAGTGCTTTCTTGCATTCGAAGTCGTTCCATTCAAAGCCTTGCAGACGGGCGAGCAGATCGTCCTGATTCATACTTACTCCACCACAAACCGTAGCTTGCTGGCGTCTTTGCCCTTGCAGCGGTCATTGAGGAAGTTCTCGAAGCGTTTGCGTAGATCGTCCGGCGTGGCGGGTGAACCACCTTGCAGCAGCGCATTCTTGATGTCATTGCTGCTGACAGCGATTTTTTCCAGACCTGACAGGGCTTCCTGAACTGCACTGACAAAATCTGGTGTCACGGGATCAGGCAACTTTTTTGCTGCGACGAAGCTCTTGATCAGCTCGCGCGCCGAGGCTTTCAGTAAATCGAAATTGGCTTGGATAATTGGATCGTCCAAGTTGTCGAGCAGCGTTTGCTGCCATCCGTCAAGAAGTCGGTCCAGTTCCTCATCGAGCTGCTTGAGCACGTTAGCTGCGGGCAGCAAGTCGCCTTGCTCATTGGCTGGGCGGAAGTTGCAGTGTGGGCAATAGGGGCTGGCGCCCAGCTCTGATTCCACTAGCGAGGCACAGCTCTTGAGCTTGTCCAGTCTGTCATCAAACGTGGTGAGTTGACTGGTTGGCATCAGCGAAATTCCGGTCAAGGCACGCATGGCAATGATCCGTGAATCCTTGCGCAGTACGGACTTGGTCTTGTCTTCCGCCACGCCCAAACGTGCCTTGCTGTGCTGGGCAATGTAGGCGTTTATGTAATCCTTCTTGAGTTGCGCCAATGTTTGCCGGCACTCAGGCGCATGCTGCGCAGAGCGATCCAGCGCCAGCTTGTCGAGAATATCCTTGCGAGTGGCTTGTGCTTGTTTCACCCACAAGTGATCGCTGGTTAGCACCATTTCGGCTTGTGCAAGGTAGGAAGCTGTATTGCCCAGCTCTCCGACCAATTCCAGCAAACTTTCGACGACTGCCAGCACTTCGAGGTTTTTCTTCTGTGCGTCGATGTCGCCTGATCCAATGCGCAAGTTCTTGAGTCTGCCGACCGTGTTGTAGGGGGACAGTCCCTCGGTGAAGGTTTTGAGTAACTCCAGACGGCTGCGCCAGTCGCGGATTTCTTCCTCACGCAGTAGCGGCTGACTCCAAAAGGTAAGCCTGCCTTGCAGATCAGTATTAGCTCTGAGGATGCGGTGAACCAGTCCACCTACGGCATCCAACAGTTGTTTGACGGGTTCTTCGGAACCTTGAATAGCCAGTTGTGCCAGACCGGGCGACAAACCCAGCACTTCGAACAGCGAACGCAGAACAGCGACGTTGATTTCCTTCGGCGCTTCGACATGCTTGAACTGTTTGAGCTCCTCCAGTGAATGTTCGGCAAGCAGCGCGATTTTGCCCGAGTCGATTTTGTCGCCAGTGATTGAAAGCACGATGTCGCCGGAATACACAAGACCACCCAGCACGACGACAAGCAGATCGGGTTCCAAGCGGAAGCGCACCGGCGCGAAATACTCAACGTCGATTGCACCACTGAGCAGCTCGCTACGATTGAGTACCTGACCATGCCCTTTGGCTTTCAAACGATTCAGCACCTCTTGTGCGTACTTCGATCGCCCCAGATCAATGCGGTCACCATCCAACATCTCCAGCGCGTCCAGAACAGCCGTGGCATCTTTTGTGCGCGTGCCACCGGCCAGCGCCTTGAGTGCGTTGCTGAACAGTTGCTTGCGGTTCGTTTCGGTAACCAGTACAGAAAATGTTGGGTACTCGGGTGACTGTTCTGCGAATTGCGGATTGAGTGCCAGCCCAGAGACGACGTTGACCACATCGCGGAAGTTGATGCGTTCATCCTGTCCGAGACGTGCCTTGTCGCGCAGGGAAACGCCCTTGGTCCAGTCTTGCAGGGTTTTACTCTTGCCTTGATAGGTAACTTCAAAAGCGGTCATCTGCTTTTCTTGCAGCCATTTACTCATGTCGCGCAAGGCATCTTTGGCCTTATCCAAATAGATGGCCTTCGCCCCCCCGCTGGCAGTTGAGGCCAGATCCTGTGCTGCCGCAAAAAATGACAAGTGGTGTTTGATTGCCTCGTCCTTGCCTTTTAGTCGGAAGAACACCTCATCTGCTTTGCTTTCATCGTGGAAGCGCGGCGGCTCAAAGGGTTGGATGAAGTAAATGTAGAAATCCCGCTCGGGCTGAGCCGTTGGACGATCATTGGGTGCGCCGAAGAATAGGTAGCCATTACGCTCCACACGGCGATCTTGCCATTCAATGGGATATTGCCAAATCAAATGTCCGGGCACATAAGCCGCTTCGTCAGTGCGTTCCATCAAAATTTTGATGGCCCCAAAGTAGGCGCGATCCAACAAATCATCTGATAGTGCTTCGGCACGTTTTTCAATCTGGGCGTCGTAATCAACGTCTTTTTCCAGATCGAGAAAATACTGCTCGGTATCGGCTGCCTTGGAGATAAACTGGCCGTTCACGGTTTTGACGATTTCGCGCAGCGTGGTTTGTACCGCAGTGAGCAGGTCTTCTGCTGGAGACCCGCCCATATCCTCAATGCCTGGCTGAAACAGGCACAATGTATCGCGCAGCTCTTCGGCGGTGGGGCCAACAGGGACATAGATGTCGCCACCCGTCGTCAGTCGCTGTACCGACAGGCCGTTGATAATGCGTAGCGCCATCGGCTTGTAAGCCGGGCGAGTGAAAGCTTTTTGCACGCGTTCAGAGAGTACATCCGATACCTTGAGCACCGGGCCGATATTGGGATCGGCTCTCAGCACAGAGTTGGTCACTACCGTGTCCCAAAACTTGTCGTAGCCAATGAGACCGGGCCGGTCTGTAGGTACCTCATCTTTTAGAATGGCTTGAATCTGGTCACGAAGGGTGACCAAGGCACCGCGTTTTTCAGTGAAGACCAGTCGCTCGAAAGTACCGATGTATTCCGGGTGGACGGGGAACAGCCGGACGTATTCATCCATTCGTTCGTTCATTGAACTGTAAAACTTGGCAAATGGGGTGAGATAGGAACGAATCTTGTCCTGTTGGTCCGCCGATTTTTTCAGGAGACGCTCGGCCACTACAAAGCTTACGTCCTGACGCGCCAGAAGCACTTGAGTGAAGCGATCCTTCACGCGACGGAGGCTATCTGCCACATGCTGGAAACGGCTGCTGTCGAAGATGGCTTCCTGCACACCGGCCACAAAGCGGAAGCGCAAGTGTTTGGCGACCTCGCCAATCTCGCGCAGGAAGGACAAGTCCAGAACCAGATCGTGATCCCTGCGCGAGCGCAGGAATTCGAGGAACTCATCGACCACAAGCAAGACGCCGTGATTGGGGTGAACTTCGGCAAAAACCGCCATCATTTCCTCGAAGGCTTCCTTGTTGTTGACGACTTTGTCAGCAGGTGGAAAGGTGTAGCTGACGCCGTGCTTCTCCAGAAATAATTCAATTTGCTGGGTAACGATGTCGCGTAACGACATCTGGCTGGAAATTTCAATACGGTGAACCTTGAACTTGCCTGCAATTGCGCTGGCAGATCCAACCACTTGTGGGTGGCGGATCATGGGTACATAGGCCGCGTCTTCGGCCACCAGTGAGAGTACCGACATCAAATGCGATTTACCCGTACCGTAGTTACCGACCACAAGTATGCCCTTGTGATCGACCGACTCATCAAAGGCGAGCTGAGGAATAATTTGCTTGGCGATGCGCTCAGCCATGTCGTCCGAAATTACATAGGTCGCGACAAGTTTTTTTGCTTCGTCTGGCCTGTTAGCATCGAGTAGCTGAATGACCGATTCAATCGGTTCGAATTGGATTAGATCCCCGTAGCGCATGCGTTCCTCGCTTTACTATTTATTGTTGAAGTTCAAATGGAACAAAGCCGTCTATTGGGTAGTCCTGATGTTCTGCGTGCCCCATTTCTGCATACGATAGCCGACCGCTGTACAACTCCCCCGGCCAAACCGCCACCACACGCTTGGCATGCGCGTATCGCTTCAAAAGGTCAAGCGGGTCTAGTTGCAACGACCGGTCAAATAAAAGTTCGATATTATCGACCAGAAGAATCCCGTCCTTTGCCTGTTGATCAGCGAGTTCACGCAAAATTGTATTCGCGTGCAGATGGCGCTGCTTCTGAGGAATTGCCGAGAGTCGACTCCCCAGCTCTAAGCCGATATTCAATACGCTGATATTTCTATGCTTCCCAAATGCGCTCAATAGCGATGTCTTGCCTACCCCGGGTGCCCCAATGAGCAGGATGAGCTTGACTTGCAGAGCCCCGACATCGCCAACCAAGAGATCGAGTTTTCTGAGCATACGAAGTCAAATTTCCAAAGGCTGAAGGCTAACACAGCACTGTGGATAATACGATATGCCAGAAGGCATAGATATTTTGGCAAAAACCGGAAACTGCCCGTGAAAAACTTTCTGTTTTATGTTTGTGGTAGGCGAGTTGTCTGTCGGTAGCCAGGTTGCACAATTCTTTGACGGTCTTCAAATGGCACGGTCATGCCTACGAATCATGCTGATTGGCTTGTAGAGCAGAAATGTAGCGCGGTGGCAGTAGGTAGCGTTCAATGTCTTCGTGACGCATGATCAAATCATTGATAACGGCATATTCGCACGACAACATCGATAATGTTATTGCGTAATTTATATGTTGCAAGGCAGGCAATTGCCCCGACTATTGCCCCTTCATGCCCCCAGCGCCATCACATAAGGTCGTATCAGGCTGAAGGCGAGCACCCTCCAGTCAAATCCTTTTCTGCAAATTACTCACCCACAACCAGATTGCCATCCCAACCAAAGCGATGGCGGCAGGCGCCACTATCGTCGGAACGGCGACCGGCACGACAATCCAGAATGCGACACCAAACATTACCGCCATGCCAACCAATACGCCGAATCTGTGCCGTATCGGGCTTTGCGCAGAAAACCGGTGCGTGCGGATCATGCGCGTCGAATATCCGTCGGCTGCGATTGCCATGATCAGCGGCATGAGGATGAACCAGAACAGCAACAGCAGATTCACACGGTAAACAATGAGAGCGCCCCATAACCACGTGGCCATAATCCTGTCTTGCAGCCACCCTTTCATGGCGTCAGGCGTGGTCATCGTTCCATTTATTGCTGTTGATACATCCTTGATCTGATTGGCGCTTACTGAAAGCGTTTTGGAAAACACCCACATATCGGCTTGATCTCCGGATAGCTGCGTGACAAATGATCGTTCCGCGCTTATCGTTGCCAGCAGGTATTTTGGGCTGATGGTCATCCAGATGCCGATTGCTGTGACAAAGACAATGACCGTCCAGAACGATGTCCAGCTACCCCGCTCTTTTTGTCCTTTCGCCATCGCAACCTCTCAAGCCGTAAAAATATTTTTAGATATTTTTAGATGTTTTTAGATGTTGTACCGCGAGTAGTTTTATTGCACCATCCGACACCCCCCCGCGTCAGAATAGTTGTCGCTCCGATAGGATCTTGAACTTGGGGGCGATAAGGATGAAATATGGCACGGTACGGAGAAGCATTCAGAAACAGAGTGGTGGCACGGTTGTTGCCGCCGGAGAGCGCGAATGTTGGCGTAGTCGCGAAAGAGATAGGAGTGTCAGTGCAGACATTGGAACGATGGCGTGAAGATGTGCAGTCCATGCCCGCCCGAGGGCGGGCATGGACTGCGGGCGCGCGGCTCGAAGCGGTAATCGCCGCGGCGGCGATGGGCGAAGCCGACAAAAGCGCGTGGTGTCGCGAGCACGGCATATACCCGACCGAACTGGACAAGTGGCGATCGAGCGCCACCACGGCACTGGCCGAGCCCGAGGAAGCTCGCGCCAGCCCGCAGTCCACGCGGCAAGACAAGAAGCGCATCAAGGAACTCGAACGCGAGCTGCTGCG